>Ga0316196_10000118_pt1 | contig 24673 bp, 25 predicted proteins | sample Eddsed2cm_MG_FD_204938 | JGI IMG/M metagenome (GOLD analysis project Ga0316196, IMG submission 204938) | Coastal sediment microbial communities from Maine, United States - Eddy sediment 2 cm | ecosystem: Environmental > Aquatic > Marine > Coastal > Sediment | place: USA: Maine | collected... | reverse complement strand
CAGCAGGGTCGGCGCCAGCTTCTCCAGCATCCCCCAGCAGGGGAAATTGTAGGCGTTGATGTGTATCGCCACGCCTTCCAGCGGCAGGCAGATGTGCTGACCGGTGAAGCTGTCATCCCGTGACAGGGGTTCAGGCTCTCCATCCAGATAGACATGTCCGTTTGGCAGTTCGCGCCGGCCCTTGCCGGAATACGCGAACAGGGTGGCGATACCCCCCTCGATGTCGATCCAACCATCGGTTCGCGTGGCGCCGGTGACGGCGGACAATGCGTAGTAGCTTTCCTTGCGGTCGAGCAGATACTGGGCAAGCGCTTTGAGCCTGAGGGCCCTCTGGTGAAAAGTGAGGGCGCGCAGGGCCGGACCGCCGACTCGGCGGCCGTAGTCCAGCATGGCGGCGAAGTCCAGGCCCTCGCTGGTGACCTCGGCCACCGGAGCGCCGGTAATGGCGTGGCGCAGGACAGGCCCGCCTGCCGGGCTCTTGAACCAGCGCCCCTCGGCATAACTCTTTAATTTCATTCCAGTCTCCGGTCGGGTTGCCGGGGAGCCTCAATCGGCCGTTTTCAGGATCGCACAGTGGCGCTTCGCCGCTCAGCGGTGTTTGAATTCGGGCCTGCGCTTTTCAATGAAGGCACTCATGCCTTCGCGCCGGTCGTCGATGGCAAAGGTCGATTGGAAAACGCGTTTTTCGAACCGCAGTCCCTCGGACAACGAGGTTTCGAAGGCCCGGTTGACCGCTTCCTTGGCCATGGCGACCACCGGTTGTGACAGTCGGGCGATGCGCTCTGCGGTGCGCAGTGCCTCCTCCAGAAGCTCTTCCTGGGGCAGGATGCGACTGACCAGGCCGCAGCGTTCGGCTTCCTCGGCGTCCATCGTGCGGCCGGTCAGCACCATTTCCATGGCTTTCGACTTGCCCACGTAGCGCGCCAGCCGCTGGCTTCCGCCGCCGCCGGGGAGGGTGCCCAGTTTGATCTCCGGTTGGCCAAACTGGGCGTTGTCCGCCGCAAGAATAAAATCGCACATCATCGCCAGCTCACAGCCGCCACCCAAGGCATATCCGGCCACCGCCGCGATCACCGGTTTGCGGCAGCGCTCGATCCGATCCCAGGCGACACCGATCCGGGTGGATTGGCTGACGTCCAGAAGCGACCAATCCCGCATGACCTTGATGTCGGCGCCGGCGGCAAATGCCTTGGCGCTGCCGGTTATCACCAGGGCACCGACCTGAGGATTCCGCTCCAATAGATCCACCGCCGCGGCCAACTCGTCGCGCAGGTCGAGAGACAGTGAGTTCAGCGCATCGGGTCGATCCAGAGTGATCAGCCCCGCGCCACCGCGGATTTCGACTCTGATGTTTTGATACTGCATTCAGTCCCGTCCTACCTCAGCCGGCCAAGGTCGGTGGGTGCAGCGCCAGCGCTCCGAGTTCCGCATCGACCTGTTCGCGCCATTGCGCCAGCAGGGCTTCGTTGCTCTGTTCGCGCAGGCCGTAGCGGCGATAGGTCTCAAACCGGTCCGAGCCCGCCTTGCCGAAACTGTGGGTCACGCGCGGGTACCAGTAGTTCACCGAGGCCTGGGCGTCGGTGGGATCATGTCCGTTCTCCAGCGCGCCGCGCAGACCCGACAGCCCCAGATTGGCATGCTCGTCCTCCACCGGCAGAATCTGCTGCATTGCATCCGCCAGCGGCTGATAGGAACACCTGGAAAATTCTCCGAGCTGAATGTTCGTGGCCCGGCCCATCAGCAGGTTCATGACAACGGCGTCCACCCAGCCGTAAATGGGGTAGTGAAAAACATTGAGCCGCATGTCGCCCTCCACCCGGCGGGTGCCGAGATCGGTGCTGCGGTCCAGGCGGGCGGCCCAGGGATGAGCCGACACATACATCCGGCTCTTGGCGCCAAATTGTTCCATCACCTCCAGCACCGCCTGAGCGTGGCTGAATTTCTCCAGCACCATCCTGGCGGCCACTCTGCGTTCACGCAGGCCCGGGGCAAGATTGATGCAGTCGGCAAAGCCCGATGCCCCGGCCATTTCCGAGTCCACGAACACGGCCATCAGGCGCATCAGTTCCGCCCGGTAGCGGGCGGAGACGGTTTCGGGCGAGTTCAGACGCCCCCCGCCCTCCAGGTAGCCGATCAGGCTCTCTTCGTCCTGCATGATCCGAGTCCTCGCTGATTACTGATCGAAGTCCACAACCACCCGATCCGTCACCGGGTAGCTCTGGCAGGTGAGGATATAGCCGCGCGCGATCTCGTAGTCTTCCAGGGCGAAGTTCGCGTCCATGTCCACTTCACCTTCCAGCAACAGCGCCCGGCAGGTGGAGCAGACCCCGCCCTTGCAGGCGTAGGGCAGGTCGGTACCCTGATTGAGCGCCGCGTCGAGCAGGCTCTCACTGCCTTTCTCCAGGCTGAAGCTGTGGCTGCGGCCGTCGACCTTGACCGTGGCCTCGCAGCGCGTCCCGGTGCTGGGTTCGGATACGTCCCGGCCCGAATCTGCGCGCTGCTCGCTCCGGGTCTGGGTGCCGAACAGTTCGAACTTGATCCGGCTCTTGTCCAGGCCATGGGCCCGAAGCGCGTCAGATACCTCGAGCATCATGGACTGAGGGCCGCAGATGAACGCGGTATCAACCGTGCTGATATCGAGCCACTGATCGAACAGCGCATCGCATTTGGCCCGGTTGATGCGGCCGTTGAACAGCTCGATGTCCTGCTGCTCCCGGCTGAGGATATGGATGAGATTGAGCCGCCCCAGGAAACGGTTCTTGAGGTCTTCCAGTGCTTCACGAAACATGATGCTGCTGGACGCCCGGTTGCCGTAGAACAGGGAGAAGCTGCTGGCGGGCTCGGTCAAAAGCGTGGTTTTTGCGATGCCCAGGATCGGCGTGATGCCGCTGCCGGCGGCAAAACCGGCATAGTGCTTGCGATTGTCCGGCGCAAGCGTCGTGTAGAAGTTCCCCATGGGCGGCATGGCATCGACCCGGTCACCCGGTCTGAGGATCTCGTTGGCCCAGGTGGAAAAACGCCCGCCCTGGACTCTCTTGATACCCACCTGCAGCGCCTGGTCCTGAACCGCCGAGCAGATGGAGTAGGACCGGCGGACTTCCTCTCCGTCGAGGGTGGTGCGGAGCGTAAGGTACTGGCCCTGGATGTAGCCGAAGGCCGCCCGCTGCGCCTGCGGTGGCGCCAGCGTCACCACCACCGAGTCGCGGGTCTCTCTGGACACGTCTGTCACCGTCAACGGAGTGAACTTGCTCATGGCGGCCCCGGGCTCAAATGCACTTGAAGTAGTCGAAGGGTTCCATGCAACTCCGGCAGACGTAATGCGCCTTGCAGGGCGTGGAACCGAAGTCGCTGATCTTGCGTGTCTGGTCCGAACTGCAGCGTGGGCACACAATACGCAACACTGCGCGCGGCCCGCCGCTGATATCGGTGATCGGGATTGCTGAGCCGCTGGGCGGCGCGATGCCATAGGATGTCAGCTTTTCACGGCCCTGCTCGCTCAGCCAGTCGGTGGTCCAGGCGGGTGAGATGCGGGTTTCCAGTTGGACCTGCGTCAGGCCCCGTTGGCGCAGCGCCTCGGCGATGTCCTGTTCGATTATCCGGGTTGCGGGACACCCTGAGTAGGTGGGGGTGATGGCCACGTGCAGCACGTTTTCCCGCCAGAACACCTCGCGCACAATGCCAAGATCCACCACTGAAATCACCGGAATTTCAGGGTCGTTGACCTCCGCCAGCCAGGTCCAGACCTGCTCTACAGTGGGGTTTTGCGGCTGCGCTTTCATGCGGCTACCAGCGTGCGTTCGGATAGGCGCGTTGCAAGAACTGCATGTCCGCCAGAATGAATCCGAGGTGCTCGCTGTGGAGGCCGCGTTTGCCGCCCTTGTGCCACCAGTTCTCGTCCGGCGGGCGAAGCGTAGCGCGTTCCAGCGTATCGTAAACGTGGGCCGCCCAGGGCTCCCTCAGCGTGTCCGGGTTCACGCCGACGCCGTCCTCAACGACGGCCATGTCCACCGCGTCGGTTTCGAACATTTCGCCGGTATAGGCCCACAGGGCATCCACCGCGGTTTGCATGCGGCCCTGGCTTTCCGGCGTGCCGTCTCCCAGGGTCACCACCCACTCACTGCTGCGGCGCAGATGATAAGCGACCTCTTTCAGCGATTTGTCCGCGATTTCGGCAATCCGGGAATCGCTGGATCCGGCCAGCCCGCGCAGCAGAAAATAGTGCCAGGTGTCGAAGTAGAATTGACGGGCCAGGGTGTGGGCAAAATCCCCGTTGGGTTGTTCCACCAACAGCAGATTTCTGAAGCCGCCCGCATCTCTCAGGTAGGCCAACTGATCCTCGTCCCGCCCCTTGCCTTCCACGCTGCCGGCCAGGGTGAGCCATAGACGGGCCTGCCCGATCAGGTCCAGAGCGACGTTGGTGAGGGCCAGATCCTCTTCCAGAACGGGGCCGTGACCGCACCATTCGGACAGGCGGTGCGAGAGAATGACACCGTTGTCACCCAGCCGTAGCAGGTACTCGAACAACGGTTGCTGATCGGCCATTACATATGCCCCACGTCATCCGGGATCTCATAAAAGGTGGGGTGCCGGTAGACTTTGCTGTTGGCCGGTTCGAACAAGGGCTCTTTGTCTCCCGGAGCGCTGGCTGAGATGTCGGTTGAGCGCACCACCCAGATGCTTACCCCCTCGTTGCGTCGGGTGTAGACGTCGCGCGCGTTGTTCACGGCCATTTCCGCATCCGCCGCGTGCAAACTGCCCACGTGCTTGTGTGCCAGCCCGTGTTGACTGCGGATGAACACTTCCCATAGAGGCCATTCCTGCATTGCTCACTTTCCTCCTGCTCGGTCGACGCCAGTCGAGGGCTCAGGCCGCGTCCGGGTGCGTCCGGGCCGCCTGCTTTTCCGCGTGGGCCATGGCGGCCTCGCGCACCCAGGCCCCGTTGTCCCACGCATCCACCCGGGCCTGCAGTCGTTCCTTGTTGCAGGGGCCGTGGCCCTTCAGCACCTCGAAGAATTCATTCCAATCGATCTCGCCGAACTCATAGCGCTCTTCCTGCTCGTTCCAACGCAGATCCGGATCGGGCACGGTCAGGCCCAGATACTCGGCCTGGGGTACGGTCTGATCGACAAAGCGCTGACGCAACTCGTCGTTGGTGAAGAGTTTGATTTTCCATTGCATGGACTGGGCGCTGTGCACGGACTGCCCGTCCGGCGGCCCGAACATCATCAGGGACGGCCACCACCAGCGGTTCAAGGCGTCCTGCGCCATCGCCTTTTGTTCCGCTGTGCCCTCGGCCAGTGTGCGGACGATGTCGTAGCCCTGGCGTTGATGAAAACTCTCTTCCTTGCAGACTCGGACCATGGCACGCGAGTACGGGCCGAAGGAGCAGCGTTGCAGCGGCACCTGATTCATGATCGCGGCCCCGTCCACCAGCCAGCCGATGGCGCCTATGTCCGCCCAGGTCTGGGTCGGATAGTTGAAAATGCTGGAGTACTTCGCCTTGCCGCTGTGCAGTTGCTCGAGTAACGCGTCGCGGGAAATGCCCAGGGTTTCGGCGGCGCTGTACAGATACAGGCCGTGCCCTCCCTCGTCCTGGATCTTGGCCAATAAAATGGCTTTGCGCTCCAGGGTCGGGGCCCGGGTCACCCAGTTGCCCTCGGGCAGCATGCCGACAATTTCCGAATGGGCGTGCTGGGAGATCTGGCGGATGAGGGTCTTGCGGTAGGATTCGGGCATCCAGTCCTTGGGTTCGATCTTGATGTCCGCGTCGATCTTTTCCTGAAATGCCCGTTCCTGTGCTGTCAATGCGTCGCCTGGCTTTAGCTTGTCGGCGTCGGTGTTGACCATTTGTGCGTACATTGACATGACCTCCCGATGAATGGGTTTCGAACGCGAATGCGCCGCTTCAATCCTTGGGCCGGTTGTCGACCACCCGGCGGGCTTTGCCCATGGAGCGTTCGACGGTGTCGGGTGGCAGGACGTTCACTCGACCATTCACACCGATATAGGATTTGATCTGATGTTGCAGTTCGCGGGTGATGGACTGGATCTCACCGTCTGGTAGCCCGTCCGCCACCTCGGCCCTGACCTCGACCTTCACCTCCAGGCTGTCCATATGACCGTCCCTGCTCAACACCAGTTGATACATTGGGGCGAGCTTGGGTTGTTTCAGCACCAGTTCCTCGATTTGGCTGGGGAACACGTTCACCCCACGGATGATCAGCATGTCGTCCGATCGCCCGGTGATTTTGCCCATGCGCCGCATGGCTCGGGCGGTGGGGGGGAGCAGCCGGGTCAGGTCGCGGGTGCGATAACGGATCATGGGCAGCCCCTCTTTGGTCAGAGTGGTGAATACCAGCTCACCTTCCTCGCCATCGGCCAGGGCCACACCGGTCTCCGGATCGATGATTTCCGGGTAGAAATGATCCTCCCAGATGGTGGGCCCGTCCTTGGTCTCAAGGCATTCCTGAGCCACCCCGGGACCCATGACTTCGGACAGTCCATAGATGTCTACCGCATCAATGCCCAGGCGCTCCTCGATTTCCGAGCGCATGTTTTCCGTCCAGGGCTCGGCGCCGAAGATGCCGATCTCAAGGGATGAGGTCCGTGGGTCCATCCCCTGTTTTTCCATTTCCTCGATGATGTTCAGAACATACGAGGGCGTGACCATGATGATTCTTGGTTCGAAATCCCGAATTAACTGCACCTGCCGTTCGGTCTGACCGCCGCCGAACGGAATGACCGTGCACCCCAGTCGTTCCGCCCCGTAGTGGGCGCCGAGCCCGCCGGTGAACAGCCCGTAGCCGTAGGACACATGAACCCGGTCGCCCTTGCGGCCCCCCGCTGCCCTGATCGAGCGCGCCACCAGTGTCGCCCAGGTGTCGATGTCGTTCTGGGTATAGCCCACCACGGTGGGTTTGCCGGTGGTGCCGCTGGAGGCGTGTATGCGCACCAGTTCCTGGGTGGGCACCGCGAACAGGCCGAACGGGTAGTGCTCGCGCAGATCCTGTTTGGCGGTGAACGGAAACCGTGTCAGATCCGCCAGCGATTGCAGCGCATCGGGGTGCACTCCGTGGGATACACACTTGGCACGGTAGGGCTCGACCCGTTCATAGGCGCGGCCTACAGACCACCGGAGACGTTCCAGCTGCAGCGCCTGCAGTGACTCTGTATCTGTGGTTTCGACGGCCTCCAGACCTTCGGCTTGGTAGGATTCACTCATCTATCCACTCCTTCCCGACGGTTGTCGGCGCGGTCTGCCCGGTCAAATCCGCTCGATGATCATGGCGATACCCTGACCCACGCCGATACACATGGTGCACAGCGCATATCGGCCGTGTCCACGGGCCAGTTCGTGGCTGGCGGTTGTGATCAGGCGGGCGCCGCTCATCCCAAGCGGGTGGCCCATTGCAATTGCGCCACCGTTCGGGTTGACCCGGTCTGCGTCGTCCGCGATTCCAAGCTCACGCAGAACCGCAAGCGCCTGTGCGGCGAAGGCCTCGTTCAATTCAATCACGTCCATTTGGTCCAGGTTGAGCCCGGTATTCTGTAACACTTTGCGACTGGCAGGGGCCGGGCCGATGCCCATGATTCTTGGCGCCACGCCGGCGGTGGCCATGGCCAGGATACGGGCTCGGGGGGTCAGGCCGTGCCGAATGGCGGCCCGCTCCGACGCCACCAGCACCGCACAGGCACCGTCGTTTACGCCGGATGCGTTGCCGGCGGTGACGCTCAGATCCGGGCCGTTGATGCCACGCAGCTTGGCCAGGCTTTCCAATGTCGTATCCGGCCTCGGGTGCTCATCTTTGTCAAACAGCAGTGGATCACCACGACGCCGGGGTATGCTGACCGGCGTGATCTCGTCCGCGAACCGGCCTTTGGCCTGGGCGGCCGCCCAGCGCATCTGGCTGCGCAGGGCGAAACGGTCCTGGTCTTCCCGCTCGATGGCAAACGCCGCGGCGACGTTGTCCGCCGTTTCCGGCATGGAGTTGGTGCCGTAGCGTTCGCGCATCACCGGATTCACGAATCGCCAGCCGATGGTGGTGTCGTGGATTTCGGCCCGGCGGCTGAACGCCGTTTCGGCCTTGCCCATGACCAGCGGTGCCCTGGACATGCTCTCCACACCGCCAGCAACGAACAGCTCGGCTTCCCCTGACTTGATTGCCCGGGCCGCGATTCCGATGGCGTCCATGCCCGAGCCACACAAACGGTTCACTGTGGTACCCGGGGCGGTTACGGGTAACCCGGCCAGCAGGGCGGACATGCGGGCCACGTTACGATTGTCTTCGCCGGCCTGGTTGGCGCAACCCAGAATCACGTCATCCAGCGCGTCCCAGTCCACCCGGGTGTTGTTGCTCATCAGGGTGCGGATCGGGACCGCGCCGAGATCGTCCGGGCGCATCGATGACAGTCCACCTCCGTAGCGGCCAATCGCCGTTCGGGTGGCATCGCAGAGGTAGGCCTCGTTCATGCTCGGTGTCCGGTCAGAGTTCGGTTTCCGGAACCAGGGAACCCTGGACCCGGTAGGAGTTGCCCCGGAACAGCGCGATCCGAAGGCCATCCTGGCGGCTGACAACGATGTCGTAGACGCCGGTGCGCCCGCCCAACGCCAACTCGATAGCGGACGCGATAAGTTCATCCCCCAGTCTCGCCGGCGCCAGGAAATCGATGCTGGCGCTTTGGGCCACGGTGACCCTATTGTGGCTGTTGCAGGCGAAGGCAAAGCACGAATCGGCCAGGGCGAAAATGAAACCGCCATGACAGGTACCGTGGCCGTTGACCATATCCGCGCGGACCGTCATGCGCAGCGTAGCCGCCCCCGGCGCCACCGTATCCACCACCATGCCCAAACCCTGGGAGGCTTTGTCCTCTTTATACATGGCGGCGGCGGATGCCTCGGCCAGCGCCTGGGGGTCTATCGCCGGACCGGTGTCGGATTGACTCAAAGCAGATTTCCTCCGGCGGCAACCGCACGGCGCAACAAGGGGGACACCCGATAGCGGTCTTCCCCGTAGGTTCTGGCCAGGTTGTCGAGCACCTGGACCACACTGCCCAGCCCGATGGACTGAGCCCAAGCCAAGGGCCCGCGAGGATAATTGACGCCTTTTTGCATCGCCAGATCCACCGCCTCGGCTGAACACACGCCCTGGTTCACCGCGTCGGCCCCTTCGTTGGCCAGCATGCAGACCGTGCGCATGACAATCATTCCGGGCAAGTCGTCGATGACCGACACGGCCTTGTCGAGGCTTTGGAACAGGCCAATGACCGGCGCCGTGTCCGCGTCACTGGCTTGATCCGCCGCCGCGATAGCGATCCGCGGCGTCGCGTCCATATCCAGCGCGAGATCCATCACCACCCAGGGCAAGCCCGGCTCATCCGCAGTTCGCTGGGTTGCGCTGCGTCCGTCGGTGACGGCAAGGCGAACCCGAGCGTCGATCTCCAAAAATTGCCCGTGCCCATCCCGGTGCTGAATCTCCATCGCGTTGTCGGCCAATGGGTTCAGCACGGCCTGGAACGCGCCCGGATCGCCCACCACGGTAATCTGTTTCGGCGGTGCCGCCGGTGCGGCGGTTCGTGGTTCGATCGGATCGACCTGCTCGCTGTAGTCGTAGAATCCGCGTCCCGATTTGCGACCCAGCAGCCCGCCCAGAACCAACTCTTGCTGCACCAGAGAGGGTGTAAACCGCGGGTCCTGATAGAACGAATCAAAAACGGCGCGGGTTACGGCAAAATTGACGTCCTGTCCGATCAGATCGGTCAGTTGCAGCGGGCCCATACGAAAGCCGCCGCAATCGCGCATGATAGCGTCCAGAGTCGCCACATCGGTGGCTTGCTCCTGAATCGCCCGCAGCGCCTCGGCATAAAATGGGCGCGCCACGCGGTTGACGATGAAGCCGGGAGTGGAGCAGGCGCGAACCGGATGTTTGCCCCAGGCGGCGGCGGTGGCGGCCACCGTGTCGGCAACGCCCTGATCGGTGCGCAGTCCGGTGACCACTTCGACCAGATCCATCAGCGGCACTGGGTTGAAGAAATGCATGCCCACCAGGCGCTCCGGCCGCTTCAGCTCGGCGGCGATCGCCGTGATCGACAGCGACGAGGTGTTGCTCGCCAGGATCGCGTCGGGGCTGGTCACCTGTTCAAGATCCGAGAACACGGCGCGCTTGACGGCCAACTCCTCCGCCACGGCCTCGATCACCAGCGCGCACTCGCTGAGCTGGGCGACACTGTCGCAGGGTCGGATACGAGCGGTCAGCGCGATACGCTGCGCCTCGCCTATGCGGCCCTTGTCCACCAGACGGGCCAGGGCCGTGTCGATGCGGGATATTGCCGACTCGGGCGCATTGTTTTGCAGATCGAAAAGTCGGACTGGATGCCCCACCGCGGCGGCAATCTGCGCCACGCCGCCGCCCATTGTGCCGGCCCCCACCACGCCGACGACCTGCTCCGGCGTCAATGCGGGCATGTCAGTGTCCCGTATAGCTCGGAGCGCGTTTGGCCAGAAAGGCCGCGACGCCTTCGCGGTAGTCGTCGGTTTGTCCGGCTTCGCGCTGGAGATCTCGCTCCAGGTCGAGTTGCGTGCCGAGATCGTGGTTGGGCGATGCATGCAGCGCGCGTTTGATCAGCGCGAGTCCATGAGTGGGTTGGGTTGCCAGATGATCCGCCAGTCCCCGGGATTCGACCATCAGATTCTGATCCGGCACCGCCTTCCATATCATGCCCCAATCCTCCGCTTGCTTGGCGGAAATTTTGTCCCCCAACATCGCCAGACCCATGCTGCGAGCCGAACCCACCAATCGGGGGAGAAAGTAGGTGCCCCCCGAATCGGGCACCAGTCCAAGCCGGCAAAAAGCCTGTACGAAACTGGCGGAGTGGCTGGCCAGAACGATGTCGCAGGCCAGGGCGATATTCGCGCCGGCGCCCGCTGCGACCCCGTTGACCGCGCACACCACTGGCATGTCGAGTGACCGTATGCTGCGAATCAAAGGATTGTAAAACCGCTCGATGGACTGTCCCAGATCGGGTGCCGTCGCGCCTGGGTCCACCGCACGGTCGCCGAGATCCTGACCCGTGCAGAAACCGCGACCTGCACCGGTCAGAAGCAGACAACGCGGCCCGGATGTGCGCACCGATTCCATGGCGGCCTGCAGCGCCAGGTGCATGTTTTCATTGAAGCTGTTCAGGCGGTCCGGGCGATTCAGCGTAATCATCGCCACGTTCCTGTCGATGTCGAGCAGAATGGTGTCCGACATTCGCTGACCCTCTGGTGTTTTGTCCAAGCGGGCTGGTTATGCGCAAAATTATGTATTAGTTAATATGATTACGCCATACGTATCCACGCAGGAAACACACTCGCCCGCCATGGCCGGTCGCATTGGAGCCAGGATGACTCAGGAACCGATCAAACCCAGACAGGGCATCAACTCCATCGATGTGGGTCTCAAAGTGCTGATGGAGCTTGTGTCGTTAGGGCGGCCAGCCGCCCTGCGGGAGATTGCGGAGGCCGCTGACATGCATCCGGCCAAACTGCACCGATATCTGGTCAGTTTCGTGCGCGGCGGGTTCGTTCAGCAGAATGTGGGTGATGGGCGATACGATCTGGGGCCCCAGGCGCTCACATTCAGTCTGGGTTGCCTGGCTCGGTTGGACGCAATTCGGGTCGGTTCCCAGAGCCTGGAATCGTTGATGGAGGAAACCCAGGAGTCTGTCTTTATTGCGGTGTGGGGTGACGCAGGTCCCACCGTCGTGGATTGGCAGCCCGCCCGGCGCGCGATTGCGGCCAGCACCCACACCGGAACGGTGTTTCCCCTGGTTATGTCCAGCACTGGCCGCGTGTTCGCGGCCTACATGTCAGCGCCGGTCATGGAACCGTATCTCGCCCAGGAGCTGAAGGATCTCCGGGGCAGCTCAAACCCGCTGGCACCGGCCGATCGGGCGGAACTGGATGGGTTGCTCGCTGAGGTTCGCCGGCGTGGATTGGCACGGGGTCTGAGCATCCGTATTCCCGGCATAAATTCATTCTCAGTGCCGGTCTTCGACTATCGAGGCAAGCTGGCTTTCGCCTTGACTGCCTTTGGCTATGAGCAGACATTCGACTCGGGCTGGCAGAGCCCAATCGCCACGAGCTTGCGGGCCGCATCGGCACGTTTGTCTCGTCAGCTGGGACACTCGGAGTCGATACAGGCGCAGGTTGAAGACCCGAACCGGGCAGACGACTGAATCCGCCTGGCTGGACCGGGCCAGTACTGAGGGCTGTTACCGGGCTGAGTCCCCGTTCCGATATGGAGTGGTCACGGTCGCATGAACCTGAAAGATCTTCGCTACGTCATCGCAGTGGCCGAACATCGGCATTTTGGTCATGCTGCTGAGGCCTGCCATGTCACCCAACCCACCCTGAGCGGCCAGGTTAAGAAACTGGAGGAGGAACTGGGGGTGACTTTGTTTGAGCGCACCAAGCGCTCGGTGGTGGTGACGCCCATGGGGGAGGAGGTCCTGCGCCATGCGCGGCAAGCGGTGGAACATGCCGAACAGATCGTGGCTCTGGCCAGGGCGCGCCGCGATCCCATGACCGGCCCTCTTCACTTGGGTGTGATACCGACTCTGAGCCCGTACCTGATGCCCCTTATTCTTCGTCCGCTCAGGCAGCGCTATCCCAATCTAAGGCTGGTTCTTTCGGAGGAGATTACCGAGCGCCTGTTGATGCGTTTGCATAATCACGAGATCGATGTGGCGCTGCTGGCAACCACCGTCGAGGAGCCAGATTTGTGTGAGTTGCCGTTGTTTGATGAACCGTTCTGGTTGGCTCATCCACGACAACATGCTCTGTATGACAAGGACGAGATCGAGCCGACCGATCTGGTCGACCTGGAGTTGCTGCTGTTGACCGACGCGCATTGCCTCAGCGGCCAGGTTCGCGACGTTTGTGCCGCCGCGGGTCATTCCAATCCGACCGGGATAGGCGATTTGCGCACCGCGAGTCTGGAGACCTTGCTGCAATTGGTGGGTGCGGGATTCGGCTGTACCCTGGTCCCGGCCCTGGCAATCCGAGGCAGTTGGACCACGGATGCGGGTGTGATTGCCCGCCCGATAGCCGGCTCCAGTGCCAGCCGGAGGGTGGCCATGGTCTATCGCAGAAGCTATCCTCGTGTTGACGCGCTGGAGCGTCTGGCCAGCCTGATTCGTGAGCACCTCCCAAACACCGTGAAGTGTTTGGCACCTGCCTCAGTGCACCCACCTGGATAACGATGCGGGTTCGGACGCATTCGCCACAACGTGGTGACCATCTGCAGCGGTTGGTAAGTGACCCTCTGATCTGTTCGTGAACATGCATTTCGGGACTGAAGTGCACAGCTGCATCGTTGCAGATCTTGGCAATACAACAACGGTTACCGGCGATCTGCGCCTTGAATCTGCGCGTTCGAGCCGCCAACCTGCTTCGTCCAGAGTAAATCAGAGGCTCCCAATATGCAGATTGATGGTTTGTTGGAACTGCACCAGGACCAGGTGAGGCCCGAGTGGATCGATTACAACGGACACATGAACGTGGCGTACTACGTTCTCGCCTTTGATCACGCCACCGATGCATTGCTGGACGCTCTGGGGATGGGCGAGGGTTATCGGCATGAGCATCAGGCGTCTGTGTTTACCGCCGAGGCCCATGTGACCTACGAGCGGGAGCTCAAACTGGGCGATCCAATCCGTTTCAAGACCCAGTTGCTGGGATACGACGCAAAGCGCGTCCACTACTTTCACACCATGTATCACGGCGTAGACGGATACCTGGCTGCCACCAACGAGTTGATGATTCTGCATGTGGACATGGCTGCCCGAAAGGTCGCGCCGATACCCGAGTTTGCCCTGAGCCGGCTCGAGCAGATCGACCGGGTTCACCGGCTCTTAACCCGGCCCCCTCAGGTGGGCCGGGTCATGGGTTTCAGCCGTTCGAAGGTTTGAACCAGTCCTGCCTCCGAGCAAGGTGGGACTTGCAATAATATCAATATGTGTTACATTCGCGATACAGATTGGGCAGACATCCGATCTGTGTAGTATCCGAAAAAAGGCAAAACCGCTGAAAAGCGGTGACGCAAAATCACCGGTCTAAGGGGCTGCAGAAGCCCTAAGACAGCGGGATCGCCGGAAGACTGACGTGCCTCGCACTTCCAGACCCTCCGCCTTCTCCTGATCTGTGGCCCTTCCGGTGTGGAGGTTGTCATGATCATCGTAAATCGTGCGCTTTGGACCCTGGTGCCCGCACTTGTGCTTTCAGGATTCGGCCCCGCGCAGGCTGCCGGAACGTCATACCAGTGGGTCGATGCCACGGGACGGGTGATGTACGGAGACAGTCCACCCAGCGTGACCTACACGCGACGTGTGGGTGACTATTCGTCGCCGGACCTGCTACGTGATTTACCGCCGTCCGCCCTTGGGTTCACCGCGGCACCGGCCACGCCTTCGATTGTCGCAACACCCGACATCCCCACAACGTCCGAAGAGAACGCGGGTTCCAGCGATCAGATCGACGAAGTTCTGGCGAAACTCAACGCCGCTCTGGCCCAAGTTGAAGCGCTCACCGCGGACAAGCTGGAAACCACAGTCACACCTGCTGCTGAACCCAGTCGGGAAACACCGGTTGTCGAATCGGTCCCGGGTAGCGATCTTGCCGCTGCCGCCCAGTCACTCATCGCATCCACCACGACTGCACCCGCCCCGCAGCTGAATTATGAACCCAATGCTGCACCGGTACCTGCGACAGCTGCCATGGTGAAATCGCCGGTCGCAGCAAAGCCGCGAAGCAAAAGCGGGGTTTCGGTGGCGGTTGCGCAGCCCGTCGAAGTCGTCCTGGATGGCGCTGAGAACGACACTTCGGAGGTGGTTGCCGAGGCTGTTCATGTGCCGGCTGTGCTTGGAACCGTGCCGCCCATGGAAGTCGCGGTTTCGCGCCCACAACCCATCGAATCGCGTATGTCTCCAAAGGATCGCGCCCGCGCTCGGTGGCGTCGTGAGAACGTGGGCGAAATGCGTTTCCTGAAGCGGTTGGCGGAACCGCAGGCGACGCCGGCCTCGCTTGAAGCGAACTGAGTCTCACCGGCGTTTCGCGTGCCGGCAATGAGTTTTGGGCGGCGTGGACCCCTCGGGGTCCCGCCGCCCAGTGCGTTTTTCATTGGCACGGTTGCCTGACCGGCGCTAACATCCCCGCGTAAACACCCTGTGTAAACCATGCGCTTCCAGTCTTGGAGCTTAGGTTAGGTCATGCCTCGGACTACATCGACGGCGAGCCGGGCATTCGATCATTCGCGTCGGGCCATACGTCGACTCTACCGTCTTGTATTCCTCCTGGTTCACGCTGTGGTCGGAATGCTGCTCCAGTTCGGACTGCTGTTGATCAGCCCCTTTGTGAGCACGGGCCGGGCTGAGCAGGCGGTGACACGATGGTGGCAGGGGCGCTTGTGTCGTGTGCTGGGCTTGCAGATAAAGGTTGTGGGCGAACCGGCAGCCCCGCCGGTTATGGTTGCTGCCAATCATATCTCCTGGCTGGATATCCCGGTGCTGGGAGGCGCGCTGCCGGTACACTTTCTGTCCAAGTCGGAGGTGCGCGCCTGGCCCCTGGTCGGCTGGATGGCCACCATGGCCGGCACCATCTATATCGAGCGCGGAGCGCATGGCGCGAAGGGTGTCAGCAGCTCAATGATCGAGCGCCTGCAGGCCGGACGCAGTGTGGTGTTTTTCCCCGAAGGCACGACCACGGACGGGACATCGGTTCGTCGTTTCTTGCCGCGTTTGTTCAGCGCCGCGGTGGAAGCCGATGCTGTGGTGCAGCCTGTGGCCATCCGCTATGTTCATCATGATGGTCCCCATCCCTGTGCGCCATTCATTGAGGACGAAATGATCGGAACCCATCTGATTAAGGTGCTGGGAGAGCGGCTGATCGAAGTTGAGTTGACCTTTTGTCCACCCATCTGCGGGGCAACCGAGCGACGCAGGATCGCGGAATTGGCTCGTCAGGCCATTAGCGGGATCGTGGATAGCCCGCCCGTCCGCGCCTGAGTACGACTGTCACTCTGCGCTTTCGAGGTCAAATCGGGCCCTCAAAGCCACCCAGCATGGCGGCTCGGTCGCCACCCATGACGAACTGGCTGGGCTGCTTTTTAGCGACTTCCCGTTTCCTGCCGTATACCCGCAAAGCGGGCAGCAAACCTGGAAAACCCATATACTCGTGCGCCTTGCCTGTCACGGCCCGGAGAGCGCCCAAACGTGGAACAAAAAAACAGCTACAGTCGCGAAGATCTCCTCGCCTGCGGGCATGGTGAGGTGTTTGGCGAGGGCAACGCGCGGTTGCCATTGCCACCCATGCTGATGTTCGACCGAATAACCGAAATCAGCGATACCGGCGGCGATTACAACAAGGGCCTGATGGTGGCGGAACTGGACATCCATCCAGATCTCTGGTTTTTCGGTTGTCATTTCGAAACCGACCCGGTGATGCCGGGCTGCCTGGGTTTGGACGCCATGTGGCAGCTGATTGGTTTTTACCTGGGTTGGGCCGGTGGACCGGGCCGTGGGCGCGCATTGGGTTGCGGCGAAGTGCGCTACACCGGGCAGGTGTTGCCGACTGCGAAACTGGTGACTTACCGGATCAACATGAAGCGGGTGATCTTGAGAAAGCTGGTCATGGGCATCGCCGACGCAAGCCTGTCCGTTGATGGACGCGAAATCTATAACGGCAAGGATCTGCGCGTGGGGTTGTTCACGTCCACCGATGGATTCTGAGCACGATTCGTTCAGGGCAGATGCTGGCGGGCCAGGTACTCATGGGATTGCATTTCTTTTAGCCGGCTCAGCGCCCGCTGATACTCGAAACTCAGGCGTTTGCCCGCGTACAAGTCATCCAGCGGGGCAGCGCCCGACATGATCAGTTTGACGTTGCGATCGTAGAATTCATCCACCAGATTGAGAAACCGCCGGGCCTCGTCCTCCGTATCGGAGGTCATGACCGGAACATCTGAAATGAACACAGTGTGGAAGCAACGCGCGATCTCGATGTAATCCGCTGTGCCTCTGGGCCCGGCGCACAGGGTCTTGAAATCGATCCAGACCACACCGTCGGCGTGCCGCCGGGTGGTGATCTCGCGGCCCTCGATGTCGAGGCTTACGTTGTTTCGACCGATCTCCGGCGCCAGTTGCTCAAATGTGCCCAACAGCAAGCCGTCGGCTTCGTCGCCGAGCGGGCAGTGATACAGTTTAGCCTGCTCCAGGTTGCGCAGGCGATAATCGGTGCCACCGTCCATCTCAACGACCCTCATGCGGCGTTGGATGAGTTCGATGGCGGGCAGAAACCGGGCCCGTTGAAGCCCGTCCCAGTAGAGCCGATCAGGGGGGATGTTAGAGGTCGCCACCATGGTGACGCCGCGGTCAAACAGACCCTGCAGCAAACGGGCGAGCAGCATGGCGTCGGTGATGTCAGAGACAAAGAACTCATCGAAGCATAGAACCCGCGCACGTTCGGCGAAACGCTTCGCCACGATTTTCAGGGGATCGCGCTGATCCTTGAGCAACTTGAGCTCATGGTGAACTTTCTGCATGAAACGGTGAAAGTGAATGCGCTTTTTGCGCTCGAACGGCAGGCAGTCGAAAAAAGTATCGACCAGATAGGTCTTCCCGCGGCCCACGCCGCCCCAAAAATACAGACCCCGTACCCCTTCCACCGGTTGATCCGCCCGTTTCGGCGCCAGCAGTCGTCGCCAGCCCCGGATTTCGGAGCCGCTTGTGCCGGGAGCCGACAACAGGTCATCGTACAATCGCTGCAGATGTTCGATGGCGGCCTGTTGTGCCGGATCGTGGATAAAATCGGCACGTTCCAGATCAGCCTGATAACGTTCAGTGGGCGTCATGCCTGGGTCGCAAAGTTCTGACAGGCGGGCATTTGAACCGATACCGTCGAAAGCGGCAAGGGCGTTGCTCAGTTGCTGAGACGAATCAGCCCTGATTTACCGTTCCACCGAAACACTGTGCAGGTCAGTTGAACAGGGGTTCCCCAAGACGATGAAGGAAGCGGAATGAGCAAAAGCAGAATAGTGGTGGCGTGCCTGCTCGCCGTCTTGGTTTACGCCTTTTTCGCCTTGGATCTGGGTCAGTACCTAAGCCTCGAATTCTTCAAGACCAAGCAGGTACAAATCGACGCGTACTACGCGGCTCATCCGGCTATGACGGCCCTGTTCTTCTGCCTTATTTACATCGCGGTCACGTCATTGTCCTTGCCCGGAGCGGCGCTGATGACCCTGGCAGGTGGCGCGGTTTTCGGCTTGCTGATGGGTACATTCCTGGTGTCTGTGGCGTCCACAATAGGCGCGACGCTTGCTTTTCTGGTGTCGCGGTTTCTGCTCAGGGACGCGGTTCAGAATCGATTCGGCGAAAGCCTGGGGGCGTTCAATGCCGGCATCGAAAAGGATGGGGCGTTCTATCTGTTTACCCTGCGCCTGGTGCCGGCTTTCCCCTTTTTCGTGATCAATCTCGTGATGGGGCTGACACGAATCCGGGCCCTGACGTTCATGCTGGTCAGTTGGGTGGGGATGCTGGCCGGTACTCTGGTGTATGTGAATGCGGGTACTCAGATCGCGCAAATCGATTCGCTTCAGGGTGTTCTGTCCCCCGGATTGATCGTGTCGTTTACGTTGCTCGGCCTGTTTCCACTGATCGCGAGAAAAGCGCTTGAGTTCATCCGCTCCCGAAAGGTGCTGAAAGGGTGGCCCAAGCCGAACAGCTACGACCGCGATGTGGTGGTGATCGGTGCCGGGTCCGCCGGTCTGGTAAGCGCTTACATTGCCGCGACGGTCAAGGCCAAGGTCAGCCTGGTGGAAAAGCATCGTATGGGCGGCGATTGCCTCTATACGGGGTGCGTACCGTCAAAGGCGATCATCCGATCCGCCAAGGTATTGCATACCCTGCGACGAGCCGAGGCCTATGGGTTTAAGTCCGCCAGGATCGAGTTCGAGTTCTCAGATGTCATGGATCGCGTCAAGCGGGTGATCTCCAAGATTCAACCCCACGACTCGGTGGAACGGTACACGGCGCTCGGCGTTGACTGCATCGAGGGAGAGGCCAGGATCACCTCTCCCTACACCGTTGAGATCGGCGAACGCACCCTGACCACCCGCAACATAATCATCGCCGCCGGCGCTCGCCCCTTTGTTCCGCCGATTCCGGGGCTTGAGCCCGATGCGTGTCTGACCTCGGATTCATTGTGGGATATTCGCGAATGCCCGGACCGGCTGGTTGTTCTGGGTGGAGGGCCTATCGGGTGTGAATTGGCCCAGGCATTCGCCCGCTTGGGCAGTCGTGTCGTTCAGGTGGAAATGCTGCCTCGTCTGTTGATCCGTGAGGACCCTGAGGTGTCCGAATACATAGAGAACCGGTTTCGGGACGAAGGGATTGACCTCAGACTTGCCTATAAAGCCCTCAGAGTTGTCTTGCAAGGCGACCAGCGGGTCCTGGTTTGCGAACATCAGGGGAACGAGGTTGAGATACCCTACGACCAGGTCTTGGTGGCCGTGGGCAGGCGGGCCAATGTGGAAGGGTATGGGTTAGAGGATCTCGGGATCGCTCTCACGCCCCAGGGCACGGTGGCGGTCAACGAGTATCTCCAGACCCGGTTTCCCAGCATATACGCCTGCGGCGATGTCGCGGGTCCCTTTCAATTCACCCATGTGGCCGCGCACCAGGCTTGGTACGCTTCGGTGAACAGCCTGTTCGGCAGTCTTTGGCGGTTCAAAGCCGACTACAGAGTGATACCGTGGGCGACCTTCACCGACCCTGAAGTGGCGCGGGTGGGGCTGAATGAAACCGATGCCGAGGCACAGGGCATCGAATACGAAGTCACCACCTATGGTATCGATGACCTGGATCGGGCCATCGCCGACGAAGCGGACCGGGGATGGGTCAAGGTCCTTACCGTGCCGGGCAAGGACCGTATCCTGGGCGCCACCATTGTGGGTGAACATGCGGGTGATCTGATTTCCGAGTATGTATCCGCTATGCGCCACGGATTGGGTATGAACAAGATCCTGGGTACCATTCACATCTACCCAACCCTGGCCGAGGCCAACAAGTACGCCGCCGGTGAATGGAAGCGCGCCCACGCCCCAGCGCGCGTGCTCGCCTGGCTTGAGCGCTATCATGCCTGGAGGCGTGGCTGAACCGGGTCGGCTCGCATGGTGCGCGAAAGTGCCGGGCTCGGGCTGCACTGGGTTTGCGGGTCAGGCGTTGTTTTCGAGGAAATGCTCGGGAATGTACTTGCCCCAATTGCGACGCTCGTCTCCGAAAGCGATGAATGGGGGGTTTTTCAGCGAAGGTTTTGTGTTGTAGCGCAGCGGCTTGAGTTGCAGATCGGTCAGCTGCCCACCGGCCTCTTCGAGTATGCATTGTGATGCCGCGGTGTCCCACTCTGACGTCGGGCCGAATCGTGGGTAGACATCCACCAGTCCTTCAGCGATCAGGCAGGCCTTCAATGCCGCGCCGACCCCGACGTACTCATAGTTGTCCAGTCGACGTAGAAATATCTGCAGGGACTTCACCGCGTAAGATCGACTCCCGGCGACGCGCACCGTGTCGTCTTCAATCGGCCGAGTGTAGATTTTACTGGGTGTTGGAGCGCTGCCGGTAAGCTTGAAGGCGCCGCCGTTGCGCCAGGCGTAATAGCATATTCGACTTACCGGCACGTAGATCAGGCCCAGAACGGGCTCGTGTTCGTGCAGCAGTGCCACATTGATCGTGAACTCACCGCTTTGTTTGATGAATTCCCGGGTTCCGTCCAGGGGATCCACCAACCAGCAGTCAGACCACTTTGAACGCACCGAGTAGGGGATTTGGTTGGATTCTTCTGACAGAACCGGAATCGACGGCGTAAGCTGACTCAGGCCCGCCACCAGGGTTTCGTGAGAGGCGATGTCGGCTGAGGTGATCGGCGTTTCGTCCTGCTTCGATTGAATCTCAAAGTCGGTATCATAGATCTCCAGAATGCGGTCGCTGGCGTCGCGCACCACGTCCAGTGTCGGTTCAATGAGAGAAGACAGATCTGGTGGCACGGATCAGCCCTCGCTCTGCAGGCGATCACGCGCCAGCAGCACGGCCGCCACGCTTCGTGCCTCGGTGAAATCGTCGCGTTCAAGCAACCGTTCCAGCTCCGACAGGCGCCATGGCACCACTTCTATGTCCTCGGGTTCGTCACCGGGCAATCGATGAGGGTAGAGATCGGTGGCGAGATAAACGTGGGTGGTCTGGCCGATATAGCCCGGTGCCACAGTCATGGACCGCAACAGCGACAGCGTCCTTGCGCCGTATCCGATTTCCTCCATGATCTCCCGATTTGCAGCCGCGGGCAGATCCTCCCCCGCTTCCACCCGACCTTTTGGGCAGGCCAGCTCATAGCGATGGGTTCCGGCCGCGTACTCACGGATGAGCAGCACCGTATTGTCATCCAGCAGCGGAACCACCAGTACGGCGCCCACCGCCGATCCGGGTATGCGCTCATAGTCCACTTCCACCCCGTTCGAAAACCGGAGTTGCCTGGACTCGACACTAAACAGTCTGGAGCGCGCAATGACTTTGCTGGACAGTATTTCCGGCAGTTTCCTCATGGGAACGGGCCCGTGGGCATCCTTCAGCGGGTTCGGTGTGGCGCGAGTTTACCCCGCCGTGGGCGTCCTGTCAGACCCCAATCGACCGAACAGGATTGATATCACGCTGAAGCGCGCTGGCCGAGCCGTCAAAGGCGACTGTGTCGCCGTATCGTCTATCCGCAGCGGGCGTTGGTCGTAAAGCCAAGTTCGCTCGTTGTGCCTTGTAAGCGATCGCAGCAAGTGATCCGAGCTTCCCGGATCGGATGTCACATGGATGATGCCGCTGCGGTGACGGAATCGGTGTTGTCCCGCCCCCAGGTCTTTGTGCTATCTATGGCTCGCGCCAGCCAGTCTGCAAGCCGGCGCGCTTGTTATAACAGCTTTGGAACCCTAACTGATACGCTTTGGGCCGAGTGCGCTTACCCTGCTGCTCAGGTAAGCGTGTGGCGCAGTGACGATGGACTTCGAGAGTGCCTGTATGAATCTGCCCTGGCATGAGATCAAGACAGCCCTCCTTGATATGGACGGGACGCTGCTCGATCTGCGATTCGATACGCATTTCTGGATGGAGCATCTGCCGTTGCGCTATGGCCAGGCACGCGGATTGGAACTGCAGGCTGCACAGGCCTATGTTCACGGCGAGATTGAGACTCGACGGGGGACACTCGAGTGGTACAGCCTGGATTTTTGGAGTGAATCCCTGGGTTTGGATCTGCTTGCGCTAAAGCATGAGGTCAAACACCTGATTGCGGTCCACCCCCACGTGGTCGAATTCCTTGATGCCCTGCGTGCGGCCGGAAAACGCGTTGTGTTGGTGACCAACGCCCACAATGATAGCCTTCACCTCAAACTCGAGCGCACAGGTCTGGGCGGTCATTTTGACCGCGTCGTCTGCGCCCATGACCTGGGCTTGCCCAAGGAGGACCCGGCGTTCTGGCCGCGTCTACGTGATCTGGAACCGTTTGATCCGGAGCACACGCTGCTGGCAGACGATACGGCCACGGTGCTGCAGTCCGCTGCGGTATACGGTATCCGTCACCTGTTGACCATCAAGCGGCCCGATTCCGGTGCCGAAGCCAAAGGCGATTCCGGGTTTCCCGGAGTCGACGATTTCTCTGAGTTGCTGCCTCTGGTGCCTGAAGCCTGAGAGCGCCCACAGTACTTTGACTATTCGCCCATGGTTTCCGAGCGGGTGACATCCGTCCGACTGCACACGGGGCAATTGGGATCACGATGCAATGCCACTTCCTGCCATTCCAGTGTCTTGGCATCAAAGATCAGCAGGCGTCCATCCAACGCATCCCCGGTTCCAGTCAGCACCTTGATCGTTTCCAAAGCCTGCAGGCTGCCGATGACCCCCACCAGCGGCGCCAGCACGCCGGTCTCGCTGCAGCTTTCGCCCAGCTCGCCCTGGTCTCGGTACAGACATCGGTAGCAGGGGCTTTGGCCCGGGACCAGATTGAAAACGCTGATCTGACCTTCCATCCGGATGGCCGCGCCGGACACGAGGGGTTTTCCGTGACGGATGCATGATGCATTGAGAGCGAAGCGGGTGGCGAAGTTGTCCGTTGCGTCCACCACCACATCGGCCAGGCTTACCTGGCGATCCAATGCTTCGTCCACAAGACGCCCATTCAGCGGCGTCACCGTCACCAATGGATTGAGGGCTTTCAGGGTGTCGTAGGCGGATACCACTTTGGGCCGTCCGATATCCGCCTGCCGGTGGGCGATCTGCCGTTGAAGATTGCTCAGGTCCACGTGATCGAAATCGCTGAGGACAAGCCGACCAACGCCGGCGGCAGCCAGATACATGGCGATAGGCGAGCCCAGCCCGCCCAGCCCGACCAGCAGGACCCGCGAAGCTTGCAGCCGGATTTGTCCCTCGATGCCAAAGTCGGTAAGCAGGATTTGACGGCTGTAGCGAAGCAGTTCCGCGTCGTCCATTCCGGGCTCTCCAGGAGGAACAGTCCGTCAGTATAGTCGGACCGGTCCGGATCAGAGATATTCGCGCCAGTGGCGGGGGCGGGCGTCCCGGCAACCGTGACGCAGCTTCTGATAGCGGCTGATGAACACGCCCTGTGTGTCATTCCGAATCTGGTGAGTGGGCCGCGCTTTGAGGTTTGCGCGCTCGTTCTCTTCGGTGTAGGCGTAGAGTGCACGCCGCAGTTTGCACATCAGGCTGCTGTCGAGATGAAAGCCGAGCTCAACCAGGGCTTCTTCGATCTCCGTGTAGGTGATGTCCACCAGGTCGTAGGTGATACTGATAATCCGATCGGACACTCGAATGCTCGAGTGAACCACCAGCCATTCGGCCAGCAGCAGGCAAGCGTTTTCAGCCTGGTCGGGATCCGGGTGCAGCGGGCAGAAGCGGATCTCCCGCTGTTTCTCCGTGTCGGGCGTGTGCTCACCCATTAAGCGATCCGGTTGCATTGCCTTGATTTGATGCTATTCGGACCCCAGTCAAAGCGCAACCGGACGGCGCGCAACCCGGTTGCTTGAAATTTCAGTATGGCGCCCCAACTACCCGCCTATGGTTCAGAAACACGACGCCAGGGGCAGACCCAGACATGAAAGTTAAAGCGCACAAAGAGACCCTAGGATTTCAGACTGAGGTGCAGCAACTCCTGCATCTCATGATCCACTCCCTTTACTCCAATAAGGAGATTTTTCTCAGGGAGCTGATATCAAACGCCTCCGATGCTTGCGACAAGCTGCGTTTCGAGGCTCTAACCGATGACGCCCTGTATGAGAGCGATCCCGAGTTGGGCATCGAAGTATCCTTCGACAAGGATGCCCGAACCCTGACCGTGGTCGACAATGGCATTGGCATGACGCGGGATGAGGTGGTGGAAAACATCGGCACCATCGCTCGCTCCGGTACTCGTCACTTTGTCGAGGCAATGAGTGGGGACCAAAAGGCCGATGCGCAACTGATCGGACAGTTCGGCGTCGGTTTTTATTCGTCGTTTATTGTTGCGGACAAAGTGGTGCTGGAGACGAGGCGAGCGGGCCTCGGCGCCGAACATGGGGTGCGTTGGGCGTCGGGTGGCGAAGGTGAGTACACG
>Ga0316196_10000117_pt1 | contig 24710 bp, 22 predicted proteins | sample Eddsed2cm_MG_FD_204938 | JGI IMG/M metagenome (GOLD analysis project Ga0316196, IMG submission 204938) | Coastal sediment microbial communities from Maine, United States - Eddy sediment 2 cm | ecosystem: Environmental > Aquatic > Marine > Coastal > Sediment | place: USA: Maine | collected... | reverse complement strand
GTCATGCAGCAGAAAGAGTAGCGGCGCCAGAAACATGGATATGGCCACCACAGAGATAAGCGTTTCCGTCAGCGGCTGTGGCAGTACGCCATTGAGCCTGGCGAATGAGAAAAGGACAAATGCAAATTCTCCACCTTGTGCCAGAGCAACAGCAAAGAGCAGTCGTTCATTACCGGGCATCTTAAAGGTCTTCGCGATAGCAAGCAATATCATGGCTTTGATTAGTATGAGTCCGGCAACCAGTCCGCCGATCAGCCAGAATTGTTCATAAATCAGGGTAAAATTGAGGCTGGCGCCAATGGAAATGAAGAATATGCCGAGCAGGAGCCCCTTGAACGGCTCGATATCGCTTTCAAGTTCGTGCCGGTATTCACTGTCGGCCAACACCACGCCCGCAAGGAAGGTACCCAAGGCCGGCGACAATCCGACTGCGGTCATCAGCAGGGAAATGCCGATGACCAGTGCCAGGGCTGCCGCAACGAAGACTTCCCGCACACGGCTGGCGGCGATGGCGCGAAAAATTGGTCTGCTGCCATATTTGCCAACAACAAAGATTACACCAATCGCCAAAAGCACTACGATGAGGCGCAGGAATGCAGGAAGCGTTGTAATGTCAAAAAAGCCGCTACCATGGTCGGCATCGGTGTGAACCAGCGCTGTTGCTAAAAGGGGCAGGATGGCCAGCATTGGAATTACGGCCAGATCCTGAAACAAAAGTACGGAAAATATCGATTGACCCGGCGAGGTGCTCATCAACCCTTTTTCGCGCAGGGTTTGAAGGACGATGGCGGTAGAAGAGAGTGCCAGAATGAGACCGACAGCGACGGCTTGCTGCCAAGGCAGAAAGAACGCACAAGCGGTACCGATTGCTACGAAGGTGAGCATTACCTGGCTGCCACCCATGCCCAGTATTGGGGTGCGCATCTGCCACAGCAGGGACGGTTTGAGTTCCAGGCCGACCAGAAAGAGCATCATCACGACCCCGAACTCGGTGAAATGCATCACTGCTTCGATATCGCCAATCAACGCGAGGCCGAAGGGACCGATCACGATTCCGGCGATTAGATAGCCGAGAACGGAGCCCAGTTTGCACTTTTTGGCCAGCGGCACAGCGATCACCGCAGCGGCAAGGAAGATAAACAATTTTACTAAAAACTGTTCCACGGCTTACACCTTTTTGATGATGGCATCCAAATCCTGGTTGAGCAACTCGCATTTGCGGGCCCGGGCGATGTCCAGTTGATTATCCCTTAGGGCAATGAGTACACGCCGGTAATCCTCAGCGTGTCTGACACGTTCTTTCTCCGGAAGTCCCCGGTGGATGCCGAGAACCGCCAAGGGCGGCAGCCATTTCATCTGGCAAAGGTTGGCCGTTGCCCGATATGGTGTGGTGAGTTCCCTGATGGTGAATAAGTTGAGGCCGCCGGCTCGATAGTTGCTGAGATCACCCCCTGCAGTCAGGGCCTGAAAAGTGATCTTGCCCGCCAGAGCGGTGCCGGTTTCACCGTAAGCCCAGGTGTGTTCGAGAACCAGGTCAAACCATTCCTTAATGATGGCCGGCGTCGAATACCAGTAAAACGGATGTTGAAAGATAATAATGTCATGACTCTCACACAGTTTCTGCTCATGGACAACATCGATGAGAAAATCGGGATAGCTCGCATAGAGGTCGTGGAAGGTAATCCCCTCGAGATTTTCCACCGCCTTTCTTAGCGCAGCATTGTGGTTGAGCGCTTGACGGCTGGATGACCAAAGAGAATCAAAATCTTGTTCATTTCCCCCCCCCATTCCAGACTTTATTGGCGAGACTTTGATGTTTAGAGATTAAGGCGTCACAAGAATGCCCTTATAAGTGGCATTCAAGTAATCAACTGATACCGCAGCAGGATGCAAAAAACCCGGATACAAATCGATATTTATCCGGGCTATGTCTTTGAGCGAGGTGATTAATTCAGTTTTTCAGGGTTACACAGATTGTTCTCACTGGCCGCGCTGCGCCCGCAGTTCTTGCAAAAGAAATGGGCCGGCTGAATCAGTTTTTTGAAATCCTCCATATTGGATTCTATGTACCCTTCTTCCTGTAACGCACACAAGGTCTTATCTTCTGTATTGCTCATGGTTTTCTCCTTTCAATTTATTCAGACTTCGTCTTTATAAGGCCTGCATGTCAGCCAATCACGTCTTTTTTAACGCAATCATCAATTTCATTAGAGGCTATGTTTGAAGTATTTTATAAATCAATTTCTTAACCAACTATTAACATGTAACTACTAACCATTAACTACCAAATTGAGCCATTTTGCTCAATTTGGTTTTTTTTGCCCCCAAACGGCATAGATGGGGTCTGAATACCATTGATCCGGAAAATACTTGTCATCGTGCGGGCGCGGCAGCCCCCTGATCGAATAGGTTTGAAGATTTTCAAAACCGCCTGAACGAATAAAATACTCCAGCACCAGGCCCATGCGCTCGAATTCGTGCAGCTCTTTCCAAATCTTGATGGCCTTGGTTGGGAACCAGCGATTGGAAAACGTCAGGATGAAATAGCCATCGGGTCGCAATATCCGCGCAACCTCTGCAAACACAGCCAGCGGATCGACCAGGTATTCAACCGATACCGAGCAGATCACGGCATCAAAGCTATTGGACTCAAAGGGCAGTTTGGAATTCAGGTTGAGATCCTGAACCACTGTTTCGGTTAATTGGGAATTTTTTCTGAGTTCGTTCTCATTGAGGCCGAGCCCGACGACACGCTTGAAATTTAGGTTTTCCGGAAGATGTGATTGCCAGCTGCTCATCAAGTCCAATACCTGCAAATCGTCTTCCAAGAACCGCCCATAGGTGTTTTTAACCATTTCGATGGCGGTGGTATCAATATGCTGTACGTATCGCGGCTTGCCGTAAAAAAGGGCATCGGGGGTTTCGTCGTCTCGGGTAAACGCCCCGGGAGAAAAATAGTCCGATTGGCTGCCTTGCCACCGGGCCTGCATTCCGGGTCCGCTTGTCAACAGCTCCATCCAGTCGACACTGCTGCCGCCCCGCTCGATGGATTTAGGTTCCACCTTCCCGACAACGGCACTAAGCGAAAGATCCTTGCCAGACAGGGGGTGATTAAGATCCACCGTCATGTTCCCATTGTTAATTTCGACACACCTGCAGGGTTGGATGTTGGCACTGAACACTCCGGTGACATCTTTCAGCATGCCCTTGGGAAAGAACCGGCCGACCCCGGGCGTTGCAATCGCTTTTGCTGCCAGCTCTTGTTCAAATCGATCTCGTTTGACCTGTACCAGACTCTGTTTGTCGAAGGGGGGCAAAATGTCACCGTCTTTAAGACGTACCTCTATCCTTTCGCCGGTCTGCCTGTCCATCATCTTGTCAAGCAAATGCGGTGGGAAAAAATCGCGCCAGATGTTTATTCGGCTGGCCTGGTAGCCGTCGGTGTGCAACGCAAATTCACTTTTCCACTTCAGATGAAATATCATATCCACCATACTATCAGAGTCTATTCGCATCATTTCCATTGTCATGTTCCTTTCCGCTAGTCTACTCCATCAATCCAGACTTCGCTTTCCATATCGCTTCGACTAAGGCCAGCCGAATTGTGGGTAAACAAGACTTTACGCTTGATAAAAGACTTTTAATTAACTTTTAAACTAGGCATAGTGAGAAAAATCGCAATAGGAGAGTTATTACAGCCTTGTGGTAGGAAAAAACTATTATTGAGAAATGGACATCAGATAGGAGCGAAGGTTGGTCCGCTTATTTCGCAGGCCGAATTTGACCCGCAGATTCTTGCGGTGGAAATTGACAGTGGTTTCGGAAACATTGAGCACATCGGCGATTTCTTTGCTGGTTTTGCCGTCTTTGACCAGAGCGGCAACCTGCATCTCCTGAGGCGTCAACAGTATTCTGGCATTGGCAAACCGTTGTAGGAGGGGAGATATAATATCCTGCAGATGGGTATCGATAATCTCCACCAGGGTCTTGTCCTTGGGCCTCAGTCGGGAATTCTTTAACTTCTCAACATAGGGTAAAACGAGATCCTTGACATTGTTGAGTACTTTTTTCTCCAGCTCGAGTTTATCTTCCTCGCGCTGCTTTAGCAGCACTTTCATGGCGATATTGGTTTCCTGGAGACTCTGCTTTTGTTCGATAAGTGCTTCCTGACTTTTTCGCAGGGCTTCTTCAGTTAACTTTAGAGCGGTGATTTCCTCATGACTGGCAACCACCCGCATGGGACCGGGCCCGGACATGCGAATCGCCCGCATATAGTACCAGTGAGGACCGTCCTCTGAATGACACGGATAGTCGTATAGAAATTCTTCCACCTCACCCCGAATCACCGATCGAATTCCTTCGGCAACCTTGCCGGCGTTTTCAGACTCGCTTCCTTTGGTTGCGTCACAGACGGCAAGATAGTTGATCCCCCTGTCGTCATGGTCTTCCGGCATGCCGCTTTTAACGGCATAGTTTCGCCAGGCGGTATTGGTTTCGAGAATAACGCCGCTTTCATCCAAAATGGCAATGTGGGCAGACAGGGAGTTGAGTACGGTTCTGGCCAACTCATCGGCAAACAGGCTGCCGGCGTCGCTTTCTTTCTTTGATCGATCGTTCATCATTGAAGGCCTCAGGGGGATGTTGGTGGATGATCGGTTCTGGGTTCAAAGATTATAACACCCTGATCTTGGCTTTGTTCCAGCACGCCACCCGGGCTGACACATTTCACCCATTGGGAAAAATTGCAATCACCGCTATGGATGCAAAATTATATTAGATCGTATTGGTCAGAGCCCTTTAACCGGGAACCTTGAACTCTGAACCCTCAACCCGGGTATATCATATAGGCATTTGTTTTAACATGGATTTGTCAAAAATGACAAATTAATTTCTCAGTGCCCTCTCACCGGGGCGTAACTCCTCAAAGGCCGGTGTCCCGGGGTAAAATTTTATCTTACAATATTTACGGCTGCGATCTCCCCAACTCTTTACCGATTGTCTGTTGAAATTTAATTTTTCAGGGATTATAGTACAACGACGCATTCAAACTTATGGCGGCAAACACCGAACCGGGTTTTGCATTCAATATCAGCAATTTAGCTCTAATCAAGACAGGCCTGAGATTTTGGTATGTCAGGAGATTTTGAGTTCTGCAGGCATCATTTAAAATGAGTACGCTAAAAAAGACTATCATCACTACCGGTCACTTAATAACATCGGTGCTTCGCTGGTTTGATTCCGAAGCAGGACTTGCGAAGATTTCACAGGATGACGAAAAGCGGGTGGATTGGTTTCGCATTATTCCTTTCATTGTGCTGCACGGCATGTGCCTGGCTGTGATCTGGGTCGGCTGGAGCTGGACAGCCATTATAATGGCCCTGCTGCTTTACATCATTCGCATGTTTGCCATCACCGGCTTTTACCACCGATATTTTTCGCATAAAGCATTCAAAACTTCTCGGTTTTGGCAACTTATTTTTGGGGCCATGGGCAATGCATCGGTTCAAAGAGGTCCGCTCTGGTGGGCGGCCCATCATCGCCATCATCACCGTTTTACGGATCTAGAGCAGGACGTTCACTCTCCCAGTCGTCATGGATTCTGGTGGAGCCATATCGGCTGGTTAACCTCGAGGGCTAATTTCCCCACAAAATATAAATATGTTGCCGAATGGGCGAAATATCCGGAACTTCGCTGGCTGAACAGGTTTGACTCGGTGATTCCCATCCTGCTGGCCCTGGCGCTCTATATTTTCGGGGCGTTACTCGAACGTTTTGCACCTCACCTGGGAACGAACGGAATGCAAATGCTTGTATGGGGGTTTTTTATTTCCACCACGGTATTGTTTCACGCTACCGTAACGATCAACTCAATAGATCACATGTACGGCCGGCGAAGATATGATACGCGGGATACCAGCCGCAACAATGCACTGCTGGCGCTGATTACGCTGGGTGAAGGCTGGCACAACAATCATCATCATTTTGCCGTTTCCGCCCGCCAGGGGTTTTTCTGGTGGGAAATCGACATGACCTATTATCTCTTGGTTTTCTTGTCCTGGCTCGGTATCGTTAAAGACCTACGTTCCGTTCCCGAGCATGTGCTCAATAAGAACCGTATCATCGCGAACACACCAAAACAATTATAGGTTATCGGACATCAGGAAATTACGCTGGAGGTCACGAAATGCGAATTGCAATCATCGGTACCGGGATTTCAGGGTTAACAGCCGCTTATTTACTCAGTGAAGATCACGAGGTCGTCGTTTTTGAAGCCAATGACTATGTCGGCGGGCACACCAATACCGTGGACGTCGCTCTCAACGGGCAGCAATATGCTGTGGATACGGGATTTATCGTCTTCAATGAAAAGACCTATCCAAATTTCATAAAGCTGATGAAGCATCTGGGCGTGGGCTGGCAAAACTCGGTCATGAGCTTCAGTGTGCAATGCGAGAAAACCGGTCTGGAATTCAGTCCCAGCAATCTTAATTCACTGTTCATCCAACGGCGCAACCTGCTGCGGCCATCCTTTTATCGAATGCTGTGGGATGTCATGCGCTTCAAACGGGATTCGGAAGCGCTATTGGAATCAGACGATTATGAACTGACGCTGGCCGCATTTCTAACCGGCAAAGGTTACTCGCAATCATTTGTGCAGCATTTCATAATTCCCATGGGTGAGGCAGTCTGGTCGGCGGACCCGGCGAAATTCAATGAATTTCCAGCCCGTTATTTTGCTCAATTTTTTAAAAATCACGGATTTTTAAACATTAAAGATCAACCTCAATGGCTGACGATCAAAGGCCGGTCGAGGCAATACATCAAGCCGATCACACAACCCTATGCCGATCAGATCCGGCTGAACTGTCCGGTCGCATCGATACGACGGTATCCGGACTATGTTGAAATTCAACCGCAAAACGAATCGGCCGAAAAATTCGACCAGGTGGTCATTGCCACTCACAGCGACCAGGCCCTATCTTTGCTGGAGGATCCAACGGATCCCGAAAATAATATTCTGGGCGATATCCCCTACCAGGAAAATCAGGCGGTGTTGCATTGCGATGAATCTTTACTTCCCAGCAAGAAAGCAGCGTGGGCCAGCTGGAATTATCACATTCCTAAAGAAGATCTAGGCCGTGTTGCCGTCACCTACGACATGAACATCTTGCAGAGCATCGGCGCACCGCGGGAACTTTGTGTTTCGCTGAATTTGGCCAAAGCCATTGATCCGGCCAAAATTTACCGGGAGATGATGTATCATCATCCGGCTTATAATCCGGAGAGCCTGACGGCAAGACACAGTCACGCGGAGATAAACGGGGTCAGACGCACCTATTACGCCGGTGCCTATTGGGGCTATGGTTTTCATGAGGATGGTGTTGCCAGTGCGCTGGAGGTTTGTAAGCAATTTGGTAAGACCCTATAGTAAAGCATCCAGACCCATCTTAGATCCCGCGTTAGTTTTCGGGGAAGGACCTGGCATTGGTTTGCCCCCTGGAAGGGGGTTCTCCATGACGCTGCTCTGCTCAACATACTTATGGAGTAATGGAGTAATGGAGTATTGGAAAAACGAAAACTCAACACCGATCTTCTGCAACCTTTATCGGAGACCATCGAGGTTCTCAGATGCATAGTTGCATATATGAAGGGACCATACGGCACCGGCGATTCAGGCCACGACCGAACATGTTTCAATATCGCCTGTTTTTCATGTTTCTCGATCTGGCCGAATTGCCGACCCTGTTTGATGTGCATCCGCTGTGGTCTTACGAACGATTCAATATCGCCTGTTTTCGCCGTCGAGATCATTTCGGTGACGCGGCGATTCCGCTGGATCAGGCGGTGCGTGACCTGGTTGAGGATAAGCTGGGGAGCAGACCGCAGGGCCCGATTCGCCTGCTGACCCATCTGAGATATTTTGGCCATTGTTTTAATCCGGCCAGCTTCTATTATTGTTACGATCCTACGGATACGTGGGTTGAGACCGTTGTGGTGGAAATTCACAATACACCCTGGAAAGAGCGTCACTGTTATGTTCTGGGTGCCGATCAAAATGAACATCCGATTTTCAACTGGCGGCGTCATCGGTTTCCCAAAGCCTTTCATGTGTCGCCCTTTATCGATATTGATATTAATTACGACTGGCGCTTCCGAATGCCCGACGATTCGATTCGGGTGCATATGATTGATTATGAAAATGGAGAAAAGCTGTTTGATGCCAGTTTAGCGCTTACGAGACATCCGCTAAACCGTCAGGCTCTGACAAGGTTTTTATTCAGATATCCGTTGATGACCGGCAAAGTGGTCATTCTGATCTATTGGCAGGCCTTGCGCCTTTTGCTTAAAAAAACGCCATTTTTCGCTCATCCGAAAAAAAGAGAATTGTCTTCATAAAGGATTGCAAAATGACAGAGCTGATTATTCCATCTGAAGGTCCGGCTCCCGAAGATCTTAAAGAACGAAAGTTGGATCAAACCGCGCGTAAAACTGTATTATCACTGCTGAATAAATTACAGCACGGTCGGATTACGATCACAGAAAATTATAATCGTTTCGCGTTCGGGGAAGAATCACCTACTGCATTGCTGCAGGCCGATATCAGTGTTCATCATTCGCAATTTTATAGCCGCATTTTATTTGGCGGCAGCATTGGTGCTGCTGAAGCTTATATGGAAGGACTGTGGTCGGCAGATGACTTAACCGTGGTCATGCGTATTCTGGCACTTAACCGGAAAGCCTTTGATGATATGGAGAAGGGCCTGGCGCGCCTCACAGCACCCCTTTACAAACTTTATCATTTTGCTAGAAAAAATACCAAGATGGGAAGTCGTAAAAATATCCTGGCTCACTATGACCTTGGCAACGATTTTTATTCTTTGTTTCTCGACAAAACCATGACCTATTCCTGCGGCATATTTGAGCATGAGCAAAGCACGATGGAAGATGCTTCGATCGCTAAATATGACCGACTTTGCAAAAAGCTCCAATTAAAACCCGGTGATCGGGTAATGGAAATCGGCACCGGCTGGGGCGGGTTTGCCGTGCATGCTGCTCAAAATTACGGCGTGCAGGTAACCACCACCACCATCTCCGATGAACAGCACGATTTTGCCGAAAAACGCTTCCGAAATGCGAGGCTGGAAGATCAAATTTCGGTGTTGAAAAAAGATTATCGCGATCTCAGGGGGAAATTTGACAAACTCGTCTCCATTGAAATGATCGAAGCCGTCGGCCATCATTTTTATAAAACCTTCTTTCAAACTTGCAGCAGATTGCTCAAAGTCGACGGCCTGATGGCGCTGCAGTCCATCACCATCGGTGATCAGGTTTTCGATCGCCATAAGCGATCGGTGGATTTCATCAAACGGTATATCTTCCCCGGCAGCTGTATTCCCTCGATCACCGCCATCAGCGATGCCGTTGCCGGGTCGACCGATTTGCGATTGGTCCATTTGGAGGACATTACCCCTCACTATGCCAGAACCCTGCGTGAGTGGCGTCGACGGTTTTTCGCCAATATTGATAGGGTCCGGAAAATGGGCTATCCCGACACCTTTATTCGGATGTGGGAATATTACTTATGCTATTGTGAAGGCGGATTTGCGGAGAGATATATCGGTGATGTGCAGATGCTGTTTGCCAAACCCTTGTACCGGTGGAATGATTTGCAATCTGCTATTGAATAGTACATAACTGAGGTGATGTAGACCATTCACATCGTGGCTTTATTTTTCAATATTCGAATTCGACCATAGGGAGGCATCAAGATGGCAAAAGAAATGCGAGTCATGACCCCAAGGCCGTTAAATGCCGAAACGCCCAACACGGCCTTACGCACCTGGATTACAGACAATGACGTCTTTTTCAAACGCAATCAGGGGCAAATTCCTGAAACACCCGTCAGCCTGGCAGACTGGCGTCTGCAAGTCGAAGGGTTGGTGGAAAAAAAACTTTCCCTGGCATTTAAAGACCTGCGACGGCTGCCCAAGGTCGAGGCGGCCGACACTTTGGAATGCTCCGGAAACAGCCGATCGCTCCTGTCGCAAAAAGCCTCCGGAAATCCCTGGACCATCGGCGGTGTCAGCAATGCCGTCTGGGGCGGGATTCGTTTAAGGGACGTGCTGGAAACAGCCGGGCTCCGGGAAAATGCCAACCATGTCGCCTTTGAGGGTTTTGATAAACCGATGGGATCCGCCGGCATCAAATTTATTCGCAGCATCCCGATCGAAAAAGCCATGTCCTCGACGCTACTCGTCTATGAAATGAACGGAGAGCCGTTGCCCATGGAGCACGGCTATCCGTTGAGGGCCCTGGCTCTCGGTTGGACCGGCGCCAGTTGTGTCAAATGGCTCCGTAGAATCGAAGTTCTGGATCGGCCGTTTGAAGGCTTTTTTATGGACAAAGTCTACCGCGTGTATCAAAAAGGTGAAGACCCCAAGTCCGGCAAGGTGGTCAAAGAGATTCAGGTCAAAACCATCATTGTCGAACCTGAAAAGGACCAAATCTTATCTGCCGGCACCGTGCCGGTCCGGGGTGCCGCTTATGCCGGAGAGGCCGGCATCGAAAAAGTGGAAGTATCTGTTGACCATGGAGATACCTGGCATCCGGCCGGTATGATCGGACTCGATCAGCCATTTGCCTGGCGTCACTGGGAGTACTTATGGGAAGTTAACACCGGCGGTGACTATACCATTATGGCCCGTGCAACCGATACCCACGGTAACCGGCAGCCCGAGACTGCCCACTGGAATGCCCTGGGCTATGGAAACAACGGCGTCCGGGAACATGCCGTTACGGTTCGCATCGAAGCCAATTAAGGGAGCCGGCAGCGTGCTCCTATATGAAAGTAATTATTGAACAATTAATGACACACGCCGACAAGCGCGGGTTTGTTTTTGAACCGATTGCAAATGAATTACTGTCTGCTCAAAAGAATAGCCATGTGGTCATCATCGCACCCGATGCCATTCGAGGAAATCATTACCACTTGTATGGAACGGAAACGATTGCAGTCGAGGGACCGGCACTTTTAAGATTTAAGGAAGGAAATGAAATATATGATTTTGAAGTTCCCTCAAAACAAGTATACAAATTCGTAATCCCACCAAAAGTAACCCACGCAGTTAAGAATACAGGAAAAAAAGACAACCTCCTTATCGTATTCAATACGGTTGCGCATAGTTCTAAAAGACCGGACGTTGTCAGCGAAATACTGATGAGTGAAAAGGATTAATCGATTATTGGAGAAAAAGAACAAAGGAAAATAAAAGTGGAGGCACAATGAAAATTCTAATCATCGGTGGAAAAGGTACAATTGGCAAAAAGGTAAGCGCCCATTTCTCAAAAAAACACGAAATTTTGATTGGTGGAAGAAATTCCGGGGACATAAGCGTAGATATTGCCGACAACAATTCTATTGAAACAATGTTTGAATCCATTGGCAAAATAGATGCAGTTGTCTGCATTGCTGGAGAAGCTAAATGGGCCGCTTTTGAATCAATGAAAGAAGAAGACTTTTATATCGGATTAAAAAGCAAGTTGATGGGGCAGGTTAATCTTGTACGGATTGGTCAGGATTATGTGAACGAAGGTGGCTCTTTTACGCTTTCGACCGGAATATTGGCCGATCATCCTGTGGAATTAACCTCCAGCCCAGCTATGGTCAATGGTGGCATTCACAGCTTTGTCAAAGCGGCATCCTTGGAGTTGAAAAAAGGAATTCGGATAAATGTGGTATCGTCAGGTTTGGTTGAAGATGCCGTCGAAAAATATGAAGCTTATTTTCCCGGCCATAATCCAATTCCAATGATTAAAGTGATAAATGGCTATGTAAAAAGTGTTGAAGGAAAAGGAACAGGCGAGATAATTAGAATGTATGACAATTGTTGATTTATTGAGGCATTCAGTTGAACCAAACCCGGGTCAAAGAGGATCAATAGGGTCATTGGATGTATAAGGTTAATTACACATACACTGAATGACGCCTAAAAAGCTGTGATATCAATCTGACCACCAAAGCCCCATCTTACTTTCCCAACCTTGTCAACTCAATTCTGGATAAGGGCAAATACGACCCGTTTCGCCAAGACTGCCTTTGGGTAGTTGCCGCTGCAAAAAATACGTCCCTTGAGCCCCTGATAAGCGAACCGTGAGCCCCGCTTCGCTCCGCACACGGTCCGCTTATCGGCGGATGTCGAGCTTCGCTCTAACAGCCGCCGTTATGTAAAGTTACATATCATGCTGTCTTTGGCGATATAAGCCCGGTGGGGCAGATCCACCTGGCTGGCGACATAATGCGGTGCCACGACTCCGGATTCAAACTGAGCATAGTTAATAAAGGTTCTGCCATCGATCCGAACCTTCATTCCACTCACCGGTCGTTTCAAGGGTATAATTGCGTAGACGTCCCGGAAACGCTCATTGGCTTCCGAAAAACCCAGTTCAGCAGCCTTTTGAGCCAAACTAATCTGAAGGTAATGTCTCGAATCGTCACAAATATTTTCCTGATACTCTTCGCCTATTTTGGTTAATACTTCACTTAGATAATTTGTCATCGATCAGCGCCTCCACTATTGTTAGGTTATTCTCATCATCCATCGTATAATATAGGAAAGCAGTAATACCGCGGTAAGTCCGCCGCACCACAGGCCAATAAACCACACCCATTGCTGTTGTTTTTTAGTAAATGGTTTCATGGGATGTTTTCCCTCTAAAGATGTAGTAACAAAAGGCCGTGTAAGCAAGCACAACCGGCAGCATGACAGCGGTTCCGACGATCAATAAAGATTGGGATTCCGGTGCCGCCGCCGCCTGGCGGAATGTGACTTCAAAGGGAACCAGCCACGGCCACATGCTGATACCCAAGCCGATATAGTTCATAAAAAAAAGTCCCAGGCTCAGAAAAAAAGGTCGGAATTCGCGCTGCGTGCGAAGATCGCGCCAGAGTAATACCAGCATACCGGCGGAAAGAAGCGGCATGGGCAGCAGCAGGAAGAAATTGGGCAGACTAAACCATAGATTTTTCACATCCGTATTTAAGAATGGCATGCTCAAGCTGACCAGTCCCATAAATATCGCAACCAGGACGAGGACGTAGGCCGCGCATTTGCGTGCCCAGTCCTGGGTCGTGTCTTCGGTTTTCATGATCAACCAGGTAGACCCCAGCAAGGCATAGCCGCATACCAGCGCCAGACCGGTCATCACACTGAAGGCGCTGAGCCAGTCCAGGGGGTTGCCGGCGAAGTTACGGCCTTCGACCTCTATTCCCTGAACAAACCCGCCCAGGATCATGCCCTGCATGAAGGCAGCACCCAGCGAGCCAAAGTGAAAGGCAACATCCCAAATTTTCCTTGAGCTTCCGGTGGCTTTGAACCGAAACTCAAATGCCACACCGCGGAAAACCAGTCCCAACAACATCAGAATTACGGGGATGTAAAGCGCCGGCATCACAATCGAATAAGCCAGGGGAAAGGCCGCAAACAATCCGCCGCCACCCAGAATTAACCAGGTCTCGTTGCCGTCCCAGAAGGGAGCAATCGAGTTCATCATGCGATCACGGCAGGTATCGGAAGGAGCAAAGGGAAACAAAATACCCACCCCCAGGTCGAATCCATCCAAAATCACATACAGAAACATCGCGGTAATAATCAAACCGTACCAGATGAGCGGCAAGTCCAGGAAACTTGCGAAACTAAACATGTTTGCCTCCTCCCGTTTCGGATCCCAGATCCGTTACCAATGGCGGTGCCTTGACGCCGTGATCACCGTAAGCCTTTTCCGTGGCCTCGGGACCTTTGCCGATCAGTCGTAAGATATAGTAGCTTCCGGCACCAAAGACGAATGTGTAGGTAACGATAAAGGCCAGCAACGACAGGGCGACGTTCGGACCGATCACCGGCGATACGGTATCGGAGGTGCGCAGCGCCCCATAGACGATGTACGGTTGCCGACCGATTTCGGTCACAAACCATCCCGCCAGCACGGCAATAAATCCGGCTGGGGTCAGGGCCATGCACCAGACTTGGAACCAGCGGGTATCGAACAATTTTTTGCGGAAATAAAGCACGACGGCCATCACGCCGGTGATCACCATCAATGTTCCGATGCCGACCATAATTCGAAATGACCAGAAAACCCATGCCACCGGCGGACGTTCATCTTGGGGCCATTCTTTCAAGCCCTTGACCTCGCCATCCAACTCGTGGGTAAGAATCAGACTGGACAATTTGGGGATTTCAAGGGCAAATTTGGTCGTTTCTTCCTCTTGATCCGGCCAACCGAACAATTTTAAGGGGGCACCGCGCTGGGTTTCCCAAAGCCCCTCCATGGCGGCCACTTTGGCCGGCTGATGCTCCAGGGTGTTCAGCCCGTGCAAATCACCGATGATGGGCTGCAAGGGCGCAATAAATACGGCCATCATCATGGCCATTCCAAACATCACGCGAGCATGTTTAACATGGAGATTGCGCCAGAGATAATAGGCTCCGATGCCGCCGACGACGAATGCCGTGGTCAGGTAGGCGGCCATCACCATATGGACGAAGCGGTAAGGGAATGAAGGGTTGAAGACTATCTGCAGCCAGTTCGTCGGATAGAACAAACCATATTCTCCGACGCGATAGCCCTGGGGCGTTTGCATCCAGCTGTTGGCTGCCAGAATCCAGAACGAGGATAGTAAGGTACCGATTGCCACGATTAGGGTCGATGCAAAATGCATTTTAGGGCTCACCCGGTTCCAGCCAAACAGCATAACACCGAGAAATGATGCTTCCAGAAAAAAGGCGGTCAAGACTTCATAACCCAGTAGAGGCCCGAGAATGTTGCCGGCCTTATCGGAGAATCCCGACCAGTTGGTGCCGAACTGATAGGACATCACCAGGCCGGAAACGACACCCATGCCGAAGGTGACCGCAAATATTTTTACCCACATGCGGTAGATTTCCTGATAGACGTCCTTGCCGGTTTTCAGATAGCGCCATTCGACCACCGCCAGCCAGCTCGCCAGACCGATGGTAAATGCCGGGAAAAGGATGTGAAAACTAATCGTGAAAGCGAATTGAATTCGTGCGAGTAATACCGGATCTAAATTTGCTAGCATATGTCACCTCTTTTCTTTAAGAGATAATGGGAGACCAACCACTCCCGGCCGTCATGAAAACCCCATAGCTCGGCACAGGCCATAAAGAATATGCGCCAGCGCTGCAGCCAGCGGCCGGCATCCTTTTCTCCGTAGACATCCTGAAGGATTGGCATAACAGCATCGCGGCGATGGTCTAAATTGCTGAGCCAGGCTTCAGCGGTTTTGCTGTAATGCCTGCCGCTGACTTGCCAGTGTTTTTCAACTACCAGATGGTCTTGCAGCTGAAAGAGCAGGTCATCCGAGGGCATTATCCCGCCGCTGAAAAAATGGCGTCCCATCCAATTGTCATCATTGCTGAGATCGAAAGCATAGGCAAATTGGCGATGGGTGAAAATATGGATGAATACCCTGGCCTGGGGCGTCAGCCAGCGGCTGATACGCTCCAGCAGGCGGGGCCAATTGCGCATGTGCTCCAACATCTCAACCGATACGACCCGATCGAATTGCTGATCGATGCTAAAATCATTCATGTCTGCGGTAATGACCTGCACGTTTTCCAGATTGCGTTCAACAAGTTTCGCTTGAATAAACTCTCGTTGGAGACTTGAGTTGGATACCGCCGTTATTTGACTGTCTGGAAAATGTTGGGCCATCCAAAGAGATAAAGAGCCCCAGCCGCAGCCGAGCTCGAGGATTTTCATGCCGTTGGTCAATTCGGCTCGCCGGCAGGTTAGTTCCAGCATTTGTTCTTCAGCCTGATCCAGATTTTCTGCCCCATCGGACCAATAGCAGCCGCTGTATTTCAGATGCCGGCCGAGGACCTGCTCAAAAAAGGCCGGCGGAACCTCATAATGCTGTTGGTTGGCTTTGTCAGTCTTAATTGCAATGGGATTTTGCTGCATGTCAGAAATAAAACTGTCAAGAGCCTGACCATGTTTAAAGCCATGCCTGAGATTTTCCTCCTGCAGGCGCTTTCGATCCAGTCGGCGGATACCAAACCGTATCAGTCGATCCGGCATCAAGCCGGTTTCTGCCATATCGATCACTAAACTCATTTACCCTCCTTTGCCGGCCACCAGGGTACGAACGCGCTGGTGCGCTGGATGTAGTCGCTGTATCCCGGACGTTTCTCTACCAACGCTTTTTCAGTCAGGGGGATGCCGGTCATTTTCAGAAGAACCGCAGTCACAATAACGGGACTGAGGATTGTCCACCAGCTGTTGGGCGTTGACAGTGCGATAAAAAAAATGCCCCACCAGACCAGAAATTCACCGAAATAATTAGGGTGACGGGAAAAGGCCCACAAGCCGCGGTCCATTACACGACCTTTGCTGGCCGGATCGGATTTAAACCGCGCCAGCTGCCAGTCAGCGACGGACTCGAAAGTAAAACCGATGGCCCAAACAATAATCCCTAAGGCATCTAACCCGGTCAGTGCGGCGGGAGTCTTTGCCAGCTGGCCGATCTGTAAGGCAAGGGCAATTATCCACAAAAAAAGCGCCTGCAGAATGAATACCTTTAAAAGACTCACGAGCCAGAAGCGGTCGCCGCTCTTTTCCCGCCAGCCGCCATATCGCGGATCCTCGCCCTTGTCCCAGTTTCGCCATGAAAGATAAGCACTCAGTCTAAAACCCCACAGTGTCACCAGGATGGCGAGCAGCATTTGGCGGCCCCAATACCCATCTGATAGAAAAACCGTCAACCAGGCAATCAGGATAAACCCAAGACCCCAGAGGCTATCGACAATCGTAACATTTCGATAAACCAGACTAACGAGCCATCCGATGACCATCATGGCCGCAACAGCGGCTAAATTCCAGCCCATTGTCGTCATTGAGGTTTCCATGGTTTTCTCCATGTTTTTTTCAAGTTAAATTAGGGCACAGATTTTCCCAGATATTCATGGATAATTGGTTTTTGTAACCTTAAATATCCTGGTAATCGGTGTTCATCCGTGTCCCCAAAAGAGAAATTCCTATCCATTTAATTTAAGATTTGAGCCGGTTTTAACGGATTGGCCACCGGCAAACCAGCCCGCCGCTGCTCGATTGCATCCCGAATGTCGGCATGAAGACGGCCACTGATCGGATAAGCGAAGGCAATAATAATGGCTATAATATTGCAAAGCGACGGTACCAATGCATACAACACTCGCAGGGCCGTCTGAACCGCGGCCGGTTGCTCCGCATTGGGTGTATAACCGACCATGCCTAATATCGACAGGCCGGCACCAATACCCACGGCAGCTGCGAATTTTTTTGAAATCGACCACAAGCCGATATATTCTCCTTCCCTTCTTTCGCCAGTCAAAAGCTCGTCGTAATCAATCACATCGGCCTGGATCGCAGATGGGATTGCCAGGGTCGCACCAAATCCGATCCCGGACAAGAAAACCAGAACACCGTAAATTGCGGCATCACCCGGGCCCAGGAAAAAGACGCCCACAAAGGCACCGGTGTTAATGACCATGGAGGCCAGCCAGGCCGCTTTTTTGCCGGTTCGGCGCGAAACCAGAATCCAGGCCGGCAGAAAAATAATCCCGGTGACAAAGTACAACATCAGGAATACGTCGGCCAATGGGGATTTAAGCACATACTCCACGTAGAAAAGAATTAAGGTTGCCGGCAGATTGTTTCCAATGGCACTGACAGTATAGGCGATCAGCAGAATGACAAAGGGGCGGTTGTGAGCCACCTGGCGAAGACCGCGCCAGATCCCCGTTCGTTGCAATTCAACAGCAGGCTGCCTTTCACGTATGGCAAGGGCGCACCACCAACAAGTCCCGATCAGCAGCGGTGCGTAGATGACCGCAATCCAGAAAAACTTGGCCCGCTGCCCCTGGGCATCCGATGTCAGGTTAAACAGCCATTCAACAGCAGCCGGAGAACTCGCTGCTGCCAGGGTTCCTGCAATCAGAAAGCCATCGCGCATGCCAAACAGCGAGGTCCGCTCATGGTAGTCAAAGGTGATTTCCGGACCCAAAGATTCAAAGGGCACGATAACTGCGGTCCAGAACAAAAACAGGAGGTAAATGGAAATTGCGAACCAAACCGTTTCGAAAGATGCTGAAGCCTCCGGCGGGTTAAAGAGGAGGAACATTGCCACAGCGATCAAAATAGAACCGGCGGCGATGTAAGGACGCCGTCTGCCAAATCGGGTTTGCGTTCGATCGGAAAGATACCCAATGGCCGGATCGGTAATTGCATCAAATACGCGAACGCTGAACATCAGATATCCCAGAACGGTAATGTTGATTCCAACCACATCAGTGTAAAATTTTGGGATGTATACGTAAACAGGGATACCGACCACTGCCAGCGCAAAAGCCGGCGCGGCATAGGCTAACTTCTCGGTTAGAGCAACCCGGTATTCATTTGCAGTTTTCATCGGCTGTATCATCATCTTAACTTAGTATCTATTTATCGAAATCACATCATGTTTGCGAAGGATTTATCTAACAAAATATTTTGCCACTAAGACACCAAGACACGAATTTTACTTATATTAAACATCTATTTTTTGTGTCTTGGTGCCTTGGTGGCTATTCTTTCCGGTTTGTCCGGGTTGGGAGAATATTCGAATTCTTCGTGCCGCAAAGTGCGCATCGAACCAAAATAAGCCAGATGAAAGAAATTTATCATCCAGCCAGATAAATCAATGGCAGAAAAAATCGGGTATTCTGATGGTAAAAATCCCTCATACGGATTGTTTGGCTGCAGGAAATTGACGATTTGGCGCTCTATCTATTAAGCGATGAGGGACCATGACCAGGTTTATGCGATTGACGGAAGAAGGCCATCCCTTAGAGTATTCGAACAAATCCCGGAGTAGCGATCAATTCGACCAAAGAAAATATAAAAGGCAGAGTCATTTAGATGACTCTGCCCGATGTTACAAAGATTTTATTAAACTAGCCGGCCACGTCAATTCCGAGGTTACATCCCAACCGGGACGTATTCTCGCACTCGAAATTCTTGTACCGTGTATCCTCGTGACCTGCCTCTCTATCTTCTTCGCTCTCTATATAGTTGTGTTCTCTATCTGTAAAATTCATTTTTCCCCCCTCATATTGTCAGTTAGTTTAACTTGCTTGCAAAAAAATACTTTGTGTTGTTTCTTGACATATATAGTTGTCACTAACTGGGAATTTTCAATACGGGAGGAATAAGGTTTTATTGGTAGGTAAAAACTGTCATTAAAGGAGAGATCTCGTCGATAGCCATTAAAAAATCGGGGTGAGCTTTTATGAAACTTCATTAAGCCGCCTGAGCTTCTTCAGCAGCTAAGGGTTCGACTCTATACCCCATATCTTTAAGATGCTCATGAAATCGAGGATCGATGTCATTCGCTTTACTTTACATCAATTTCTCGTGGGAGCGGCTTCCAGCCGCGAAAAAAAGTCGCTCTATGGCCATAATTGCATAATCGCGGCTGGAAGCCGCTCCTACAATCTATATCGCTTAAATTGGCATATTTGAATTTTTTTAGGTTCCAATGAGGTTTCTTTTTTTGATCAGACTGGCCATTTTTTAGCCAGCGGCCGCGCTCTTATGTGACGCCGAATGTCGTAAAAATTTGACACTCTTTATGCTGGATTCTGGATGCTTGTTGGCGTACAGCGGCTAGCCAGCATCCAGTATCGAGCATCAAGCATCTTGTTGCATCTCAAACAAAATGCGTGTGTCCAAAAAGACAGAACGAAGCGGACCACAATCCGACAATAAATACGAAACTTTAGGAATTTACAATCCCTGAAATTTATTTTTTGTGCGTTTTTGCGGCCATATCAATCTTTGGTGCTTAAAAAATCATCCCGCAGATATTCAGGGTCGGGATATGAATAAAATCCTTTGCCGGTTTTCACCCCCAGCTCACCTCTGTCGATCTTTTGCTTGAGTGCTTCGGGTGGGTGATCTTTGGGATCTTTGGAGTTCCGGTAGTAGACCATCTCGATGTCATAGATCACGTCAAGTCCAACGCTGTCCATCAGCCCGAAGGGACCGTAGCTATCTTCCCGCCCGGTGAATTTCATCCAGGCTCGGTCAATGTCGCGAAAATCGACGAAGTCATTGGCCCACATATACAAAACCTCGCGTTTGATGGCCCGCCACACCCGGTTAAAACAGAATCCCAGCAGTTCTTTTTTGACCGTTAAGGGAATACAGCCCAGCGATCGCACCCAGCTGATGCCTTTTTCCAAGACTTCGGGAAGCGTCCGACTGCCGCCCATGACATCAGCAATGTTCATTCCATGAAGTGCCATGTAAAAATGCAGATTGAGACAGCGCTCAGGCCTTGCGCTGCTTTTTTCCAGGTGGGATACGGGTATTGAAGAACTGTTGGTGGCCAGGATAGCATCGGGGGACATCAATTGTCCCAGTTGGCGGAAGACATCGCGCTTGAGCTCAAGGTTTTCGGGGACGGCTTCAATCACCAGGTCGGCGTCTTTGACAGCCTCATCAAGTTTCTCAACCTGTTTGATTTGCTGCCGGCATGCCGGCCATTGGTCAAAAGGAATAAAGGGTTCGACCTGCTTGGCCGTCAATTCGCTGTGTAATTTTTCCATCATGGCATCAAAGGCCCCGGTTTGCCGGTCGAAAATCGTGACACCGTAGCCTGCATTGGATGCCAGCATGGCAATTTGGGCACCCAGGGTGCCGGTGCCGACAACTGCGATCTTTTTAAAGGGTTTGGTCATTTTCTATCCTCCTCCTGCCGGCAACCAATAACCGCTGACCAGCTTCCAGAAACCGGCAACCGGTACAATGATTGTCCAATTTTCGTGCAATCGCTCTAAAATAAATGTTCAAAATCTACTCAGAATGTTTCCCGGAGTCAACCGTATTTTTTTACTTGACATCCAAAACCTGACATGCTAGCCAAGCCAAACGTTACAGCTTGCCGGCTAAGATTATAAAGGAGATCTAAATGAAAGTCATTAAAGAAGGCGGTCACCGTCTTTTTGAAGAAGATCAGGAAACAACCCAGTATGTTCGAGAAATGCTGGATGATCTTAGAAAAAACGGGATGGATGCGGTTCGTAAGTACAGCCGGAAGTTCGATGATTGGAATCCCGACAGTTTCGAGCTTACCCAACAGCAGATTGGTGAAGCCATTGCAAAATGCGATCAACAACTGGTCCAGGACACTGAATTTTGTCAGCGTAATGTGCGCGCCTTTGCCAAAGCACAACTTGCGACCATGCAGCCCCTGGAGGTGGAGATCAGCCCGGGTATCATCCTGGGACACAAGCATATTCCCATCAGCCGAGTAGGTAGCTATGTGCCCGGCGGCCGGTATCCAATGTTCGGATCGGCCCAGATGAGCATTATCCCAGCCAAGGTGGCCGGTGTTGAAACCGTGGTCGGCTGCACGCCGCCTGTCAAGGGAGAGGGTTATTTCCCCGCCACCATCAATGCGATGAAGCAAGCCGGGGCCGACCGTATTTTCATTGTCGGCGGGGTACCCGCCTTTGCGCTGATGGCTTTCGGCATGGGAGAGGTCGAGCCGGTGGACATGCTCTGCGGTGCCGGCAATAAATTCGTTGTCGAGGCCAAAAGGCAATTGTTCGGACAATGCGGCATCGACCTTCTTCCCGGCCCAACCGAAATCGCCATTATTGCAGATGACAGCGCCGATCCCTTCCTGGTTGCCTGTGACATTCTCGGTCAGGCAGAGCACGACCCCAACAGCGGTCAATTGCTGGTCTGTCTGAGCGAATCATTGGCCAATGAAACCCTTGAAGAACTCCACAAACAACTCGAGGTGTTGCCCACCAAAGATGTCGCGGAAATCTCCTGGGCCGACAACGGCAAGCTTTACGTTGCCGAAGACCGGGACGAAGCCATCCGGCTCAGCGACGATTATGCGCCCGAGCACCTGGAGATCCATGTTCAAAATACCGATTATTATGTTGATCGGCTTAAAAATTACGGCTCCCTGTTTATCGGGGAAGAGACGACTGTTGCCTATGGAGACAAGTCGATCGGCACCAATCACATCTTGCCGACCAGCCGCTCGGCACGGTACACCGGAGGTGTTTGGGTGGGCAAATTTTTAAAAACAGTGACCTTTCAAAAAATGACCCCCGAAGCCAGCATCAAGGTGGGTGAAGTCACCGCACGACAATGCGAGGTGGAACGAATGCTGGCGCATGGCATTACCGCAACTGTTCGCACAAAACGTTATGCAAAATAACTTATGGGTTCAGGATTCTAAGGTTCAATGGTTCTGGGTTTCTTGATTTCTAACTCGCAAGTCCAATGTTTTAACATACTTCTTTTCACAAAAGGTGACCTATGAATGAATCAATAGAAGACGGTGTTGCATCTTTTTTTGACCTTAGCGGGAAAATAGCCCTGATCACAGGGGCAGGCCGTGGTATCGGCCGGGCCGTTGCCCTGGCACTGGCCGGCGCCGGTTCGGATGTGGCCCTGGTGGCCCGCAGCGAAGACCAGCTGCAATCCGTGGCAGAGGAGATACAGGCCCTGGGACGACGGGCGGTGGCATTCCCGACGGACCTGACCCAAATCCAGCAGCAAAGATCCCTGACTGAAAAAATTTCCCAGACCATGGGTGGTATCGATATTCTGGTCAATAACGCCGGCATCAACATTCCCGAAGATTCGGTCGATGTCACCGAAGAAACCTGGGACACCCTGATGAACATCAATCTGAAAGGTGCATTTTTCCTGGCCCAGGCCGTCGGCAAATTAATGATCGCGCAGAATCGCGGAGGGCGAATCATCAACATGTCTTCTCAGACCGGATCGGTTGCCCTGGCCAAGCGGGCGGCCTATTGCGCCAGCAAAGCCGGGTTGAATCTGGTCACCAAAGTGTTGGCAATGGAATGGGCGCCCCACGAGATCCTCGTCAATGCCGTGGCACCGACTTTCGTTGAAACCGAGCTGACCAAAGACTTTCTAGCCGATCCCGATTTTCGAGAATATGCTTTGGCCAAAAACCTGCTCAAACGTTTCGGCAAACCCGATGACGTCGCCGCGGCGGTGTTATATTTGGCCTCACCGGCTGCAAACATGGTTACCGGTCATGTGCTGTTTGTGGACGCCGGCTGGACGGCGCACTGATGAAGAAGAATCTACAGAGAGCAAGAAAGGAGGTGTCAGCCAGTCGTAATTTTTCAAGCTGTGCAGTTAAATAGGTATCAGGATTTTCAACGAGATCTATTTGTTCACCGCAAAGGCGCAAAGAACGCAAAGGTTTAATTATTTTTTATTTTTCCGGTGAGAGGCCGGAAAACAAAAAATACCAGCTTTATAAAGTAAATCTCATCGCCAAGGCAACGATATTTGTAACATATGTAAAACTCCAATTATTTTCAGAAAAAGTGCTCTTGTATTCTTTGCCGTCCTCTCAAAGGCAAAGAATAAGGAAAACATCTCTGCGTCCTTCGCGTCTTTGCGGTGAAAACATTTTTATATCACGGATGTGCTGACTTAACTAACCGCACAGGCCGCAATTTTTTGACTAGGTCGTCAAAGTCTACCGAAGCATTAAATGTCAACCGTATATCTCAAGGAAGGAGGACAAAATGAAAACATTTACGAAATCAGTAGGGGTGGTCTGTATTTTGGCGCTGGCGCTAGGATTGATGGCCGTTCCGGTCCAGGCAGCGGATGATGAAGTCCGGCTGGGGGTTATCAGTCCGGCGAGCGGTAATTATGCCGATTTGGGCGCTGCCGAAAGGCGCGGGATTACCATGGCGGTTGAAGAGGCCAATGCGGCCGGCGGTGTCCTGGGAAAACAGGTTCGGATGATTGTCGAAGACACCGAGACCAATCCGGCTGCCGGGGCACGCAAGGCCCAGAAATTAATCGAGCGCGACAAGGTCCATTTTATGCTGGGGGCCGTATCTTCCTCGGTGGCGATCGCGATCTCCGAAGTCGCCCAGCGCGGCAATACCATTTACTTCAACACCAACACCAACTCGGACGAATGCACCGGCAAGCACTGCCACCGGACCAACTTCAGAGTGGGCCCCAACAACACCATGCTGGTGAGGGCCGTGGCGCCTTACATTGCCCGGAATTTCGGCAAGAACTGGTATTTCATTACCCACGATTACACCTGGGGCCGTTCCGGTACCCTGTCATTCCGCGAAATCCTCAAGCAGGAAGGCGGCAAAGATATGGGTGAAGCCCTGATTCCCATGGGCACCCGGGATTTCAGTTCATACCTGATCAAGATCAGAAACCTGAAACCCAAACCGGACATGATCATGTGCACCATCGGCGGCGTGGATCGCTCGGCCCTGTTCGAACAAATCAGGCAATTTGGCATGGACAAAGATTTCAAGTGGGGCTTCAGCCTGATGGATTACGGCGATGCCTTTGCCGTGGGTCCTGAAAAAGCGATCGGAACTTTCGCTGTCGAGTGGTATCACACCATTGATGCCCCCGGTGTTAAGGAATTCGTTGCCAAATATCAACAGCGCTGGCCCGATGCCGGATTTCCGATCCCGGAAAACAATACCTACCAGGGATACCTCGGCGCCCGCGAACTGCTGCGAGCCGTGGCACGGGCCAACAGCCTGGAGACCAACGATGTCATCAAAGCCCTTGAGGGCTGGACCATCGAAGACAACATGAAGCCCAACCCGACTCATATT
>Ga0316196_10000115_pt1 | contig 24788 bp, 24 predicted proteins | sample Eddsed2cm_MG_FD_204938 | JGI IMG/M metagenome (GOLD analysis project Ga0316196, IMG submission 204938) | Coastal sediment microbial communities from Maine, United States - Eddy sediment 2 cm | ecosystem: Environmental > Aquatic > Marine > Coastal > Sediment | place: USA: Maine | collected... | reverse complement strand
GGGACCATGACCGCTTGAAAGAACTGGCCGGTTCAAGCGCCGAGGATCGCGCCCCACAAGTGCGCGCTTAAGCCCGGCACGCTCCGACGGCCTGCACCCTGGCCGATTTCCGAACCACGGACCGCAACCCGGCGTTTATTGACCTGTGTCATTTCGCCGCAGCCCCACGCTCAGCATAGTGAGCGCCGATCATCTCAACCGATGGCTGATGGTTGGCGTGCGTTTCGGGCATATCCCTGCTGAGCGCGCCAGGCCGATCAGCATTGAGTAAAGTTGAAACCCGGGGACGATCGGCCGGTCAAACAAATCGCGACTCAATCGAGCACGAGCTGGGCGAGTACCGAACCGTGAGGAGAGGTAAGGAAAGTTTATGGACTCTCAACTAACGTACAACTACAAGGTCATACGCCAGTTCACCATCATGACGGTGGTCTGGGGCATCGTGGGCATGACCGTGGGGGTGCTGATCGCCGCCCAGCTCGCCTGGCCTGTCCTGAATTTCGATCTACCCTGGCTGACATACAGCCGTCTGCGGCCACTGCACACCAACGCAGTGATCTTCGGATTTGGCGGCTGCGCATTGTTCGCCACCTCGCTTTACGTGGTGCAGCGAACTTGCCAGACGCGCCTGATCAGCGACAAGCTGGCGGCCTTCGTGTTCTGGGGATGGGTCGTGGTCATTCTGCTGGCCGCCATTACCCTTCCATTGGGCATCACGACCAGTAAGGAGTATGCCGAACTGGAATGGCCCATCGACCTGCTGATCACGGTGGTTTGGGTGGCCTACGCCGTTTTGTTTTTCGGCACCATCATGAAGCGCCGAACCCCTCACATTTATGTGGCCAACTGGTTTTTCGGCGCGTTCATCCTGACCGTCGCCGTGTTGCATGTGGTCAACAGTGCCGAACTGCCGGTGAGCTTGTGGAAGTCGTACTCGGTCTACCCCGGCGCCATCGATGCCATGGTGCAGTGGTGGTACGGCCATAATGCGGTGGGCTTCTTCCTGACGGCAGGCTTCCTGGGCATCATGTACTACTTTGTGCCCAAACAGGCCGGGCGCCCGGTTTATTCCTACCGACTGTCCGTGGTGCACTTCTGGGCCCTGATTTCGCTGTACATGTGGGCCGGGCCGCACCACCTCCATTACACCGCTCTGCCCAACTGGGCCCAGTCCATCGGCGTGGTGTTCTCGCTGATGCTGCTGGCGCCCTCCTGGGGTGGCATGATCAACGGCGTAATGACACTGTCAGGCGCCTGGTACAAGCTGCGCTCCGATCCGATCCTGCGCTTCATGATTGTGTCTCTGTCCTTTTACGGCATGTCCACGTTCGAAGGTCCGATGATGTCGATCAAGACGGTCAACGCGCTCTCCCATTACACCGACTGGACCATCGGTCACGTGCACTCAGGCGCCCTCGGTTGGGTGGGACTGATCACGATAGGCGCCGTTTATGCGCTGATCAAGCCGCTGTTCAATCGTGAGTTCTACAGCGTCAAACTGATCGAAGTGCACTTCTGGGTAGCCACCATCGGCATCGTGCTTTACATCGCCGCCATGTGGATCGCCGGCGTCATGCAGGGCCTGATGTGGCGCGCGGTGAACAGCGATGGCACGCTGACATACAGCTTTGTTGAATCCTTGGAAGCCACCCACCCCTACTACGTGGTGCGGCTGCTGGGCGGCGCCCTGTTTCTGCTGGGCATGTTTGTGATGGCGTGGAACCTCTACAAGACGCTGGGGCGCAGCACCGAAACCGCACCCAGCACCGCAGCACAAACGGCCTGAGGGGAGACCAATCGATGAGTCATGAACGCGTAGAGACCAACATCGGCCTGATGGCAGTCCTGGTGCTGCTGGTGATCAGCGTTGCCGGCCTGGCCGAGATCCTGCCACTGTTCTACATAAAGGACACCACAGAACCGGTGGAAGGACTGGAACCGCTGACGGCGCTGCAGCTGGAAGGGCGGGATATTTATATTCGGGAAGGATGCAACGCCTGCCACTCACAGATGGTGCGCCCATTCCGGGCGGAAACCGAGCGATACGGCCACTACTCGGTCGCCGGCGAATTTGTCTACGATCACCCCTTTCTTTGGGGATCGAAGCGGACCGGACCGGACCTGGCGCGGGTGGGTGGACGCTACAGTGATGATTGGCATCGGGTGCATCTGATCAATCCGCGCGATGTGGTGCCCGAGTCGAACATGCCGGGCTATCCATGGCTGGCCGAGCGCACGCTGGACGGTGACGATACCGCCACCAAACTCAGCACCCTGCGGACCCTGGGAGTGCCCTATACCGATGCCGACATCGAGGGCGCGTCACAGTCCGTGGCCGGTAAAAGCGAACTTGATGCGCTGGTGGCCTATCTTCAAAACCTGGGTACGGTTGTGTCGATCCGGAGGTAGACAGTGGACGTAGTAACGCTTCGGACGATTACGACCCTCGCCCTGTTCGCCGCCTTCATTGGGGTGTGCGTCTGGGCCTGGAGCAGGAAACGCAAGAAACGCTTTGAGGACGCCGCCAATCTGCCATTTGCAGACGATGACGTCGCCAACCGTTCGGCAAAGCGCTGAGGAGGACACAGAATTATGAGCTCCGGAATGCATTGGTGGATTGTGTTGCTGGTGGTTGGCAACACCTTGGGCATGTGGTGGTTGATCTGGTGGGCGTCACGCCCCAGGACAGGTGAGGCGGCCGTAGGCGACGTGACCGGCCACACCTGGGACGACGATCTTCAGGAGTACAACAACCCGTTGCCGAGGTGGTGGTTGTGGCTGTTCTATATCACCATAGGGTTCACCGCCATCTATCTGGCGGTGTATCCGGGTCTAGGCAAATTCGGCGGGCTGTTCGGTTGGAGCCAGGAAAGCCAGTATCAGACCGAGGTGGATCGTGCTGAGGACACCTATGGTCCGATCTTCGCCAGCTATGCCGGACAGGATATCGAGGTGCTGTCCAAGGACCCAGAGGCCCTGCAGGTGGGTCAACGACTGTACGTAACCTACTGCGCTCAGTGCCATGGATCGGATGCGAAGGGCGCCCGCGGCTTCCCCAACTTGTCGGACACGGTATGGAACTGGGGCGGCACGCCGGAGGCTATTAAAACCAGTATCCTCCAGGGTCGCATGGGGGTCATGCCTCCGTTCGGTCCAGTACTGGGTGAGGAAGGCACGGAAAACGTCGCCCACTATGTGGTGAGCCTCAGCGGGCGCGAATCGGATGCCACCAAGGCCGCCGCTGGTAAAGCCCTGTTCGATACCCAGTGCGTGGCCTGCCACATGCCCGACGGGACCGGCAACCAGGCACTTGGGGCACCCAATCTGACCGATGATGTCTGGCTTTACGGAGGTTCATTGAAGACCGTAATAGCAACCCTTACAGGCGGCCGCAACGGTCAGATGCCAGCCCATCAGCAGTTCCTGGGCGATGACAAATCGCACGTGATTGCAGCCTACATCTACGGCCTGTCGCAGCCGAAATAGTCAACCATCCGCCGTTGGGGCAGCCTGTTTGCCTCAACGGCTCGGGTCCGATTGACGATCGTCATCGGCCACGCATATCCACCGCTGCTAAGCTCATGTCCGGTGCAGGCGATAATGGCTTTGCACCAACCGTTACGTTGTCGGCGCACCGATCCAGGCGAGGCACAGCATATGTCCAGCATACCCGTCATTCAAAGATTCGTTTCCGTGTTGTGGCCCTCGTTCCTGATGGCAGGGGCGGCCACCGTTGTGCTGGCCACCGCCCTAGACCCGCTGGAACTGGGCCGCTGCCTGGGCGCCGAATCGATCGATCGCGTCGGTGCCTACTCGGTGGGGTTTTTTTTCCTGTGGTTGCTGACAATGTCCTCATCGTTGCTCACCCTGTATTTCCAGCGCCCTTGTCATACGCCGGTGGAACGACCCTTCGCCGACGACGTCTGATAGGGACATGCGGGCCGTTTGTTTTTTGACGCATCGCGATGTCGGACAGATAACGACCCGGCAATATTCGCGCATTATTTAGCCACAGCCGGACGCGGTAACCTCCCGATCGTTCACCGCGTTTCCAAAGAGACCGATTATGAACTCGCAAACCAAGCCCGACGGTACATCGGCGACCGCGGGTGAGCCGATATCGTTCTATGCCAAGGCGGACAAGATCCATCCGCGTGAGGTGTCCGGCCGCTTTGCGCGGCTCCGAGTATTGGCCGTACTGGTGCTGCTGGGTTTGTACTACCTCGTCCCCTGGATCTCGTGGGGTGGCCGCCAGGCCGTACTGTTCGACCTTCCGGCGCGCAAATTCTACATCTTCGGGCTGACGCTCTGGCCTCAGGACTTCTTCTATCTCGCCATTCTCCTGATCATTGCCGCGCTTTCTCTGTTCTTTTTCACCGCCCTGGCCGGACGCCTTTGGTGCGGTTTCGCCTGTCCCCAGACGGTCTGGACCGAGGTCTTCATCTGGATAGAACGGATGGTTGAAGGGCGTCGCAATCAGCGCATCAAACTGGACAAGTCTGCGTGGAGCAGGCGCAAGCTGCGGCTCAAGATTCTTAAGCACGGCATCTGGATCGCGTTCGCGCTGTACACCGGATTCACCTTCGTCGGCTATTTCACGCCCATTAAGGAGCTTGGAGCCGAACTCGCCCGCTTCAGCCTGGGCCCCTGGGAAACATTCTGGGTACTGTTCTACGGCTTCGCCACCTACGGCAATGCCGGCTGGATGCGTGAGCAGGTCTGCATCTACATGTGCCCCTATGCACGCTTTCAGAGCGCAATGTTCGACAAAGACACATTGATCATTTCCTATGACAGCGCGCGCGGCGAGCCGCGCGGTTCTCGCCGCAAAGACGCTGATCTCAAAGCCAGCGGACTCGGTGACTGTGTGGACTGCAAAGCCTGCGTGCAGGCGTGCCCCACGGGTATAGACATTCGCAACGGGCTTCAGTATCAGTGCATCGGCTGTGCTGCATGCATCGATGTCTGCGACGAGATAATGGATAAAATGGGCTACCAACGCGGCCTGGTGCGCTACACCACGGAAAATGCCCTCGAACATCAGCAAACCCATGTCCTGCGTCCCCGCATGTTCGTCTACGCCGGAATACTGTTGCTGCTGGTCAGCGGTCTGAGCTACGCGGTGCTGAACCGTACACCGCTCGAGCTGGGCGTCATCCGCGATCGCAACAGCCTGTATCGGGAAACGGGAAACGGATTGATAGAGAACGTGTATACGCTGAAACTGCTCAACATGGACGAGGCCGACCATCGTTACACCATTTCGGCATCCGGCCTGCCCGAAATGGAGCTGGTGATGGACGCAGAGGAGATATCGGTTCCCAGTGGGGCGATACTGAATGTGCCCGTCAGCGTCCGCATCGATCCCGAGGATCTGCGCACTTCCAGCAGCGAGATCGAGTTTCAACTGCAGTCGGTGGACCAGCCGAATCTGAATACGCGCTCCAAGGCGCGCTTTATCGGACCCGCGCCGCGATGAACACCAATCGATGCGCCACCGCTTCGCTGCCCCGGGGGAACCAATTATGTTGAGTCCGACCGAGTCCACACCCTGGTATCGTCAGTTCTGGCCCTGGGTGCTGATTGCTCTGCCCGGAACGGTGGTGATCGCCTCTTTGGTGACCATCGGCATTGCCCTGGACCAGCCTGACGGTCTTGTGGTGGACGACTATTACAAGGAGGGCCTCGCCATAAACCGTCTCATTGCACGGGACGAAGCGGCGGCCCGCTACGCAATGGCGGCGGAACTGACACTGCAAGAGAGTTTCGGCACGGTCCGGCTGAGTGGCGAACCGGCGCAGATGCCCGCGGCACTGACCCTGCGAGTGCTACACGCAACCATGGACGGACAGGATCAAATCGTGCAACTGGTCCCCACCGCCGATGGCCGCTTCACGGCACCCATCGAACCTATGGGCCCGGGTCGATGGGACATTCAAATCGAGGCGGACGACTGGCGACTGACCGGAAGCCTTGACCGTCCCGGCTTGGAGACACTGATCCTCGCTCCAACCACTTCCCCTATCAACTGAGGCGGCACGCCCAGCACGAACACACCGGGCGACCGGAATCCACAAGGGAATGCGCGATTCATCAAATTTGGAGCCAGAACGTCACCGGGCCATCGTTGACCAGGCCCACCTGCATGTTCGCACCAAACCGGCCGGCGGCCACATCCGGATAGACGGTCCGCGCATGATCAACCAGATGATTGAATAACCCCTCAGCCAGTTCCGGCATCGCCGCGCTCGAGAAGCCCGGGCGAAGTCCCTTGCGGGTATCCGCAGCAAGCGTGAACTGGGGCACAAGGAGCAAACCGCCGGCCACGTCGCGCAAGGACAGATTCATGCGCCCTTGATCATCGTTGAACACACGGTAAGCCAGCATCTTGTCCAGCAGGCGAACGGCCTTCGCTTCAGTGTCGCCCCGCTCCATGCCAACCAGCACCACCAGACCATGGCCAATCTCGCCGAACCGTTCGCCATCGATCTCAACGTACGCCGAGGGCACCCTCTGCAGCAAACCAATCAAGAAAGATCCCGGGCCATGTCCATGGTCGCCTTGACCAGGGCCTGGCGTGTGCCCTCTTCACTGGCCGCATGACCTGCTTCTGAAATGATATGCATCGCGCTCCCTGGCCATACGGCATGCAGCTCAAAAACCTGATCCAGCGGACAAACAACATCGTAGCGCCCATGCACCATCACACCCGGAATACCCGCCAGACGCGCGGCATCGCGTATGATCTGATTGGGTTCCAGAAAACAACCGTGGGCAAAGTAGTAGGCTTCGATGCGGGCCAGGCTCAGCGCCCGATGAGTTTCGCCGAAATGCCCGACGACAGTGTCATTGGGCCGCAGACACGAGATCTTGCCCTCATAAACCGACCAGGCGCGCGCCGCTCTAAGTCGCTCCAATTCGTTGCTGTCCGTAAGCCGGCGGTGGTAGGCCGCAACCATGTCTTCGCGTTCATTGGGCGGTATCAACGCTTCAAACTCCAACCACGCGTCGGGAAACAAACGCCGAGCACCGTTTCGGTAGAGCCACTCAATCTCCTGAGGGCGGCCGAGGAAAAGCCCGCGCAAGATGAGCCCGGCAACCCGTTCTGGATGGGTCTCGGCGTAGACCAGGCCCAGGGTGGATCCCCAGGACCCTCCAAACACCACCCAGCGATCGACGCCAAGATGCCTGCGAATGGCCTCCATGTCCTCCACCAGGTCCCAGGTGGTGTTGTCCTGCAAAGCAGCGTGGGGCCGTGATCGGCCGCAGCCACGCTGATCGAACAATACGATGCGGTAGATCGTGGGATCGAAGAATCGTCGGTGCACCGGGTCGCAACCCGCGCCCGGCCCGCCATGCAGAAACAGCACGGGCTGGCCATCTGGATTGCCGCACTCTTCCACGTTAAGTATGTGAACGTCTCCAACCGGAAGCGCATGGTTCGCGTACGGCACAATGTCGGGATAGAGATCTCGCATGGCGTCCGTCGTTGGGTGGGTTGCTGGCCAGTGTACTGCGCCACACCACCCAATGCATTCAGGTAATCAGCCGTCCAGTTGAAGCATGCTTGTGCAGTGAGTCAGGGCAAGCTGAACGTAAGAGATTTCTTACTCCAATCGAAGAGTATTCTGACCTTCAAAGGCGAAGATTTGCGCATCGGAAGCGCGCCTGGCTTGTGTCAACCTGTAGATGAAGGAGCAGGGACGTCCAGGGATTGGACACTTTAACCCGCTTGGAGCAGTGGCCTTTACACGGAATGAATGGCACTCCCGAAAGCAGTCTTCTTGCGGCTTTGCGGTGCCGACAACCTCCAGGATGAGGTTTGACCGTATCTACCAATCACCTTGCCAATCAGTTTTGGCTGCACCTTTACGGCGGGCATCATGCCCGCCGATTTCTAATTAAAAACAAACGTCTAAATCACGTCGACATGATACACACCCGGCCCGACGCCAGGGTTCTCGTTCGGACAAGGCGCGGATGATAACGTGTTTGGGATGTTGCGGCCCGCATTGACCGGGAAATCGCTCTGATCCGATCCCGCGCTGCTTGCTACAGACGAGCGACAGCAGTGTGTTGTCGGCAAATCGGATATATCTGACCCACTTCAGAGAATTCTGGTTCCAACGGCTGCGGTCGATGGGCCTATCGCACCTGCCTGCGGGCCCTACGCCACAGCTGCGTTGCGCCTCGCCGGTTAGCAGCAAGCCAGCCATACGCCTCTCAATCACCTCCGGGAATGCGAAGATTACGGAGCGACCGCACCAACACGCTAGAGAATCAGATCCGTGGCTGCCCCTATGTCAGCGCAGACCCGAGCGCCCCTGGCGCCAACCCTGAACTCATCCCCATCTCGATACTTGCCAGTTCGCACCAGAATCGCTTGGAGTCCCGCATCAAGGGCACCCCGAACATCCACCTCGTAGTCATCACCCAACATGACCACCTCGTCGAGATCCACATCCATAGTCGCCGCAGCCAGGCGAAAAAAGGCCGGAGAGGGTTTCCCGAGCACTTGCACCGGCGCACCAGCAGCATAACTCAGGGCTTTGGCGAAGGGTCCGGCATCGAGGCTGAGCCCGTCGGGTTCCCGGTAGTAGCGATCGGTACCCATGACCAGCAACGGTGCACCCGTGATCAAAATGCGAAATGCGGTGTTGAGATTCTCATAGGTAAACGCATGACCGGCATCACCCAGCAAAACCGCGTTGGGCGAAGACCCGGACAGATCCCCGAGTTCCTCCTGCAGGTTTGGATGAATCAGCAGGTGGGGTATCAGGCCCTCCCGGGTGACAAAAGCCCGGGCCACGTTGGCTGGGGTAAAAACGTCCTCTGTATCCACGTCAAAACCCAGGCGCAGCAACTGTTGCACGATTCGTCGCCGTGGCAGCCGCGTAACATTGGTGATGAACTTCACCCCCACCCCCGCTGCACGAAGGCTGATCAGGGCATCCTGAGCACCGGGCACCGCCCGGTCACCGACGTAAAGCACACCGCTGAGGTCGCACAGGACCGCGCGAATCATCACCGTCCTCCAAAGGTCACAGGCCCGGGCGGGCCGTGCGCGACAACCGGCCGGCTTCTTGAGTATAGATGGCGGCCCAACGGTTACCGGCGGAAGCACGATTGCGATTCGGCCATTGCGCGGCAATCTTCGATGCGGCGCGGTCCGCGGCAGGCACGAACCAGACGGTGTGATTGACACCTGGGGTGAGCTGGCTCGGTAGCATAAAGCGAGCGTTTTCACCACCTGTCGCCGGATACCAGCGGGTGAGTTGGATTTGATTCGCCCCCCTGGGACACCATCGTTCACCCGGGGGGCTTACCCTCCTGGAGAGACCCAAACTGGGCCGTCCGACCCCGCATACGGTCGAGCCGGTGGGTGATGCTTTCGTTTACCGACAGCACCGCCGGCACGAAAAACAGGACAATAAAGGTGGTGAAGGCCAGCCCAAAGGAAATTGAAACCGCCATGGGTATCAAAAACTGCGCCTGCAAAGACGTTTCGAACAGCAGCGGCGTCAGCCCGCCGATGGTAGTCAACGAGGTCAGCAAAACCGCACGCAGCCGTTGGCAGGCCGCTTCGATTATGGCCTCCTGAACAATCATGCCGTCCTGTCGTAACTGCCGGTAAAAAGTCACCAGCACGATTGAATCGTTTATGACGATGCCAGACAGCCCGAACATGCCAAACATGGACAGGATAGTGAGTTTTATACCCATCACATAGTGGCCCACGATGGCCCCCACAAGGCCCAGTGGAATGGCCAGCATCACCACGATGGGCCAGCTATAGGACGCGAAGACCCAGGCCAGAATGAGGTATATGAACGCCAGGGCGAACAGGGCGCCGCGGCGCATGTCTGCCATTGTCTCCGCCTGATCCGCCGCACGCCCCTCAAAGCTGTAACGTACGCCATAGCGTGTCACCAATTCGGGTAACACCGAGGCTTCCAGGCTGGCCAGCACGTCGTCACTGCTGGTGATTTGGGCATCCACATCCCCTGAAACCTGCACCGCCAGCTTGCCGTCGGCATGACGTATCGCTTCAAAACCACGTCGTGTTTCGAAATAGACTGCACTGGACAATGGAATCGAACCGCCCGCACCCAGGCTCACATTCAGGCTGTCCAGACTGGCCAGGCTGTTCTGCTCGGCGTCGGGCAACGATACCCGAACCTCGACCTCCTCCTCCCCATCCTGAAAGATCTGGACCAGGCTGCCGTCGTAGGCCGAACGTAGCTGTCGACCCACGGCCTCGACTGTCAACCCCATGGCTTCGGCCTGCGGCGTCAGCCGATAGATGTACTGCTCACGGCCATAGGGTGTATCGTCTTCGATGGCACTGACGCCATCAAAGGTCTGCAGCGTCTCAGCCAGTTCCAGGGCGGCGCGCTTCACCCGCTCGGCATCCTCTCCTGCCAGGCGCACTTCGATATCGCGCCCCGGCGGACCCGCCTGGCGCGGAAAAATCGCAAACGTCTCCAGCCCTGCCGGCCTGCTTACCCGTGCCTGCCAGGCGCGGATGAACTCGTTCAGCCTTACTTCGCGGGTATCAGACGCAGTCAACTCCACGACCATGGAGCCAAACTGTTCCCCCTCCTGGGTGGTACTGCCACCGCCCAGGGTCACTTTGCCCAGACGGGTCTTGGCTGCCACAACCAGATCACCGCCGAACTCGACCTCTGTCTCGGCCAGGGTCTGCTCAAGATGTCCCATGAACCTGGCCACTCGATTGGCATCGGTGCCAGAAACAAAGGCCGCACTTGCATTGATTATGCTCCCCTCCGGTACCGGGAAGAACGTGAACCCCACGCGGCCTCCCGCCAACAGGCCAAAGGTGAGAATCAACGAACCCAGCGCGGCCGCAATTGTGGTCCAGCGATAAGCCACGGCCCGAGTCACCAGAGGCCGGAACACGCGATCCCGGAACGCAAAAAAACGCCCATCCAGCCAGGCACGCAGCCGGCCTGGTTGCGCGTGGTGCATCTTGTGAAAGCTGTGTCGGAGATGACCCGGCAAGATCAGAAAGCTCTCCACCAGGGAAGCCAGAATGACGCAAACAATGATCAGGGGAATGTCGAAGATGATATTTCCGATGACCCCACCGACCGACATGATGGGCACGAAAGCAGCGATGGTGGTGAGCGATGAGGCGCTGACCGGGGCCAGCATTCGGCGCGCCCCGCCCTCGGCCGCCTCGAGGCTCCGTTCACCGCCCTGATAGTGCGCAAGCGCATCCTCACCTACAACGATGGCATCGTCGACGATAATGCCAAGCGCCATAATCAGCGCGAACAAGCTGATCATGTTGATGCTGCCACCCAACACATAGAGCACACCGAGTGTGGCCATGAACGAGACCGGAATCCCGATCGCAACCCAGATCGCCACCCGCGCGTTGAGGAACAGAAACAATATCCCGACCACCAGAACCAGGCCGCCGCCGCCGTTCTTCAGCAACAGGCCCAGACGATCACGGATGAGCTGCCAGGATTGATCGAACACATGAAGCTCGATGCCGGGTGGAAGCTGTGGCCGGGCCTGCTCGGCCCACTGCTGGAGTATGCGTGCCGAATCCAGTGCATCGGCCGCCTCCGAGCGCAACAGATGCAATTCGACTGCGGGTTGGCCACGAAACGTGATCCGCACTTCCCGGTCCTGGGGCCGTCTTTCGATTTGCGCTACGTCACCCAGGGTGATGCGGCGCCCCTGTTCGTCGGCCTTCAGCGTCAGTCTGGCGAATCCCGCTACGTCTCGTCGCTGATCCAAACTGCGAAGCTGGCGCGCGGTGTCCTGCTGGCCGACAGATCCAGCAGGCAGGTCCTGGCTCAACTGGGCAACCCGTCCTGCCACTTCGCTGAACGACATGCCTATCTCCTCCAGGACCGCGCTGGGGATCTGGATCGCGATCTCCTCCTCCGGCAGCCCCTCCAGCTCAATCTTCGCCACGCCGCGTTCCAGCAGTTCACGTTCCGCGGCCCGCGCCAAAACACGTAACTCTCGGCGATCGAGATCTCCCGTAATCAGGATCCGTGCGATGGAGTCGTAACGGATGATGCGCGAAACCTCCGGCTCTTCGGCATCGCTGGGCAGGTTCCGCACCAAAGCGACCCGCTGCTTGACCTCATCCAGGGCCTCGCCCATGTCGGTGCCCTCCTCGTACTCAAGGGTGATGGCGGACACACCATTACCCGAGGTGGAGGTCATTTTTCGTACTTGGTTGAGGTCGCGGAACTCCCGTTCCAGGGGATTGGTAATGCTGTCTTCGACGTCCTCCGCAGACGCACCGCTCCAGACGACCTGCACCGCAACGTAGTCCAGTTCAAAACTGGGGAAGAACTGCGTGTTGAGCTGACTGAGACCCCAAACCCCTGCCAGTATCATCATCAGCATCATCAGGTTCGCCGCCACCCGATGCTGGGCAAAAATGCCGATCAAGTCGCTGCGGTGCTGGAATTCCCCGGTCATGCCAACCCCCCTCAGTCGCGGCCGGTCTCGGCCACGGTGACTTTGAGGCCGGAGACGGCATTGGGAAGCTGGGTGACCACCACTTGGTCACCCGGTCTCAGATCTGGGGCACGCAGCAGGACCACGGGGCGCGTGCCGCCCCGACGTTGCTCACCCACGTTTTCGACCGGCACCGCCTGCATCCGCTCACCGTCAAGACGATAAATGGTATCGAGTCCATACAGGGCTTCGTATGGAAGCGCCACCACGTCTTCCAGAGGCGTGGTTTGCAAAGTCACCGTCACCACCCGCCCGATGGTGAGCTGCGCGCCGTCCTCCGACAGCACGCGAAACAGCGCATCGATACCCCCACTGGCGGCATCGGCTTTGCCCGCAAGCCGATCCAAAACCATCTCCACCTCGCGACCGTCTACCTGGGCGCGGGCGAGGAGCACGCCGGAGGCGGCCAGCGCCTGCTTGACTGACCCCAACTGACGAGACGGAACCTGGGCGCGCACTTCCACAGCACTGGTGTCGTACAACTCCAGCAGACTGTCCCCGATTCTGACCCGGTTTCCGGGCGAGGTGTGGACGCGGGTGACACGCCCCCTGAACGGGGCAGTGATGCGGGTTCGTTCCAGGTCGAGCGCCGCCCGGTCCCGACTGGCGCGGGCCCGATCCAATCGGGCTTGCAGGCTGCGCATCCGCGCGTCGTGGTCCTGCAGCGCCTGCTTACGGCTGATCACCGACATGCCCTGCTGCTCCAACGCCTTGCGTGCGGTATCACGCTGGGATTCCGACCCCAGGCCGCGTTGCTGGAGATTGACCAGCCGATTCACCTCATTCTGGGTCAGGGCAAGCAGGCGCTCGTCAAGCTTGAGCGCGTCAAGATCCGCCTGGTATCGGGTTTGCTCACTGACGATCTCCGCCTCGGCTTCCGCCATGTCGGCTTCGCGCTGTGTCAGATCAAACTGTAGATCCCGCCGGTCCAATGCCACCAACAAATCACCCGGAGACACAACCATACCTTCCCGAGCGGGCACTTCCAGCACATCGGCACTGACTGCCGCAGACAGGGTGGCCGACCGAGGCGACTCAACCCGCCCGTAAAGCACCAGATCAGGCGCCAGCAGACCGGGTGTGACACTCAGGGTTTGAACCAACCAGGCCTTTTCCACCACCTCCACCGGCGGCGGGGTAGCACGGGTCGCCTTGAGTGCCGAAAACGCCGCGAAGGACCCAGCCAGAATGAGAATCGGCACCAACACCTGCAGCCAACGTCGCGGACGAAACGTCGTTACTACCGAAGCATGGGCATTGTTCGACTCAGTTGTCATCGCGTTGGGTCCGGCGTGTCCTTGCAGCTACCCGGCTGCACCCATGGCGATCGCCCGTGCCCGCGACTGGGCACGGGCCTCGGTTTGTGCGTCTGGATCGGACACGGCAACCGCTTCGGGCCACCCCGCGGCGTGACGACACACGAGATCAGCCAGCATCTCAATATGATCTGCCCGGTCATTCAAGGCCGGTATGTAGCGCAGGTCACCACCGCCGGATGCCCGGTACAGATCCCGGTTTGTCATTGCAATTTCCTCCAGGGTCTCGAGGCAATCGGCGGAAAAACCAGGGCACACGACGTCGATGTCACCGGTGCCGGCACGGCCCATCGCTTCAAGGGTCTCGTCGGCATAGGGGCGTAGCCATTCCTCCCGACCAAAACGCGACTGGAACACGAGCTGCCAACGCGTGTCTTCGACACCCAAGAACTCGGCGACCTGCCGGGCAGTAGCGTGGCACAGGCAATGGTACGGATCGCCGTTGAGCAGATAGCGTTTGGGCACACCGTGGAACGAAAACAGCAGCTTCTGCCCTGGCTGCCTGGCAGCCCAGGCCTCGCGGATGGACGAGGCCAGCGCGGCGATGTAACCCGCTTCCGAATGGTAGTCGCTGATCAGACGAAGCTCTGGGATCCAAGGCCAGTCAGCCAGCACCTTGGCCACGGCATCCAGGGTGGAGGCAGTGGTAGCGGCCGAATACTGAGGATACAGCGGCAACACAATCAGGCGACGCACACCCGCCGCGCGAAGCTGTTCCAGCCCAGCCCGTATGGACGGATTGCCGTAGCGCATCGCCACCGCCACCTGCACCGGTCCAGGCAACCGCTGGTCCAGAACGCGCTGCAGCGCAGCACCCTGGCGCCGGCTGATGACCAACAGCGGGGACCCCTCGTCGGTCCACACCTTACTGTAGGCCCTGGCCGATCTCGCCGGTCGAATACGCAGAATGATACCGTGCAAAATCAGCCACCAAAGCGGCCGCGCCAGATCCACCACCCGTCGGTCCCAGAGAAACTCGCCCAGATATCGCCTTAGGGCCGAGGGTGTCGGTGCGTCCGGTGTGCCGAGATTGGCGAGCAGCACGCCCATCGAGGGCGTTGTTCCATGTTGAAAGGCGGATTGATTATTGCTCATGCGGTTTGATCGCCATCACTGTCTGGGCATCGGAGCAGTTCGGCCCGAAATTGGGCCGCAGAGGATACGACAAGTTCAGCCCGGCAGTGTACACCGAGTCAAACGCAGCCACCGGCTTGGATTCAAAGCGCCCTGTGTACCTACCCGAACCAAGAACAGGAACCAAGCGGTGTTCAGGCGCGTATAGTCATACGACACCGCAAGCGAACGGGCCGCGCATGAACACGCTGAAGCAAGAGCTGGCCGATTCCGTGGATCGCGGAAACGACCTGCATCTCCCGGAACGTGTACGCAATCGCATCCAGCAGCAGCAGGAATCCAGCGAGATCCTGATTGGGTGGATTCAACTGGGGGTGGTGCTGGTGTTCGCCGCGCTATATACCCTGGCGCCCAAGACCTTCACAGAAGAAGCGGCTTTCGCACCGGTCCCCTGGGCGCTGGGCGCGTACTTCCTGTTTACCGTGGTCCGGCTCTATCTGGCGCATGCGCGGCGACTGCCAGACTGGTTTCTGTACCTGTCGGTGGTCTTGGACATCGGACTGTTACTCGGGTTGATCTGGAGTTTTCATCTCCAATACGAACAGCCCGCTTCGTTTTATCTCAAGGCGCCGACACTGCTGTACGTGTTTATCTTCATCGCCCTGCGCACACTGCACTTTGAGGTTCGATTCGTGGTCCTGGCGGGCGTGGTCGCCGCTTTGGGCTGGCTGGCGCTGGTCATCTACGTGATCCGCATTGAACCAACTGACCCCATGATTACACGGGACTACGTTGAGTACATGACCTCAAACAGCGTGCTGTTGGGTGCCGAATTCGACAAAATTATCTCAATCCTGACCGTCACCGCCATTCTGGCGGTGGCCATCGCTCGGGCCCGGCGATTGCTGGTTCAGGCCGTGGTGGAGCAAAGCGCGGCCCGCGATTTGTCGCGCTTCGTGCCGGCACAGGTGGCGGAGCGTGTGACCCGGGCTGACAGCCGGGTGGAAGCGGGCCAGGGCGAGGTCCGCGAAGCGACCGTGCTGTTCATGGATCTGGAAGGGTTTACCGGGATCAGCGAGTCATTGTCGCCCCGGGATCTGATTCGCACGCTGAACGAGTACTTCGACGTGGTGGTGGAGCCCATTGCCCAGCAGGGTGGCGTGGTGAATCAGTTCCAAGGCGACGGACTCCTGGCCAGCTTCAATCTGCCCGAGGCCAATGAGGGCCACGCGGCCAATGCTGTCCGGGCCGGTCTGGCCATCCTCGCTGCCTTGCGCCGTCACAGCTTCGCCGGTGACATTAGCCTGAATGCCAGGGTGGGTATCAGCACCGGTGTCGTGGTGGGTGGAATCGTGGGCGCGGGCGGCCTGCTGAGCTACACAGTACACGGCGATCACGTCAACCTGGCCGCCCGGCTGGAGCAACTCAACAAAGAACTGGATACCCGTATCCTGGTATCGGAGCGTACCCGCGAGCTCGCCGACCCTGACGGCTTTGCTTTCGAACTGGTTTCGGAAGTCACGGTGCGGGGCCGCAGCCAGCCCTCCCGCGTCTACACCGTTCGGCAGTGAGCATCGCCGGTTGCATCGAAGGCCTTGAGTTGCGGCATTCGGTCCGCGTCAGACCTGTGCTCTGGATCAAGCCTCGATGCTCTGCCCATTCCGGGCCATACGGGTGGCGGCCCCAGGGCGGCGGACTCCCTGCAGCACCGGGATGCAGAACACCGCACTGCGGCACTCGAGGCGGTTCAATCCGTTCGGTTTAGTGTGGATTAATGCTGACGCATGCGGCGAGCGTAGCGACGGACGATCCAGATGCCACTCAGCAAAAGTAACAAACCGACCGCCATGATGACCTCAAACGCAAACGCGACCCCCAGCCACTCCCGCTGACCACCACCCAAACGCACGTCATCAGCCAGAATGAACAGCGCCACCCCCAGAGCAATCAAGCCCCAGCCAAACGCGAATCGGCTCCACTCGATGCCCCGATTTCGAGGGTCCGGCATACTGTGTCAACTGCCTGTGCGATGGCGACGCCCTTTTACTTTAGCTCATCCAGCGTCAATCGGAAGCTGGGCACAAAGGCCTCGACGAAAAAGCGAACCTCGGGAAGATCCAAGCCCGCAACATACTCGCCAAGCGCCTTCTCCGCCTCGATGAACTCCCGGTTGCCCGCCGTGACCTCCTCGACACACTTGATCCAGGCGCAGAGTTTATCGGCCGCGTGAACCAGCTCCCAATAGGGACGATCCGCCTCCACCGGCTCGAACAGGGGCTGATAAACCGATCGAAGACTGTTTGGGACCATGCCCAGTAGGCGCCGGCCGGCGGCTTGTTCAATCTCACCGTAGATCTGTCGAATGCCCGGATTGAAGTATTTGACCGGCGTGGGAAGGTCACCCGTGAGCACTTCGGTTGCATCGTGGTACAGCGCCAACGTCGATGCTCGATCCGGATGGAGGGTGCCGCCGAACTGCTGGTTTGAGATCACCGCCAAGGCATGGGCGATTTGGGCCACACGCAGGCTGTGTTCCTGGATGTTCTCCGGGTAAACAGTGTGCATCAGCCCCCAGCGGCGAATGAAGCGCATGCGGAAAAAGTAGGCGAAAAGGTGGCTCACGTCTCGCCTCCCCCAGCGGGCCCCAACGCGGCCATCAGCAGCGCTCGGGTATAGGCCGTCGCACCGGGTTCCTTGCTGGCCCGCGGCCCGGCAACGTTGAGCCGAAGAATTCTTGCACCGACGATGAATGCTCGGATCGCGATCGCGGCTGACACGGGCGTAGCCAGGTCCGAGTCGATCAGCTTGACCATCTTGCCCACCTGCGCGCAGTGGATGACGGTCTTGGCGGTACCCCCTTCCAGGCGATCTCGATACAGGATCAGGGTGGCGTCGCTGTCGACCACGTTTTGCCGAGTGCGCTCCGCATACCCGCCGCTTGCCATCTCACGTAAAGGATAGCGATCCGGAATCGGACCATCCTCAGCCAGACGGCCCGGCGGGCACCAGCCAGATGCCGGCAAGCCCAAGGCCAGGGCCGCATCCAATGCTCCGCGATCAACACCGGTCTGCCCGCCAGATACCAGCGTAAATCCATCAGGCAGGTGCCCCACAGGCTCGAGGTTCGAGATCTCCACCAGATTAAGATCAGGATCACGAACATAAATCGATCTGATCGATCCGACGGCTCCGGTGCGGGCCACCGGACCCTCAAGCACGGCAACGCCAGCGGCTCGGCAGCGCTGTACCCAATGTGAGATCGGAATCTCGCTCAGCAGACACAGGTCCACCGATCCCGGCGTGGGCTGATCGGCCTTGGGTTCGAACTCGGAACCGAACGGGTGAAGATTGAATTTCTGGCATCCAAACCTGAGCGCCCGTCGGCCTTCTGCGAATATCACCTCATCCATTCCCAGCAGGTCGCGATAGAATCGGGCCGTGGCGTCGAGATCACGCACCGTCAGCACCAGGTGATCGATCCACATGCCGCCGCCATTCTGTATCATCGGTCCGACGCCTCCACACGGGGTAATGCAGCAACGACGCTTGATCTGGCACGCCGCGCCCCAGAACACTTCATCCTTTCAATCATCGGTCATTAAAGCTGGCACGTGAACGAGAAACACATTAGCGACCTTTTCGAACCCGGCACACTCCGGGTCCGAACCATCGAGCGCGAACGCCGGGCGCTGGCGAGTGGCGCGCTGGAACCGATCGCCACCGATACGGTCATCGTGGAAGCCAACGGCATCCGATTCCAAGTCAGGATACTGAGCAAACTGCATCGCAAGGAAGCGTCAGCGCGGCACGCGGCTGAACGCACACAGGCGAATGGACGGCCATTTAATCCTTTTCTGCCTCCGGACCCTGATCTGACAGTGGCGGGCATCAGCTCGAGTCATCTCTGTGTACTGAACAAATTTAATGTGATCGACCAGCATTTGCTGATTATCACGCGGCGTTACGAAGCACAGGACAGTTTGCTGAACCCGGCCGATTTCGAGGCGCTGAATCTCTGTTTGAACGAGATCGACGGCCTTGGCTTCTACAATGGCGGCACCATGGCCGGTGCCAGTCAGGCGCATAAACACCTGCAATTGGTGCCGCTGCCACTGATGCTCGGCGAACCGGCCGTGCCGATCGCCGCACGGCTGCCCGACACCGGTCCGGGCCAGGTTACGACCATACCCGATCTGCCCATCGCTCATGCCTTTCTCCGCCTTGAGAAAACCGGCAATGCCTGCACAACCGCAGCGGGTCTTCACCGCGGCTATCTTATGCTGCTCAAGCAACTTGCGCTGCGAACGCCGGCGGGCGGTGGCCGACCTTCACCGTACAACCTGCTCGTTACCCGTGACTGGATGCTCGTGGTACGCCGAAGCGCCGAGGCCTGGCAAAGGATCTCGGTCAACTCCCTGGGCTTCGTCGGTGCCTTACTGGTGCGCGATCGGAGCGACCTGGAGCGTTTGCGCGAGGTTGGCCCGATGCGGATTCTGGAGGCTGTGGCGCGGGTCTGAGACCCGTGTCATGCGTCACAAGTCGATCGCCTTTCAGCAACACGATAACCGCCCACCCTCGGTGTTGGCTGGCTTGCGTCTCCGCCCTCATGGACCGAAACGCAATCCGCTCGAATGTAAGCCCCCCCGGTAACCCGATCGGGCTCACGCCAGCCAATCACTCAAGTCTGTAGCCTCAACGAAAACACGGACGAGCGTTTCCAGCCCCTGCTGGTCCATCTCGCTGAAGCGCCCAGCAACAGGGCTATCGAGATCCAACACGCCCACCAGGCGCCCATCGGCCAAAACTGGAATGACGAGTTCCGCCCGGGACGCCGCATCACAGGCGATATGACCATGGAAGGTGTGAACGTCCGACACCCGAACCGTCTCGCTGCGAGCGGCCGCGGTGCCGCACACGCCGCGACCCAAGGGAATGCGGGTACAGGCCGGACCACCCTGGAACGGTCCCAAAACGAGCCCGTCACCCCGCAAGAAATAGAAACCAACCCAGTTCAGGTCACTCACGCCGAGCTGGATCAGGGCACTGGTATTGGCCGCATTGGCCGTGCAATCGCGCTCGCCGTCCAACAGCGCCCCAAGCTGTCGCGCGAGGCCCCGGTAGAGCTTCAATTCCGCTGCCATTGGCACCCACCTGTGTTCGGGACGCCTGACCTTACCCGAAATGAGATTCTGACCCAACGGTGTCCCGGGAAACGCTGCCTGCGATAACGACCCCTCTGCTGTACCCGGATGAAAGGATCGACTCACAGCGAGTTGGAAAAGCCTCACTCGGCACGATACGGCGTTGAAAACGCCCTCAAAATGCTCATTTACTAAGTGTAAACTGTGCTTTCTCCGTCGTTTTCGCCTTGCCTCGCACTCGACCGAGATTTTTTCACCATGCTGCTAGGCTTAAAGCCATGAGTACGTCCCTGAATCAACCGCTACCGGCACTGGCATCCGCCATACGCGATGGCGCGCTGTCCCCGGTCGACTTGACCGCGGCCGCCATCGACCGACACGAAACGGCAAATCCGGATTGCGGCGCCTATAAGACCTGGGCGCCGGAACTGGCCCGGAAAATGGCCCAGGCCGCCGAGCTGGCCGTGCGCAGCGGCTCCTATCTCGGTTCTCTCCACGGAATCCCAGTTTCCGTGAAGGATTTGTTCGCGGTGCGCTCGCTACCCACCTATGCGGGTACACCCAGGCGGCTGCCACCGGAGTTCGAGCGGGAGGGTCCGGTGGTGGCCACATTGCGCCGGCAGCTCGGCGTGATCACGGGCAAGACCCACACGGTTGAACTCGCGTTTGGCGGGCTGGGCGTAAACACCCACTGGGATACACCACGTAACCCCTGGGATGCTCAGGTCCATCGGGTTCCGGGCGGTTCCAGCAGCGGTGCCGGAATCAGCCTGTGGGAGGGATCGGCGCTGTTGGCGCTGGGCACGGATACCGCCGGTTCGGTTCGCATTCCTGCCAGCATGACCGGCACTGTAGGACTCAAGACCAGCGCCGGGCGATGGTCTACCCGGGGCGTGGTGCCGTTGAGCCCCAGCCTGGACACGGTGGGATTGCTGGCGCGCAGCGTGCTGGACCTGGTGTTCGCATTCGGCGCACTGGACCCCGGCCACGGCGACGGTCATCGCTTCCATTTGCAGGCCCGGCAACGGAACCTGACGGGATTGCGCATCGGCCTGGGCGCCGAAAGCATGTGGGAACGTTGCCAGGACGACATCGTGGCGGCGGTCAATACCGCGCTCACTGAGATCGTCGCCGATGGTGCCGAGCTTGTTGAATTGGACATGCCGGAGGCGGCTGAGGCGGTGGACCAGTTGCGTTCCGGCAGCGTGGTGGCCGCCCAATGCGACGAATTTCTGAGCAGCGTCTTGCCGGAGTGGCGGAAACTGGCCGGACCGCTGCTCAAACTGCGCATCGACGACGGCGCATCCATAGGCGCACGGGCGTACCTCGAGCGCCAGCGCGCACTGGATCGGCTGCGCACGCGGGCCGTTGGATTGTTCGAGGAAGTGGATCTGATCGCGACACCCACGGTGCCCATATCGCCGCCGCCAGTGAGCGCGGTGCTGGACATGGAGGGCTATCGGGAGCCAAACATCGCCGCTCTGAGCAACACCTGCGTCGCCAACTATCTCGGCTTGTGCGCATTGACCATGCCCATCGGTCTGGACGAGGCCGGCTTGCCGGTGGGGCTGCAGCTGATGGCAGGTTCGGGACAGGAGGAACTGCTGCTGGGCGCCGCCCTGGCCATCGAGCGCGTGCTGGGTACGGCACGCGAACGCATCGGTGCGCCCCCAGGACTGTAAATGGCTTAACTTTGTTTGCGGGCCTCCGTCTGCTCACGCGCCTGAGCGCGCGCGCAGGCTGGCCGGGCCAAAACGCGATCAGCGTAGTCCGTCAAGCTGGAATGCTCCAAAGGCACCTCAAATGCCCGGGCCCAGGCAAGGGTGTGGGCGACCAGTATGTCCGCTGCGGTGAAGCCGGCACCCACCATGGTATCCCGAGTTCCCAACCCTTCGGCCAGTACCGCAACCGCCTTGGACCATTCCCAGGCAGCGGTGGCCTGAATATCCGGCACCCGCACTTTTTCAGGCAGGGCAAACCGGTGCTTGCCCAGGGTCCACAGGGGTTGTTCAAGTTCGCCGATGACGAAGGCGCACCAGCGGTTGTACTGAGCCCGCTCGGTCGATCCGAGAGGCGGCACCAGACCGGAGTCGGGGTGGCAGTCACCGACGTAACTGCAAATAGCGAATGACTCGGTGAGGGTCAGATCGCCGTCGATAAGCAAAGGCACCTTCCCGCCGGGATTGAGTGCCAGATAGGCTGGTTGACGACCCTCCCCGGCCGAAAGGTTCACGAACCGATAGTCGTACTGGACCCCTGCTTCCTCCAACGCCCAAACCGCTCGCAGTGAACGGGATCGAGGGCAACCGTAGAGCTGTATGGTCATTCGCTTTTTCTCCAGGTTAAGCGTATCAGCCGAGTTCCTCCGGCAGCGCCCGCATCATGTCGGCCACGGCTGCGGCCGAATCGGAGCGAGTGGATGCCAAATGGCGGATGACACCCCTACGATCCGCCGGGCTGCGGTTTTGACTCAGCTTGTGCTTGGCTTGCAGTTCTATGATGTGAAGGCGAAAACAGACAATGCCCTGAAGCAGGCCCTCCAGCACCTTCGGCTCAACCCTCGTCGGCTCCCAGGCACCGGGCTCAGACCCTTCGAAATGGCGGGTCAGGCGGGTCACCACGCCCAGGGTAGCCGCCTCCCCCTCCAAGATTTCCGGCATCACCCGTGCGTGAACCGCGGCAAAGTTCCATGTAGGCACCCCTCCGCTGCTGGCGTACCAGGTGGGTGAAACATAGGCATGGGGTCCGGAGAACACCGCCAAGGCGTCATCGCACCGCGCCAGCGCGTGCCATTGCGGGTTGGCCCGCGCCAGGTGTCCGTACAGACAATACTCGCCGCGGTCGAGCAGCAGCGGCACATGATTTGCTTCGACACGCTCATCTTCGCCCGTGATCAGAGTGGCAAAACTCCAGGCTTCGAGATGATCCAGAATCTGGGCCTCATCCTGAAGCGCAAAATGCGGGGGAACGTACACGGTGCATCTACCTCGTCGCACATATGGATGGATCCAATCGGTACTGCCGTACGCGAAACAAATCCAGCCCGGAACTGAGTCCTCAGGGTAACCCCCGCACCATGCGCCAATCTGCATCCGCGTCGCGGCAGAACAGGTAGTTATTGGTGGGTACGCTTTCAGCTTTGCGGGCCTCCAACGTAATCTCCACCTGTCTGCACGGCTGCCCGTCCTCCTCAACCGAACCTAAGGCCCGGAAGCGCCAGGCGGACCCGGTATCCGGGTTTGAGCCGCCGAACTCGGCGCCATCTTCCTGGGTGCTCAGAAACGCATCGAAATCGGCTGTTGCCATCTCCCAATCGGCGTCGGTGAAATAATAGGCTGGCGTGTATCGAATAAAACCGAGCTGCGCCCCCCAAGCGGCTTGCCCAGCGAGCAGGAACACCGCAGCGGCACACATACAGGCGGTTACTCGTGACATTGGGTCCACTCCTTCTCAATGGGTCTGGCTAACTGAAAAATGACCGTGGACAACCAGGACGACGCGTCAGGTTATCTGCGTTTGTCTTTAACGTAGACAACACGTTGGCCGCCTTCGCTGGTGGCGCGGGCATCCATTTCAAACAACTTGGTGGCATCGATCAGTTCACCGAGTTTCTTGAATCCATAGTTACGCGGATCAAACTCCGGCGCCTGATTGACGATACTCGACCCCACCCGGCCCAGATTGGCCCAACCACTGTCATCGGCCGCCGAATCCACAGCGCCGCGGAGGAGATTGACCAATCGCGTGTCGCCCCGCAAATCTTTGTTGCTCCGCCGTCGGGCCGGGGCGCTGTCCACCTCATCACCGGCTCGTAGGATTTCGGTGAACACAAACTTGTCACAGGCTGAAACAAATGCCTGCGGGGTCTTTTTCTCACCAAAACCATAGACCAACAGGCCCGCCTCACGGATACGAGAGGCCAAGCGAGTAAAATCGCTGTCGCTCGAGACGATGCAAAAGGCGTCGAAACGTTCAGAATAGAGCAGATCCATTGCATCGATAATCATGGCGGCATCGGTGGCGTTCTTGCCCGAGGTGTAGGCGAACTGCTGTATCGGCTGGATACCGTGGGACAGCAGAACCTCCTTCCACCCTTTGAGATTGGGTTTCGTCCAGTCGCCGTAGATGCGCTTGACACTGGCAACACCATAGTTGGACACCTCGGCCAACAGCCCCTCAATGATGGCGGGCTGAGTATTGTCAGCATCGATGAGAACGGACAGCCGGGGCTGTTCCGATACATTGGCCATGAATCCTCCTGATACGTAAGGCCTGCAGCGCCTTGCGCCCCGCGCGTTGCTGGAGGCCAGTGGACAACACGGTCTGCGCCAGCGTCCATTGTTGGTTAAGCGGAGCACGATGTGAATTGCAATCGAATGTATCGGCGAGAGTCAGAACGACGCGATGCGGTCTCGCCAGCTTCGACCATTGCGACGATCAAGGCAATAGAGTGGACTGAATCAGGTGAAGAAGACTGCGGTTGGCGGCTCACCGAGTCTGCGGCGACCGACACCAACGGCCCTCGAGAACGGCTATTTACAGAATAGTTTGACCCGGGCACGCAGCTCGTCGATTTTGCGTTGGCTGTCCGACGGATTCGCCGTCACGCCACTCGCGGATGGCAGCGACGCATCCCTAACACGAGCGTTTTCGGCCTTGCTTAGACGCGCTTTATAGCGCCGACAATACTCATCCTCAATGGAGGGTTCGTCGGTTGTCGCCACACTCGCGGCTTCAACTGCGGCCT
>Ga0316196_10000114_pt1 | contig 24810 bp, 20 predicted proteins | sample Eddsed2cm_MG_FD_204938 | JGI IMG/M metagenome (GOLD analysis project Ga0316196, IMG submission 204938) | Coastal sediment microbial communities from Maine, United States - Eddy sediment 2 cm | ecosystem: Environmental > Aquatic > Marine > Coastal > Sediment | place: USA: Maine | collected... | reverse complement strand
CCGCTGCATCGACCTGGGACCAAACCGCAACGCCCAGCACCGCGGCCAGCGCGGCGCCGACCGCACCGGTTCGGTGTTTCGAATGAGGTTGGCAGTACATGCGTAGAGTTCCTTTTCGTGCTTGGGAAGCAGAGTTCAAGGGGGATGTTCGCCAGGTATCAATTGATCAGACCTTGCCTAGGGTGCGGGACCGGGCCTACTCGGACACCGAGACCCGATATCGCAGCGCCAGGTCCTGGTGCGGCTGAAGCGCGTTGTTCAGGCGCCAGCGGATCTGGGTGTACTCGCTGGCCGGCACCTCGACCTCGCTGACGCTGCCGTCCGCGTTGCGTACCTGCCGCATGAGCGGTTCGGTCGACCAGCTGTTGCCGTCGTCAATGCTGACTTCCAGCACATGGTCGATGTCGGCCCGGGCTGATTCACCAACGTAGGTGGTCCCCGGGGGAATGGGTCCGTTTATGATCAGACCGCCGAGGGCGTCGGTGCTGCGGTTGGCGTAGTTCAGGTGATACTCGATCAAATCACCGGGTGCGGCGGCTTCGGCCTGTTCCAGGGCCGCTTGGCCATTGGAGTCTGAGACCACCCGAAACGCGCTCAGCCGGCTTTCCAGCGGGCCATCGGCGACGGCGGCGGAAACCGCCACGGTCATGATCATCATGAGTACAGTGAGGAGTGTGTGGCGCATCGCTATCTGACCTTGGTTGCATCGTGTATAGGACCGGCGTCGGCAAAGCCTTCCAGGCGATTGAACCAATGACTTTGTGCGTCGGCGTGGGTCCCTCAGGTGCAATGGGCACGCCAGTGCCCTGGGCAAAACGGCCCGTGGCTGGGTGTGAATTTTCGGAAATCGATGCGGCGAAATCGCCGCCTCTGGTGGCGGGTCTCGCAAGCGGGGGCGTGTGCCGGCAGGGCATCGGCAAGCCGCGGTGGCAGATGTGGGGCGCTTCTGACGGGCAGGGCGATGAGCGCGCCTATCCCCGGTGTTGGACCCGCCCGCCTGGCGCCCGGGCGCTTGTTGCCATGCTGAAATGCAACGAACTTATGGGACGGGACACTGGGGAATCGTTACAATCCGGCGCAATCCACGATCAACGGAAGCGGCGATTATGACGGGCGCTACCCAAGGCAAGCCTGGCCTGCTCAAGGTCATCAAGAGCGTACTGGCGGCGTTTCTCGGCGTGCAGAGCAATGCAAATCGCGAGCGCGATTTCACCCACGGCAGTCCCGGCATTTTTATCGCGGTGGGACTGGCCATGACGGTGCTGCTGGTGCTGGCGGTGTGGATGGTGGTGAAACTGGTGTTGCCGGCAGCGTCCTGACGGCAACGCCTGTGGAGTCCCCGATCTAATCGCGCGTATAAATCGAGGCCTCCATAGGCCAGGTTCAGCCCTGGCTCATCAGATTACGCAGGTCGATCACGGCGGAGTTGGCGCGGGAAATATAGGACGCCATCACCAGCGAGTGGTTGGCGAACAGACCGAACCCGGTGCCGTTCAAGATAATCGGGCTCCAGAGTTGATCCTGGGTGGATTCCAGCTCCCGGGAAATCTGACGCAGGGACACCCGGGCGTTCTTTTTCTTCAACACGTCGTCAAAGTCTATCTCCAGGGCCTTGATCAGGTGGATCAGCGCCCATGCGGTTCCTCGTGCCTCATAGAACACATCGTCGATATCGGTCCAGGCGGTCTTGACTTCAAACTCGGCGGGGCGCTCGGTTGATTCTCCGGCTGCCGGATCCCCGGCCAGGTCTACGTTGACCCGTTGTTGACCCACGCTGGCGGACAGTCTTTGGGACAGGCTGCCCAGCCGTTTCTCCACCACCGCCAGCCATTCCCGGAGATTGTCGGCCCGGGTGTAGAACTGAGCGTTCACATCCTGGGTCTCCGCCAGCCGGGCCTGGAACCGCTGCAGCGCCTCGATGCCCCTGCGATACTCAGACTCCGTGGATGGAAAAATCCACGAATCGTTGGGGAAATTGAACTGGGGCTCGGCGATGGCCAGATCCTTGTCTTCGGTGGATTGGGTTTGGGAACGGCCGAAATCGTTGCGCAGCGCCCGGGTGGCGTCCCGGATCTGCACCAGAACACCGAACTCCCAGTTCGGCATATTGTCCAGGTAAATCCCGGGCGGCATCACGTCGTTGGACAGATAGCCGCCGGATTTGTCCAGCAAGGTGCTGGCGATGCGGGCCAGGGTGGCGGTGGTGATGTATCCCGCCACCGGCGGCGCCTCGCCCGCATCGATCCGGGCGTTTTCCGCCACGTCGAACGGTTCCGGCTCTATGCTCCAGAGGATGCCCAGGATCGCCGTCACCACCATCATAGTGGCCAGGGCCAGCCCGGTGGCCCAGAGAAACCCCTTTTCTTTAATGGTCCTCGGGTTGTAAAGCCCGATGAGTCCGGTCAGCCAACCCCAAAATCGGACGAAAATCGATTTGCGTTCGCTCATGTATTGTCTTCCTGTAGGCCGGTCGATATGGGTCTGAAATCGCAGCTTTGCCGGGCCCTAAAGCTTTTGAATTCGGTTGAGTTGCTCATCCAGCTTGGCCAGAGCGGCTTTGGCTTCCGTCAAGCGCCCACGCTCCTTGTCCACCACCGCGGCCGGTGCGCGGGACAGAAACTGGGCGTTGCCCAGTTTCATCTCCCCGCCCTGGATGGCTTTGCTCAGCTTGGCGATCTCCTTCTGCAGCCGGGTCATTTCCGCATCCTTGTCGATCAGACCGGCCATGGGAATCAGAATCTTCAGATCGCCGACCAGAGCCGTGGCCGACTCCGGTGCCGGACCCGTCAGCCAGGTCACCGAGGCGAGGCGCGCCAGGCGCTCGATGTAGAGTGCGTTGCCATCGAACCGGGCTCGATCCGACGCGCTGTAGTTGTCCAGCAGCACCGGGAGCGATTTACCCGGAGAGATGTCCATCTCGGACCGGATGCGGCGCACACCCATGATGAACGTCTGCACCCATTCCATTTCCTCGGTCGCCGCGCCATCGATCTGGCCTGCTTGCGGTTGCGGATAGGGACGATGCATCACTGTATCGCCGGCGACGCCCGCCAGCGGGGCCACCCTCTGCCAGATCTCTTCGGTGATAAAGGGCATCAGCGGATGGGCGAGTCTGAGCACGGATTCCAGAACCCGCACCAGCGTGCGGCGGGTGCCGCGTCGAGCCGCATCGGAGGCGGTCTGGTCCAACAGAACGGGCTTGGCCAACTCAAGATACCAGTCGCAGTACTCGCTCCAGACAAACTCGTAGATGGCCTGGGCGGCCTGATCCAGCCGATAGCCCTGGATGGCGTCGTTGACGGCCTGCTCGGTTACCTGCAGGCGGGAAACAATCCACCGATCCGCCAACGACAGGCTCACCGCCGCCGTGTCGTCCAGTCCGGTGTCCTGGCCCTCGGTATTGATCAGCACAAAACGGGCGGCGTTCCAGATTTTGTTACAGAAATTGCGGTAGCCTTCGATTCGCCCCAGGTCGAAAATGACATCCCGACCGGTGGTGGCCAGTGCCGCGAAAGTAAACCTCAATGCGTCGGTGCCGTAGCCGCGAATGCCGTCCGGGAACTGGCGTCGGGTGGCCTGTTCTATGCGCTGCGCCATTTTCGGATTCATCAGGCTGCTGGTGCGCTTGTTCACCAGCGGCTCCAGATCGACCCCATCGATCAGGTCGATGGGGTCCAGTACGTTGCCTTTGGACTTGGACATCTTGTTTCCGTCCTGGTCCCTTACCAGGCCGTGAATGTAGACCTCGCTGAACGGCACCTCGTCCATGATGTAGAGACCCGCCATCACCATGCGCGCCACCCAGAAAAAAATAATGTCAAACCCGGTGACCAGCACATTGGTGGGGTAGAAAGTGCGCAGGGACTGGGTATTATCCGGCCATCCCAGGGTCGCGAATGGCCAGAACGCGGAGGAGAACCAGGTGTCCAGCACGTCCTGATCCTGACGCAGCGCGATGTCCGGTCCGAAACCGTGGGCTTCGCGCACTTCGTCCTCACTGCGCCCCACATACACGTTACCCTGATCGTCGTACCACGCCGGAATGCGGTGCCCCCACCAGATCTGCCGGCTGATGCACCAGTCCTGAATGTTGTTCAGCCACTCGAAATAGGTCTTCTCCCAGTTGCGCGGGATGATCCGGATGCGTCCGGATTTGACCGCCTCCATCGCCGGATCTGCCAACGGGCCCGCCCGCACGTACCACTGGTCGGTCAGGAACGGCTCGATCACCGCCCCGCTGCGGTCGCCGCGCGGGACCACCAGTTTATGATCCTTGACCTGATCCAGCAGATCCGCCGCCTCCAGATCCTGAACCACACGCTTTCTGGCCTGGTAACGGTCGAGACCCTGGTAGCGGTCTGGCGCCCGCTCGTTGATGCGCGCATCAACGGTGAACACATTGATCATCTCCAGAGCGTGGCGCTCACCCACCGCGTAGTCGTTGAAGTCGTGGGCGGGGGTGATCTTGACGCAGCCGGTCCCGAATGCCGGGTCCACGTAGTCATCGGCGATTATGGGGATGGTGCGCCCGGTCAGGGGCAGCTCGACGGTCTGCCCGACCAGGTGTGTATAGCGCTCGTCCTCCGGGTGCACCGCCACCGCGGTGTCGCCCAGCATGGTCTCGGGGCGGGTGGTGGCCACCACCAGATATCCCGATCCATCGCTGAGGGGATAGCGCATATGCCAAAGCTGGCCGGACTCCTCCTCGGCCACCACTTCCAGGTCGGATACCGCCGTGTGGAGTACCGGATCCCAGTTGACCAACCGTTTGCCTCGGTAGATCAGGTCATCATTGTAGAGCCGGACAAAAACCTCGCGCACGGCGCGGGACAGTCCTTCGTCCATGGTGAAGCGCTCACGGCTCCAGTCCACCGACGCACCCATGCGGCGCAGTTGCTGAGTGATGGCGCCACCGGATTCTTCTTTCCATTTCCACACACGCCGGGTGAAGTCCTCGCGCCCCAGGTCGTGGCGGGTCTTACCCTCGGCGTTGAGTTGTCGCTCCACCACCATCTGGGTCGCGATGCCCGCGTGGTCGGTGCCGGGCTGCCACAGGGTGTTCCGCCCGCACATCCGGTGGTAGCGGATCAACGCGTCCATGATGGTGTCCTGGAATGCATGACCCATGTGCAAAGTGCCCGTGACATTGGGCGGGGGAATCATGATGCAGTAGGACTCGCCTTTACCCGATGGCGAGAAAAAACCCTGCTGCTCCCAGTGCTGATACCATTTTTGCTCGATGGCTTTCGGGTCGTACGAGGTGTCCATATTCAGATCGCCGATGGGGTCCGTAGACTGTGACGAACGAGGCCACCGGGCCCCGCGGGAAGGCGGAGTATATCCCAGCCCGGTTGTGCTTCGCAGCAGGGCGCTGGCGGCCGCCTCAGAGCCGGTGATTGTGCAGCGGGTAACCCCGCTCCCGATAGAAACGGTAGCGTTCGCGGGAGGCAGACAGGGCCTCCGGATCCGGCCCGACGATTTCGGCCAGGCGTTGAAAGCGGCTGAAGTAGGCCGGCACCTGGGCGCTCAGATTGATCAGCACGTCCGCCGGCACCGGTGGGTCGTCCTGCCAGCCCAGGGTGACGGGTGCGTTTACCGGTTCGCCCGTCAGCACCTGGTGGGGCAGGAAACTGCCGTCCCGGAAAGTCCACAGCAGTGTATCCAGAGCGCTGACTTCGGCCGCATCGGTGAGATGCAGATGCACGGTGTGCCCTTTCTCGTAGGCTTTCTCCGCCAGACGGCAGGCAGTCAGAGCGCTGGAGTCGGGTCCCTGTTCGGGCACGATGTAGAAGTCGATACGGGTCACGGCACGCTCACTGACAGTAGACGGCGAAGAGTGCCCGACGGGCGGCCTGGGATCAATCCGGCGCGCAGCGTCGGGCCTCGAGCCGCAGCCGTATTCCAGCCTGCCGGTCCAGTTTCACAGCTCGTCACGGCGTTTGGGCGGGCGAATCACCGTGTTCGCCGGTTCGACACCCGCCACGGATCATCGTCCGCCGTCACAACCATGGGCCCCGCAGCACATGCACTTCAACTTCAGTTGGTGGTCCGACGAATGGCATGTCCCCGAGCGTGAGCCGGTCGTGGAGGTCGAATTCAGGTTGGTTTTGCAGGGCAGAAATGGGTCTTAAGGTGGCGCTCCCTACGGGAATTGAACCCGTGTTTCAGCCTTGAGAGGGCCGCGTCCTGACCGCTAGACGAAGGGAGCACGCTGCTTTGCCGCAGAGCGGGTGGTATTATACTGTGAGTCCCGTTCGGAACAAGCGTAATCCAGCACAGGTTTCCCCACTATCAGCATCGAACCCACCGTCATTTCGCGTGACCGCCATTGTGTTTCGCGCGCCAACATCAGTCCCAATGCACTGAAGGTTCTCTACCGGCTCAAGAACGCTGGCTATCGAGCGTGCCTGGTGGGCGGCGGCGTGCGGGATCTGATGCTTGGGCGGGAACCCAAGGATTTCGACATCGCCACCGATGCACATCCGGATGAGGTCAGGGGGCTGTTTCGAAACTGCCGGCTGATTGGTCGTCGGTTCCGATTGGCCCATGTGCATTTTGGCCGGGAAATTATCGAGGTGGCGACTTTTCGCGCCCTCCACGACGATGACGCTGGCGCGGCCAATGGTGACGCCACCCTGGACAACAAGGGTCGAATCCTCCGCGACAACGCCTATGGCCCGATTGAAGAAGACGCGGTGCGACGGGATTTTACCGTCAACGCCCTCTACTACGACATCGCCGACTTCAGCGTGCTGGACTATACCGGTGGCGTCGCGGACCTGGAAGCGGGACTGATCCGGGTAATCGGTGACCCGGAACGGCGCTACCGCGAGGATCCAGTGCGTATGCTTCGCGCCATTCGCTTTGCAGCCAAGCTCGGGATGCGGCTGCACCCTGATAGCGAAGCCCCGATCTGGAATCTGGGTGGGCTGTTACAGGATATTCCGCCCGCGCGCTTGTTTGACGAGGTGCTGAAGCTGCTGATGTCGGGGCAGTCGGTACAGACCTTCGAACTTCTGCGCCATTATGGTCTGTTTGCACACCTGTTCCCGGCCACGGAGCTGGCCCTGTCCCACGAGGAGTATGGTTTCCCCCACATGCTGGTGGTGCGGGCGCTGGAGAACACCGACGCCCGCATCGCCATAGGCAAACCGGTGACCCCGGCCTTTCTTTATGCGGCTCTGCTCTGGGAGCCGCTGCGGGAACGCTTTCAGCCTGCGGTGGACCAGGGTGCTGCTGAGCATGAGGCGCTGCAGGTGGCGGCCGACGAGATGTTGCGCGAGCAGAACGAAGCCACCTCGATACCCCGCCGATTCAGTCTGCCTATGCGCGAGATCTGGGGGCTGCAAAGCCGACTTCGCCAGCGCTCGGGCAAGCGCGCCTGGCGTGTATTCGAGCATCCCCGTTTCCGCGCCGGCTATGACCTCATGCTGTTGCGCAACGAGGCCGGCGAGGATCTGGAAGAGCTGTGCGAATGGTGGACCCGGTTTCAGGAAGTGGACGAAGCCGAGGCCAAACGCATGATCGCCGGCTCGCAGGGGGCCGGCAAGCCGCGGCGACGCCGGCCCAGACGCAGACGCAGCAGCGAGCAGGTCGGCTGACCCGGATTGGGTGCGCCGTTGACCCCGGTCTGGATTGGCCTTGGCTCCAATCAAGGTGATGGCCGGGCTCATCTGCAGTTCGCCCTGGACGGATTGGCGGGCCTGGCGGAGGGACCGGTAGCCCGTTCATCCCTGTATCGGTCGGCACCGGTCGGGCCCTCGGATCAATCGGATTTTCTGAACGCGGTCGTGTGCTTCGACACGGCTCTGTCGCCCCATGCACTCCTGGATCAATTGCAGGGGCTGGAGCAGGCCCGGGGCCGGGTGCGCACCCGGCACTGGGGTCCGCGCACCCTGGACCTGGACATTCTGTTGTACGGGATTCAGATGCTCGATGATGCGCGTCTGAAAGTACCCCACCCGGAGTTGATCCGGCGGCTGTTCGTGCTGCGCCCGATGGCCGATCTGGATCCGCTGCTGAGGATTCCCGGCCAGGGAACGGTGGCGGACCTGCTCGCCGTCTGTCCCCCGCTGCGTCTCAATCCGGTGTCCTGGGGCGCTGCTGATCCGCCACGGCATATCTGATATGGTCCAGCGCGGCACCGCGAAACATCGGTTCGTCATCAGTCCGGGGGCTCCGACAGCACCATGAGCGTACACAACCAGGCCAAGCCGGGAACGGTGACCCTCAACCGCCTAACCCGGATGAAGCGGGACGGCGAGAAGATTGCCGTTCTGACCGCCTACGATGCGAGCTTCGCCGGCCTGCTGGAAGCCGCGGGCGTTGACGTGATTCTGGTGGGAGATTCCCTGGGCAATGTGGTCCAGGGCAGAAAGACCACGGTGCCGGTCACAATCGACGATATGGTCTATCACACGCGCGCGGTAACCCGGGGCTGTGCACGGCCTCTGGTGATGGCCGACCTGCCGTTCATGACCTATGCCACGGCACAGCAAACCCTCGACAACGCGGCCCGGCTGATGCGCGAAGGCGAAGCCCATATGGTCAAGCTGGAGGCTGGTATGCTCCACCTGGAAGCCGTCCGGGCTCTGGTGGGAAACGGCATTCCGGTGTGTGGACACTTGGGCCTGACCCCGCAATCCGTCCACAAGATGGGTGGATATCGGGTTCAGGGGCGGGAACAGGAGGCGGCCGATCGCATGCTGGAGGAAGCGTTTGCGCAGCAGGCGGCGGGGATCGATATGCTGGTGGTTGAGTGCATACCGTCTGAGCTCGGGCAGCGCATCAGCGAGGCTTTGGATATACCGGTCATCGGCATAGGTGCCGGGCCCCATTGCGATGCCCAGGTGCTGGTTCTATACGACATGATCGGGGTCACCCGGGGGCATCGGCCCAGTTTCAGCAAGAATTTCATGGATGGCCAGGACCAGGTTGAGGACGCCGTGCGAAGCTTTGTCAGCGCGGTCAAAGCGGGCAGTTTCCCCGGGCCTGAGCACTGCTTTTAGGGCTCGGACAGGGCGCTTTTCATGATCTGACGGCGCAATCGACTCGGGCGAAGCATCCGAGGGGAATGCCTCGGCTCAGGGCAACAACAGAGTTTTAGATTCAGGGGAACGCCATGCTGGTCAACGAGCGCACGGCAGAATTGCGCCAGCAGATTTGGGATTGGCGGCGGGCCGGTGAGCGCATCGCCCTGGTGCCGACACTGGGCAATCTGCACGGCGGTCATCAGTCCCTGATGCAGCTTGCGCGGCGCAGTGCCGATCGAGTGGTGGTGAGCGTGTTCGTCAACCCGACCCAGTTCGGCCTGGGCGAAGACTACGAAGACTATCCGCGTACCCTGGAATCTGATCGGGCCAAGTTGATGGAAGTGGAGGTGGATGCGTTGTTCACCCCACCGGTCAGCGAAGTGTATCCCAACGGGTACGAGGCCAGCACCCACGTGGAGGTGCCGGGTGTTTCGGATATATTGTGCGGTGCCTTTCGCCCGGGGCATTTCCGTGGCGTGGCCACCGTGGTCTGCAAGTTGTTGAGTATGGCGCAGCCCGACACTGCCGTGTTCGGTGAGAAGGACTGGCAGCAATTGATGGTGATCCGGCACATGGTAGAAGATCTGTCCCTGCCGGTTGAGATCCAGGGGGCACCGACGGTGCGGGAAGTCGACGGACTGGCCATGAGCTCCCGTAATGACTATCTCAGTGAAGATGAGCGGCGCGTCGCGCCCAATCTGTATCGCATCATGCAGCTGGCGGCAGCCCGGGTTGGGGACGGTGAGCGTCCCTACTCCGCCATTGAGCAGTCCTGTGCCGCCCTGTTGGAGCAGGAAGGCTTCAAAACCCAGTATTTCGTTATTCGCCGGGGCGAGGATTTGATGCCACCGGCGCCGGATGATCCGGTCGCCGGTCTGCGCGTCATCGCCGCGGCTTGGCTGGGGTCGGCCCGTCTGATCGATAACCTGCCGATTTCCTCAGCCTGATCCGGACCTCATCCGGTGTTGCGCATGCCCGCCGCCAGGGCATTGATGGATCTCAGCAGCGGATCAAGATAGGGGTTGTCGGCAACCTCCTCGGACCCCAGTTCCCGATTGTGTTGCAGCAGTTTGATCTGGATGTGGTTGATGGGATCCAGGTAGGGGTCCCGCCACGCCAGGGATTGGGCCAGGCTCGGGTTCTGTTCCAGCAGGTACTTCGAATCGGCGATGCTGAGCACCTGCTGCAGCGTGCGTTGATATTCCAGTTGAATCCGAGTGTAGATTTCCTCGCCCAGCACTTGATCCTTGACCTGGGCCGCGTACTGGCGAGCGATCTGCATCTGCGCCTTGGCCAGCGACATCTGAGCGTTGCTCAGCAAGGCCCGGAAATAGGGCCAATCCCGATAAAGGGTCTGCAGCAGCGCCAGACGTTCCGGGTCACCACCGCGCCAGCGTTCAAGGGCGGAGCCGATGCCGTACCAGGCAGGCAGGGTATGCCGGGACTGTGCCCAGCCGAACACCCAAGGGATCGCGCGCACCGAATACTTGGATCGATCCGATTGCTTGCGATGGGACGGTCGCGAGCCGATATTGAGCATCCCGATCTCGTTGACCGTGGTGGCTTCATAGAAGTAGTCGATAAACCCCGGTGCCCGATCCGTCAGGTCCCGATAGGCGTGCTCACCCAGTCGGCTCAGTTCGTTCATGACCTGGGTATGGCGCATGGGATCTGTGGCCGCCGATTCGATCAGGCCGCGGCTGGCCTTGAGCAGGCCGGTGATGCCCATGGTGAGTTCGTACACGGCGGTTTCCGGGTTGCTGTACTTGAACGACAGCACTTCACCCTGTTCGGTGAACTTGATCTGACCCCTGACCGTGTCCGGCGGCTGCGCCAGGATCGAATCGTGGGTGGGGCCGCCGCCGCGGCCTATGGTGCCGCCGCGGCCGTGGAAAATGCGCATGGCGACCTGGTGGCGGTCTCCCACATCGACAATCCGGGTTTGAGCCTGGTAGAGGCCCCAGGAGGAAGCCAGAATCCCGCCATCCTTGCAGGAGTCAGAGTATCCCAGCATGACTTCCTGGCGTCCGCTACCGGCCTGGATCGTGGCACGGTATGCGTCCTCGGCCAGCAGCGCTTCGAGCACCGCCTCGATGCGATCAAGATCCGAAATGGTTTCGAACAGGGGTGTAATCTGGATCCGGGAGTACCAGGTTCCGTCGTCGGCACGTCCCGCCAGACCCGCGAGGCAGGCCAGCAACATAACCTCCAGCACGTCGCTGGTGTCGTGGGTCATGGATATCACATAGCTGCCAAACGCCCTGGGGCTGATCTCGCGGCCCATTTCCACCATCACATGAAACAGATCGGCGGTCTCCCGGGTCGCCGTGCTGAGCTGCAGTTCATCGAAGGTGATGTGTTGCGCCTGACCCATCAGCCTCACCAACAGCGCGACCCGATCGCCCTCCGCCAGCCCGGTGTAATCCGGATGATCGCCGCTGAGGGCCAGTATTTCGGCCACCGCAGTTTCATGGCGGCCCGATTCCTGGCGCAGGTCCAGCGTCGCCAGGGCGAAGCCGAAGGTCTCCACCAGGCGGATCGTGTCTCGTAAGCTGCCAGAAGCGATGTTTCCGTCACCGTGGGAGCGCAGGGAATCGCGGATCAGATACAGATCCTGCAGCAGTGCCTCTTCGGATTCATACGCATCGCCGCGCTGCCCGCCCTGATAGCCCTCCAGGTGCTGGTCCATCCGTTCCAGATTCTGGCGCAGCCGATGCCACATGATGGACAACTTGCGTCGGTAGGGTTCGTGGCTGTAGAGATTGGGACGATTCAGGAACGTCCGACGGGCGATCAGCCGATCCCGCGTCAGGCTTGCAAGAAACTCCGGCGAGGGCTGTACCAGCAGGCTGGAGTGGGTGAGGATGTGGGTAAGGTGCTCGATGCGCTCCAGGTAAGCTCGCAATACCTCCCGGCTTTGCAGGCGCAGGGCCCGTCGGGTCACATCCGCGGTGACATTGGGGTTGCCGTCGCGATCTCCACCAATCCATGAGCCAAAGCGGAGAAAGCTGGGCACCGATGGAGGTGGTTCCCCGGATCCGTTCAGATAGGACTTCTTGATGGCCCGTTCCAGATTCCGGTACAGCTCTGGCACTGCCTCGAATATGGATTCTCGGAAGTAATACAGGCCCTGTTTGACCTCCTCCTCCACGGTGGGGCGGTGTACCCGGACCTCGTCGGTTTTCCATAGGATCTGGATCAGGGCACGCAGACGATCGCTGATTTCGTCACGTTGGAACGGACTGAGGCGGGGTTGGTCCAGTCGCTCCGCCTCCAGAAAGATCCGCCGGAGCGCCTCCAGCACGGTTCGCCGCTTCGCCTCGGTCGGGTGTGCGGTGAACACCGGGATGTAAGTCACTCGATCCAGTAACGTCTGCAACTGCCCGGCGCCGACGCCGGTATCGTGGAGGCCGCGCACCGTATCATCGAATGAGCCATACCAGAGTGGGCGGCCGGTCGCGACCTGACGCCGGCGCATACGATGGTGATGGCCTTCTTCGGCCAGATTGGCCAACAGATAGTAGGTGCTGAACCCCCGTATAACATGGGTCAACAACTGCGGATCCAGCCCGTCGATCACCTCCAGCAGCCGCTTGCGCTGAGCCGGGTTCTCGGTTTGCCGCAGTGCGATGAAACCCTTGCGCAACTGCTCTACGGTAGCCAGGACCTCTCCACCCGCATGCTCGCGCAGCACTTCACCCAGCAGGCTGCCCAGCAGCCTGACCCGGCTGCGCAGCGTCTGGTCTCTGTTTTCGGGCATGGTGGGTCTCCTGTTCAGACCTTCCCTAAGGGATCCCATCAGTCCTTGCCGTAGGGTGGAATCAGCGGCGGCAAGTCTGTTGATTGGGTCAGGAACCAAATTCCTGGTGGTGTTGTATTGCTTCCAGGTACAGCGCCTCGTATCGGCGCGCGCTGTGAGGCCAGCTGAAGTCCCGTTCCATGCCGTTTCGCACCAGCAGACGCCAGTCTCTGGGTGTCCTCCGGAACACGGTGCAGGCCCGTTCGATCGCCTCGATCATGGGGGACGGCAGGATGCCTTCGAAACAGAATCCGGTGGCGTTTGGCACCATGACCCGATCAGGGCCCACATCCACCACACTGTCGGCCAGACCGCCCGTTTCGTGGACAACCGGTACGGCGCCGTAACGCATGCCATGAAGCGGGTCCAGCCCGCAGGGTTCAAATCGGGATGGGGTGATCATGGCATCGGCTGCGGCGACCATCAGGTGATGCAGCGGTTCATCGTTGCCAATCACCACCGCCGTCCGGTCCGGATGGCGACGCGCCATATTGCCCCAGGCCTGTTCCAGCGCACGGTCGCCCTGACCCATGACCACCAGTTGCGCATTGAGCCGTTTGAGCTCCGGCACCAGTTCCAGCAGCAGATCGGCGCCCCGGCGCTCCAGCAGACGGCCGTTGTGAACAAACAGCATTTGCTCCGGATCTATCGGAAGATCAAGGCGCCGCTGTAACTCACTTTTGTCGGATTGCTTGCCGGCGATGCTGTCGCGATTGTAGCGCACCGGTATATGGGGATCGATGTCGGGGTTCCAGAGCGTGTAGTCAACTCCGTTCAGAATGCCGGCCAGGCGCTCCGAGTGTCGTCGCAGAACGTCTTCCAGGCCGCAACCCTGAGCCTCGGTCTGAATTTCACGGGCATAGGTGGGGCTCACGGTGTTGATTCTATCCGAGAAGGCCAGTCCGCCCTTTACAAAGGAGAAATTGCCGTAGTGTTCAAGTCCGTGGCGGGTCCATAGCGGCCTTGGCAGGGCGAGGCGGTGGAACACTTCCCAGCTGAACAGGCCTTGAGCTGCCAGATTGTGGATCGTAAACAGCGTCGCTGGCGGTGCCGGTTCATGGGCCAGCAGCGCCGGCACCAATCCGGTTTGCCAGTCATTGCAATGGACCAGTTCCGGTTGCCAGTCGTCCGTGCCGGGCGCCGACGCCAAGCCAGCAATGATCCGGCAAAAGGCGGCAAAGCGTTCCGCGTTGTCGGCCCACTCGTCGCCGTCGGCATTGGCGTAGGGGCCGCCTTCGCGGGCGAAATGCACAGGCGAGTCCACCAGGTAAATGGGAATGTCCGAATCGGGCAATGTTCCCAGCAGGAGCCGCACCGGTTCTGGCGCGCTCAACAGGTTTATGCGCGCGACGGTTTCAAGGCCTTTTACCGAGCGCAGCGCGGGGGGATACCCGGGTAGGATCAGACGCAGATCGTGACCCAGATCCCTCAGCGCCCGGGCCAGCCCCCAGGAAACCTCGGCTAAACCGCCGGATCGGATCAGCGGTTGTACTTCGCTGGTGGCGAACAGTACCTTCATTGAGGCGTGGCCGGTCCGGAACAGGCGGTGGGGTGCGCGGATACCCGATCATAAGAGAAGCGCACCGTCGGCATCCAGTGTCGTAAGGCGTCTGTCACATACGCGGCTGCCGGACAGTGGGCGCGGCGGCATTCAAAAAGCCGGCCGATGCATTGCAATGGCCTCCCGGAGGCCCTCACTTTGCCCCTTTATCCGCCTGCTCCGCCAGCGCCCAAATCACATGTTCGCGTACCCGCTCGTCGGAATGCTGCAGTCGGCTCTGCAACGCCGCAACAACCAACGGGGTGTGCGCCGCATTGCCCAGGGCTACGGCGATGTTGCGCAGCCAACAGGCGTGGCCGATTCTACGGATCGCGGACCCCTCTGTCCGAGCCAGGAACTGCTGTTCCGTCCACGCGAACAATTCGATCAGTTCCGGAGCATCCAGATTGTTGCGGGGCTGGAAATCCGCGTTCTCGCCGTTCGGGGCGAAACGGTTCCAGGGGCATACCAGCTGGCAGTCGTCACAGCCGTAGATTCGATTGCCCATGGGCCGTCTCAGTGCCGTCGGGATGCGCCCGCGCAGCTCGATGGTCAGGTAGGAGATACAGCGGCGCGCATCCACCTGATAGGGTGCCACGATAGCGCCGGTTGGGCATCCATCCAGACAGGCACGGCAGGTGCCGCAGTGTTCTTTCACGGGGCTGTCGGTGGGCAGTGGCAGATCGGTATAGATTTCACCCAGGAAGAACCAGGAGCCGGCCTCCCGATTCAGCAGGTTTGAATGCTTGCCGATCCATCCCAGGCCGGCTTTCTCCGCCAGGGCCTTTTCCATCACCGGGGCACTGTCGGAGAATACCCTGTAACCGTATGGACCGACCTGATCCTGAATCCGAAGAGCCAGACGTTTGAGACCGATCCGCATGACCTTGTGGTAATCCCGGCCCAAGGCATAGCGTGATACATAGCCCCGGCTCGAATCCGCCAGCACGGACCAGGGTTCGCGGCTGTCATCCGGTTGATAGTTCATGCGGGCCGAGATCACCCGCACAGTGCCCGGGATCAGTTCCGCCGGTCGAGTGCGTTTGCGCCCATGGCGGGACATGTATGCCATTTCGCCGTGAAATCCTGCGTCCAGCCATCGTTGCAGATGCGCCTCTGCCTTTGACAGATCGAGATCGGCGATCCCCACTGCGTGAAAGCCCAGCTCCAAAGCCCAGCACCGGATCTGCGCGGTGAGTTCGGCGCCGTCGTGGGGCAGGTCAGTCGTCATGGTGATGGTCGGTGGATTCGCCGCTTTACAGCGGGTTATTGTGCCCCAGCCAGGACCGAATGGGGGATCGCAAATATGCCATTGGAATCTTTGCCGGAGGCGCTGTATCAGGCGGAACAGGTCCGGGCCCTGGATCGCTGCGCGATTGCGGACCACGGCATAGCCGGATACACGCTCATGGGCCGCGCCGGTGAGGCCACGCTCGAACGGTTGCAGGCCCGCTGGCCGAAAGCTCGGCGCATTCTGGTTTTTTGCGGCGGCGGTAACAACGGTGGTGACGGCTATGTGATCGCCCGTCTTGCTCTGGCGGCGGGGCTGGATGCACGGGTTGTCTATTTGTCTGATCCTACGGTGCTGAGCGGCGATGCGGCCACCGCATGGCGCGATGCGTCTGCCGCGGGCGTACCCGTTTCTGCCTTTTCCGCGGACGCTGTCACCCATGATGACGAGATTATTGTGGATGCCCTGTTGGGCACCGGATTGGAGCGCGTGGTCAGTGGCGTCTGGGCCCAGGCAATCGAAGTCATCAACCGGTGTCCGGCGCCGGTGGTCTCGGTGGACATTCCCTCGGGTCTGCACGCCGGAACCGGCGCGGTGCTGGGCGTGGCGGTCCGGGCCGACATCACGGTATCGTTTATCGGTTTGAAGACCGGATTGTTCACCGGGCGCGGCCCTGCGTTTGCCGGGCAGGTGTTTTTCAGTGCCCTGCAGGTGCCAGACGCCGTCTATCGCTCGGCGGAGCCGGTTGCCCGTCTTTACCGGGGCGCTGACCGGCTGGATTGGCTGGGTCCTCGGGATCGGGATGGGCACAAGGGGCGTTACGGGCATGTGCTGGTGGTTGGCGGCAATGTCGGCTTTGGTGGCGCGGCGCGCATGGCCGCGGAGGCCGCCGCCCGAGCTGGCGCCGGTCTGGTCAGCGTGGCGCTGCATCCGATCCATGCGGTGGCTCAGGCAGCGGCCTGCCCCGAGGCCATGTTCCGGGGCGTGAACTCGGCGTCCGAGCTTGACGATCTGGCCAGGCGTGCCTCCGTGCTCGCCCTTGGGCCGGGACTGGGGCGCGATGATTGGGCTCGGACGGTGTACCGGGCGGCCCTGGGTCTGCACCGGCCTCTGGTGCTGGATGCGGATGGTCTCAATCTGCTCGCTCAAGAACCCAGCCGCCGTGACGACTGGATTCTCACACCCCATCCGGGTGAGGCCGGGCGCTTACTCGAATGCGAGACTGCGGACATCGAGGCAGACCGTTTGGCAGCCGCTGCGCGGATCCAACGGCGATACGGCGGTGTTTGCCTGCTTAAGGGCGCCGGCACCGTGGTCGCCGCCACCAGCGATGGGCCCTGGATCTGTACCGGCGGCAATCCGGGTATGGCAAGCGGTGGCATGGGCGATGTGCTGACCGGCGTGGTCGCCGGTCTTCTGGCCCAGGGCCTGTCCCTGCCGGTCGCCGCCCGGCTGGGTGTTTACGTTCATGCGGCGGCGGCCGACGCGGCGGCGGAGGGCGGCGAACGCGGCCTGTTAGCCCGGGATCTGATGCCCATGCTCAGACGGACGGTCAATCCGTGACCCTCACACGACGGATTGACCTGCCCGACGAGGCGGCCACCGAACGTCTCGCCGCAGCACTGGCGATAGCCTGCCTGGGTCCGGCGACGACCCAGCCCCTGGTGATTTTCCTCGAAGGTGATCTGGGTGCCGGCAAGACCACGCTGGTTCGTGCCTTGATAAAAAGCCGTGGTTATCGAGGTCGGGTCAAGAGCCCGACCTACACCCTGATCGAATCATACGTGTTGAACGGAACCCAGATTCATCATCTGGATCTCTATCGCGTGGCAGACGCGGAGGAATTAACTTACCTGGGAGTTCGGGATCTGGTTTCCGAACCAGGACTGTGGCTGATCGAATGGCCGCATCGTGGTCTGGGGTTTCTGCCACCGGCGGATCTTCGTGTCTTGTTGAGCTATGCCGCGGGTGGGCGCGCAGCGGATGTTTCCGCCTTTACCCCGGCCGGAAGCGCGGCACTCGACGCGCTCGGTCAGCCGACCGGCCCGAATTGATTCTGACCTATGGCGCCTCTGATTCAGTCTGGACTCAGCAGGTTGGGGGGTGGAATCTGCAGGGGCGAGGCGCAGATCCCAGGCAGTGGTTGTTCTATTTCCAATATATGCAACGATGAATCTGTGCATTTCGAACACGAGATGCGCGTTCTCGAATAGGTCAGAGGCTTCTTCTTGCCTGTCCGCGGCGGCTTCTGAGTGGCTCCTGCCCCCTGGATCAACCAGCTCAAGCATGCCCCGCGTGATGGCCGCAGTTCGGGTACAGGGCCAGGGTGTACTCGGGCCGATATGTGTCGCCGGCTATGGACATTTCAAAAAATATGACTAGATTTAGCGGACTAGCTTTGATATTTAATTTTGGTTAAGAGAAGTTGGGGCCCTGCCCAGGCCTGAATAACACCATGTACGGACGCCTTAATCCACGCCAGATCGTTCTGTTCCTCACCCTGTTTTGGTTGGCGGGTGTTGTGTATGCGGGCAATGCGCGTCTGGACGCGGTGCGGGTGAAGAACCTCGACGATCGAACCCGCGTGGTGCTCGATCTCAGTGACCGGGTGACGTACACGGTTTTCTCTCTGACCGACCCGGAACGTCTTGTGATTGATCTGGAGTCGGCCAAACCGGCCCCCGGTCAGCGCCATGGTGAAGTAGCCGAGCCTGTTTTGGCCCGTTACCGTATCGGAATCCGGCCCCGCGACGGTCTTCGGGTGGTACTGGATTTGTCCTCTGCCGTTCGAGTCGAACATTTTCCTCTGGCGCCGTCCGGGCAGAGAGGCGAGCGTATCGTGGTGGATATGTACGCCGGGGTTGCGCGGACCACGGTCCAGGCCAGCGACGCCGGCGCGACATCCGCACCCCAGTCACCCGCGCCAACCGCCGAGTTCGTGGTGGCGATAGATGCGGGACACGGGGGGCGTGATCCAGGCGCGATCGGCCCGCGGGGCACCCGGGAAAAGGAGGTGACCCTGACCATCGCCCGCTTGCTGCGCGATCTGGTGAACGCCGAGCCCGGAATGCGGGCGGTGCTGACCCGCAGCGGCGATCGTTACCTGAAGCTTCGGCAGCGGATCGAGGCGGCGCGGGCGCAGGATGCGGACCTGTTTCTGTCTATTCATGCTGACAGTTTCCGCAACAAGCAAGCCCGGGGGTCCTCGGTCTACGTGGTATCCAAGCGCGGCGCTTCAAGCGAAGCGGCAAGGTGGCTGGCACACCGGGAGAACGAGGCCGATCTGGCCGGGGGCGCCAGCCTGGACGGTGTGGCGAAGGAGATTCAAAGCGTGGTGCTGAACATGCTTCAGGACCACACCGTGGGCGACAGCATGCGTGTGGCCGATGCCGTCCTGAAGAACCTGAAGAAGGTCGGCAAGGTGCATAAACCAAACGTGGAGCGGGCCGGATTCGTGGTTTTGAAGTCTCCGGACATCCCCTCCCTGTTGATCGAGGTGGGTTTTCTTTCCAACCCGGATGAGGAGCGTAAGCTGCGTGATGCCAAGCATCAGAAGCGTCTGGCCGAATCGATCATGAAGGGCGTTCGGGAGTATGCCCGATCCTATGTGCCGGCCAGGCAAACCGTCGCGTCGGCGCAGACCCATGTTGTGCGCCGCGGCGAAACCCTGGGCGCCATCGCGCAGCAGTACCAGATCAGCCTTGGGGCGCTCAGGACAGCCAACAAGATGGATGGCGACCTGCTTTACGTTGGCGCCAAGCTGACCATACCCCAGGACGGTTAAGGAGCCTCTTATTCTGGACGGTGCAGATTGGAGGGTGAAATGGGCAGATTCAGAGGCGCCATAAGGTATCCTTAACCGGCTGGCCGGCATTGTCCGTACCGTAAGTCCGACATGCCCGATTGTAGATCGCCCGTACCGTGCGTTTGGCAGTCCAGACACCCGCCGGCCTTATTCCAAGACACACCCCACGGTCTCGGACCTGACCCGGATCACGCCCATGGAACGACTGGAAATCCGTTTGCTGCCGGACGGTCTGATCAATCAGATCGCCGCCGGCGAGGTGGTTGAACGTCCCGCCTCAGCGGTCAAGGAACTGGTGGAGAACGCCCTGGATGCCGGCGCCCGGCGGATCGAAGTTGATGTGGAGCAGGGGGGCGCAAGGTTGATCCGTATTCGCGACGACGGCCACGGCATTGCCGGCACTGCCCTGGCGCTTGCTCTGTCGCGCCACGCCACCAGCAAGATACGCAGCCTGGACGATCTGGAAGGTGTGAGGTCCCTGGGTTTTCGAGGCGAAGCCTTGCCCAGCATCGCTTCGGTGTCGCGTCTGACAATTGTTTCCCGGACGGCGGAAGATGAGCGGGCCTGGCGGGTGGAAACCGAGCGTCAACAGCAGCCAGCGCCTGCAGCCCACCCTCCAGGCACCACGGTCGAGGTGCACGATCTGTTCTACAACGTCCCGGCCCGAAGGAAGTTTCTGAAGACCGAGCGCACCGAGTTTGGGCATATCGAGGACGTGCTCCGGCGTATCGCCCTGAGCCGGTTCGAGGTGGCCCTGGTGCTACGCCACAATCGCAAGACGGTGCTCAATCTTGCGCCTGCAAACAATCGGGAGGAGCAGGAACGGCGAATCGCCGATGTGTGCGGGTCAGCCTTTGTCGAACAGGCCGTTTATCTGGAGCACGAAGCGGCGGAGTTGCGACTTCGGGGCTGGATTGCTCAACCGACTTTCTCCCGCAGTCAGGCGGACATGCAGTTCTTTTTTGTCAACAGTCGCATGGTGCGCGATCGCCTCGCGACCCATGCAGTCAAGCAGGGCTATCGGGACGTGCTCTATCATGGCCGTCACCCCGCCTATGTGCTGTACCTGGACCTGAATCCGGCGCTGGTGGACGTCAATGCCCATCCGGCCAAGCATGAGGTTCGGTTTCGTAACGCACGCCTGGTGCATGATTTTCTTTTTCGCACCATCCACGAAGGTCTTGCCGGGATCCGACCCGGTGACCAAGATGGGTCGAACGAGCAAATGCCGCGGCCCGCGGACGCGTTGTCCCCGCCGGCCCATGCTTCAGAGCCTCCGGTGACTGCGCCGATGCGGCACCAGACCGCGATGCCCCTCAGCGTTCGTGAACAGGTGGATGCCTACAGCCGCTTGTACCGACCTGCGCCGGGTGTTGCGTTTCCCACCGCGACCGACCGGATTGATGCCCCACCCGTCGCGGAACAAGCGCCCCAATCGCATCCCCTCGGCTTTGCTCTGGCTCAGTTGCATGGTGTGTACATACTGGCCCAGAACGAACGCGGGCTGGTGCTGGTCGACATGCATGCGGCCCATGAGCGCATTACCTACGAGGGCCTCAAGGGGGCGCTGGACGAATCCGGCATCCGGTCCCAGACCCTGCTGGTGCCCCTGTCGATGGCGGTCAGCGGCAAAGAAGTACGGCTGGTGGAATCCCAGGAAGGCCTGCTGGCGGAACTTGGACTTGAACTGGGCCGGCTCGGGCCCGAGCAGATCGCGGTCCGGCGGGTGCCCTCTCTCCTGATCGAAGCTGACGTTGAACAACTGGTGCGAGACGTGCTGTCGGACCTGATGGTCCATGGAACCAGCGACCGGATCCGCGCCGCCATGGAAGAAGTGCTGTCCACCATGGCGTGCCACGGCTCTGTGCGGGCCAATCGCAGGCTGACCTTGGCCGAGATGAACGCGCTGCTGCGCCGGATGGAACAGACCGAGCGTTCTGGACAGTGCAATCACGGTCGGCCGACCTGGATTCAGCTCACCATGGAACAGTTGGATAAGCTGTTTCTGCGTGGGCGTTGACTTGTGGGTCCTGCCGCGTCCGCAGTCCCATCCACTGAGCCGAAGCTGACTGGCCCGCCAGTGGTGTTTTTGATGGGACCCACCGCCTCGGGCAAGACAGACCTGGCGGTCGAACTGGCCAGACGCTTCCCGTTCGAGATCGTCAGTGTCGATTCGGTCATGGTGTATCGCGAACTTGAAGTGGGCAGCGCCAAGCCAGACAGTTCCGTCCTGTCCGAGGCCCCCCACCGGCTGATCGACATTGTCGATCCGCCGGATATCTATTCCGCCGCGCGCTTCCGACAGGACGCTGTGAGGGAAATCGACGCCATTCGGCAGTCGGGTGCGATCCCGCTGTTGGTGGGCGGGACCATGCTCTATTTCCAGGCCTTGGAGCAGGGCTTGTCCGATCTTCCGGCGGCGGACCCGGATCTGCGGGAACAAATCGCGCGCCGTGCGCAACAGGCAGGCTGGCTGACCCTGCACGCGGAACTGGCTGCGGTCGATCCAGAGTCGGCCGCCCGGATTCATCCCAACGACCCCCAGCGTTTGCAGAGAGCTCTGGAAATCTACCACTTGACCGGCAAGACCCGCAGCCAGCTCTGGGCTCGGGCCAGACCGGCGGCCATCATGGCGGCCACCAAGCTGGTATTGTGCCCGTCGGCCCGATCAGAGCTCCACGACCGTATCGAACGTCGCTTCGACATCATGCTGGACCGGGGTTTGGTGGAAGAGGTCGTGGGACTTCGGTCGCGATGGCCCTTGAGCCTGAGTTCGCCCGCCATGCGTGCGGTGGGATACCGACAGGTTTGGGAGCATCTGGAGGGCGCGTTCGACGCCCCGGAGTTGCGGCGTCGCGGCGTCGTGGCCACACGGAGACTCGCCAAGCGTCAGCTCACCTGGCTGAGGGCCCAAGCCGATGCCAAATGGCTGGCGCAACAGGGCGCCGCGCTCCTGGATCGGGCAGTGCTGCATTTGACCGATCGGGGTGTCCTGTCGCGACACCTGGGGAAGGTCTGAACAATTCTGGACGAAGCAGACTGGAGGGTGAAATGTGCAGATTCAAGGGGCGGAACGCGGGGCAGATCGCGGGTAATAGTTGTTCTATTGCCAAGATTTGCAACGATGAAGCTGTGCATTTCAGTCCCAAGATGCATATTCACGAATAGATCAGAGGTTGCCTAGTGTCCCGTCCCATAAGTTCGTAGCGTTTCAGAGCGCCCCAGATCCGCCAATGCAAGGCGCAGGTGCGAAGGCATAGCGAGCTCTGTTAAGCAGCTGCAACGCGGCAGTGGCGGATCTGGGGTGCTCCCGACGGGCAAGGCGATAAGCGCCCATTCGCGGTGTTGGGCGCGCTTGAATGAGCGCAGGCTAGTCCTGCGCCCGCCCGCCTAGCGCCTGGGCGCTTCTCGTCTTGCTGATATGCAACGAACTTGTGGGACGGGACACTAGGGAAGATCAATTGATACGAATCGTGTTTCGGTCCACAAAGGATGCGTCTGCGGCGTGGCCCTGCTTGCCCGTACACCGGCCGGACGCATTGGATCAATCGGCTTGCTGCGAATGTCGACGCCGCCGCGATACCCTGTGCTAGAATCCGGCAACCAGCGGCCCAGTCAGGCAAGCCACGCTCTTTCGCTACCCGCCACAAAAATATAAGGAGTCCCTTTCATGGCAAAAGGCCAGTCCCTGCAGGAGCCTTTCCTGAATATCCTGCGCAAGGAGCGCATCCCTGTTTCCATTTATCTCGTCAACGGGATCAAACTGCAGGGTCAGATCGAGTCCTTTGATCAATTCGTCGTGCTGCTCAAGAACAGCGTCAGCCAAATGATTTACAAGCATGCCATCTCCACTGTTGTCCCCTCGCGCAATGTGCGTATTGCCCTGGCCGACGAAACCACCCCGGATGCCTAAGTGAACTGGCTGAGGCTCGGCGAGCGCTTCGGCCTTGTTTGAGCGGCCGGGTTCCGGTGAACGGGCGGTGCTTGTTCATATCGGCTTGGGTGGCCTCGCCGCTGAGTCGGACTGGGAGGAGTTTCGTGAGCTTGTCGTGTCCGCCGGTGGTGAGCCGGTGGCGGAGATTGGCGGCCAGCGTCCACGGCCCGAAGCCCGTTTGTTCGTCGGATCCGGTAAGGCTGACGAGATTCATCGGGTGGTCCAGGACAATCAGGCCGAGCTGGTGATCTTTAACCATGCTCTTTCGCCCAGCCAGGAACGCAACCTGGAGCGGATGCTGCAATGCCGGGTTCTGGATCGATCGGGTCTGATACTGGACATATTCGCCCAGCGTGCCCGCTCCAGGGAGGGGCAACTGCAGGTGGAGCTGGCGCAGCTCCGACACTTGTCTACCCGCCTGGTGAGGGGATGGACGCATTTGGAGCGCCAGAAGGGCGGCATCGGCCTGCGCGGGCCGGGGGAAACGCAGCTCGAGACCGACCGCCGTCTGTTGGCCGATCGCATTCGTCAAATCAACCGACGATTGCAGCGCGTGGATCGGCACCGCGAACGGGGCCGGCAGGCGCGACGCAAACGCCAGGTGCCGACGGTGTCTTTGGTGGGATATACCAACGCTGGCAAATCAACCTTGTTCAATCGCCTGACCGGTGCCAGCGTCTACGCCGCCGACCAGCTTTTCGCCACCCTCGATCCCACCATCCGTCGCCTGGAGCGCCCGGGCTCCGGTGCTGTTGTGATTGCCGATACGGTTGGCTTTATCAGCGATTTGCCACACGAACTCGTGGCCGCCTTCCGCTCCACCTTGCAGGAGTCGGTGGAGGCGGATCTGATCCTGCACGTGGTGGATGCGGCCAGCCCCCATCGGCGCGACCACATGCGCGAAGTGGAGTCGGTGCTGAAGTCCATTGGCGCTGAACAGGTTCCGCGAATGGAAGTGTTCAACAAGGCTGATCTGTTGCTCGATGATGGGCACCCTCAGCCTATGCGTGACGACAGCGGCAGGATGCTTCGGGTCTGGACCTCGGCCGTGACCGGCGCCGGCTTGGACGCTCTGCAGAATGGAATCTGGGAAAACTGCTGTCCGGCTCACTATCACGGCTGGCTGCATCTGCCAAATGGCTCAGCCCGGCTGCGTTCCCGGTTGTTTACGCTGGGTGCAGTGGTGTCCGAGGCGCCCCGAGATGACGGGGGCTGGACCCTGGAGATAGATTTAGATCCGGCAACTTTGAAACAACTCTCCCGTCGCGAGGGTCTAGACCTGAGTTGGTTGCGACGTGGTGAGCCCGATCTGGACTCCGTTTGCGATCGCCATATGTCCTGAAGCCGAGGCGATTGCTTGCCCCAGCTGATGTGGGGCTCTAGAATCCGCCCTCCAGCTTTTGGCACCTACCCCCTGTACGGTATGCCGTTTAAGGCTGCTGGTTGAAATTTGGAGAGAACATGGCCTG
>Ga0316196_10000113_pt1 | contig 24884 bp, 24 predicted proteins | sample Eddsed2cm_MG_FD_204938 | JGI IMG/M metagenome (GOLD analysis project Ga0316196, IMG submission 204938) | Coastal sediment microbial communities from Maine, United States - Eddy sediment 2 cm | ecosystem: Environmental > Aquatic > Marine > Coastal > Sediment | place: USA: Maine | collected... | reverse complement strand
GCAAGCCACAGCGTAAGGTAGAGAATGGTAAGTACCACCAGTAATGGGAAGAGGCCATAGTAGAGGACCAACGCGTCAACCTGCCCACGGTAATAGACCAGGTACAGCGTTTCATGTTGCCCTTCTGAGACGTACAAAACCAGTCTGTTGCTAAGATCTGAGAATTCGTAGAATCCTGGTTCGGTCGGCAATTTATCCTGGATTATCGGGGGTAGCAGGTTCGGGTCAAAATACCCGGTCAGATTTTTGGTGTCCGGCAGGTTGAAATCATCGTCGCCTGGATAGTACTTCCAGAAGTAATCGGCTTCCTCCAGAATCGCACTCTTTACAAGTCTTTCCTCGATCATGAGCTTGGCGAGGAAGACGCCCAGTATCGCTGCAATTGTGATCAATCCGACCTGTAGCCAGAACGCACGAGTGAATTTCCCTAGTAAACCGGTTGGCTTAGCCATCACTTTCGCTTGCAATCAACTGGTAGCCTGAACTTTGAACAGTTTTCAGGAGACTGGTATTAAACGGCCTGTCGATAATCTTGCGCAGGTTGTACATGTGGCTGCGCAGGGTATCGCTATCGGGCAATATATCGCCCCAGACCTTGCGTTCGAGCTCCTGGCGCGAGACTACCGCAGGCGATGCCTTCATTAGCGTGGTCAGAATCTTGAAGCCAATCGGTGTCAGGTTCAGCGTCTGTCCCTGTCGCTGCACCGCCATGGTCGAGGTATCGATGAGGAGATCACCGACCGATAGCAGGTCCCGGGTTACTTCTCCACGGTTGCGGCGAATTTGTGCCACGACCCTGGCTTCGAGCTCTGCGATCGCAAACGGCTTGACCAGATAATCATCGGCGCCGGTAGACAAACCGCAAACCTTGTCGTCAAGCGTATCACGAGCGGTCAGCATGATGATCGGTGTATTGTTCCTCGCGTCATGGCGCAGTTTCTGGCAAATGCTGAGTCCATCGAGGCCCGGCAGCATCAGGTCAAGGACTATGGCGTCGTATCGATTGGTGACCGCCAGATGCAGGCCCGTCAGGCCATCAGCGGCATAATCGACGGCGAATCCGCGTCCCTCGAAGTAGCTGGTTAACATCTCGGAGATATCAGCGTGGTCCTCGACGATGAGTAAGCTCGATTCCTGCTTGGCAGACATGTGCTAGGAGAACTTCCTGTTTAGATTATCGGGTCCGGCCTTAAAGGCCGTGGGTTTAAAGTTATACGATTGAGGCAGGCCTATTGGATCAGAAAAAACCGCAGGCACGGGAGGTGCCTGCGGTAACGAGTTACGGACGGGTTAGACTAGTTGGTAAGAACCTCCAGATTAAAATCTGCAGGGATACTATCAATCCCATCCGGCTGACGAGCGATGACGGTAGCCACGACACCCGCTGGTAGCGGGAATCCGAGGACCTCGATCGCGGTAACCGGTGTTGGAGTTGCGGTCAGTACGCGTATATCGTAACCCGCTGCCGTATCAGGGGTCAGGGCGACATAATCGGTAAGATCACCGAACGCGAAATCATCTAACAGGGGTTCGCCCGCGAGACCTGACTCGACTTCAGCCCTGGTGTATTGACCGCCTGGCGTGACGTAAATATCAACCAGTCCTGCCGCTGGTGCCGCATGCAGAATTTTGACACTGGCCTGGGTAACAACGGGGCGGTTATCATCGATCATCGGCAGCAAGCCAAATTCATCACCACTACCAGGGCCGTTAAATCCCGCAGCGATGCTGCCCAGTGCGATGATCGAGTACTCGGTGCCAGCCTCCAGGGAGAGATTGGGAACATTGTACACACTGGTTGCGACTGAAGCGGCAGGGGCCACTGCAACGTCAATCTCATAGTCGCCAGCCGCTATGTTAGCGTAGTCGCTGTAACCCGGGACGACAGGTAATGTGTTGCCCGGGAATGTCTCGGTATATTCAATCGCGGAAATCAATTTGCCCGCATTGGCAAAAACGTCCACCGCCGGTGCGTCCGGAGAGAAGTGTGCCACGCGAGCGCCGATGAGGGTGCCCGCGTCGAGCAGGACGACCTGGTCGGTATCATTCGCCACCAGCAGTTTGATGGGTGAGGCCGCCTGCTCCGTGCCAGTCACGCTGTCGAGTGCCGCAATTAAAAGCTTGTCGCCTGCAAATGGGCTCAGGTCAACTTCACCGGAGTCGTAAACGACAGTCTTGGTATTATTCAAGGTGACTTGAATCCGGTATTTACCCACGGGCAGCGCCGCTGCGTCGACGACTCCTTCGTAGATGAAACTGAAGGCAGGTAGAACTGACGGATCAGTAATATCAACCGCTGGATCGGTCACATAGACGTCGACAGGAGCTCCTGCGGTCGCCGCGTCAGCTGCGGGTGAAGCGTGCACGACCGCGATTGCAACCTCGTTTGCTCCAGGTTCGGTTGCCGATTCCGTAACGACTTGGGGAGCGATCGCGGCGGTCTCATTGATCGCGAGAATGCTGTAACGCGCGTCCTCGTCGAAAGCGAAGTCAGGCACAGTGATGACATCAAGCGCGCCGTTCGGAAGAATCGCCTCGACCACAACTTGCTTGGTGCCGCTGCGCACTGACACGTAGCCGGAGCTGTTGGCGTAATCGAGTTTGGGTATGACTGTCTTGCTACCTGCTTTGACGTTGACCATCGGGGCGTCCGGACTGGCATGGATAACGCGTAGATCTGCCGAGTCGTTATTATCGCTGTCGCTGCATGCGGCCAGTACTAACGACATGGCCAGGATGCCAACCGCCATGCCTGATTTCAGGAGTCTGTCTATCGGTTTCATTTAAGCCTCCACGGCTAAAGTAATTTGACCGCGAGACTTTGAGCCAAAGGATGTGAAGATTGTGTGAACACGAAATGAAAGTGTTGTGAAGGTCTGTTTTTTTACGCCTGCTCGGCTCGTCCAGGTCTTCCATGCTTCCAAGAACCTGCTGTGTGAGCAAAGTGGAATATTGACGGAGAGGTAAAATCCAAAGAGTTTTTATACCGTATCAGCGACGGCTTCGGGTCGTTCCTGGAAGCCCATCGTAAACACCTCAGAGTCCATTATGTAACCCACAAAGGATCCTCGGCGTTGCTGCATTGCCGGGCCCGACCGCAGGCACCCGTGTCGATATCTGCGCGATCAGCTTATGTTCGCAGGAATCTCGGATTGTCGAAAACCTGCAAAATCCAGCCAAAAAACCAAACTCGTGATCGCCAGTTAGCCTGGATGAGGGGATTTCACTTAAATATGCAGATATAAATCCTGATTCAAGCTTGTTAAGATGACTGCGAATATAAAAGGACGTTCATGATGCCCTCCTTCATACAAAGATTAGCAGTCGCTTTTTCTGCAATTGCACTGGCAACAGTGCTGGTTTCCTGTGGCGGCAGTGGCGGTAGTGGCGACAGTACAGTTGATAACACTCAAGCTCAAGGCAAAGGTACGGTCGGTATCCTGCTAACTGACATGCCAGCTGACCCGGCACAGTTTGCTGCCATTATCGCGTCGATTATCAAGGTCGAACTAATGGGCTCGGAAGAAAGTGGACCCGTGACGCTATACTCGGGTCCGGCTAAAGAATTTGATTTGTTGAGGCTAAGGAACGAATCCATACCATTGGCTTTCAACGACAATGTGCCTGCCGGCACCTATTGCAAGATTCGATTGACCCTGAGTGATCTCGAGTTGGTTCTTACCGATGACACTCCAGACGATCTTGCCAATAATGAAACTGATCACCCCAGGTTGCCAGGTAACGGCAAACTCGATCTGGTAGCGCGTGATTGTTTTAACGTAGTGGACGGAGAAGTATTAGCCCTGCAAGTGGACATCGATGCCGGGAAATCGATCCATGTCATTGGCAAGAGAAATTGCTCCAGCAATGTAAATAAGAGCTGCTTTAATTTCCGCCCGGTCGTCTTTGTCGATGTCGTCGACAAGGATTTCGATAGCAAACTGGTTCGCCTGGATGGGGAAATTACTGAAATATATTCTGACGGCCTGTTACTTTGCGATGCCGTCCCCAACAAGGACATGGATAACCTTGGCTGTGTAAAGATTCATTTAGGGCCTGAATCAGCTTTCTTCGACAATTCAACCGGACCAAACGGTAACGATGGTAAGCCGACGGCTATTGGCAAACTGTTGGTTGAGGCTAATATTGGCGAGGAACTTACCGTTGTCGGTTGGGTGAAGTCCCGGGCCAGCAAAGATAATGATGATGACGGCAAGCCTGAGGAATATTACCCGCTGCTGTACCTCGAGGCACTGGTTGCGGAACTCGGCAATTTCCTGCAGGTTGAAGGAACCGTAGCGGTTAGTGCAAATTCAGAAAAGTTTGCAATGAATGTTTCATCGGGTGGTCCGGTAATAACTGATAGTGCGCTTGCAGTGATTTTCCAGCCTGGCGATGATGGCATTAACGGCACCCGGATAGTCTCCAAATCAGGAGTATTACTGGATCCCCTGGACGTCACGGAGCCCCTGCCGGTTCAGGTAGATGGTACTTTGCAGCTGATGGAGGGTGTTGATCCATTGCTAAAGGCCGCCCTGATCATCCTCGATAAGGACGCCCTGGGTGTAGAACAGGTCACTGGCGTTATTCAGTCGGTTGGTTCTGGTACTTTGGAACTGACGCCGGAAGCGGATACGGTTTGTGGTGCTGCAATCAGTCTGCTTACAGTCGATTTGGCAAGCGACGTTGACATTTGGACGATAACCATAACCAATGATAGCTATACAATTGCCCCTGATGGCGCACTTCAGGAGCAGCAGACAGTGTTCATGAATGGCACATGCGAATTGACCGGCTATCAAACCGACAATGTTGCAATCATTGAAGATGAGCGGCCTTAAGCAAATTAAGCTGCCGCCCACCTGGAAATATTAAGCCACCCTCAGGGGTGGTTTCCCTTTTTTCGATCAATGAGGCTAACTGCTAAAGGCAAGCTTTTAGTTTGAAAAGAGTTCAGTCCCCGTTCCTGGGCGAAGGTCGTCACTGGGTTATCTGCCGAGAATGACCCGAAGGCGACATTGAGATCATCACAAACAGAACTTTTACACGCTTCGACATTGAGTTACCTGTTGCGAGAGCACAGGAAATAGCCATGCAATAACTGCACCGGTTTTACACATGTTCTGCGGACAGTTCAATTAGCAGTAAACTTGCTCGATGGCTGCCCGGGGAATCATCAGGTCCTGCCTGGGCGAGTAATGCCTGGCTTCTGCATGCGCGACCACCGGGTGTCTGGATTGATACCCAGTTTCTCTGCCGCGTGAACAGCACCATCGATTTTACATTGGCAGGATTCGCATACCACGCGCACCCATCAAGCACTAACAGTAACCATTCTGGCAATAAATGTTGACGCAGGACATTAATCGCCAAAGCAGATATCGTTATCATTTAACCGTTCAGTGCAGCCCGAACGTTTCTCTGTCGCCGAAACGATTTCCGGGAAGACATAGCAACAGGACAACGGTCAGGTTTGATGCCATGAGTCGTCAAAAGACCGATCCGATATTACCAGCCAGGGGGTAGCATGAAAATTTCATTCCACGGAGCCGACCAGAGTGTTACCGGTTCCTGTCACCTGGTCGAATGTGCGGGTCAGCGCATCCTCATCGATTGCGGCCTGTACCAGGGCGGACGCGAACTGGTCGAGGAGAATGCCGAGCCGATGGGTTTTGACCCGGCTTCTATCGATGTGCTGTTGCTGACGCATGCTCACCTGGACCATTGTGGACGCATACCCTTGCTGGCTAAGCGCGGCTTCAACGGCGAAGTCATCACGACCGCAGCGTCGGTCGAACTGGCGCGCCTGGTGCTGCTGGATGCGGCAGGTCTGCAGGAGGAAGAGGCACGCTACCAGGAGCGCCGGGCAAAACGCCGGCACGGTAAACGTAAAAAGTTCTTTGAACCGCTTTATACCACCCTGGATGCGCTCAACAGCCTCGAATTTTTCGGCCGCCGGGCCAGTTACGATGCACCACTGCAGCTATCACCGGGCATCCGCGCGACCTTTCTCGATGCGGGACATATCCTCGGCTCCGCCAGTATTCTGCTGGAACTGGAAGAAGACGGGCGCTCCCATCGGCTGCTGTTTTCCGGAGACCTCGGTTACAGCGGGCGTGCCATTCTGCGTGACCCGACGACACCACCGGAAGTCGACACCGTGGTGATGGAATCAACCTACGGTGATCGCCTGCACAAACAGTTAAAACCATCGATCGATGAACTTTATCAGGTAATCAACCAGACCGTGGGGCGTGGCGGCAATATCATTATTCCCACCTTTGCACTGGAGCGCGCCCAGGAGATTCTCTACTACCTGCGCGAGGGATCACGGGATGGGCATATAGATCGCTACACCACCGTATTCCTTGATTCCCCCATGGCGATCTCCGCGACGCGGATTTTCGAGCGCCATCCGGAATGTTTCGACGCGGAAGCACTGGATCTGTCGCATGACGGCAAAGATCCCTTCAGCCTGCCGGGGCTGCGCTTTACCCGGGAGACTGCTGATTCCATGGCGATCAACCGCATCGAAGGTGGTGCCGTGATCATGGCGGGATCAGGCATGTGCACCGGGGGGCGGGTTCGCCATCACCTCAAGCACAACCTGTGGAACCGTCGCAACAGCGTCGTCTTCGTCGGTTTTGCAGCACATGGCACGCTGGCGCGGCGCATCGTCGACGGGGCTAAGCGGGTGTTAATTTATGGCGAGGAGGTTGAGGTGCGGGCCAGCATCCATACTATCGGTGGATTTTCTGCCCACGCCGACCAGTCCGAGCTGCTTGCCTGGCATGCGAAAACCGGCAATCCGAAAACGACTTACCTGGTTCACGGCGAGGAAAAAAGTATGCAGGCGCTGGCGCAGAAAATCGGCAACAGTCATGTGGAAATGCCCGAATTGCACCAGCAATATGAGCTCTAATGGGCACTGTCGCAGCGCATCAATCAGGCCATAGCGAGGAGTTCGGAGTACGCGACCACTCCAGTCTTCGAGTGATTAATTACTTTATGGTGTCGACATGGAACCACTAAAACTACGCCGTGTGGCGATCGATACCTACAAGGAGAACGTCGTCTTCCTGCACCGGGACTGCGAGCTGTACCGCAGCGAAGGCTTCCAGGCCCTGAACAAGATCGAAGTTCACGCCGAAGACAATGTCGAATCGGTTATTGCCGTGCTCAACGTAGTCGATGACGAGCGGATTACGACACCCGGCGAACTGGGCCTCTCCGAACAGGTTTTCGCGCAATTGAACCAGCCCGAGGGAACGGCAGTTTACGTAAACCACGCCACCCCGCCCCAGTCACTGGCTTTTGTGCGCGAGAAAATATCCGGTGCCCATCTCGGCTACGATGAGATCCTGGCAGTCACCCACGATATCGCCGCCAATCGTTATTCCAAAATCGAAATCACTGCATTCCTGGTGGCCTGCGCGGTAACCGGCCTGGAGCGCGAGGAAATCGTGTCGCTGACGCGCGCAATGGTCGCATCTGGCGAGCGCCTGGACTGGGGCGAGGCACTGGTGGTCGATAAACACTGTATCGGTGGAATTCCCGGCAATCGCACCAGCCTGTTGATTACTCCTATCGTTGCCGCGCACGGGCTGTTGATGCCCAAGACCTCTAGCAGAGCGATCACCTCACCAGCCGGTTCAGCGGATACCATGGAAGTGTTTGCCCGGGTAGAGCTGGAGATAGACCGTTTGCGCGAGATCGTCAAACATGAACGTGCCTGCCTCTCCTGGGGCGGTACCGCCAGGCTTGCGCCGGTTGACGACATCCTGATATCGGTGGAACGCCCCCTGGGCATGGATTCTCCCGGGCAGATGATTGCGTCGATCCTGTCCAAGAAGGTAGCCGCCGGCGCCAGTCACCTGCTGATTGATATACCCGTGGGCCCGACGGCCAAGGTCAGAAAGCGCTCCGCGGCGATGCAGTTGCGCAAGCTCTTCGAGTATGCGGGAGACCTGCTGGGACTGCATCTGGAGGTCATGATTACCGATGGTAAACAACCGATAGGCCGGGGAATCGGACCGGTGCTAGAGGCCAGGGACGTCATGCTCGTGCTTGAAAACGATCCGCTCGCGCCCATGGATTTGAAAGAGAAGTCACTGCAACTTGCGGGACGCATCCTGGAGTTCGATGCGGACGTGCGCGGCGGTCAGGGCTATTTTATCGCGCGCGATATTCTCGAGTCCGGTCGCGCCCTGGACAAATTTAAAAGTATCGTAGACGCCCAGGGTGCGAGCCCGCAATCATATACAAGCGGTAGACTGACGCGGGATATCATCGCTCCCGCCAGCGGCACGATCACGGCTATCGACAATCTGCAAATGGCGCGCATAGCGCGCCTGGCGGGGGCGCCGATGGATAAGGGTGCGGGCATCGATCTCTACAAAAAACTCGGCGACCAGGTCCGTGAATCCGAACCCATATACCGCATCTATTCCGAGTTCAACGCAGACTTCGAATTCGCCCGACAGGCGGCAGAACTCGACAACGGCTACGGGATTGACAGCAATGAGCCCTGAAACCTGCGTGTTGGGATTCCCCGACTACTCCACCGGGGGCCGCAACCTGGCTGAACAGCTACGCGTCGATTACCGGCAGGTCGAAATCCATCAATTCCCGGATGGCGAAAGCAGGCTGGTGTTACCTGCCACGCTTCCCGCGCATCTGATTATCTGTCTAACGCTCGATCGACCGAACGAAAAGCTGGTTGAACTGATGCTCGCCGCAGAGGGTGCCCGAGACCTGGGCGCTAAATCGATCACTCTGGTCGCTCCCTACCTCTGTTACATGCGCCAGGACAAGGCGTTCCGACCTGGTGAGGTGGTCAGCCAGAAAGTCATTGGCCGCTTTCTCGCCAGTCACTTCGATGCGGTAGTTACCGTGGATGCTCACCTGCACCGAATAGAACAACTGTCACAGGCAATCCCCCTGCAGCGGGCACTAAACCTGAATGCAACCGGGGCGATGGGCCTGTTTTTGCGCGATAACTGCCAGCAGCCCCTGCTGGTGGGACCCGATGCTGAGTCCGAACAGTGGGTTGCCGCAATTGCAAAGGAGGCCGGGCTCGACTATTGCATTGCGCAAAAAAATCGCCTTGGCGATAAAGACGTCGACGTCAGGCTTCCCGATTACGAGTTTGCCGGACGCGACGTCGTTCTCATCGATGACGTGGCGAGCACCGGCCACACCCTGGAAAAGGCGTCGACAGAACTTGTCGGTCGAGCTGCCGCCAGCGTCAGTGTGCTGGTCACGCACGCGCTGTTCGTCGATGAGGCCTGTTCCCGGCTAAAGCAGGCCGGCGTCGAGAATATCTGGAGCTGTGATTCGATCCCCCACCACAGCAACCGTTTGTCACTGGCGCCGGTACTGGCAACGGGCCTGCACCAGCTGCTGGACAAGCATTAGTAAAGCCACTGGCAGACACCCTGTTGATTGATTTCGCCGGCCGTAATTTCGCTGCAATTGACGACTGCCAAAGTTGCAGAACCCGCTTCATCCATCATCCAGGCAGTATTTACTCTACCGCTATGGCTACCTCGTAACCGGCTGCGTCAACCACCCACCAGCAGTTGATCTGGATCAATCCTCACCAGTGGTATATGGTTAGACTTTTCCTGAACAGACCATAGGAGATAGACATGAGTGATGACATCAATGACTTCTGGGAAAAATTGAAGGCGCAGAGAGACGAGATGAACGTGCAGGCCCATCTCGCGCGCGCCGAGTTTCGTGACGAATGGGATGAAGTCGAGAAAAAATGGCAGAAGGCCGAGCAGAAACTGCAGCGCGTGCAGGATCATGCCATCGAAACAACCGCCGAAATGCAGCGTTCCGCAAAAGTGGTCATGGAGGAAATCGCCTCCACTTACGACCGTATCAAGGCCCGACTGGACGACTGACCAGCTGCGCTTGCGCAGCGCAGGGTTTCAGTTTTGATAACAGTTGCCTGCCTCCATTACGCCAACTGCCGGGACCTTAAAGTCGCGGGCGCTGATGTAACTTCAGCACGGCCTGGCCGACGAGTACAGCACGGGGTCTGCGCTCAGTTCAATGCGCATCCGCTCAACCGGAGACTCGGGTGATGGACAGGAAACAGCTGGTAACACTGTGGTACTTTTTCATGACCATTCTGGCCATGTTCTACCTGCAGAACTATGTCTTCGGGTCGTCGCGCGCCGAACCCATCAGCTACAGTGAAATGATCCATCTGCTCGAGTCCGAGCAGATAACGGCCGTGGAGGTCAACGAGCAATACATTCGCGGCCATTTGAAATCAGCCCGGCCCGGTGGCAGCCAGTATGTAGTGACGGCGCGTATGGATACCGAGCTGGCCAGCCTGCTCGGCCAATACAACGTCGAATACAAGGGAATTATCGAGTCGCATCTGCTGGCTAACCTGTTGTCCTGGTTTATGCCCATGGCCGTGTTCCTCGGAATCTGGTTTTTCATCATGCGGCGCATGAGCGGCGCACAGGGAGGCCTGGGTGGACTGACCGCCATCGGCAAGAGCAATGCGAAAGTCTATGTAGAGACCGATACCCAGGTTAGCTTCGACGATGTTGCCGGGGTCGATGAAGCCAAGGTTGAACTGCAGGAAATTGTCAATTTCCTCAAGGAGCCCGATCAATACGGGCGCCTCGGTGCGCACGTGCCCAGGGGTATCCTGCTGCTCGGCCCACCGGGCACCGGCAAGACGCTTTTGGCGCGCGCGGTCGCCGGTGAGGCAAAGGTTCCTTTCTTCTCGATCAATGGCTCCGAGTTTGTCGAGATGTTCGTCGGGGTTGGCGCGGCACGGGTACGCGATCTTTTCGAGCAGGCACGTAAACAGGCGCCCTGTATCATCTTTATCGATGAGCTCGACGCCGTCGGTCGCGCGCGCGGCATCAATCCCTACGGTGGCGGACACGACGAAAAAGAGCAGACTCTGAACCAGTTACTGAGCGAGCTCGACGGTTTTGAACCCGGCCAGCAGGTGGTCCTGCTGGCGGCGACCAACCGGCCGGAAATCCTCGACCCGGCGTTGCTGCGCCCCGGTCGATTCGATCGCCAGATACTGGTCGACCGCCCCGATAAGATCGGTCGCGTCGCGATACTCAAGGTGCATCTGAAGAAGGTCAAAACGGCTACCCATTTCAAGGTCGACGAGATCGCCGCGCTAACCCCCGGGTTCACCGGGGCAGACCTCGCAAACCTGGTCAACGAAGCGGCGGTACTGGCGACCCGCAGAGGTGCAGACGAGATATCGCTGGATGATTTTACCAGCGCGGTCGAGCGTATCGTAGCCGGGCTCGAGAAGCGTAATCGACTGTTGAATCCGCGCGAACGCAAGGTTGTCGCTTACCATGAGATGGGACACGCATTGGTGGCCATGTCGTTACCCGGAACCGACGTGGTGCACAAGGTTTCCATTATTCCCCGGGGAGTCGGCGCGCTGGGATACACGATTCAGCGTCCTACCGAAGACCGCTTCCTGATGACGCGCGCGGAGCTGGAAAACAAGATGGCGGTTTTGCTGGGAGGCCGGGCGTCTGAAGTCCTGGTGTTCGGCGAACTGTCGACCGGGGCGGCGGATGACCTCGCCAGGGCGACCGATATCGCGCGCAGCATGGTGATGCGTTATGGCATGGACGAAGGCCTGGGCCTGGTGGCCTACGAGCAAGCGCATGGATCTTTCCTGACCGGCCGGCCCGAAGATTATGTCGAAGCACGCAAGTACAGTGAAGCCACCGCGCGCGATATCGACCAGGCTGTGCTCGGCATTATCAAGCTCGCCTTTGATAACGCCAGTGAAATCCTCGGCCAGCGCCGCGACTTGCTGACGAAGTGTGCTGAGCAACTGCTCGAACACGAGACCCTGTCACGTGAGGCTTTGCTTGCGCTGGTCAATAATGATTCACCGGGACCAAAACTGGTCAACAGCAGCGAACCGGGTTGAGCGTCTCCATGAGCCCAAGTCCACGATCCAGCATGAAAAATATTTCCACTATCGTTCGCTACCGGGGGGCGCTGTGAATAACGGCGTCGTCGTCTCGGTGCGTGGCAGCATCGTGGAGCTGCGCTTTGACGGCAAGCTGCCCGCCATCAACTCGGTGTTGCTAGCGGGTGCAGACAACCAGATAGTCATCGAGGTACTGGCGCAAAGTGACGAACGACACGTGCGCGGGATAGCCTTGACATCGACCCGCGGACTGGCGCGCGGCATGCCGGTCAAGGACACCGGCGAGCCGCTGAAAATCCCGGTCGGCAAGGGCGTATTGTCGCGCATGTTCGATGTGTTCGGTAACACCATCGATGATGGAGCGGAACTGTCCGGGGTTCAGTGGCGCTCGATACATCGCAGCCCTCCGGCTCTTGAGCAGCGCTCGACCCGCTCCGAGGTTTTTGCAACGGGTATCAAGGTCATCGACGTTCTGATGCCACTGGAGCGCGGCGGTAAAGCGGGCCTGTTCGGCGGTGCGGGCGTGGGTAAAACGGTATTGCTGACCGAAATGATTCACAACATGATCGGGCATCACGAGGGCGTCAGCATTTTCTGTGGGATCGGCGAGAGATGCCGCGAAGGAGAAGAACTTCACCGGGAAATGAAAGCCGCGGGCGTGCTGGAAAACATGGTAATGATATTCAGTCAAATGAATGAACTGCCCGGCAACCGTTTTCGCGTGGGTCATGCCGCGCTGACCATGGCCGAGTACTTTCGCGACGATGAGCATCGCGATGTGTTACTGCTTATCGATAATATTTTTCGTTTCATCCAGGCAGGATCGGAGGTTTCAAGCCTGATGGGGCAGATGCCGGCACGCCTGGGTTATCAGCCGTCCATGGGAACTGAGTTGTCCGCCTTCGAGGAACGCATCGCGAATACCGAGGCCGGGGCGATCACCTCGTTGCAGGCTGTTTACGTGCCGGCCGATGATTTCACCGATCCCGCCGCGGTACATACCTTTTCGCATCTGTCAGCTTCAATCGTACTGTCGCGCAAGCGTGCGAGTGAAGGTCTTTATCCGGCAATCGATCCGTTATTGTCTGGCTCCAAAATGGCGACCCCGGGGATTGTCGGTGATCGCCACTACAACCTGGCCCAGGAAATTCGCCGCACCCTCGCACAGTACGCAGAGTTGAAAGACATCATTGCCATGCTCGGTCTGGAGCAACTGTCACCGCAGGACCGCAAGGTGGTCGCGCGCGCACGCCGACTCGAGCGTTTTCTTACGCAGCCTTTCTTTACCACTGAACAGTTCAGCGGGATTGCGGGCAAGCTGGTTCCCCTCGAGGAGGCGCTGGATGGTTGCGAGCGAATCTTGCGCGACGAATACAGCGACTATCCAGAGCGCGCGCTATACATGATCGGCAGCATCGACGAGGCCGAAAAATCAGTGAAGTCGCCACCGGTCTCCCCGAAGGCCGACGGGGAACCGGCCCCCGGTAAAGCAACTGTCGCTAGCCCATGAATCTCAAAATCCTGTTACCCGCGAAGATTTTTACCGAGAAATCCGACGTGTCGCGCATTGTCGCAGAAACCGGGGACGGGTCGTTCGGAATCCTGCCACGGCGCCAGGATTGCGTGGCCGTGCTTTGTCCCGGAATCCTGCTGTATGAGAACGACCGCGAGGGTGAAACCTACATCGCTGTGGATGAAGGGATATTGATTAAAACGGGCTCACAGGTGTTGGTATCCGTGCGCAATGCAATCCTTGGAAAAGACCTCGCCCAGTTGCGTTCGGCCGTGCAGCAGGAATTTGTGAATCTGAACGAGCGTGAAAGGGATCTGCGCGCCTCGCTGTACAAAATGGAAAGCGGATTGATCCGGCGCATGGTTGTTTTTCAGAATGAATAAAACGCCCGAGGAGAAACTGCCCGAGCCCGATTCGCGTCTCAGCCGCGAGATCGGCGCGAAAGCGGCGCGCAAGCTCAAGGCACAGCGCCAGAGCGTGCCGGGTATCTGGTTCGGCCTTGGCATGATGGGGTTGATCGGCTGGTCAATAGCGATACCGACCCTGCTGGGAGCCAGCCTCGGACTGTGGCTGGACCGGCACTATGCGGGTCCCCATTCCTGGACATTGGCCCTGCTGGTCGCCGGGCTGGTGCTCGGCTGCTGGAATGCCTGGCATTGGGTTGCCCGCGAACAAGCGGAAATGCACGAGGACGAAAGCGATGATGTATGACATTTTTATCCTGTTGCTGGCAGCCGCCGGGGGTGGCTTGCTGGGCGTTTTTTATTTTGTCGGCCTGAGGTGGACGCTGCGCAAAATCCTGACCTCGCGCGCGGCCGGACTCTGGTTAAGCCTCAGCTTTCTGCTGCGCAGCGGCGTCTGCCTTTACGGGATTTACTGGATTGGTGCAAACGACGTTTTGCGCATTCTGGCCTGCCTTGGCGGTTTTATCGTCGCGCGAATAATCGTTATGAAATTGAGCAGTGACACCGTTTTTGCCTCCGATCCTGAAGCGAATGAGGCCGGGCATGCATCTTAGTCCCGACGAGGTCATTTATTGGCAGTACGGGTTTGTCAAACTCAACGCAACGATCCTCTACACCTGGATCGTGATGCTATTTCTGGTAATCGGCGCCCGCCTGGTAACGCGTAAACTGGAGATCGGACTGCAGCGCGCGCACTGGCAGAACTTTCTGGAAATCATCGTCATCGGCATGAACCGGCAGATAGCGGAAGTCGGCCTCAGCAAAGCGGTCAGGTACCTGCCTTTCCTCGGCACACTGTTTCTGCTTCTGGCCACGATTTCGCTGGGCACGATCATACCTGGTTTCGAAGCGCCCACCGGGTCGCTGTCGACGACTGCCGCGCTAGCCCTGTGTGTTTTCGTGGCGGTACCATTTTTCGGCATTCGCGAACAGGGCCTCGGCGGTTACCTGCGCTCGTATGTAAAACCAACTATTATCATGCTGCCGTTCAATGTGATCGGCGAATTCTCGCGCACACTGGCGCTCGCGGTGCGCCTGTTTGGAAACATGATGAGTGGCGCTATCATTCTCGCCATACTGCTGACCATTGCGCCCTTTTTCTTCCCCATCTTCCTCTCCGCCCTCGGCTTGCTCACCGGCCTGGTGCAGGCCTATATCTTCAGCATCCTGGCGGCGGTGTACATCGCCGCTGCGACGCGCAGCAGGGGAAGCATGGCGGCGGGAAAAAATTGAATCCTCATCACAATCACCAGGAGAACTATTGATGTACGACATTAACATGATAGCGGTGGTATCAATCGTCGTGGCCGGACTTACCACGGCTCTCGGTTGTATCGGCCCGGCGCTGGCCGAGGGCCGGGCTGTTCATTCTGCCCTTACCTCGCTGGCACAGCAGCCGGATGCATCCGCAACCATTACCAGGACACTGTTCGTGGGCCTGGCAATGATTGAATCGACCGCGATTTACTGCTTTGTGGTCAGCATGATCCTGATCTTTGCCAACCCTTTCTGGAATTACGGCATCGCGCAGACGCTGGGACAGTAGTCCATGTCGATCGACTGGTTTACCTTTGCCGCGCAGCTACTCAATTTTGTTCTGCTGGTATGGCTGTTAAAGCGGTTTCTCTATCGACCGATACTGAACGCAATTGCGGCACGCGAAAAAAGAATCGCGGCAGAGCTGGCAAACGCCACCGCTGTAGAAGCCGAGGCGCAACAGGAGCGTAACAAGCTTGAACACAACAACAGGGACTTCGAGTTACAACGCGACACACTCCTTGATCAGGCCAGAGCTGAGGCGAAGACTGAGTACGAGCGGCTCGTCGGCGAAGCGCGCAAACTAGTCGATGACCTGACCCGTAAAAGACTGGAGGCCCTCGAAACCAGCGTTGCAAACCTGAACGATGCGATTCGTCGCCGGGTCCAGCAGGAGGTCTTCGCAATCTCCCGCAAGATTCTGACGGAGCTCGCCTCGGAAGACCTCGAACAGCGCATGACCGCCAACTTGCTAACGCGCCTGCAGGCGCTGAGCGCGGATGCGCGGCAAGACTTGTCCAACGCTATCGAGGCAGACCGGCATGCGCTACTGCTGCGCAGCGCTTTTGCATTGTCGAAACCGCAGGTTGATGCCATCAAGAGCATGCTCAGCGACATCACCGGCGCCGAAATCGAGCTCCGCTGCGAAACCATACCCCAGCTGATCAGCGGGATCGAGGTGATTGCGAATGGTCATAAACTGGCATGGAGTGTAGCCGATTACCTGGCCTCGCTGGAACAGAGCGTTGCCAGACTGGCCGCGTTGCACCATGTTCCCGGCGGCCATGCGGCCAGGCTGCGCGATGAACCAGATCAATCGACTTCATGAAGAAAAGCGCCGACGATTTTCGCTCGATTTTCGCGCGACCACTGGACGAAATCGCCACAACACTCGCTGCATCGAGTAGCGAGCTGCGTCTGCAGGAAGTGGGCATAATAAAATCGATTACCACGGGTATTGCCAGAGTCTCGGGGCTGCCTTCCGCCGGGTTTGACGAACTGCTCGAATTTGCGGATGGCGTATCGGGCATTGTCTTCAACCTGGATCGGGACGAAATTGGTGTGGTGCTGCTGGGTGATTACACGCAACTACAGGCGGGTGACGAGGTGCGACGCAGTGGTCGAGTCATTGACGTCGGGGTCGGTGAGCAACTCATCGGCAGAGTCATCGATCCCCTGCTGCGCGCGCTGGATGGTAAAGGGCCGGTCTCCTTCTCTGAGCGCCTGCCGATAGAACGCCCCGCTGCCCCCATTATGAATCGCGCACCGGTGACTGCGCCACTGCAGACCGGCCTCAAGGTGATCGATGCACTCATTCCTGTCGGGCGCGGTCAGCGGGAATTAATCCTTGGAGATCGTCAAACCGGGAAAACAACGATCGCGATTGACACCATCCTCAATCAGAAGGGCCAGGACGTTGTCTGCGTTTACTGCGCCATTGGCCGGCGTGCCTCTGCGGTTGCCAAAGTAATCGCGACCTTGCGTGACCAGGCTGCGCTCGACTACACCGTGGTCGTGGTTAGCGGGGGCAATGACCCACCCGGACTTAGCTATATTGCACCCTATGCCGCGACCAGCATCGCCGAATATTTCATGGAGGCCGGGCGCGATGTGCTGATTGTTTACGACGATTTGACCCAACACGCGCGTGCTTATCGCGAACTGTCGCTATTGCTGCGGCGTCCGCCGGGTCGCGAGGCCTTTCCTGGCGACATTTTCTACATTCATTCGCGCCTGTTGGAACGCGCCACGCATTTGAACCAGCAACATGGCGGCGGCTCGCTAACTGCACTGCCCATCATCGAAACCGAAGCCGAGGACATATCGGCCTATATTCCAACCAACCTGATATCGATAACCGATGGGCAGATCTATCTTTCGCCCTCCCTGTTCGAGCTGGGACAGTTACCGGCGGTTGATGTTGGCCGGTCGGTTTCGCGCGTTGGTGGCAAGGCGCAACGCGCCGTCTATCGTGCGGTTGCCGGCGACCTCAAGCTCGCCTACGCCCAGTTCGAAGAACTCGAAAACTTCGCCCGCTTCGGAGCCAGGCTGGATGAAGACACGCGCAACACGGTCGAGCACGGCAAACGCATCCGCGCCTGCCTCCAGCAAGCCGAGTTTGCACCGGTAGCGGTTGCGGCGCAGATCGCAGTGCTGTTGGCCCTGCATGAAAAACTTTTCGATGCCGTGCCCATCGAGCAAATGAAAGCTGCCGAGCATGCCCTGCAGCAGGCGGCTAAACACATAGCTTCCGAATTGCTCGGGCGGCTAATGTCAGCGGACAGTTTTGCGCCTGCGGATCGTGCCGCGATGATTGAATTCGCGCGCCAGGCGCTCGCCAAATTTCAAACTCGAGATACCGCCAGCCTGCGTCCCGGCTCATGAGCAAGACCTCCGCCAACTTTCGCTATCGAATCGGCAATGCGCAAGACCTGCAGTCGGTGGTGCGAACCATGAAGAGCATGGCCGCCTCGAGTATCGAGCAGTATGAGAATTCGGTGCGCTCACTAAATGATTACTATCGCACTATCGAGCTGGGTCTGGGCGTCTGCCTGCGTGCTGTTGAATCGACGCCGTCGGTAAACGGCTTCAAAGATTCCCGGGCACTCGACGTAACCGGGGCCATAGTGTTTGGTTCCGACCAGGGCCTGGTTGGGCAGTTTAACGACCGGGTGGCCGAGCTGGCGATCGAGACGCTGCGGCAACTGCCCGGTAAACCGTCAGTCTGGGCCGTCGGTGAACGGGTTCATACGCGTCTCGCCGAGGCGGCATTGCCCATCGCGGGTATCTTCGAAGTGCCAAACTCGGTGACTGGAATTACATCGCTGATCGGCGAGATTCAACTGGCCAGTGAACCCGTATTTCGTGCGCCGCAGGCGCGTATTCTAGTCTTTCATAACCGCCCGCTGGCCGCGGCGGCCTATACCCCGAGCAGGCGGCAAATACTGCCGCTCGATAACTCCTGGCGTCAGGAACTATGTGCCACGACCTGGCCCGGTATCGTCTTACCGGAGTGTCTGGGTGACCTCGACGATACCCTGCAGGCACTGATACGTGAATATTTTTTTATTTCACTTTATCAAGCCTGCGCCGAATCCCTCGCCAGCGAAAACGCGAGCCGGCTGGCCGCCATGGAACGCGCCGACCGGAACATCGCCGAAATTCTGGAATCATTGCGCCTGACATTCAACCGCCAGCGGCAACAGAGTATCGATGAAGAGTTATTCGATTTGATCGCGGGTTTCGAAGCACTTTCGCAACAGGATCACAGCGACGAGGCGAGCGCTGAATAACGCCCCGAGTGTCCACCTGCGGCAACAGCAGACAACCATCTTGAGCTGCGGGATTCTCGTATTCCCCGACCCAGCAGACAGACCATTGTGCTATTCTTTTCTGGTCTAAAAAAATCAATACATCGATGGCAAACATTTTCTGGTCAAACATATTTCGCAGGGGTGATAGCGAACTGCAGACGATTACCCAGCTGTGGCAGGATACCCCCCTGTTCAAGGATATTCCCAAGCGCCACAGCGCGGCGCTGTGCGCCACCATGCACTTGCGCGACTTCAAGGCGGGCGAAAGCATCTTCAACCAGGGGGACCAGGGTGCAGGTGCCATTCTGGTACTCGATGGCGAAGTAAGAGTGTCGGCAGAAAAGACCCAACTCGCGCTGCTGAAGAACGGTGACTTCTTCGGTGAAATTGCGCTCGCCGCACCTGAACGGCGCACCGCCGACGCCACTGCCGTCAACGTCTGCAGGCTGGTTTATTTTCTCAAACAGGATCTCGAGGAGTGGATCGAACATGAACCCAGGCTCGGTTCCCTGTTCCTGATGAACCTGTCCGCGACGCTGGCGCAACGCCTCTATGAAGCCAACAAACTGATCGCCAAACAGACATGAGCTGGCAGCAAAGCCCACATATCCGGACCTTCAAACTGTTCTCGCTGGTGGTTGCCATTTGTCTGGCGAGCTTTTACTTCATCTCCTCGGTTTTGATTCCAGTCGTTATTGCCTTCACTTTTTACGCATTGATTCAACCCGCCGTGTTTTACCTGGTGCGGCACAACATCAACCATTCTTTATCGGTTCTGATTGTGCTGGTGCTGATGACGATTACCAGCGTATTGATGATCGCATTTGCGCTGCCCGCATTCCTCGAACAGGTCGGTCTGCTGCAGGACAAGCTGCCACAGATCGTCGGCAAACTGGAACAGTTCCTCACCGTTTATGGTGAAAAACTGTCAACACGAATCGGCGCCGATATCGATGTGTCCACAGTCAGCCTGTCGATTCTGTCGAAGTCATCCTCGCTCGGTCGAGCGGCACTGATCAATGTTTCCAACGGCCTGTTCAACTTTATTATTGTGTTTATCCTGGTGCCGTTTCTGACTTACTACCTGCTCAAGGATTTCAAGCGTGCGCGTAACGAAATGATGAACTGGTTACCCAACTCAAGCTATGAACTGGGTTGGCTGATTTACCACAATGTATCGAGTAAATTGCAGGCCTATACACGCGGCGTCATGTTGCAGTCGCTAATCATGGCAAGCTTCTGTTCGATCGGCTTCCTCCTGATAGGACTGGACATTCCGTTTCTGATGGGTGCAATAACCGGCCTGTTCAACCTCGTGCCCTACATCGGACCGGTTATTTCGATCGTGCTGAGCCTGCTGGTGGGTGCTGCGATGACACCATTTGACCCGAGCATTCTTTATCTGGGCGTGCTCGTTATCATCAGTGCGCAAATCTTCGACAACGTGGTGGTGATCCCGGCCGTGGTGGCCCATGCGGTCAACCTGCACCCGGTTCAGGCGATCTTCGGCATTATTATCTTCGGCAGCCTGTTCGGCACGATAGGAATCATTCTGGCAATGCCGGCGATTGCGGCGGGTAAAATCGTGTTCAACAATATCTATGCCGACATGGCCAATGCCAGCCTGAAGGCGGCGCCCCAGGCTGCTGAAGAAGGCTAATCCTCACCCTTCTCGGATGGCTCCACTGCCATGCTATCGGCCAACGAAAGAATCGCAGCACGCAGGCTGTCATCCTCGATCCACTGCGCACTGCGCCTGATCGCCGAGACGGAATCGCTGCTTACCACCCGTGGCGCCGGCAACTGGACCGGCCTGCGCGTTTTGAACAGGGCATCCGGGATAGAACGAAATGTCAATTCCTGCTCCAGCTGGAAGGTTTCACGCAGCTGCTGTTGAATCTCGGCACTGTGCAGGCGCAGGTAGTTGGCTACCATCGGCGTATTCGCAGCGATCACTATCTGCTCGTCATTCACGCTGAGCAAGGTCACGCTCTGCTGCACTGCCTCGGGGAGATTTTCTTCGAGGAAGGCCTGGATCCTCGGCAACTGATGCCTGGCCTGTTCGAATCCGGGCGGCAGCACCGACTGGCATAACCTCGAGATTTCGCGACTCGCCATCAGGCTCTGCGGCGCGGCTGCCCCGCCCCCTTATCACTGCGGCCCTTATCACTGAGGCTCTTCGGGCTACGGCCCTTATCACTGCGCCCCTTCGGACTGCGACTATTCTCGCTGCGGCTCTGCTGTTCAAGACCAAGGCGCTGGTACACTCGAGCGACAACATCATCATCCAGAAAACGCGATTTACCCGGCTTCAGCCACTTGGGCAGGTTGAACTGGTCGTAACGCACCCGCACCAGACGACTGACTTCGACACCAACGGCTTCCCACAGGCGTCGCACCTCGCGGTTGCGGCCTTCCTTCAAGACCACGTGATACCAGTGGTTACTGCCACTGCCACCCGAGTCGAGAATATTGTCAAAATGTGCCGGGCCATCGTCCAGTTCGATCCCCTCGCGCAGTTGCTTGAGCATCTCCATGTCTACCGCTCCGTGCACGCGCACCGCGTACTCCCGCTCGACCTCATAGGATGGATGCATGAGGCGATTGGCAAGTGCACCGTCGTTGGTGAACAACAACAGTCCGCTGGTGTTTATATCGAGGCGACCGATGCTGACCCAGCGTCCCTGGTTCAAACCCGGCAGATTCTGGTAAACCGTTTCACGGCCCTCGGGATCAGAGCGTGTGCATACAATTCCAACAGGCTTGTGGTACATCAATATTTTGGGGCGCGCCGCGTAGCGCTGAATACGCACCAGCTTGCCATCGATGGCTATTTTCTCGCGACCGTCAATCTGATCACCGGGTTTTGCCACCTTGCCGTTCACGCTGATGCGCCCTTCCTGCAGCAGCGCGTCGATCTGGCGTCGCGAACCGGCACCCAGGTTAGCGAGAAATTTCTGTATTCGTTCCATCGGGCGATTATACAGCTCGCTGGCACGAATGCGCGCAGAAGATCAACACTCAGGCATTGGTGACAGCACCCAGGCCGTCAAAGCCGTAGGGTTTCGCTATGCACCACCAGCATCGGCGCACATGACACAGGCGGGGATGTATCTGCAAACAGAGACCTTATCCTTTAGCCAAATAGGGTATCGTGCCCGCAACATCTGTATCGTCGATTACATTGAACTTACTGACGCTTCCATCTCTGCGTGACTGACCATAGCCTGCATAGTCGGGATCGCCAGCAAAAGCCTGGGCTGCCTCTAATGTCGGAAACTCCAGCAATGCGATCAGCGTGGTATCCAAAGGCTCGCCTTCCATATTGGTAATATTCGCGCTTCGGGATAAATATTTTCCGCCATGTTTATGTACGATATCGTGAACATTGGCAGCATAGTCAGGTATCCAGGCGTCATCGGTGACCTTAACGTCCGCAATCAGATATACCGGCATGATGATTCTCCTCTCAGGTTGATATTTGATTCGAAAAACCGTATTGAAATGGGTTCTTGCAAGGCCAGTATACAGGCTGAACGAGCGTGAATCGATTCAGCGAAAAATAGCAACTGGTTGCAGCCATCGAAGGCGCATCACTGACTGGCGTTGTAAGTACCGGCAGCAAGCCGACCGCTGCTGCAGCTGTCCCGGTTGACTGCTGCGAGATATCCAGCCACAGCCACTATGTACCCGGGCAGAAAAACCTGTCAGCTGGAGGCGGCTGCGGCTTTGTCTTCGAAGGTAAACTCGGGGTTGAACTGGTCGAGATCGCGAATCTCTGCGAGCGTGGGCAATTCGTTGAGCGATTTCAGGTTGAAGTAGTCGAGAAATTCACGCGTGGTGCCATACAGGGTCGGCCTTCCCGGAACTTCTTTGTGCCCCAGCGATTTCACCCAGTCCCGCTCTTCCAGCGTGCGGATGATATTGGTACTGACGCTGACACCTCGAATGTCTTCGATCTCGCCCCGCGTAATTGGCTGGCGATAGGCGATCAACGCCAGGGTTTCCATCAGCGCACGCGAATAGCGCGGTGGCTTTTGCTCCCACAGGCGCGCAACCCAGGTCTCGAAATCGGCCCTGACCTGCAGGCGGAATCCTGACGCTACCTGCTTCAACTCGAAGCCACCATGCTGGTACTTCTCCGTCAGGTCCTCGATGGCCTTGCGGATATCATCTTTGCTGGGCTGGTCGATGTCCCCGACAAACAGCTCAAACAGCTGGTTTACCGAAAGCGGCTTGTCACTGGCGGCAAACAGGGCTTCAAGTACAGGTTTCAGTTTCTCGTTATCCATCAGGAATTAGCCTTTACGTAGATGGGCCCATAGGGCTTGCTTTGCACTATTTCGATCATCGATTCCTTGAGTAATTCCAGGATCGCGATGAAGCTGACCACCACGCCCATGCGGCCTTCACTCGGATCGAAAAAATCGGTAAAGCTGGTGAAATCGTCGGCATTGATTAGCTCCAGCACCCGCACCATACGCTCGCGCACCGACAGTGGTTCACGCTCAACGTGATGGCTGGCGAACTGTTCGGCGCGATTGACAACATCGCGGAATGCATTCATCAGCTCCGACAGCAAAACGTCGGGCAGCGGTACCTCGATGTCCATTTTCGGAATGTCAATCGAGGTCAGGTGGATATCCCGTTCCAGTCGCTCGAGGGCTTCCATGTCTTCCGCCGCCTGTTTGAACTGCTCATACTCCTGCAACCGGCGTATCAGTTCGGCGCGCGGATCGTCTTCATCATCCTCCAGGACTGGCCGCGGCAGCAGCATACGCGACTTGATTTCGGCCAGCATCGATGCCATCACCAGGTACTCTGCAGCGAGCTCCAGCTCGAGGTTATCCATCAGGTGGATATACTCCATGTACTGCCGGGTAATCGCCGCGATGGGTATGTTGAGAATATCAATGTTCTGCCGCTTGATCAGGTAAAGCAGCAAATCCAGCGGCCCTTCGAAAGCTTCAAGGAAGATCAGCAGCGCATCGGGTGGAATATAAAGGTCCTGCGGAATAACCGTGAGCGGTTCGCCCTGCACCAGCGCAAAGGGCATTTCCGACTGGCTCGATGACGAATTCCCGGCCAGCTTGTCCACTATTTGCGCCCGCTCAAACCCATCACCTTGCGCACTTCTTCCATGGTGTCCTGGGCCACATCGCGCGCCGCCTCGCAGCCTTCGTTGATAATGGCGTCGACCGCCGCAAGATCGCCGACGTATTCCGCCACGCGTTGCTGAATCGGTTTCAATTCATCGAGTATCGAATCGATGACGTACTGCTTGCAGTCGATACAACCGATCGATGCTGTCTTGCAACCGATAGCCAGTTCCGCTTTGGTGGCTTCGTCGGTGTAGACCTGGTGAAATTCCCATACCGGACATTTCTCCGGATCACCCGGGTCGGTGCGGCGCACGCGGGCCGGGTCGGTTGGCATGGTCTTGATCTTGCGCACCACGCTGTCCGGATCTTCACGCAGCGCAATCGTGTTGTTGTAAGACTTGGACATCTTCTGCCCATCGGTCCCCGGCATCTTGGAAGACACGGTCAACAACGATTGCGGCTCGGGCAAAATGATGCGCCCTTCGCCATCGAGATAGCCAAGTAAACGCTCGCGATCGCTGAGACTGATATTTTGCTGCGAATCAAGCAAGGCACCGCCGATTGCCAGCGCTTCGGTATCGCCCTGCTCCTGGTAGCGCTTGCGCGCATTCTGGTACAGCTTCGCGTTCTTCTTGCCCATCTTGCGAATCGCCACATTGACCTTGTCTTCGAAATCGGGTTCGCTACCGTAAAGGTGGTTGAAGCGCCGCGCGATTTCGCGCGTCAACTCGACGTGCGCAACCTGATCTTCACCGACCGGCACAAAGCCCGCTCGATACATCAGAATATCGGCGCTTTGTAACAGTGGATAACCGAGGAAACCGAAGGTGGCCAGATCGCGATCCTTCATCTTTTCCTGCTGATCCTTATAACTCGGTACACGTTCGAGCCAGCCCAGCGGAGTAATCATCGACAGCAGGGTAAACAGCTCGGCATGCTCGGGGATTCGTGATTGCACAAACAGCGTTGAATTTCCAGGGTTAACGCCCGCGGCCAGCCAGTCGA
>Ga0316196_10000112_pt1 | contig 24907 bp, 22 predicted proteins | sample Eddsed2cm_MG_FD_204938 | JGI IMG/M metagenome (GOLD analysis project Ga0316196, IMG submission 204938) | Coastal sediment microbial communities from Maine, United States - Eddy sediment 2 cm | ecosystem: Environmental > Aquatic > Marine > Coastal > Sediment | place: USA: Maine | collected... | reverse complement strand
GTCTTGGCATCCAGCGCCGAAACCTTTCCGTCAAACCCCGCCACGTACACGGTTTCACCATCCAACACTGGGGTCAGACGCACAAACTGGTCACCTGAATCGGTACCGGTGTTGGTCTGCCAACTCGCCTGCACCGGTGCGCGGGCTTCGATGGGCTCCAGTTCCATGGGTGGATCGAGGTTCGGCGTACCCCCGGTAAAGGAATTGATCATCCCGCAGCCCGTGAGACAAATGGGCAACAGCATGAGCAAGAGTCGAGGCGTCACTGACCGGTACCCGCCCCGGCAACACCCGAAAGGTCGGACAAGTCGTTCAGTTTCATATCCAACAGAGGCGTGCTGCGCCCCTCCAGCGCAGCGGCCGCCTGGGCGGCCTGATAGGCCTCGCGGGCACGGTCACGGTCGTTCAGGGTGAGGAATGCGTCCCCGCGAATCGCTTCGGCCTCGGCCCGAAACGCCTGGCCAACGGTTTCGGTCATGGCCAGAGCCGCATCCGCCTTGTCCTGCGCCAGCAAGACCCGGGCAAGCCTGAGCCTCGCAACGTCCACAAGTTCAGTCTGGGGCGTGCTGTCAACCACCCATCTGAGTTGTTGCTCGGCCTCGGCCAACTCCCCGTCCTCGAGGTACTGGGCAGCGATCACGAACGAGGCCAGCGCGGCGTATGGCGAGCCCGTGTGATCGATGCGCAATTGCCCGGTCAGACCCGCTGCCTGCTCAGGCTGGCCTTCGCCACTGAGAGAAACGACCTGCTGGTAGAGATCCGACGCTTCAGCGGCTGCCGTGCGGGTGTGGCTTTGCCAGAACTGCCAGCCGAAAACACCGGCCAAGCCCAACGCCAGGCCACCGACGATGGCCACACCGTTTTCCTTCCACCATTTCTTGAGCGCATCGATTTGCTCTTGATCAGAAACGTGGTCCATTCATCCCCCTGGTCAGTCGGTCCATCACATCACTCCTTCGGCCCGCAGATGATCGGCGATGTCCGCCATCGGTCGGGTCGTCTGTTCCACCGATCGGCGCAGAAACTTGACGCCCACCGCACCCGTAGCCAGTTCTTCCTCACCCAGCACCAGCGCGACCTCGGCCTGGCTACGATCGGCCCGTTTGAGCTGGCTCTTGAAACTACCGCCCCCGCAATTGAGCAGTATCCGGGTTCCGGGAAGCTGATCGCGCAGGCGTTCGGCCAGATCCAGCGCCGCGGCAGCCGCTGGCTCCCCTGACGCCACCAGATAAATCCCACCCGGCTCGGTTTCCCCAACGGCCTGATCCTTCATCAGATCGATCAACCGATCGACGCCCATGGCGAAACCGACACCCGGTGTTGCCTGACCACCCAGTTCCGATACCAGACCATCGTAACGACCGCCGGCGCATACCGTGCCCTGGGCACCCAGCTGGTCCGTAACCCACTCAAAGACGGTGCGGGTGTAGTAATCCAGTCCTCGCACCAATCTGGGATTGATCCGGTACTCAATTCCAGCCTGGTCCAACAATCCACGCAGGCCTTGCAAGTGGGCCTCGGATTCGGCGTCCAGATGGTCCAGTAAGCGGGGTGCTTCAGCCACCAGGGATTGCAGGTCGGGGTTTTTGCTGTCCAGGATGCGGAGCGGATTGGATTCAAGCCGTCGCTGGCTGTCCTGGTCCAACCGATCGCGGTGGGACCGGAAGTAATCGACCAGAACGGCGCGATAGCTCGCACGGGCCTCTGGCAGGCCCAAAGAATTCAACTCCAGGCGAATCCCCTGCAACCCGAGTCTGCGCCAGATTCGGGCTCCGATCAAAATCAACTCGGCGTCCACATCGGGGCCGGGCATACCGAAGGCCTCGGCGCCGAACTGATAGAACTGTCGATAGCGCCCCCGTTGCGGCCTTTCGTAGCGGAACATGGGCCCGCCGTACCAAAGCCGCTGCGTTTGATGGTGCAGCAGGCCATGCTGAACACAGGCTCGAACGCATCCTGCGGTCCCTTCCGGGCGCAGACTGATACTTTCCCCGTTGCGGTCTGCAAAGGTGTACATCTCCTTCTCGACGATGTCGGTGACCTCGCCGATGGAGCGTGCAAACAGCTCTGTAGGTTCCAGCAGGGGCAGACGGATTTCCCGGTATCCATAATCGGCAAACACACTGCGAACCGTATCGTCCAGCACATGCCAGCGGCCGCTGCGATCCGGCAGGATGTCGTTCATGCCGCGCACGGCTTGTAGTTTCTTGGTCATAGTGGTTCATGGGCCAGTCCGAGCCTTTTCGGGCATCCGGCGGCCGAAAGGTTCAGTGGGCAAGGGCCCGGTCTGTCCGTGCACAGACAATGCGCATCAGGATCCACCCAGGGTGAAGCGTGCCGGGCGTCCGTCGGCTGCGCCATAGTCCGCGGCGGCAACGGTTACACCATCCAACAGCATGACAACCGCGCCGCTGTCGCCCAACAGAACCCGAAATGGGAGCTCACCCACCACTTCCCGGAAACTTCCGGATTTGGCCAAGCCGAATGCCAGTTTGGTTCCCTGGGCATCGCGGATCTCAATCCAACAGTCCCGCTCGAACAGCATCTCGAGGCGGGCACCACCCACGAGCATCGGCAACGGTGGGGCTGAGTCCATGATCAGGCCCTGAGCTTCGGCGGTGGGGTCTGTGTCCGAGTCGGGCACCGGCTCCATGGGTATCTGCTGTGCGGCCAGTTCGTCTCCCGATGACATCGGGGCAGGCGCCATTTCACCGCCGTCAGCCGGGACGGCATCCGGTCCGGAACTCGGTTCCGCCTCGCTTGCCACCAGGGCCGGCGCGACTTCCGTCAGTGTCGCCGTCTCGACGCTTGAGGTCGGAGCGTCGGGCACCGGCGCCATGGGCCGGGGCTGTTCCGGCTGCAGATCCGTGGGCTCTTGCACCGCGTCCGACGCGGCCACCGAAATCTGCGCCTCTTCCTGCTCCATGCGAAGCTGCTCGTAACCCCACCAACCCACCACCGCAATCATCATCAACACCAAGCCGTAGGATACCCAACGCACCCCGGCGTCACTGGAGCGGGCCTGCTGTTTGATGGTGTTGGGCGCCGCCAAAGAAGGCGTGGTGCTTTCGCCCCTGAATGCCCGGTACTCGGCGAGGATTTCGTCCTCGGGCAGACCCAGCATGCGAGCATACCCCGTCACATACCCGCGCACATAGATTGAGTCGGGCAACTCGGAGTAATCATCACGCTCGATGGTTTCCAGCACAGCCGGGGTGAGCTTGAGCTGATCGGCCGCCTGAGTGTGATCGATTCCGCGTGCCTTGCGGGCGTCTCGCAGGCGTGGACCGGGTCCCGAACTGGGGCCCGCCTCCGGCTCCGGCTCGGCGCGCCGCAGTTTGACCTGCTTGAGACTCACCGTCAGCTGCCTCGCAGTTCCGCCGCTTCCCTGGATTCGGGGAAGTTGGTGCGCAAACGCAATTCATAGCCCTCCGCCAGGGCGGGATTCCCCAAGGCTTCCTCAACTCGATAGCCCACCAGCAGACTGTGCGCCGACTCGGGCGCCGAGGCATGGTAGCGCTCCAGGTAGGTCTTCGCCTGTACCGGATCCCCCTGGCCAAGCCTGGCCTCGGACAAGCCCAGCAGCGAGCGCACCGCCCGCGGGTCCAGGTCGAGGGCCTTGTTGAACAGTCCTTCCGCCGCCACCGGATCGTTGGCCTCCAATCGGCACAATCCCAACCCGTCATATACACCGGCGGGCCCGGTGCCGCCATAGTCCTTGATTACCCTTTCATACTGTTCCTCGCCCTTGGCAACTTCGCCCTGCTGGCATAGCAGTTCGCCATAGTTCATACGCGCCAGACTGAATCGGGAGTCCAGCCCCACGGCAGTGCGGTACTCCTCCAGCGCAGCCCCATAGCGGCCGGTCTCCGCATACAGAACACCGAGTGCGTTATGTGCTTGGGGAATGTTCTTGTCCAGATAAATGGCCTTGAGCAGTTTGTCTTCGGCCAGATCAAAGTTGCCGTTTTGCATGTACTCCATGCCCAACTGCAGGTTGATCACCGCTGCCTCGTCAAAACTGCGCAAATCGGTGGAGCCACTGGGACTGGATGGCGTGGTGGCGCATCCGGTCAAAAATCCAAACAGCAAAACAAGCTTCAGTAGTCTGCTAGCGATCATGCGGATACCTGCAAACGCGCCATGCGGACCGGGCGGCGACTCCGATCCTGAACTTCACCCGCAAGTTGCCCACAGGCGGCATCGATATCGTCGCCCCGGGTCCGCCGGGTGATGGTCACCACACCGGCTGCCATGAGGATATCTCGGAACCCGGAAATGCGCTCGGTCGATGACCGCGCAAACCGTGTGCCCGGAAACGGGTTGAAGGGAATCAGGTTGACCTTGGACGGGATATCTCGAATCAGTCGGGCAAGGGCCCGGGCGTGTTGATCACTGTCATTCACACCATCAATCATGACGTACTCCCAGGTGACCCGTTGGCGGTTGCCGGGCTGCTTGTCAAGGTAACGCCGGCAGGCTTCCAACAGGGTCGCGATGGGATACTTGCGATTTATGGGAACCAGTCGATTACGCAACTCATCGTCCGGGGCGTGCAAGGACACCGCCAGCGCCACGTCACACACGTCTCCGAAACGGTCCAGGGCCGGCACCACACCGGAGGTGCTCAGAGTGACCCGCCGTTTCGACAGACCATAGCCAAAATCGTCCAGCATGATATTGATGGCCCGGACCACATTGTCGAGATTGGTCAGAGGTTCCCCCATGCCCATGAACACCACATTGCTGATGCGCAGTTCCGGCACCTGCCGAGCGGCCAGCCAGAGCTGGCCCACGATCTCGTCGGAGCTGAGATTGCGGTTGAAGCCCTGCTGGGCAGTGGCGCAGAAGGTGCAGTCCAAGGCGCACCCGACCTGGGAAGAAATGCAGAGGGTTACACGATCCGGCTCGGGAATCAGCACCGTCTCGACGCAATTGCCACTGTCCACCCGAACCAACCACTTGTGGGTCCCGTCCTCGGATGCCTGGTCGAGGGCCACCTGCGGCAATCTGATCGCCGCCCGTTGCATCAGGGTATCGCGCAGCCCCTTGCTCAGATTGGTCATTGCAGAAAAATCGGTGACCCCATGCTGATGGATCCACTGCATCACCTGGGTTGCGCGAAAACGCGGCTCACCCAGCTCGGCGAAAAACCGCTCCAGGGCGGTGCGATCCAATCCCATCAGGTTGACCGGTGTGGCGGAGGTCACGTTGCAGATCCTCAGCGCGTTCTGGCGCAGATGCCGTCGCCGCCGAAAAAGAATTCGATCTCCACCGCGGCGGTCTCCGGCGCATCTGAACCGTGCACCGCGTTCTCATCGACCGTTTCGGCGAAGTCGGCCCGAATGGTGCCGGCTGCAGCTTCCGCCGGGTTGGTGGCCCCCATCAGTTCGCGGTTTCGGGCAATGGCATTCTCACCCTGTAGCGCCTGAACCATAACCGGGCCGGAAATCATGAACTCCACCAAATCGCGGTAGAAAGGCCGATCCTTGTGCACCACATAAAATGCTTCAGCCTGCTCGCGTGTCAACTGCATCATCCTGGCGGCAACGATGGTCAGGCCACCTTGTTCAAACCGGCTGTAAATTTCACCGATAACGTTCTTGGCGACGGCATCCGGTTTGATAATGGACAAGGTGCGCTCGACAGCCATGCATGTGCTCCGTTCGATACAGGTTCAAATACGGCCGAAACCCGCTATTTTACGCGGGTTTCCGGAAAGGGCGGGAGTTTACCATATCCGCTCGGCCGGGCAACGAAGTCCGCTTGCCGGTTCGACCTTAAGCGGCGACCATAGCGTTCCGGCAATTGGGGAGTGCGGCCGATGCGTGGATGGTTGACGGTGCTGATGGTGGGACTGGCGTTCAGTCCTGCGCAGGGCTCGGATCTGGAGCGTGAGGCTCGCCTGGCGGCGGAAATCGAAGACACCATCGTGGTGGGCGAACCCATCTACCTGACCGCCGATGGGCACGATTTCCTGGCCCTCTACACCCCGGCGGAGCCGGCTCGGGGCAGCACATTGATTCTGCACGGACGGGGCTATCACCCGGACTGGCCCTTGGTGGCGGCCCCGTTGCGGGAGGGGCTGGCCGATGCAGGCTGGACGACCCTGTCCATCCAACTCCCGGTGCTGGCTAAAGACGCCGGTTATTATGACTATGTGCCCGTGTTCCCGGAGGCGGCGGCAAGAATACGATCCGCGCTGATCCACCTGCGCACCATGGCGGCCGACGAACCGACGATTGTGATCGCCCACAGCTGCGGCGTACACATGGCGATGGCCTACGTGGACATCTATGGAGATTCCGATTTCGACGGTTTCGTGGGCATCGGCATGGGTGCAACAGACTACGGTCAACCCATGCGCCAGCCGTTCCCGCTGGCCTCCATGGGAATCCCGGTATTGGACATATTCGGCGCGGATGAATTTCCCGGCGTGCTGCGCATGGCGCCGGAACGCAAGGCGGGGCTTGCCGCCGGGGGTAACCCGGGCTCCCGACAGTTCATCGTGCCCGACGCGGAGCACTATTTCGAAGGCGATGCGGCCAGTGCGCAATTGCTGGAAACCATCGCAGAGTGGCTGGATACCACGGACTTCAGGCGCAACCAGCAGCGTCCCACACGTCAGTAGCGATTCAGAGCAGCCCAAATGCAGAAAGGATTTTTCACTGGGTTTCAACCGGATGGCCCGGCAACCGCGGTGGCTATCTCGAACGGGAAGTCCGCCTGATAAGGGCCTGCATCGGTCTCAAGCGTCACGCTTGCGATCCAATCCCGGCGCCCAACCCAGCATACGGGGATCATTCCCTCGCCGGCCCAGCTTCCTGCCCCCGTCCTCGTCAGGCGAAAGCGGTTGATTCCCATATCCATATCCCGCATGGATAGGTTCACCAGCACTCCGGCGACCCCGGGTCCGTCCACCTCCACCCGGATGGGGAACAGCCGCAACGGGCGGAGGCCGGGGCCCAAACCGAATCGGAGCGCGATACCCTCAGCGGAGGCCAAGCAGACATTCCGGCCGGGATCGCATTCGGCGTCGACGCGCATCGGTGTCGAGGGCGTGACATTCCAGGCATGTCCCGGCCACTGCCGATAGAGATAACCGCCACCCACACCCAGAACCAAAAGCGCCAACAGAATAAGGATCGACCGAATCGGCGTGTTCAAGAATCGAATGCTCCGGCGGATGCCGGCAGCGCGACGCCCTGGGCTCCGTGGTGCCAGGCGAGCGATAGATCGGTCTGGCCTCGGGGGCCCCAGGCATAGACCGGGAAATTGACGCCATCCACCGCGTCGCGAAACCGGGTCCAACCCAGACCCGACGAGCCGGGCTCCGAACCCACCGGTCCCAGTACAGCAAAATCCAAGTCGCCCCCGAGGGTGGCAAAGGCCGCGAGACCGCAACAGATGGCCCCGCGCATCCGACGTTCAGGCTGGGCCGGCGGGGTCAGCGAACAGGGCTGCACGTCGGCTGGCTGACGCAAACCCTGGCCCAGGTCAAGGATACCCGGGTCGGTAACGCGCCACAGTTCAGGCAGGGTCAACGCGGTGACAATGGGTGCATCGGCCGCCGGCAATGCATAGGACACGAGATCGCGCACAGAGACCCAGGCCAGTGGTTGACCTTCGCATCCCTTCGCTGTTCCGGAGTGGGCTTGGACAATCCAGGTGTCCAGCAGAACCGACCGCTCAGGATAATGATGGACGATGCGGATCAGCGGCCGTGCGCGGTGAACCTCAATCCCGATTTCCTCACCCAGTTCCCGGCACAGGGCGGACAGAACGGTTTCACCCGGCTCCGCCTTACCTCCTGGAAACTCCCAGAGCCCGCCCAGGTGAACCCGCGCGGGTCTTTGGGTCAGAAGAACCCGGTCTTCCGCGTCCCGCACCACGCCCACGGCAACGTGCGTTAGCCGCTGCGGCATGGACACGGTCAGGATCGGTAATCGGAGTTGATGGAGACATACTCGTGGGACAAATCCGTGGTCCAGATCCGGGCGTATGCGTCTCCCCGCCCCAACTCAACGCGAATGGTGATACTCGGTCGTGACATCACGGCTTGCCCCTGCGCCTCGGTGTAGTCGGGGGCGCGTCCCTGATCGGCCACGATGCAGACTTCGTCGAGAAACAGACGAACCCCGGCAAGATCGAGATCCGATACCCCGGCGCGCCCGATGGCGGCCAGGATTCGGCCCCAGTTGGGATCCGAGGCGGTGAAAGCCGTCTTCACCAACGGCGAATGGGCAATGGTATACGCCACCCGGCGGCACTCGTCACGATCCCGGCCGCCCTCGACCAGGACCGTTACGAACTTGGTGGCGCCTTCGCCGTCGGCCACAACCGCCTGGGCCAGTTCCACGCAAACCGCCCGGACGGCGGCCTGGAGCAGGGGGTACTCGGCGCTGGCCGGGGTGACCTGGTCGCCCCCGGAACCGCCGGTGGACAGCAACACGCAGGCATCGTTGGTGGAAGTGTCTCCATCCACGGTGATGGCATTGAAAGACGCTTCGACGGATTCGTCCAGGCAGCGCCGCAAAGCGGCCTGGGACAGGCTGGCATCGGTGGCGACAAAGGCCAGCATGGTCGCCATGTCGGGGCAAATCATGCCCGACCCCTTGGCCATGCCGGTGATGGTGACTGCATGACCGTGGAGTTCGATCCGTCGTGAGGCGATCTTGGGGACCGTGTCGGTGGTCATGATGGCGCGGGCAGCCCGCTCCCAGCCCCCTGGGTCCGCGCTCGCCAGCGCAGCGTCAATACCCGGCCCGAACCGGTCTACCGGCAGATGTTCGCCGATGACTCCGGTCGAGAACGGAAGCACCGCCTCGACAGCAACGCAGAGACGCTCAGCCACCATTGCGCAGGTGGCCCGTGCATCCTCGAGACCGCGGCTGCCAGTGCCTGCATTGGCATTCCCGGAATTGATCAGCAGCGCCCGGGGTGCCGCAGTGGCCAGGTGATCCTGGGCGACGCGCACCGGCGCGGCACAAAATGCGTTGCGGGTGAATACGGCGGCCGCCCGGGTGCCGGCATCCAGCGCCATGATCACCATGTCGTCCCGGTGCGGGTATCGAATCCCGGCCGCCGCCGCACCCAGGTTCACCCCCTGGACGGGCAGTGGGCAGGTGACTTCAGACGGAGCCCGATCAGGCGAGCTTGCCATGGCATTGCTTGTATTTCTTGCCGGAACCACAGGGGCAGGGTTCGTTCCGGCCTACTTTTGGGGTTTCACGAACATAGGGACGCTCGGTCGGCGTACTTGCATTCGCCTCACCGCCGGCATCCCCCTCCTGCAGGGCTGAAACCTCCTCATGCCTGAAGTCGAGCTGCTCCGGCGGCGGCTCTTTCCGCTGCGGCATGACCGACTCCGGTGCGGTCTCGGGCTGAAACTGCACCCGGGTCATGATCGTGACCACTTCCTGTTTCACCCGCTCCAGCAGGCCGCGGAACATCTCAAAGGCCTCGCGCTTGAATTCCTGCTTTGGATTCTTTTGGGCGAATCCTCGGAGGTGAATACCTTGGCGCAGGTAGTCCATGGCCGCCAGGTGTTCCTTCCAGTGCGCATCCAGAACCTGGAGCATGATTCCTTTCTCGAACTGTCTCATAAAGCCACTGCCGACCTGTTGCTCCTTGACTTCCACGAGCTGGGCGACCGCCTCTTGAATGCGTTGCCGCAGGGTCTCTTCATGCAGGGTGTCGTCTGCGTCCAGCCAGGCCTGAACGTCCACCGTCAAACCAAAATTCTGCTCGAGGGCCTGGTTCAGCCCGGGGATGTCCCACTGCTCTTCCAGGGTCTGAGGTGGAACATACTGGCTGACGATGTCATTGACCGCGTCCTCACGCATGGCGATGACGGTCTCGGAAATGTCCTCGGCTGCCAGCAGACCCTGACGCTGTTCATAAATGACCTTGCGCTGATCGTTGGCGACATCGTCGTACTCGAGCAATTGCTTGCGAATGTCGAAGTTGTGGGCCTCCACCTTGCGCTGTGCATTCTCGATCGCCTTGGTGACCCAGGGATGCTCGATGGCTTCACCTTCCTGCATGCCCAGCTTCTGCATGATCCCGCTGACACGCTCGGAGGCAAAAATGCGCATCAGATTGTCCTGCAAGGACAGGTAGAATCGGGTGGAACCCGGGTCACCCTGGCGTCCTGAGCGCCCGCGCAGCTGATTGTCGATGCGACGGGATTCGTGGCGTTCAGTGCCCACGATATGGAGACCGCCTGCATCGAGCACCTTCTGATGTCGATCCGCCCAATCCGCCCGCACCCGCTCGCGGTCCTCTTCCGAAGCGTCTTCACTCAGGGCCTCAAGCTCAGCCTGCAGGTTGCCACCGAGCACGATGTCGGTACCGCGCCCGGCCATGTTGGTGGCAATTGTGACAACGCCGGGCCGCCCGGCCTGGGCCACGATTTCCGCTTCCCGGGCATGCTGCTTGGCGTTTAGAACCTCATGGGGCACATCGCTCTTGGTCAGGAGATTGGACAGCAGTTCCGATGTCTCGATGGAGGTTGTGCCCACCAGAACCGGCTGACCCCGTGTGTGGCAGTCGCGCAAATCCTCGAGGATGGCCTCGAATTTGTCCTCCACCGTCAGAAAGATCAGGTCACCCCGGTCATCCCGCACCATGGGCATGTGGGTGGGAATGACCACCACCTCGAGACCGTAGATCTGCTGAAATTCATAGGCCTCGGTGTCGGCAGTACCGGTCATGCCCGACAGGCGCTGATACAGACGGAAGTAGTTTTGAAAGGTGATCGAAGCCAGGGTCTGGTTCTCGTTTTGAACCTCCAGCCCCTCCTTGGCCTCGATGGCTTGATGCAGACCGTCCGACCAACGCCGCCCGAGCATGGTCCGACCGGTGAATTCATCGACGATGATCACCTGACCGTCGCGGACGATGTATTCCACGTTGCGCTGATAAATCGACTGCGCCCGAAGGCAGGCATTGAGATGGTGCAACAGGCTCAGATTGGAGGCGTCGTACAGGCTCTCGCCTTCGGTCAGAAGCCCGGCCTCGAGCAGAATCGACTCCACGTGCTCATGGCCTTCCTCGGTCAGATAAATCTGTCGCGCCTTCTCATCGATGCTGAAGTCGCCGGGTCCTTCTTCCTCTTCCTGGCGCACCAGGCGGGGAACCAGTTCGTTGATTCGCTGATAGAGCTCGGCACTGCCCTCGGTGGGACCGGATATGATCAGAGGGGTGCGTGCCTCATCGATGAGGATGGAGTCCACTTCATCGACGATGGCGAAATTGAGTGGGCGCTGCGCCAGTTGTTCCCGACTGAGCGCCATGTTGTCGCGCAAATAGTCGAACCCATACTCGTTGTTGGTGCCGTAGGTGATGTCTGCCGCGTAGGCCTGGCGCTTGCTGTCCGGATCCATGCCCGGCACCACCACGCCCGTGGTCATTCCCAGAAATTCGTACAGCCCGCCCATCCACGCGGCATCGCGTTTGGCCAGATAATCGTTGACCGTAATCACGTGGACGCCGAGACCGCTGAGTGCGTTCAGATATGCCGGCAGTGTTGCCACCAGCGTTTTGCCCTCACCGGTACGCATCTCGGCGATTTTGCCCTGGTGCAACACCATTCCGCCGATCAGCTGTACGTCGAAGTGGCGCATTTCCAGCGTACGGACACTGGCCTCACGCACCACCGCAAAGGCTTCCGGCAACAGCTGATCCAGCGTCGCGCCATCGGCCAGGCGCTGCCTGAACTCATCGGTCTTCCCCCGCAGCGCCTCATCCGACAAGGCCTGTACGCCCGGCTCGAGATCGTTGATCTGCTGGACCTGCTTGCGCATGCCCTTGACCAGACGCTCGTTGCGGCTGCCGAAAACCTTACTGAACAGATTGGTAACCATGAACCCGCTGTTTCTCCATGCGGTCTCGAAAAAATCCTGCGATCATACCGGAAAACACCCGCAGTTTCGCAACGGTTGAATACAGCATGAAAGCCCGGCTGATACAGGACGTGATACGCGCCAGCCGCGGGCGCATAGCCGCCTATGCGACAGAGTCCGATCGTCTCAGAAAACTGAACCGGACGCTGTTCGAGGTGCTGCCCGCGCCCTTGCATGAGCACGTGCAGGCCGTGCGACTGAGTGGCACGACCCTGGTGTTGAAATCAGATTCGCCGACCTGGCAGGCCAAGCTGCGCTTTCAGCTGCCGCAAATCAAACGCCTGATCCGCCAGCGAATGCAGATTCCGCTCCAACGCATCGAGACCGGCGTGCTGCCCAGGCAGGAGCGCCGGATGCGCACCCCGCGTCCCGCACACATGAGCCGGGAGGCCGGCGCCGTTCTGGAACGGGCCGCCCTGAGCATCGACGATACGGAACTCAGCGCCGCACTGCGGCGACTGGCGCGTCACGGTCGGCGCTGAACCGGGCGCGCCCGATACAAGTGTCCTGTCCCAAAAGTTCGTTGCATTTCAGCGGGCCGAGAAGCGCCCAGGCGCCAGGCGGGCGAGCGCAGGACTGGCCTGCGCTCACTCGAGCGCGCCCAACACCGCGAATGGGCGCTCCTCGCCCCGCCCGTAGGGCGCTCTGCAACGTAACGAACTTATGGGACAGCTCCCTAGGCCCCTGCCTGCTGCGCCGGGTGCAGATAGGAAATGGGCGCCTCGGCGTCATTACTGAAAACGACCTCCTCCCAGGCATCTTCCTGCGACAACAACACACGCAGCAGCTCGTTGTTCAGGGCATGACCTGATTTGTAGCCATGGAAACTGCCGATCAGGCTGTGGCCGAGCAGATACAGGTCCCCGATCGCGTCCAACACCTTGTGTTTGACGAATTCGTCCTCATAGCGCAGGCCGTCCTCATTGAGAATTCGGTAGTCATCCACCACGACGGCATTGTCCAGGCTGCCACCGAGGGCCAGCTTCCGGTCCCGCAGGGTTTCGATTTCGCGCATGAAACCAAACGTCCGCGCCCGACTGACCTCTTTGAGGAACGAGGTGGTGGAAAAGTCGATCTCCGCGTTCTGACTGCGCTGGCGGAAAACCGGGTGATCAAACTCGATGGTAAATCCCACCTTAAAGCCTTCGAATGGATCGAAACGGGCCCATTTGTCCCCGTCCTCCACCCGGACGGTCCGTTTGATGCGAATGAACTTCTTGGGCGCGGTCTGTTCTTCGATGCCCGCTGACTGGATCAGGAACACAAACGGACCCGCACTGCCATCCATGATCGGCACTTCCGGCGCACTGAGATCCACGTACGCGTTGTCTATACCGAGACCGGCAAAAGCCGATAATAAATGCTCCACGGTGGAGATTCTGCAACCATCCCGGGTCAAACTGGTCGAGAGTAATGTGTCGCCGACAAATTCTGGGCGGGCTGGAATGACCACGATCGGATCTACGTCGACGCGCCTGAACACAATGCCCGAATCGGGCGACGACGGCCTCAGGGTCAGATAAACCTTCTCACCGGTATGCAATCCGACGCCGGTCGCCCGAATTATATTTTTGAGGGTCCGCTGCCTGATCATATGTACCCCAATTTGTAATCGTGCCGGCACGGGTCGGCTCGTTTCGCCACTGCGCGTGCGCCCAGCAATCGGGGGCGCGAATGGGACGGGCTTTCGACCGCCCCGAGTATAGTCAATCGACAGCAGTGTGAACGGATCCCGTGCTGGATCCGCCGCTGGACTCACGGCCTCGGGTTCGGCGCTCACCAGCATGCCGGCTCCGATGAAGGAGCGGAGCGCAAAAGCCGCCTATTCTGCTGCAAGCGCAGCAAAAGTAAAGCCCCGGTTTTCATGCGGGCTTTCAAACATCGGCCTGTATCGCAACCCCGCGCATCATCCCGAATGCACCCCACTGCGCCGATCCGACACCCGCCTCAGTCCGCCTGTCGGCGCAGAAAGGCCGGGATATCGAGATAGTTGGGCGCACCGCGTCCACCCCCGGAGGCGGCAACTTTTTGCTCAGCGAGAAGGGGTTCCGGCTCCACAGGCATTCGGCCTTCGGCTTCACGCGCCCCCTCGTCGGATTGCGGCTCGGGCGCCGGCCGCGTGACCAGCTGCACCGGACGGGTCTGATTCGAGACCGACGGCCGGGGCGCGGCGGCGACATTCTTCTGAGCAATCCCGGTGGCCACGATGGTCACACGCAGTTCGTCATGCACCTCCGGATCGATGACCGTGCCCACCACCACGTTGGCGTCGGCGGCGGCGATGTCCTGGACGATTCCACCCACTTCATCGAACTCGCCGATGGAAAGATCCATGCCTGCGGTGACGTTGACCAGCAAACCCTTGGCCCCGGCCAGATTCACGTTTTCCAGCAGGGGGCTGTTGATGGCAGCCTCGGCGGCCTCACGGGCCCGGTTTTCGCCTATTGCAGTACCGGTGCCCATCATGGCCATGCCCATCTCGGACATGACAGTGCGCACATCGGCGAAATCAACGTTGATCAGACCCGGCCGTGTAATCAGTTCGGCAATCCCCTGAACCGCCCCTCGAAGGACATCGTTGGCCACCCTGAATGCATCCAGCAGGGTCATTTGCCGACCCAACACGCTGAGCAGCTTTTCGTTGGGAATGGTGATCAGCGAATCCACGTGTTGACTCAGTTCCAGAATCCCATCCACCGCCAGCTCCATCCGGCGCTTGCCCTCGAACGGGAAGGGTTTGGTCACCACCGCCACCGTGAGAATACCCATCTCGCGGGCGACCTGGGCGACGATCGGAGCGCCTCCGGTGCCGGTTCCCCCACCCATACCAGCGGTGATAAACACCATGTCGGCGCCTTGGATCGACTCCTGGATACGGTCCCGATCCTCCAAAGCAGCCTGCTTGCCGATTTCGGGGTTAGCCCCTGCGCCCAGGCCCTTCGTAACCGACGTGCCAAGTTGCAGCAGGGTATCGACACTGAGACTCGACAGATGTTGAGCATCCGTGTTGGCACATATGAACTGAACGCCCTCGATGTCGGTTTGCACCATGTGCTGGACCGCGTTTCCGCCGCCACCGCCGACACCGACCACTTTGATGACAGCGTTCTCGCCACCAGCGTCCATCAACTCAAACATAACGGTATCTCCTTTAACGAAATCTCAAACTGTGCGACAGGTCACTCAGAAATTGCCTTGAAACCAGCTCTTCATCCGACTCAAGACGCCCTTGCCACCACCTCGACCCAATGCATCTGTCGACCGCGGCCGATTCGAATGCCCAAACAACAGCAAACCAACCCCGGTGGCGTAGATCGGATTGCGTACCACATCCAGCATCCCGGTAACGTTCTGAGGAACCCCCAGGCGTACCGGTGTATGAAAAACCTCCTCGGCCAGCTCGACCGCGCCCTCCATGCGGGAACTGCCGCCGGTCAGCACGACGCCGGCGGCAATCATTTCCATGTGGCCGCTGCGTTGAAGCTCGTCGCGAACCAACTCAAACAGCTCGGCGTAACGCGGCTCCACCACTTCCGTCAGCGTCTGTCGCGACAAGCGTCGTGGCGGACGGTTACCGACGCTCGGCACCTCGATGGTGTCGTCCGGGTTGGCCAACTGGGGCAGACAGCAGGCGTGCTTCACCTTGATGTTCTCCGCATGCTGGGTCGGCGTGCGCAGCGCCACGGCGATATCGTTGGTCACCTGATCACCCGCAATGGGAATCACCGCGGTATGGCGAATGGCCCCACTGGTGAAGATGGCGATGTCGGTGGTGCCGCCGCCGATGTCCACCAGACAGACGCCAAGCTCTTTCTCGTCCTCTGTCAGCACCGCCTGAGCGGAAGCCAGCTGCTCCAGGTGGATGTCATCCACCTCGAGGCCACAGCGGCGGACACACTTGATAATGTTCTGTGCGGCACTGACGGCGCCGGTCACCATGTGCACCTTGGCTTCCAGCCGCACCCCGGACATGCCTATCGGCTCGCGAATACCATCCTGGTCATCGATGATGAATTCCTGCGGCAGGATGTGGATGATCTTCTGATCCGCCGGTATCGCCACCGCCCGGGCCGCATCGATGACCCGATCGACATCCTCGGGGAGCACCTCCTGGTCCCGGATCGCAACGATGCCGTGGGAGTTCAGGCTGCGTATGTGGCTGCCCGCGATACCAGTAAAAACCGACTGGATCTGACAACCGGCCATGAGTTCCGCCTCTTCCACGGCCCGCTGAATGGACTGGACGGTGGATTCGATGTTGACTACCACACCCTTTTTCAGGCCGCGGGACGGCTGCGAACCGATGCCCACGACTTCGATCCCCCCATCGGGGTCGACCTCACCCACAATGGCCACCACCTTCGAGGTGCCAATGTCGAGTCCGATAATGAGGTTCTTATCGATCTTTTTGGGCATGCCCAAGCTGGTCTCGCTCCCTATCCGTTTACAGACGCGGCGTCACTGCGCCAGCGCACCGCCAAGCCATTGGTGTAACGCAAATCCACCGCTTCGATCCGATTCACCTGGGCACTGAGCGCACGCGGGTAGATCTGCACAAAACGTTGCAGACGCTGGTCGAACTGCTCACGACCCAGTTCCAGGGTGAACCCGTCATCCAGACTGACATGCCATGCCCCGCGCGGATCGTGGGTCAGGCCATGTGGCATCAGACTCACCGCAATCAGGCTGTCCCGAACCCGCTGCCAACGTTGCATGACCAAGAGTTCGCTCCCCTGTGGCCCGTGCAGTCTCGGCAACCGCACTCCGGCTGGCGCCCGGGCTTCGAAACGCACGCCCCGCTGGTCAATCAGATGGTCCTCGCCCCAGGCCGCCACCGGCGTCCGCTGGCGTATCAGCACCCGCATGGTGTCTGGCCAGGTGCGGGTCACAATGGCCCGCTCGACCCAGGGGTGGGCCTCCATCGCCGCCCGAATCTCCGCCACCGGTAAGCGCAGAAAATTGCGGCCCACATAGGGCTGCAACAAGCCGCGCACCGCGATCGAGTCGAGGCGATCCAACTCCCCGGCCAGGGCCACTTCGGTGGTCGGCAGAGTGCGATCGTCGACCACCCAGCGAGCCATCAGCATCACACCGGTTAAGCCGAATGCGACGACAGCGCCCGCCAGTCCGCCCCGCACCATAGACAGCAGTGCGGCATAGCGCCCGCTGACTTCGCCACCCGCTTTGCGAACTGCGCTCCCCATGATCCGGTCAAGCGCCTCCAAAGCTGGTTTCGAGAATTCGCCAGACCAGGGTCTCGAAACTCATGCCCGCCGCCCGTGCGGCCATGGGCACCAGACTGTGGTCGGTCATACCCGGCACCGTATTGACCTCCAGCAATGCCGGCGCTCCGGTCTCGTCGATCATCAGGTCGACCCGGCCCCAGCCACTGGCGCCGACGCTTTGGAAGGCCTGAACGACCAGGTCTTGCAGAGCGGATTCCTGATCCGAATCCAACCCGCAGGGGCAACGGTAGACCGTGTCATCACATAGATACTTGGCGTCGTAGTCATAAAAGATGCGCGGGGTTTCCAGGCGGATGAGGGGAAGCGGCACACCCTGCAAAATGGCGCCGGTGTACTCAGCGCCCACCATCCAGCGTTCCACCAGCACCTCATGGTCGTAACCGGATGCCAGGCCATAGGCCTGGATCAGCCCGGCAACATCATCGACCCGGGTCATGCCGATGCTCGACCCCTCACCGGCCGGCTTCACCATCAGCGGAAACCCCAGGGCCTCGGCCGCAGCGGTGAGATCGGTTTCGGAACGCAGCACCGCGAACGGCGGTGTGTGCAGGCCTATGCCCTGCCAGAGTTGCTTGCTGCGAAGCTTGTCCATGGCCAGGGCCGAACCCAACACATCACTTCCGGTGTAGGGCACGCCCGCCATCTGCAGCGCGCCCTGGACAACACCGTCCTCACCGCCCCGGCCGTGCAGGGCGATAAAGACACGGTCGAATGCCCCGTCCAACACCCGCTGGAGCAGATCGGTCCCGGCATCGATGCCTACCGCATCGATGCCGGCAGCCAAGAGGGCATTCAGAATCTGCGATCCACTCTTGAGCGACACCTCGCGTTCCGCCGAAGTACCGCCGTACAGCATCGCCACGCGGCCGAAGGCACGGGCATCATCAATTCGCACCCGCCCCTCGCCGGCCTGGGTCCCTTCAGCCACCATCGCTCGTCCCCCCCGGCAATCCCTGCTCGGCCAACTGCCGTGCAACACGGCCAATGTCCCCTGCACCCATGGTGAGCAGGATGTCGCCGTCCCGGAGCTGTCCGAGCAACATGGCCGGTAGCGTCTCGGCACTGTCCAGAAACACCGGATCGGTCTGCCCCCGAACCCGAATCGCCCGAGCGAGCGCGCGGCCGTCGGAGCCGGGGATGGGATCCTCGCCGGCGGCATACACTTCGCTCAGCAACAGAAGATCCACGGTCGACAGCACCCGGGCGAAATCGTCGAGCAAATCGCGGGTTCGGGTGTATCGATGGGGTTGAAACGCAAGCACCAACCGTCGACCGGGCCACCCGCCCCGCACCGCCGCCACCACCGCCTCCACTTCACGGGGGTGATGACCGTAGTCGTCTATGAACATGGCTTCGCCGCCCCCGGACAGCTGCAACGCGGCATGTCGATGAAACCGCCGACCGATGCCCTGAAAACCGGACAAGGCCCGTTGCATGGCGGCAACGGGCACGCCCAATTCATGGGCTATGCCGATCGCCGCCAGGGCATTCAATACGCTGTGTCGCCCTGGCAGATTGAGGGTGGCCTGGAATCGCCCGGCCGACTCAGGAAGGCACACCTCAAACCGGGTCTCCATACCGCTCTGAAGAATATGGTCCGCGCGTATATCGCAGTCCTCGGTGGTCCCGTAGGTGAGCATCGGCCGACCCACTTCGGCCAACATCCCCCTGACCTCCGGATCATCCGCGCATAACACCGCCAGGCCGTAGAACGGCAAGTGGTGCAAAAACTCGAGAAAGCTCGAACGCAAGCGTCCAAAATCACCGCCGTAGGTGCCCAGATGGTCGGCATCGATGTTGGTGACAATGGCCATCATGGGTTGCAGATACAGGAACGAGGCGTCGCTTTCGTCCGCCTCTGCCACCAGGTAATTGCCTGCCCCCAGGCGCGCATTGGTGCCGGCACTGTTCAGCAACCCACCGATCACAAAGGTCGGATCCAGCCCGCCCTCGGCCAACAGGCTTGCCAGCAAGCTGGTGGTGGTGGTCTTGCCGTGGGTTCCGGCCACGGCGATGCCGTAGCGAAAGCGCATCAGTTCGGCCAGCATCTCGGCGCGGGCGACGATCGGCAGCAGCCGTTGCCGGGCGGCCTGCACCTCGGGATTGGATTCGTCCACCGCGCTGGATACCACCAGCACATCGCAATCGGCCACATGCTCCGACGCGTGTCCCATATGAATCTGTGCGCCCAGCCCCCGCAGCCGCATGACAACCGGGTTCTCTTGTAGGTCCGAGCCGCTGACCCGATATCCCAGATTGAGCATGACCTCGGCGATCCCGCCCATTCCGGCGCCGCCGATGCCGACAAAATGAATCCTCTGGATGCGGCGCATAAAGCCCAATGGATCGGTCTGCGGGGCCCGTTCCAGTGCCATTCCCACCTGGCTTTGGCGCTCAGACCCGGACATGGCGAAGCCCCTCGTCGACGATGCGTTCGGCAGCATCGATGTGCGCCACCGATCGGGCCGCCTCCGCCATGACCTCCAGGCGCCAGCGGTTGCTCAGCAGGCCACCCAGACACTCGGCGAGGCTTTGCGCAGACAGGGTCTCCTGCGGCATCAGCACGGCCGCACCCGCTTCCACCAGGAACGCCGCGTTGGCGGTCTGATGGTCATCTACCGCATGGGGGAACGGCACCAGGATCGAGCCCACGCCGGCAGCGGCCAGCTCGGACACGGTCAGGGCCCCTGAACGACAAATAACCAGATCCGCCCATGCGTAGGCAGCGGCCATGTCGCTGATAAAGGGCGCGATGTCGGCCGTGACCTCCGCCGCCGCGTAGGCGCCCCGGGTGGCCTCGAACAGCGACGTGCCGGACTGGTGGCGGATATCCGGGCGACGCTGTTGCGGCAACAGGGCCAAGGCCTGCGGCACAGCGTCGTTGAGGGCGCGGGCACCCTGAGAACCGCCGATAACCAGCACCCTGGGGCACCCCGTTCGCCCCGCGACGCGCTCACCCGGTGCCGCAATGGCGGCGATGTCACGCCGCACGGGGTTGCCCACCTGGCGAGCAGCGACCCCGGAGCCGAAGCTGTTCGGGAACGCCTCGAACACCACTTTGGCAAACCGGGCAAGAATCCGGTTGGTGGTGCCGGCCACGGCGTTTTGTTCATGCACCACCAGGGGGACATTCAGCAGCCAGGCCACGAGTCCACCCGGGCCACTGACGAATCCGCCCAGACCAATGGCAAGGCCCGGACGAACGTTACGGACGATTCGCGCCGCCTGGCCCAGCGCCCGCAACAACATCAATGGCGCCGTCAAAAGGGAGCCGAGGCCCTTGCCGCGCAGGCCGGCCACATCCAACCATTCAATCGGCAGCCCCGCCTCCGGCACCAGGCGCGCTTCCAGTCCAGTCCGGGTTCCCAGCCAGACAACATCGTAGCCGCGCTCCCGCAGCACCTGGGCCACGGCCAGGCCGGGAAATACATGCCCACCGGTCCCACCGGCCATGATCAGCACTGTCGGCAGAGTGTGGCCCCGACTCACGCCGAGCCCTCCGCAGCCGCATCGGGCACTGGACATCGCATAGTCCGCTTGGCTCTCGCGCCGCGCCTGCGCTGAGGGACTGACAGTTCGCGATCAAGGCGAAGAACCAATCCCAACGCAACACCCATCATCAAAAGGCTACTGCCACCGTAGCTGACCAATGGCAGAGTCAGACCCTTGGTGGGCAGCAGCCCCATGTTCACCCCAAGGTTGATCAGGCACTGCAGCGCGAACCAGACGCCAACCCCGTAGCTGAGGTGGGCGCCGAAGGCGACGCCGGCGGATTCGGCGCGATAACCGATGGCGAAGCAGCGCCACACCAGCACGGCGTACAAAATCATCAAGGCCAGCACCCCGACAAAACCGAGTTCCTCCGCCATCACGGCAAAAATAAAATCGGTATGGGCCTCCGGCAGATAGAACAGTTTCTGGACGCTGTCACCAATGCCCACGCCCGAGACTTCGCCCCGGCCAATGGCGATAAGCGATTGGGTCAGCTGAAAACCGTCGCCAAAGGGATCCGCCCAGGGGTTGCGAAAGCTGGTGAGTCGAGCCAAACGATACGGTGACAGGTACAGGGCCGGACCCAGCACCAGAATCGAGGCCAGTACGGTCATGAAAACCGGCAGCAGACGCATCCCGGCCAAAAATACCATGGCGAAGGCGGTGGTCAGCATCACCCCCGCCGCACCCAGATCGGGCTCCGCCAGGATCAGACCGGCCAGAATCGAGAGCGGCAGCAGGGGTCGGAAAGCGCCCCAGAACGTCTCCCGCACCGCGTTTGTGTGGCGGCTGAGATAGGCCGCCACATAGACCAGCGACACCAGCTTGGCGATCTCTGAGATTTGCACATTGATCGGTCCCAGGCGCATCCAACGCAGGCTGCCATTGACCTCGTGCCCCAGACCCGGTATCAGCAACGCTGCCAGAAGCACCGCGGTGGCGCCCAGCAGCCCGGGGCTTGCCAAGCGCAAATGCTCAAGTTTGACGTAGCGTACGACCCCTGCAGCCAGACCGATGGCGACCAAGGCATAGATGCACTGGCGCAGCGCGTAATGAAACGGGTTGCCGGTGACTTTCTCCGCCATAGGCATGGAGGCTGAGGTGACCAAGACCAGACCCAGGGCCAGCAGCAAGCCCGCGGACCAGAGCAACAACGGGTCCGGCGACGGCAATCGGCCCCTGTCGGAAGCGGCACTCACGGGGCCAGCCTCGCCACAGCGGCCGCGAAAGCCCGCCCTCGTTCCATGTAGTTGCGGTACATGTCGAAACTGGCGCAGGCCGGAGACAACAGCACCGAATCCCCCGCCTGTGCAACATCGGTGGCCATGGCTACGGCCTGGTCCATGCTCGTCGCCGTGAGCACAGGAACCCCGGAACCCAGCGCATCGGCGATGTGGGACGCGTCCTCGCCGATCAGAATCACGCTCCGCGCACGGGTTTCGACCGGCGAACGCAACGGACTGAAATCCTGCCCCTTGCCCTGGCCTCCTGCGATCAGCACGATGGTGCCGGGCAAGCCCTGAATCGCGGCGACGGTGGCGCCCACATTGGTGCCCTTGGAATCATCGAAAAAGGACACACCCCGTCGTTCGCGCACAAGCTGGCAGCGATGGGGCAGGCCGGTAAATCCGCACACCGACGCCAACATGTCCGCCATCCCGAAACCCAGCGCCTCGCCAACGGCCAGAGCAGCCAGGGCGTTTGCCAGATTGTGGCGCCCTGGAACGACCAACTCGCTTGCCCGCAGCAACGGCTCCGGACCACGACAGAGCCACACCTCATCGGCCCGCTCCATCAGACCGTACTCATCCGGCTTGGGATTACCAAGGCTGAACCCCAGCACCCGTCGCCCGGGCCGGATCATGGCGCAGACCTGAGGGTCATCCCGGTTGACCACCTGCACGCCGGCACCATCGAATATCCGCGCCTTGGCATCCCGGTATGCAGCCAGGCTGGGATACCGGTCCAGATGATCCGCGCTCAAATTGAGCACCGCCGCAACCTGCGTGGACAGACTGTAGGTGGTCTCCAGTTGAAAGCTCGACAGTTCGAGCACGTAGAGGTCAGCCTGCTGATCCAGCAGGTCCAGGGCGGGCGTTCCTAGGTTACCGCCGACACGAACCTGCCGTCCCGCTCGCTCCGCCATCTGGCCCACCAGGGTTGTCACCGAACTCTTGCCATTGGAACCTGTGATGGCGGCGATGGGTGCGTCAGCCAGTCTGGCAAACAACTCGATATCGCCCCACACCGGGATGTCGTGGCAGTGTGCTGCCTGAACCACCGGATCAGACAGCGCAATGCCCGGGCTGAGCAGAATCAAGTCGGCGGATCTGAATGCCTGCTGAGCAGCGCCGCCCAGAAACAACGGAAGGTCGGGATAATCCTGGCGCAGGGTCTCCACAGCGGGCGGATGGTCCCGGGTGTCGGCAGCCGCCACGTTGACACCGGTCCGCCGCAGATAGCGCACACAGGCGCGTCCGGTCAGGCCCAATCCGATCACAAGCACCCGACCCCTGAGTTCCGGGATGCTGCTGTTGAGTGCCGCGGCCATGCCCATGGTGCGCCTATCGAATCTTCAACGTAGCCAGACCGACCAGAACCAGCATCACGGTGATGATCCAGAATCGGACAATCACCCGGGGCTCTGGCCAGCCTTTGAGCTCGAAGTGATGATGGATCGGGGCCATGCGGAAAATGCGGCGCCCGGTGAGCTTGTAGGAGGCGACCTGCAGGATCACCGATACCGTCTCGATGACGAAAACACCCCCCATCACCACCAGCACCAATTCCTGGCGGACGATGACCGCCAGAATGCCCAGCGCGGCGCCCAGCGCCAAAGCGCCTACGTCACCCATGAAAACCTGGGCCGGATAGGCGTTAAACCAGAGAAAACCGAGCCCGGCCCCCACCAGGGCGCCACAAAAGACAACCATCTCGCCGGCGCCAGGTACGTAGGGAATGGCCAGATACTGTGCAAACACCACATTGCCAGCCGCGTAGGCGAAGATCGCCAGAGCGGCACTGACCATGACGGTGGGCATGATGGCCAGGCCGTCCAGGCCATCGGTCAAATTGACCGCGTTGGATGAGCCGACCACGACCAGGTAAACCAGGGGGATGAACCACAGGCCGAGATCGACGGCCACGTTCTTGAACAGCGGCACGATGAGCTGGGTTTCGGCCGGCACCTGGGCGGTGAAATAGAGCAGCAGTGCCACGCCGAGACCGAGTATCGATTGCCAGAGGTATTTGTGGCGGGCGGCCAGGCCGTCGGAATTCTTCAGCACCAGTTTCTTGTAATCATCGACCCAGCCGATGACGCCAAAACCCATGGTGAACACCAGTACGATCCAAACATAGCGATTGGACAGATCCGCCCACAGCAGGGTGGACACCGCGATGGCAACGAGAATGAGCGCGCCGCCCATGGTGGGCGTGCCGGCTTTGGAAAAGTGACTTTCCGGCCCGTCGCCTCGGACCTGTTGTCCAATTTGGTAGTGGCTGAGCCGACGTATCATCAGTGGGCCGACGGCAAACGAAATCAGCAGGGCGGTCAGCACGCCCAGAATGGCGCGCAGCGTCAGGTACTGGAAGACGTTGAAACCACTGTGGTAGCGCTCAAGGAATGCGGCCAGGTAGAGCAACATCAGCCGTGCCCCCCGGCCGGACTCAGGGCGGCAACGACCCGTTCCATGCGCATGCTGCGTGAGCCTTTGACCAGAACGACAAGCGGCGCGGTGCATCCGGTGACAGCGCGCCCCAGGCTCGCCAGCAGGGAATCAATATCTTCATGGTGCTCGGCATCGGCGCCAAAGGCACGGCAAGCCGCCGCCGAGAGCGGCCCCAGCGCATACAGATGCCGAAACCCCTGCTCGCGCGCGGCTCGGCCGGCCTGGGCATGAAGCGCCTCCGCCTCGTCGCCCAACTCCCCCATATCACCCAGAACCAGCCAATGCTCGCCCGGCTCCGCAGCCACCGCGGCCAACGCCGCCACCAGAGACGCGGGGTTTGCGTTGTAGGTATCGTCCACCAGACGCAGTCCGCCAATGCCCCGGACCGTGTTAAGCCGTCCACCCACTGCCGAAACCCGTTCGATGCCCTGCTGGACCAAACCGAAATCAAACCCCAGGGCCAGGCCGACCGCCGAAGCCGCCAAAGCATTCATCTGGTTGTGGCGCCCCGGCAGCGGCACCCGCAGGTTCACCGATCGCTCCCCGTAGCTCAGGGTAAGGCTCGACGCATCATTCTCGATCGGTACGCCAC
>Ga0316196_10000107_pt1 | contig 25299 bp, 23 predicted proteins | sample Eddsed2cm_MG_FD_204938 | JGI IMG/M metagenome (GOLD analysis project Ga0316196, IMG submission 204938) | Coastal sediment microbial communities from Maine, United States - Eddy sediment 2 cm | ecosystem: Environmental > Aquatic > Marine > Coastal > Sediment | place: USA: Maine | collected... | reverse complement strand
CGTTCATCCTCTTCGTGATGTTCGTCGTGGCCCTTGATCGATACGAAAACGGCGCTCCTGCCGAATAGACGGCGGGTAGCGCGGTTGCCGAGGCTTCATGGCCGTACGAGCGGGCAGGAGATACTGTCCTCTCTGACACCGAGCCCCTGACGTAGGCCGATCAGGCTTCTGAACTCTCCTGCAGGTGGTATGCCAAGATCTGCAGTTCGGTTGACAGATCTACGACACGGACTTCGGACGCTTCGACGCTGATCACCGTTGGGGCGAAGTTCAGGATCGATCGAATGCCCGCCGCGGCGAGCCGATCGCCCACGAGCTGTGCTTGGTCCGAAGGCGTAGCGATGATCCCAATCTCGATTCCCCGTTCGTGCACGAGGTCTTCGAGTTCGGACAGCGGCTCAACCGTTGTGCCGCCGATCGTGCTGCCGATTCGACGGGCATCGACGTCGAGGATCGCGGCAATCGAGAAACCCCACTCGCTGAAGCCGCGGTAGTTCGCAAGCGCACGTCCAAGGTTGCCGGCCCCGACGATCACAACCGGGAATTCGTGCGTGAGACCGAGTGCGGTGCGGATCTCTTGTTTCAGTTCGTTGACGTTGTAGCCCACACCCCGGACGCCTCGCGCTCCAAGGAACGAGAGGTCTTTGCGGACTTGAGCGGCGTTCACTCCTGCCGTCCGGGCGAGGTCCTCCGACGAGCACGTGCCGGCGCCGGCGCGCATCGCCAAGCAGCGGAGGTACACCGGAAGCCGTGCAACGGTGGCATCGGGGATGTGCTTTCTCATCGAGGCAAGACTACCGGCTTCGGAATCGACGGCTCCACCCGAGATCCCTGGCCACCCCTGCTCTCGAGTACGAGCGAAGGTATCGTCAGCGTATGCGCCCGTTCACCGCGATCGTCGTTGTCGGACTTCTGGTCCTCATCGTCGGTGCGTTCGTGGCGAAACTCGTCGCGACCGGCCTGACGCCCTGACCGTCAGGATTCGTGATTCTGGATCGGAGTGATCGGGATTCGGGTGGTCCCCGACGGCCGAAACCCAACCGACGTACGAACCGATAGCGAATACTTCTCGTCCGCTCGGCCACCTCGAACGGCGATGGCCATCTGGCCGTACGAGTCGACGTGAATCAGGCCATCGCCCGGAGCTACGTCCCCATATGCGGTGCACCACGGGACCGCGCGGTCGGTTCCTGCGATCAGCATCGACACGTCATCGCCGGGTTCGATCCCCAGCGATCTCAGATCGGCCGGGCTCACGTTGGTCTGCGCGTTGCCGAAGTGGTCGATCCACAGGACCTCGCCGAGCTTGCCCCCAAGTCCGTCTGATTCGACGAGGGGAATCATCATCGGGGCAACCGTGCCGGGTTCGATGACTGGACCGAGATCCTCGATTGTCGCTTGCTCCGAGGCAAGCACGGCGGCGGCCGGACCGAAGACGTCGCGCCCGTGGAAGGTCTCACCTTCGGAGGGGAGACGGAATCTCGGATCCTCGATCGAGACGATCAGATCCGCACCGCCAACGATCGCGACCGCAGGGGCGAGCAGACCGTTGTCCGGCCCGACGAAGAATCCCCACGGGGTCCGAGCTGCAATGGCACGCCGCTCCGTACCGACCCCCGGGTCAACAACAGCGAGGGCAATCCCTTCCGGCAAGTACTGGATCGACCGCATCAGCGCCAACGCGGCGCCTTGTACGTCGCCGGCATCGAAATCGTGCCCAACGTCGATGATCCGAACCTCAGGTGCAATTCGTGCGATCACCCCGTGGACGACGCCGACAAACTCGTCGGTCCGGCCGAAGTCGGAGAGGAAGGAGATGGGCAACGGCATAGGCGTGTGAGAGTAGTGAGGACACGGGTGGTCGGGAAAGAGATACGAGACCCGAGACTGTCTCGTATCTCGTATTTCCGATCCGTCGTCCTACTTCCTACTTCCTCCCGGATCCCACCACCCCGCCCGGGCGACTGCGGATGGCAGCTCGCAACCCAATCTCTGCTCCAGCCAGTGGGTGGTCTCGATCGTCATCACCGGATCCACCCCGGTCTCGACATTCATCCGATCGAACAGATACAGCAAGTCCTCGGTTGCGACGTTGCCGGTGGCGTTCGGAGCGAAGGGGCACCCGCCGGTTCCGCCGACGGACGCGTCGAACGTGCAGACTCCGGCGGCATAGGCTGCCACCACATTCGCAACCGCCGTGTTCCTCGTGTCGTGGAAGTGGCACCGCAACGGTACGTCGGTGACTGAACGGATCGCAGAAATCATCGCCTCAACTTGAGCCGGGACGGCCACGCCGATGGTGTCACCGAGGGCAACCTCGTTTGCACCCGCGGCCGCCGCCCGGCCGGCCAGCTCAACAACTTCGTCGACGGACACCGGCCCGTCGTACGGGCAGCCGAACGCGACCGAGATCGTGACCGTCGAAGGGCGGCACTCGACGTCGGGAACCATCGTCTCGATCTCGCGCATGGTCGTGTCGGGAGACACACCGGCGTTGACGCGGTTGAAGCCATCCGATGCTCCGACGACGAAGTTGACCTCATCCACCGATGTCGTCAGAGCGCGCTCGAGACCACGCCGATTCAGGACAAGGCCGATGTACGAGATTCCATCGGGACTCGGACCGAGCTCCGCGACCACAGCCTCGGCGTCGGCCATTTGGGGAACCCGGTCGGGGTGCACGAATGAGGCAACCTCGATACGACGCGCCCCTGCATCGACGAGGCGATTGACCAGCTCCACCTTGGTCTCGGTGTCGAGCATGGTCGCTTCGTTCTGGAGACCGTCACGCGGTCCAACCTCCACGAGCCCAATGTGAGGGCCGTCGTCGCCTCTGTGGCCCGCGTGGCCTGCGCCCTTCATCAGAACCTCCGCGTCTGGTCAGACCTAGCAGGGCCGATTATGGCCGGGATGCCGCCATCGCGCCGACGTAGAACAGCGGGCATCCGCGTACGATGAAGGGCAATGGCGCTGAACCGAACCGACATCGACCCGGGCGAAGGACCGACTGAATGACGGTGTTGATTCCCGACGCACGCCGCTCCCTTCTCGGCGGCTTGATCGACGACGCTGCGTTGCTCGGCCCATCGCCGCCAAACGTTGAGCATGCGGTCGGCGCGTATCAACGGCTGAGAGCAACAGAGCACGGCTGGATGGTCGGTCGGCTGGTGGTGCCAGTCTTGCGCCTCGAGGAACTCGCTGGAGTACTCGTAAGAACCCTGAGGTCGGGCAGTAGATCGGTGCCGATCGTGGCTGCGTTCGATGGCGATACCGCTTCGAGCGCGTCGATCGCGGCATCAGTTCACACGATGCTCGATCCCGCGGCCCGGATCGAACAGGTCCTCCTTCCAAACGAATACTCGGACCCGGTCGATCGAATCGACGACGCCGTTGCCGCGGGGAATGGCATTCATCACGGCGTGCTCTCAATGGTCGCTCTGCCGTTCGGCGTGTCAAACGACGAGACAATGGATGCGATCGCCGCAACGGGCACGAAGACACTCCGAGCCGCCGGTGCGTGGATCGATCTCCGCTCGGCGGTTGTCGGTCCCGTCACCCTCTCCGCAACGATTGGAGCGTGTGTCCGCTCCTCCTTGCCGTTCACGGTTCTTGCCGATCATCTTCCTGCCGTCACCCAGGCCAATCTTCCAAGCGGTGAATGCCGGTACGGCGCGTTGAATCTCCTCGCAGCGGCTCTGCATGTACCTCCCACAGGGCCCGACGCGGCCGACGTCCTGGCCGACGCCAACCCGGAGACCTTCTCGATCGACTTCGGGGGTCTCACCAGGAACGGTGTGGGAATCCGCGGGCGCGGATCGGTCGGAGCAGATCGGAGCCCGCTCATGTCGCTGACGACCCTTGGGGCCGCAGACACGATCGCAGCGCTCGGCGCTCTCAGCAAGGCGCTGTGACCCAATCGGCCACCAGCGGTCCTCGGCCGTTCCCCACACACGACTAGCCTGTCCGCCGATGCCAACACTTCGCTTGTTCGCACGATTCAGAGAGATCGCCGGCACCGACGAGACAATCGTCGAAGGCGGCACTGTTGGGGAGATCCTCGACCGCGCCTCGGAGGCGTACGGTCCTGCGTTCGCCAACGGCTTGAAGTTCGCGGGCGTGTGGGTCAATGGCAACCCGGTCGGTCGGGACGCCGCCGTGGGTGCCGACGATGAGATGGCGATCATTCCGCCGGTGTCCGGCGGTACCTATGCCGCTCCCCGCACCCAGCGTTCGTTGTCCGTCGATCCCGCAGAGAGCATTCTGTCCGTCATCGTCCTTGCCGCGCTCCTCGTCTCGGCGTGGGTGCCGCTCGAGTGGTTCGTCGTTATCACCGTCGGTGCTGCACTGGCGTGGCTCTGGGACCTGTCTGACACCGACGCGACGCGGACCGGCTCCATCAACCTCTACGCCGTGCTGTTCGCTCCTCCGATCGCGGCAGCCGCGACTTACGCGTGGGGATACGAAGGATTCGCCGGTGGCTTTGCCGCAGCGATCGCGATCGCGATCTTCTGGCCGATATTCGAATCCCGGTGGAGAAGCGTCGAATCGATTGGAATGACGACATCAGTCGCGATGATCGCGGCGGCAGGAGCCGGCGCGATCGTCATGCTTCGCATGATGTCAACCGCGATCGCTCTCTCGTTCCTCTTCATCGTGGGGTTGGCGATCATCGCCGCCCTCGTCACCGGAACGTACGGCGGACAAACGATCGATCCGAACGTGGGAATGCTCGTCGGAGCTCTCATCGCCGGCCTCCTTGCAGGGGTACTGACCGACGACATTGACTTGGCAACCGGTCTCGTAGCTGCCGTGGCGGTAGCTGCTGGACTGATCGCCGGTCGCGTCCTCGGCTCGATGGTCCGCACCGGGTCGATCATGCACACTGTTCGACTGCCCGGTCAGCTCAGTCCCCTCGACGGACTGTGGCTCGCCGCGCCACTCTTCTGGCTCGCACTCGTGGCGCTCGGCTGATCGAGGGACTGTTCGTTCCCTGAACCAAGCACTAGCCTCATAGTCCTATGTCAACGCAGCGCGTTCATCGCGCCTTGATTCTCCTCCTGATCGTCGTGCTTCTGGCGCTCATGCCGATCGGCGCGTCCGCACAAACAGAAGGGGACGTCAACCGGGCAGAGGATCAGGTGGAGCGCGCCCAAGACGCAACATCCGCCGCGTACACGAAGTGGCAAGCTGCGCAGGACGACCTCGAAGCTGCGCTGCTCGAACTCGACCAGGTCACGAGTCAACTCGACAATCTCATCTACACCATCGGTCTGCTCGAGAGCAAGATCTCCAGCTACGAGGGCGATGTCGAAGGACTCCGGGAGACCGCTCAAGAGCTGGTTCTCGAGGCGTACACCTCAGGTGGACGGGGACTCGTATCGGCTGCGTTCGAAGCGGGATCGATCCAGGATCTGCTGACCTCGCAGCAACTCATGGATAGCGCGGCGAATCGCGACATCGCCGACCTCGACCGCCTCCAAGCAGTTTCGAGAGAGATGGACCGCCTGAAACTCGACCTCATCGACAGCAAGGCTGAGGTGGAAATTCTCGAGGCACAAGCGGCAGCGCTGGTCGATCGCGCCAACGCGCTCTCACAGGAGGCGAAGGACACCTACAACAACGCCTCCGCCGCGGAGCAGCGGGCGATCGACAATCTCGCAAAGGAACGCCACGAGCTTCAGGCTGCGATCGCCCTCAAAAAGGCCCAGGACGTCGCGGCAGCGAATTCGAAGCCCGGGAACGCAGCGGGTCTCCCGCCGGCGGCAACTCCGGGGTTCTACTGCCCGGTCCAAGGGGGCGCTTCGTTCATCGATTCGTGGGGGTTCCCGCGATCCGGCGGCCGCCGACACAAAGGTGTTGACATGTTCAACAGCCGCAACACGCCGCTCATCGCCGTTGTCGACGGGCGCGTCAAGTTCTCGTCGAACAGCCTCGGCGGACTCTCCACGCATCTGTACTCCGGGGACGGCACCACCTACTACTACACCCACCTCGAGAGCCACCCGTCGGGCATCTCGTCCGGCCAATACGTTTCGGCTGGGACGGTCGTCGGCTACCTCGGAAACAGCGGCAACGCTCGATATACCTCACCACATCTGCACTTCGAGATCCGACCCAACAACGTCGCGATCAATCCGTACCCGACCGTGCGCCACTACTGTCCCTGACGCGAAGCACACACGGGGAGCCGTACACGTGGAACCGCGCAGGAGACGCATCGACCTGGCAACCGATCCGGCGTATGTGCAGGATCTCAGCTTGCTGCCGATGGATGAACTGAGGGAACGCAGAGCGGTCCTCGACGATCTCGATACGGAATTGTCGTTCTATCGCCGCATGCTCCATGGACGAATGGACCTGCTCTCGTTCGAGATGCGCCGGCGGTCGGGTGAAGAGACGCGGACCTTGATCGAAGCGCTGCCTCAGATTCTCGCCGACGGGATCGACGGACCAAGCCGCAACACGATCCCGCGCGACCTCCCCCTGACCCTTCCGGAACTCAGTGGCGAAGGGAATCGTGCGATCGACCGGGCGCTCGGTGACGATTTCCTCGCTCACCTCCCGAGTCTCGAAGACAACGACCTCGAAGAAATCCAGGCTGCGCTCACCGACGCGGAGCGAGAGGTCTCGAACCAGCGTCGCGCGGTCTACGACGTCCACGATCGGATCAGCGCGGAGATCACGCTCCGATATCGAGAAGGCCTCGCCGACGCGACCGACCTCCTCGACGAGCAGTAGCCGTCTTGCAGTTCGCCACCGTCCGAAACGGGCTGCCTGAATCTCTTCACGATGTCTCCGTCTTCGCAACCGATGCAACCGGTGCCGAGCTCTATCGATTCGGAGACCCCGACCGGCCGTTGTTCTACCGGTCCGCCGTCAAGCCACTGCAGGCCACGGTCGCCCTCGAAATGGGGATCGATCTCCCGCCTGAGCACGTCGCCGTCGCATGCGCGAGCCACAGCGGCTGGCCCGCACACCTCGCCATCGTTCGACGGATGTTGCACGATGTGGGTCTCGACGAATACGCCCTTCAGTGCCCGGCAGTCTGGCCGCTCTCGCAGAGCGCACGGGACCTGCAGATCCGTCGGGGGGTCCGCTCGGTCAAAGGTGTCTTCCACAACTGTTCCGGGAAACACGCAGCAATGCTGGCTGCCTGCGTCGCCCAAGGCTGGCCGATCGATACCTACCTCTCCCCGGCTCATCCGCTCCAAAAGCAGATCGTCGAAGTGGTCGCAGAGGCGACCGGTTTCAGGCCTGAACCGGTGGGAGTCGACGGGTGTGGCGCTCCCACGCTGCGGGGGTCGATACGCGGGCTCGCCGCCGCATTCGCCCAGCTGAGCTCGAACCGTCGCTATGAGCGAGCGTCGAGCGCCATTGCGCGGTTCCCCTCGCTCGTTGCCGACAACGAGCGGGCCGACGGCAAGCTTGCGCGTTGGTGGGGCGGGCCGGTCAAGGTGGGCGCCGAGGGGCAGATCGGGATCGGCCGTCATGGAATCGGCATCGCTGCGAAGGCCAAGGCGGGCGGGAGTGATGTTGCCGTCGCGGCCGTCATCGCCGCAGCCAGCGATCTCGGGCTCCTTCCTGACGCAATGCGCTCAGGTCTTGCCAACCAAGCGGCACCGCCCGTACTCGGTGGCGGCGTTCCGGTCGGCGAACTCACCAGGAGCTGAACGGTGAGCGCTGAGATCGTGGCCTCGTGGGACACCACTACTCGAGCGCTTCACGCCGCCGCTCCGCTGACCGGCCCGTTCCCCAATGCCTCGTTCTTGCAGGCCTGGGAGTCCCATTTCGCCAGACCCACTGTCGAGACGTTGCTCGTGCGCTCGGCCGATGGTGCCCTGCCGATCTGGATCGATGAACGGACGATCCGTTTCCAAGGTGAGGCGGACGTCACCGACTACCACGCGCCGCTCGGGTCGTCGATCGAGCCACATGTGGCGCTCCTCGGCCGGCGGTTCAGCGGGTTCGATTTCTCATTCGACAGCGTTCCGATCGAGGCGCAGGCGGAGCTCCTGCGGGCGCTCGATCAGACAGCGACAACGGTCACCGTTCGTGAGCATGCAGCAGCTCTGGTTCTCGACCTGCCGACCGAGCCGAGTGCGTGGCTCGCTTCCCTCTCGAAGAAGCACCGCCACGAGGTTCGCCGGAAGCAACGGAGATTCGTCGACCTTGTGGGTGAGCCTGTCTACGAGCGCCGCTCCGACGTGGAGGCGTTCACGGCCTTCCTGGCAATGCATCGTGGCGCGCCGGGCACCAAAGCCACGTTCATGACGGCACGGGCGGAGGCGTTCTTCCTCGCTCTCCTCACCGATGTGGGCGCCTTCGTCGACCAGCTGAGTGTCGACGGGCGACCCGTGGCGGCGGCGTTCGGCTTCGCCGACCACCAGGGCTACTACCTCTACAACTCGGCCTACGAAACCGCTCTCGCCGAGGCTGCCCCGGGCATTGTGCTGATCGCAGCCATGATCGAGCGGTCGATATCGGACGGCCTCATTCGATTCGACTTCTTGAAGGGCGATGAGCGGTACAAGTACCACCTCGGCGCCGTCGAGCGGCCGCTGTCCATCATTGAGGGAACGTTCGCATGATCGAACGCGTCGCGTACCTGGCGATGCACACGTCCCCGCTGCTGCAGCCCGGTGTCGGCGATGCAGGCGGAATGAACGTCTACGTCAATGAACTTGCGTGCACGATGGCGGATCGAGGGATCGATGCGGTCGTGTTCACGCGCAGGACCCATCCGGATCAGCCGACATCTGTGGCAGTCCGCGAGGGCTATCGCGTCGTCTATGTGGATGCCGGACCGCCACAGCCCCTTCCGATCGCAGACCTTGTCCCCTATGTGGCCGAGTTCGGCGAGGGAGTGGTCGCTGCGATCCGCGGCGGGGGGTTCGATATCGTCCACTCCCACTACTGGCTGTCGGGTTGGGCGGGCGTGCTCGTGAAGGAGGCGCACGGGTTGCCCCTCGCGAACTCGTTCCACACCCTTGGCCGCGTGAAGGACGCAGCTCGACGGCGAGATGAGAGCCCGTCGAGTTCCACACGCCTCAGAGCCGAGGAGGGAGTGATCGCTCTCTCCGACTGCGTTATTGCCTCCACACCGTATGAGTTCGACGACCTGATCGATCACTATCGGGCGAGTCCAGAACGACTCTGCGTATCCGAACCCGGAATCGACCACACCCTCTTCTCACCGGGCGCTCGCGACGAGGCGCGAAGAACGATCGGCGTCGGCGACGAACCCCTCGTGCTTTCCGTCGGCCGTATCCAGGCCCACAAGGGACTCGATGTGGCGATCGACATGCTGCCGTACCTTCCGGACGAGGTGGCGGTTGGCTCCGGTCAGACCACACTCATGGTCGTCGGCGGTCCAAGCGGAGCAGGCGGCTCGAGCGAGATCGAACGCCTCCGCCAACAAGCCCGCTCTATCGGAGTCGCCGATCGCGTCACGTTTGTGCCCCCACAACCCCATGATCAGCTCGTTCACTACTACCGAGCGGCCGATCTCCTTGTAATGCCGTCACGCTCCGAATCGTTTGGTCTCGTCGCTGCGGAGGCACAGGCTTCGGGGCTCCCCGTGGTTGCGAGCCGGGTCGGCGGTCTCCCCTACGTGATCGGCTCGTCAGTGTCCGGGTTGCTCATCGACGACCACAACCCCCGCTCCTTCGCAGCAGCGAGCACCGCGATCCTCGACCATCTGGACTTCCGGAGCAACCTCTCGAACGGAGCCGTCGAGTACGCCAAGAGATTCTCCTGGACCGCCACGGCGAACCGGCTCATCGATTTGTATGACGGGATAACACGGCGATAGCAGGAACGCGAAACATGCCGCTCCGAAACTTGTCCATACGGGGTTGTGCACAAGCACCTGTGGATACCTGTGGATTTGTGGAGAAGTCTCCCGTTGAGGCCCATCTGGCCCCAATAGGACCGAAGAGCAAATCGCAAGAGCGCGGAATCCTCCTCTGAATCGGGCTTCAGGGGGCTTGAAGCGGGTTTGCAGAAACCGTAGGGTCGGCTATGGATGGCCCAAGGTGCCGGAGCACTCAACCCTTGTTCGGGGAAGTGCGGGGAATGCCTGCGAAGGTTCCTTGGGCCATCCCCATAGGATCGCTCGGCCAACGATCACGGAAGCCGGTTCTTCGTCGGCGGTTCGTCCGGTCAGATCCCGAAGATCAGCTGACGAAGCCGCACGCGCTGAGTGGCGAACGTCTCGAGATCGACTCGCAGTGATCCCAATCTGAGCCCGCGCATCTCCTCACCGAGGTGAGTCGCGACGCGCAGCACACCGCCGGTCGACTCCACTACGCCGAGGCCGAGGCAACGGCCCTCATCGTCCTGCACACCAACCAACATCCCGTCCAGCCGATCGAGATCGAACTCCTCGGGAAGGGTCGGAGCGAAGACCGTCGTCTGGACTCGCCACCGCGGCAGCGGGGCGGCAAGTGCCTCTCGAAAGGCAGCGGACTGACGGTCCTGACGCTCGGTCGGCGACGGGGGTGTCGCGTCATTCGGGGGTTCGGCGGTCGTAATCTTCGCCGAGAGGAACCGCCGGAGCATGCCGATGATCGGTTCGAGTTCCTCGCCCCGCTGAAGGGCGATACCGAGGTTCGGTTGGGTCAACTCCCACAAGTGATACTTGAGAGTCTGGCCGACTACGCCACCGACAACGCCGCTCGTATCCACGATCACAAGGTCGGATCGCGCACGAGCCGTCTCGACGAGAGAGGCCACCGCAACCACGTGTGGAAGAACCACGCCCTGCGGCGACGTGGAGCCAACGAAACGCATCTCGGCCGGAGGAATGCTCGGATCGAGGTCCGCCGGCGACTCGATGTACTTGAGGCCCACACACGCCGGCGGACCAGCAACCGTTGAGGCGACGTCCCCATCGACGTATGCAACGGAGAGGCCTGCGTCGAGGGCATCGAGGATGAGGAGTTTCGCAAGCGTCGTCTTGCCGGTCTCCGCCGCACCGATGAGCATGACAACACCGGATACGTCGGCCATGCGCTCACGCAGCGCTTCGTACGCCCGACCCGGCACCACCTACCTCCTGATTCGACTCCCGCAGTGTAGGAACGACCCCCCAAGTAGCTCGGGAGGGCGGGGCAGGGGAAGTCGCGTACCCAGGGTTGTGGACGTCCCATTTGGCGTGGTGGGCCCACAGAATGGATCTCGTTCTGACTGCCTCATACGCAAACTCCCGTTCCGCGGGCTGGGGACGCCAAATAGAACGTGGGGAACCCTGGGTACGAGTACTAGGTGAGCTCGTCGATCCAGGCGTCGAAAACTGCTGCCGCCGTCTCCTTGACCTCTGCATCGGCAGCGCCGAATGTCTCGACCAACACATCAGGGTCGGTCCCGCTGTCGATCGCCAGCTGACGGGCGTCACCATTCGCGAGCCAACCGCCCAGGAGTGACGGTGTGACTTCTGGGTGTGGCTGGATACCGACCGCCGTCCCCACCCGGAAGACGTGGTTGAATCCGCCGCCCGTGGCCAGCAATGTGGCTCCGGGTGGCAGGTCAAAGGTGTCCTGATGGAACCGAATCACGCGACGGCCAACGAGCGCAGCTGCGATTGGGTCACCGATGCCGTCGGCTGTCGGTTCCACCGGGGCGAAAACGACTTCTGCAGCGTCGGCGAGATACGCTCGACCCCCGAGGGCATCGGCCAGTAGCTGGCAGCCGAGACAGATCCCGAGCACCGGGATCCCCCTCTTCGCACAGGCGGCGAGGAACCGCTTCTCCTCAGCGAGGAAGGGGTAGGCGTCCTCATCGTACGCACCCATCGCCCCTCCGAGGGCCACCACCCCCGACACGCTCCCCGGGTCTGGCAACTCCTCACCGGCGTCGAGGCGCACAGCCGTCCATTCGACACCTCTCCGATCGAGCGCGTCTCCCAGATACGCAGCCGGCGCCTCCGGCTCATTCTGGAGAACGACGACCGGCTTCATTCGTGCCTCGCCCGCAATTCGCGCCGCATGATCTTCGCCGAGGCCGTCCGCGGGAGGATGCCAACGAAGATCACATCGTCGATCTTGAAGAGCGGATTCAATTCAGAGCGGATCGCCTGCTGCATCAGCACCCGCAGAACCTTGGGATCGGGCACCACGCCCGGCTCCGGTACCGCATAGATGACGAGCCGGCTCGGCCCGCCGCCCGGTGGCTGGACGCCGACGGCAGCCACTTCGGATACTCCGTCGATCACACCCACGACGCGCTCGAGCTCGGCGGATGAGACCTTGACCCCGCCCAAGTTCATCGTGTCGTCGGTCCGGCCGAGCGCCCGGTAGTAGCCGTTGGGCAGGCGCTCCATATGGTCGCCGTGCCGTCGCAGCGGAACATCAGCCTCTGGAACGCCGGCGTAGTAGACCTCGTCGTGGTTGCGTCCGAGCAATTCCTGCGACAGCCCAAATGACGGGGGCACGATGTACATCTCTCCGTTGTCGGCCGGATGCCCATCCTCGTCGAGAATCCGCACATCGAGCCCGAGCGCAGGCGTTGTGAACGTTGCAGGAACGGCATCGTGCAGGACGGTGCCTGCGATGTAGCCGCCGCCAATCTCTGTGCCGCCGCAATACTCGATTACCGGGACACCCCCGGCGACCTCCATCAACCAGGCATAGTCGTCCGGCACGGACGCTTCACCCGACGAGGACAACACGCGAACGTCGGTCCAGCCGGCGTCATCGAGGACGCGGTTGGCGCGCCATGCCGCGACGATCGAGGGAACGAAGCCGAGCACGGTCACCCCCGCCTCCCGCACGAAGTCGATGAAGCCGAGCCCTGTCGGGGCATCGTCGTACAAGGCCATGGTGGAGTCGTTGATCAGCGTCGCGAAGATGAGCCAGGGCCCCAGCATCCAGCCAAGGTTCGTCGGCCACGCGACGACGTCGTCTCCGTGGATGTCGTGATGGAAGTGACCGTCCATTGCGGATTTGATGGCGGTGAGGTGGGTCCACGGTATGGCCTTGGGTTCGCCCGTGGTTCCCGACGAGAAGAGGACATTGACGTGCCCGTTCGGGGCGCACGGGACCGGATCGAAATGCCCTGCATCGACGAGGAAGTCGTTCCATGAGACGTCGCCTTCGCGGAGCGGAATGCCGGCACCGCTATCGACGACGACACATCGCGGCGCGCCCGCTTCGACCACCTTGTCGAACATGGCGTGCTCGCGACCGGCACGTACAAACCGATCCTGGGTGACGACGAGCGACGGGTCGGCCATGCCGAGCCGCGTGGCAATCTCATGCGGAGCGAATGAGTCGGCAATCGAGACCACCCTGGCTCCGGCGGCGACCGTTCCCAGATACGCAACAACGGCCTCGACTGTCATCGGCATGGCGATCGCGACACCGTTGCCCGCTCCGATGCCGCGGAGCGAAAGGCCGTGGGCGAACTCGTTGACGAGGTGGCGTAGCTCCGAGTACGACATCCGACGGTTGATGCCATCGGTTCGGAATACGACGGCGGTCTTGTCGCCCGGCGCGGTGAAACACGAGTCAACGATGTTGAGCCGTGCACCGGGAAGCCACAGCGGATCACGGGGCGGACCCGTCACGATGCGATGGGGTGTCTCGTCGAAGACAATCCCCAGACGGTCCAGCACCATGCCCCAGAAGGCGCCACGATCAGCGGTCGACCACTCGTGGAGCTCCGCGTAGGAGGACAACCCCTGGTCGCGTATGGCCGCAGTCAGATTTGCACGCTCGATCGTGTCAGCGTCCGGTAGCCACGCCGCTTGCTTCACATCTGTCATAGGGGGACCGAGATTACCGCTCCGCGGCCGCCGGGTTCCGTAGAGTTGTCCCCGTATCAATGCCAATCGAGAGGGGAAGCATGTCGAGACGCTTCCGAAAGAGCACGGCAGCCGGCTTGTCCGCGTTGATGCTCGGGATGATGCTGGTGGTGCTTCTCGCAGCTCCAGCAGCAGCCGAGGTGACACGCGGCAAGTGCACCGGATTTGCCGAGTTTCCGTCCAAGGCCACAGACAAGACGCTCGTCGCCGAACGTCCGCTCTCCGAGGTCTTCCTTGTTCCGAAGGAAGAAACCGTGACCTACGCGGGCACACTCGAGCCCGGCGTCCAGCCGCCCGACAGCCCCGTCCCGTTCGAGGGGGGCGTCTTGTTGAAGACGCCGTTCAACTCCTGGCAGATCGTGAGTTGGGGTGGCGAGACCGTCAAAGTGGAAGCAAGCGGGAGTTACACGTATTCTGTGCCGAGTTGGGTACCGGCGGGAGCCGGCGAGCTCCAGCTGACCGCGTGGCACCAACAGGGTGACGTCGATTGCGAAGTTGCCGTATCGGTGCAGCTCGACGGCGACCCCGGCCCAGCGGCCCTCGTCGCAGCGGCCGGCACCGTCGTCATGGGCGCCGGCGTGCTCGCCGCAGGTGTGAAGAAGGGGGTGTCGTGATGAAGGGTCATCCAGTTCTCGGGAGCATCACCGGGTTCTTCTTCGGCCTCTTCCTGGCCGTCAGCCTCTTCTTGTACGGGGTGATTCCGTTGAGCAGCGCCTGGGTGTGGATTCTGCCGTTGGTCGGAATCCTGCTCGGCCTGATCATGGCCGCGTGGGCGCCCTTCGGAAAGGGTCCTGAGCCGGCGGCGGCGACAACACTCCCACCGGCGAGTAACACACCTGCGCCACCGCCACCGCCACCGCCACCTCCACCTCCTCCGGCGACCGATGCAGGGCCAACAGGAGACAACACGACCACCAGCTGACACCAACCAACGGGAGCGGGCACAATGGCAGCCATGCAGCGTGTCCGCTCCTCCTGGTGGGGCAATCCATTCCACGTCGCGTACACGATCGTCGTGTTCGTGATACTCGCGTCGCTCGACAACGCCGCCCTCGCGATGATCCCATCGATGGCGCTCTCCGTGTCGGAAACCCTCGACACATCCACCGGCGCCATTGGCGCCATGACCGGAGTGACAATCCTGGTCACGGCCGTGACTGCAGTCGGCTGGGGTTATGCAGGGGACTCCAGGACCCGCAAGCCGCTGTTGTTCTGGGGGACGATCATCTGGGCAGGCGGATCGCTCTTGTCGGCGACGGCCACCAGCTTCTGGGCATTACTCGCATGGCAGATCGTCGTGGCAATCGGCCTCGGCTCGATCGCGTCGGTCGGTTTCTCGGTCATCTCCGACTTCGTGGGTCCGAAACGACGCGGCCTCGCCATGAGCTTCTGGGGCATCTCCCAAGGGATCGGGACGCTCGTCGGCGGGCTCCTCGCCTCGCAGCTCGGAGCCGAGAACTTCCGGATTCCACTCGTCGTAATCGCGGTGGCCGGTTTCGTCTTCGCCCTGCTGTATCTGACGACGTATGAAGCCCCAAGAGGGTTCCGCGAACCCGAACTCGCAGCGCTGTACGCGGCCGGTGGTGAGTACGACTACCGGATCGACCGTGCCCAGATCCCGGAGTTGTTGCACCGCCGAACGAATCTGTGGCTCATCCTTCAGGGACTCACCGCGCAGGTTGCGTACGGCTCGCTCATCTGGGTCCCGCTCCTCTACCAGCAGAAGGTAATCGCCGAAGGCTACGGGGAAGCGACAGGGACCAAAGTCGGAGGTCTCTTCGCTGCGATCTTCACCGTCGGCGCCCTCTTCTCGATCCTGTTTGGCCATCTCGGAGATCGACTTCAACGCCGGACCCCGCGTGGCCGGGCGCTTCTCAGTGCCGTCGGGATTCTTGGCGCGGTCCCACTCTTCCTCGTCTTCTTCTGGGTGCCGCTACGCGGCCTCGACGTCACCGAAGGAGCGGGGACCCTGGAGTTGCTCGGTGAGGTCTTGGCAAGCTTCGTCACCAACCCGTGGGCCGCCCTCGCGTTCTTCTCGGCGATCGCAGCGATCGCTCTCACGTCAGCCGACTCGCCGAACTGGTTCGCGCTCATCTCCGACGTCAACCTGCCGGAGCATCGCGGGACGGTATTCGGCCTCGGCAATGCTGTGAACGGAGTGGGACGCTCCTTCGGCGCAGCGCTCACCGCCTCCGCCGCCTCTGCAATCGAACGATCGATCCCTCCGCCGTTCAACTGGGCAATCGGCCTGTCGCTCTTCCAGGTCTTCTTCCTGCCAACCGGCTGGTGCTACTGGAAGGCTTCACAGACCGCGCCAGGCGACATCGCGGAGGTTGTGGCGACGCTCACAGAGCGGTCAGAGCAGTACGTCAACAACACGTAGGCGGAGCCTCGCGAAAACAAATATCGCTCCGCGAAAAGCTCTTCCCTTTCCACCTTGCCGTAACCCGGGCCAGCATCTAGAACTAGGGACTGCTGTCTGTTTCCGGGGTGCGACGGCCCGTTTGCCCGGCACAACGGCCCCAAACGGGGGGTGTTTGACGGATGGCACGTGTGTAATTACACTCGTGAAACCGTGCTAGATGTAGGGGGTACGCTGCTTCCCTACCCCAACATCTAGTGGGTGTGTATAGATCTGTGGATATTGAGCGCCGGTGGTGGCGCTCCTTGAGGAGGAACAATGACGGAAGGGCTCCAAGTCGAACGGCGGTTCACAACCGCGGGGGTTGATCCATACGAAACCGTGGAGTGGGTCCGAAGAGATTCCCGCATCACCAACCCGGACGGCTCGACCGTGTTCGAAATGGAGAATGCCGAAGTCCCCGCTGCCTGGTCTCAAGTTGCTGCCGACATTCTGGTGTCGAAGTACCTCCGCAAGGCCGGGGTCCCCCAGCGAGACAACGATGGCAACCTCCTTGTCGATGAAGACGGTGAGCCGGTCCTCGGACCGGAGCGATCAGCCCGCCAGGTGATCGACCGTCTCGCGTCCACGTGGCGCTGGTGGGGCGAGGAGCACGGATACTTCGCGTCGAGCGACGACGCAGAAGCGTTCGAGCACGAGATCGCCTACATGCTTCTCCATCAGATGGCGGCACCGAATTCTCCGCAGTGGTTCAACACAGGCCTCAACCACCGCTATGGCATCGAAGGTGTTGCACAAGGCTTCTGGTACGTCGACCCGGAAACCGGCGAGAACGTTGAATCCCCCGATGCCTACAGCCGACCGGCACCGCACGCATGTTTCATCATGAGCGTCGACGACGACCTCGTGAATCCGGGCGGCATCATGGATCTCTGGGTCCGAGAGGCTCGTCTGTTCAAGATGGGTGCAGGCGCCGGAGCTAACTTCTCCCGCATCAGGGGAGAAGGTGAACCGCTCTCAGGGGGCGGAAAGTCCTCCGGCTTGATGAGCTTCCTCAAAGTCGGGGACCGCGCAGCAGGGGCCATCAAGTCTGGTGGAACGACCCGACGCGCCGCCAAGATGGTCATCGTCGACATCGACCACCCCGACATCGAGACCTTCATCGCATGGAAGGCGAAAGAGGAAGACAAAGTCAGAGCGTTGGTCGCCGCGGGCTATCCGGCCGACTTCAACGGCGAAGCCTACGCGACCGTCTCCGGCCAGAACTCCAACAACTCGGTTCGCCTCACCAACGAATTTGTTGATGCGGTCATCGACGACACCGATTGGGATCTCACGAGTCGCACCGACGGAAGCACGATGAGAACCGTCAGGGCTCGCGACCTCTGGCGCCAGGTCGCTGAGGCCGCGTGGGCAAGCGCGGACCCGGGTGTGCAGTTTCACACGACGATCAATGAGTGGCACACGGCACCTGCCGAAGGCGACATCAGGGCATCGAACCCGTGTTCCGAGTACATGTTCCTGGACAACACGGCCTGCAACCTCGCATCCCTGAACCTGGGCCAGTTCTACGACGACAAGAAGGGTGTCTTCGACCTCGACTCCTACCGCCACGCGATCCGTCTTTGGACGATCGTGCTCGAGATATCGGTGACGATGGCGCATTTCCCGTCGAAGGAGATCGCACAGGGTTCGTACGACTATCGCACGCTCGGCCTCGGCTACGCCAACCTTGGTTCCCTTCTGATGCGGATCGGAATCCCGTACGACTCCGACGAGGGCCGCGCGATCGCCGGTTCACTCACCGCGATCCTCACGGGAGATGCGTACGCCACGTCCGCCGAAATGGCCAACGTGCTCGGACCGTTCCCGAAGTTCGAAGAGAACCGCGACGCGATGTTGCGCGTCATGCGGAATCACCGTCGCGCCGCCTACAACGCCGAACAGGCTGACTACGACACCGTGAGTCACTACGTCACAGGAATCGATCCAGGATTCGGTCCACCGGAGATGGTGGCGGAAGCCCGCGAGGCCTGGGACACGGCAGTCGAACTCGGTGAGCAGTACGGCTATCGAAACGCACAGGCGACCGTCCTCGCGCCGACCGGAACGATTGGCCTGCTGATGGACTGCGATACGACCGGAGTCGAGCCCGACTTCGCTCTTGTTAAGTTCAAGAAATTGGCGGGTGGCGGCTATTTCAAGATCGCCAACGGGTCGATTGCACCGGCCCTTCAGCGATTGGGCTACAGCGAGGAGCGCATCGAGCAGATCATCGACTACGTCGTCGGCACGATGAGCATCCAGCGAGCGCCGCATATCAACGCCGCGACGTTGATGACCAAGGGCTTCACGGCCCAGGACATCGAGAAGATCGAGGCGGCGCTGCCGTCGGTGTTCGAGATTGGCTTCGCATTCAATCAGTGGACACTGGGCGAAGAGACGATGCAGAACCTCGGGTTCACCCCCGAGCAGTACAACGGTCTCGGCTTTTCGATGCTCCACGAACTTGGCTTCTCCGATGAGCAGATCCGTGATGCAAACGACTACGTCTGCGGACGCCAGACCATCGAGGGAGCCCCCGGCCTCCTCGACGAGCACCTTCCGGTGTTCGACACGGCGAATCGCAACGGCCGCTATGGCGAACGGTTCATCGACTACGAGGGCCACATCAAGATGATGGCTGCCGCCCAGCCGTTCATCTCGGGCGCCATTTCGAAGACGATCAACATGCCGAACGAGGTGACGATCGAGGACATCGAAGAGTCGTACCGGCTCTCGTGGGAACTCGGCCTGAAGTCGATGGCGCTCTACCGGGACGGCTCAAAGGCATCTCAGCCGCTGTCATCAACTACGGACGACCTCGCGGGCGAGGACGAGCCTGAGGCGATCACCGAGACCGTCATCCGCGAGGTCATGATCCACGCCGGGATGTTTCAGCCGGGCCTGTCCCCAACCGAGGCCTACGACAACATCTCCCGTCCCCGCTTCCTCTTGCCATCCCGCAGGATAGGATTCACACAGGAAGCTCGGGTGGGGGGCCACAAGGTGTTCCTCCGCACCGGCGAGTATGCGGACGGCACCCTTGGTGAGCTCTTCATCGACCTGGCGAAGGAAGGTGCGACGCTGCGCGGCGTGCTGAGCTGCTTCGCGATCGCCGTCTCGAAGGGCCTGCAGTATGGGGTCCCGCTCGAAGAGTTCGTCGACACGTTCACGTTCCAGACGTTCGAGCCGCGCGGATTCGTCGAAGGTCACCCGAACATCAAGATGTCGAACTCGATCATCGACTACGTGTTCCGTGCCCTCGGTGTTGAGTACCTCGCCCGCGATGAACTCGTCCAGGTGCCACCGGACCGTTCCGGCGAGCTGCCGGAACCGCCACAGGGCATCGCCGTCGACGCAGGGACCCAACTCGACCTCACCGACGCTGCCATGGAGAACGATATCGATGCGCAGGTCGCCGCTGCGAAGTTCGTGGATGACGACAACAGCGCGATGCCGGAGCCACAGCCGGTGCCCGCCAGAGCCTCGGTCCTTGTTTCCGACGGCCCGGGAACCGCTGCAGCTGCTGCAACGACCGCAGCCGAAGCATCCCTCGGTGATCTGATGGGCGACGCACCGGCATGCTCCACGTGCGGTCACATGACCGTCCGGAGCGGCTCGTGTTACGTCTGCCTGACCTGCGGAGATACAACCGGCTGCAGTTGATGGGACCGCGTGAATCGGCAACCCTGATGGCTGTCGAGTACTGGTGACGAACCACTGCCGTCAGACATCGGGGTCGCGACGGCACGCTGTTGCCACGTAGCCCCTCGATCGAGGCGTGCGGATTCGCCGCTACCGGAGGTTGACTCTCGTTCCGTTCGCACCTGGTGGACCGTATCGCTTCAAGGTGTAGGAGCCGGGCGGAAGATCCATCCCCTCGAGAACGGGACCAACCACGTCGAACAAGAGGGCGGCGTCGGATCCGTACATGTACAGGACTGCACCGTCGGGGCCGATTGCATTCCCGTCGAACTCCCCGATTCCTGACGCCTCGATGGCCGCTATCAGCGGATCCTCGATCGAGTCGAGGTCGCGGCCCGCCTGATCCGCCGGCAGGTTGACCAACACCGCATGTTCACTCATCCGGGCGCCTCCCACGTTCTCATCGGCCGGATGCCACTCAGAGGGGAGCGCAACCCGAGGATCCGACTTCCGACGACACAGTATCCATCCGATTGGGATCCACCCCGTGACGGCCTGAGGGCTGCATCTCCGGAGGTGTGGTCGCTGCGGTCTACAGTTCCCCGATGTATTCCGACGAGGAGTTGGTGGGCGACCGGTCGGCAGCGAGCGGATGGGCGCTCGGTCTGTGGGCGGTCGCTGTCACGGTGTTCGTGGTCATCGCAATCCCCGCACTGCGCGACCTCGTGCAACCGGTCGATGAATGGTTCCGGGAGTATGCGATCCGGTTCGAGTGGGCACCGGCCGTCTTCGTAGCGAAGGCATTGCGGATAGTCGGAAGCGGGTGGGTCATGATCCCGCTCGAAGTCGCCGTGGGCATCTGGCTGATCAACCGTCGCCGGTGGAACGCGCTGGTGTTCTGGGCCGTCTCCATCGGCCTCGTGGAGGCGATCGTCTGGAGCTCCAAGGCGCTCTACGATCGTCCCCGACCGTCCGACGCCCTCGTCTCGACAACCGGCGCTTCATTCCCCTCCGGTCACTCGGCCACTGCGGCCGTCGTTGCCATCGGCCTCGTCCTGGTGTTCGCCCCTATCGCCAAGAACCGCTGGTACTGGTTTGCGGCCGCCGCAGGGTGGGCAACGCTGATGGCGGCGAGTCGCGTCTACCTGCGAGCGCACTGGCTGACCGACGCCGTGGCTGGAGCGACCCTCGGTGCGGCAGTCGCCCTGACCATTGCGCTTCTTGCCGATCGATGGAGCAACCGGGATATCGATCGGACGAACGAGCCCACAGTCGAATGATCCTCCGGTAGCATCACGATCCCTTCGAACCGAGTCGAGACCGATGATGCAGGCCGTGGAAATCAACGTTCCTGAGTTGGATGAGACGGTACGGTCACCGACCGATGCCCTCAACTTCGTGACGGCGATGCTGGTGGCCCTCGGGACAATGGTCGTCGTGATCATCTTCCCGGACGTGTTCGGTGGACTCGGCGTCGACCTCAACGAGATCCTCGACAACGCCTCGGGAGCCGGGGCAGAGATAGCGGGCCTCGTACTCACCGCGATCGTGCTCACAGTCCCGCTCGTGCTCGTCGTGTACTTCTCGTGGGTTCGCGATCTGCGGCGACTCGCAACCCTCGTCCTCGCGGCCGGCGTTGGAGCCGTCGCCACCGCGCTAACGATCGAACTCCTCTCCTTGATACTCGGCAGCTCGATTGTGACGCCAGAACGCGGCACCGTCGTGGTGGCTGAGACCGCGTACTACCCGTACGTTGCGGCGATCACCGCTGCCATTACGGCAGCGGCACCGTGGATGCCGCGCATGTGGCGGCGCGTTGCATGGGTGTCGCTCGCGGTCCTCGTTGTTATCCGACTTCTGCTCGGGTCCAATCTCCCCGCCGAACTCGTACTGGCCCTTGCACTCGGAGCCGCTTCCGGATCAGGGGTGCTATTCCTTCTCGGTTCGCCGAACCGTCAGCCGACGGGACCCCAGATCGTCGCAACCCTCAGACGCACCGGAATTGACCCGGCACGAATCGACACCGCACATGTCGACGCACGTGGTTCCACCCCCTACTTCGTCGTCACGACCGATGGCGACCGACTGTTCGTCAAGACGCTCAGCACCGACGAACGGAGCGCCGACATTCTGTTCCGTCTCTATCGGCGGTTCCGTTTCACCAATATCGGAGATGAACCGGCGTTCTCGAGCTTGCGCCGCGCAGTCGAACATGAGGCGCTCCTGGCGCGGAGCGCCGCAGCAGTAGGAGTTCGCACGCCTGAGCTGGCCGCGGTTGGACGCATCGGCGATGAGGACTACTCCATGCTGCTCGCACAGCGTGCTATCGAAGGCCGCTCGCTCGACTCCGTTCCTCCGGAGGAGCTCACAGACGGCTTTCTCACCGAGTCCTGGCGACAGATCGCCATCCTGCGTACGTTCGGTATCGCCCACCGGGACCTTCGCCTTGCCAACGTGTTCCTCGATGCCCACAACAACCCGTGGATCATCGATTTCGGCTTCAGCGAGCTCGCTGCATCGGACCTCCTCCTCGACAACGACATCGCTGAGTTCGTCACCTCAAGTGCGCTCCTGGTTGGCCCCGAACGGGCCGTCCGTTGCGCGGTCGAAGTGCTGGGCCCTGACTCGGTGTCGGGCGCGACTCGCCGTATACAAAGCGCGGCGCTCAGCGGCGCTACGAAGTCTGCCGTCAAGGAGAGCGACGACGATCTCCTCGAGCAAGTACGAGCCGAGATCGCAAACTCGACAGGCCGCTCTGCGGCCCCGCTCGACCGCATTACCCGCCTCCGACCTCCGCTCAATCGCAGCGCCACCGAACCATCGGCCGGTGACCCAGCGTGAACGTGCGAAGAGCTGTTCGTATCGGCACCGCGGCAGTTGTTCTGGTCGCATCGGCTGTTGAGGCTCGCCGGGGCCACCCTGGCTGGGAGCGCCGCATCTACCGGTCGATCAACGACGCTCCCAACGAACTCGCTCCCGTGGCCTGGCTTCCAATGCAGGCAGGCAGCCTTTCGGCCCCCTTCGCGCTCGCTGGGTGGTCGTACTGGCGGACCCGAAGCCTGGACCCCGCGATCGCATATGCAGCGGCTGGATTCACCACCTGGGTGGTTGCGAAGGGGATCAAGAAGGCAGTGGGCCGTGGACGTCCACACGACCACGATCCAACAACAAATCTGCGTCTGCAAACCAGGACGGACGGGAGCCTCGGATACGTGTCGGGTCATGCTGCCGTCGCCAGCACGCTGGCCACGGTCATCGGAAGCGGTCGGTCGACGATGGCGACTGCCGGACTCCAGGCCTTCGCTCTCGTCGTCGGGATCACCCGAATCTACGCGGGTGCACATCTGCCGCTCGACGTGGTCGGGGGTGCCGCCCTCGGGATCCTCGTCGGCGAAGCCACGAACTCGATCCGGTCTCGCGTCACAACCTGACTGGCCGGCGTCGCGCGGAGGCAGTTCTCATCTGTTTCTCAGGAACTTCGCACGGTGTTTTGCGTTGACGTTGATGAGATACCCGCAAGCGCAACGAACGGATCACGAATGAACTATCTCCCGAGCCCATACTCACAACCAACATTCTCTGCCGACACCGTCAGTTCCGGTGTGCCCGACCGGGAACCGAAACCTCCACGTCGGCGGACGTGGATGATCGTGCCGATCGCCCTGGCCGTGGCGATCGCGGGGGTTACGGGCGGACTCATCGGCGCGAGCTTCCAGCAGGACCCGGCACCGGTGATCATCGAGCAGGCGCAGCCGACCCGTGTGATCACCGCCCGACCGGCAGCGGCCAAGGTAGCTCCCGACACCGCTGTGGTTGGCGCAGACGTGATCCCAAGCATTGTGACCGTCGAAGTCGGCTCGGAGCCGAACGGGGCATTCGTACCGGTGGGGTCAGGATCCGGAGTGATTCTCGACACCGCAGGGAACATCGCGACGAACGACCACGTCGTGGAAGGCGGTACCGCTGCCCGCGTCATCCTGTCCGACGGCAGGATCTACGAGGCCGAACTCATCGGCACCGATCCACTCACTGATCTTGCCGTCCTCAACATCTCGGCCACCGACCTTTCGCCGATTGCGCTGGGATCCACGGACGATCTCACAATCGGTACGCCGGCCATCGCAGTTGGAAGTCCGCTCGGTCTCGAAGGCGGGCCTTCCCTCTCCGTGGGCGTTGTATCGGCGCTCGGACGGGAGGTTCAGACCGGCCCCGAGACCATCCTCTACGGCATGATCCAGACCGACGCGCCGATCACGAGTGGCTCGAGCGGAGGATCGCTCGTTGACGCCGACGGGGCATTGATCGGAATCACCACAGCAGTCGGTGTCTCCAATATCGGGGTCGAGGGGATCGGATTTGCCACACCCGTAGAGATCGTCGAACGCGTCACTGCCGAGATCATCGCGACCGGATCGGTATCGCACGCACTCCTCGGCATCAGTGGGGACACGGCCTATGACGCAACCGAAGACGGCGGTTCGGCGCCGGTCGGTGTCGACGTCCGTGAGGTGACGCCGGGCTCGGCTGCATCTTCTGCAGGGATCGCCGTCGGCGACGTCATCACGGCAGTTGACGGCTTCGACGTGCTGACCATGGACGAACTCATCACAGCCCTTCGCCGCGTCGGCGGCGGCGACTCGATCACCATCTCACTCAACGACGGCCGAACGGTGACCCCGACGTTGGCATCGAGGTAGAGCAAGAGTCCCCAAGTCGCCGGTCATCGGTCGCCGACCCCGTACCTCCCCCTGAGATTCCTCCCTCTCAGGGGGAGGTGACGGCGAGGTTCGCCGCGCGTTTGTGACAACCCCCGCCCCTCCCCCACGTCGTGGGGGAGGGTGCCCGAGCGCAGCGAGGGCGGGAGGGGGCAGCCTGGGAGCCGGCATCGCGAAGGTGAGGCTCGCAGCGAAGCGTTCTCCGCCATCCGGATGACCGGAAATCCGCCGCGAGGATGATGCATCCACGCGGTGGCTCGGGATACCATCGTCCCGTGACCACGGCCTCTCGACGCCTCCCACCCTGGGTAATTGACGTCATCCTTGCGGTGACCTTGACGATCGGCTCGCTCGTCGATCTCGCCGAACTGGACCTCGACACGATCCGGTCACTGGGCTGGCGCGAGCCGGATCCGTTCGCTGTTGTTCTGATTCTTCTCCAGACCGTCCCGGTTGCATTCCGCCGCCGCTTTCCGACGATGGCGCTCATGGTCGCCTCACTCGGGTTCTTCGTGGATCGCAACTTGAACTATCCGAGCACGATCGCGATCTTTGGCCTGCTCTTCGTCTTCCATGCGGTCGGGTCCGAACTACCGAGGAAACGCGCCCTGATCACCGGGTGGACAGCGATCGGCCTGATGACGGCGTTTACGGTCTCCGGTGTGTTCGCCGACCAGGTGTCGTTCGGAACTCCACTGGTCGTCTTCATCTTCACGAGTTTCCCGTTCCTCCTC
>Ga0316196_10000106_pt1 | contig 25333 bp, 26 predicted proteins | sample Eddsed2cm_MG_FD_204938 | JGI IMG/M metagenome (GOLD analysis project Ga0316196, IMG submission 204938) | Coastal sediment microbial communities from Maine, United States - Eddy sediment 2 cm | ecosystem: Environmental > Aquatic > Marine > Coastal > Sediment | place: USA: Maine | collected... | reverse complement strand
GCGGCGTTACCGCGCAATGTCCAGGATGCGCTGACACAGTGTGCTGCCGACACTCAGGCTTTTGTCTACGAAACCGCCGCACAGCTCGAAACCGATCTGCTGCAAAAGTTGAAAGACGCGGGCATCCAGGTCAACGAGGCTGACAAGGCGGCCTTTATCGAGGCGTCAAAGCCCATCTACGAAGAATTCGCAACCTCGGTCAACGGCGGTCAGGAGCTGATCGACACGGTTCAGGGCCTCGCGGGGGGGTCATAGGGGACCTCGCTCTATCGTTCTCACGGCATTCTGGCTTCCAACTGCATGTAACCGGCTCTCCCGGTCAGCATCTGTGAGGCAGACGCGAGTTCGCTTGGTCGAGTACACATCAGAGGCGTCACCGGCGAGTGCACTTTGCTCGGCAGTCTGACCAGTTTCTCTGACATTCTTCGCAACCGCGCCGATCCCGTCCGCAACGACGGGATCGGTCAGAGTCAGATATCCCCAAATGCGTCGAATCATAGGCACCGCGCTTCAAACTTTTCTGGAATGGACCACCATTCTGCTCATGGTCTCCCTGGCGGTCGTTGTCATCGTCGGCGTCTTTTTCCGGATGTTCGGCAGTTCCCTGTCCTGGTACGACGAAGTGGCGGCAATTCAGCTTTCCTGGGTCACCTATTACGGCGCTGCGTTGGCGGCCCTTAGGCGACGTCACATTGGCTTTGACAGCGTGCTGTTGTCCATTCCCATGCCCTGGCGCATGGGCGCCGTCGTGATCGCGGAAATCATCGTCCTTGGTTTCTTCTATCTCATGGCCACTACCGGTCTCCAGGTTCTGGAGGTGTTGCAGGGCGATCGTCTGGTATCCCTGACCTGGATGCCGGTGCAGATCACTCAGTCGGTGATTCCAATCGGGGCGGTCCTGTTTATCCTGGCTGAACTCATCAGCCTGCCGGATTATTGGCGCTCGTCGAAACTGGGCATTTCCCTGGAGCACCCGGAGATCCACGAAGAAGAGAGGGCCTGAGCCGTGCTGATCCTCTGGATGTTTCTGGCTCTGCTGCTGATGATCTGCATCAATGTGCCGATCGCGGTGGCGCTGGCGGTATCCGCAATCATCGGTCTGGTCGCCACCGAGGGCGTCAACAGTCTGGTGACGGTCGCTCTGGACATGTACGACGGCTCGACCAAGTTCTCCCTGATCGCCATCCCCATGTTTGTCCTGGCCGGCGCGATCATGAATGCGGCTGGCATCACAGACCGGCTGATCAATTTTATCAGTGCGCTGATCGGGTTCGTCCGCGGCGGCTTGGCCATGGTCAACATCGGTGTGTCCCTGTTCTTTGCTGAGATCTCCGGTTCCGCCGTGGCCGATGTGGCGGCCATGGGGTCGATCATGATCCCGCAGATGAAAAAACGGGGTTACTCCGCGCCCTTTGCGGCTGCCGTCACTTCGTCATCCGCCTCTCTGGCCATCATCATTCCCCCCTCGATTCCGATGATCCTGTACGCAGTATCCGCCAATACCAGCGTCGAGCAGTTGTTCGTTGCCGGGCTGGTTCCGGGTCTGATGGGCGCCGCCGGTTTGATGTTCGTTGCCTACCTGTTTGCCCGCCGCTACAACCTGCCGGTGGAATCGGCTTTCGACACCAAACGACTCAAGAAGACGTTTATCGAGGCGCTGCCCACCTTCGCGCTGCCGGTCATCATTCTGGGCGGTATTTTTGGAGGCCTGGTGACGGCAACGGAAGCCGCCGGCCTGGCGGTGCTCGCGGCCCTGGCCATCGGTCTCTGGTACCGGGAGCTGGACCTAAAGCACCTCAAGCGCGCGATGCTGGATGGTGGCATGCAAACCGCGGTGGTGATGCTGCTGGTGGCGGCCTCGGTGCTGATGGGCGGGTTTCTGACCCGGGCCCAGATACCCCAGGATCTGGCTGCGGCAATGCTGGCGTTTACCAGCAACAAATACGTCATTCTTCTGATTCTCAACGTGTTTTTTCTGGTGATCGGGTTTTTTCTGCATTCGGCCGCCGCCATCATTCTGGTGGTGCCCATCGTGGTGCCTCTGATTCAGCAGGTGGGCATCGATCCGGTGCACTTCGGCCTGGTCGTGACTTTGAACCTGGCGATCGGACAGCAGACGCCCCCGGTGGCCAGCGTCCTGATCACTTCCTGCTCCATCGCGCGGGCGAACATCTGGGAGGTGTCCAAGATCAATGTTTACTTTGTGGCCGTGCTGCTCACCGTTTTGCTGATGTGCACCTACATTCCGGCCATACCCATGTTTCTGGTCGAACATTTCTATAGGTGAAGGTTATGCCGGTGACAGCGAACGACACCACTGACGAGTTATTGTTTGCCGTTGATGCCGGTGTGGGGACAGTGACATTCAACCGGCCGTCGGCGCGCAACGCCCTGACTTTTGGCATGTATCAGCGCTTGCAGGACATCTGCGAGGGGATCGATCCAGGCGGATCGGTCAAGGTGCTGGTCTTGACCGGCGCCGGGGACCGGGCGTTCGCTGCCGGCACTGATATCAGTCAGTTCCGTGAGTTTTCGACCGCGGAAGACGCCATGGCCTACGAACAGCGCATAGACGCCGTGCTCAGTGCACTGGAACGTTGCCCGGTGCCCACCATCGCGGCGTTGGCCGGGGCCTGCACCGGCGGCGGCGCTGGCATTGCGGCGGCCTGTGATTTGAGAATCGCCACCCATGACCTCAGGTTCGGTTTCCCCATTGCCCGCACCCTGGGTAACTGCCTGTCGGCTGCGAACCTGGCGCGGTTGTCCGCATTGCTTGGTGCCGGCCGGGTCCGGGAGGTGATATTCACCAGTCGCCTGGTAGACGCCCAGGAAGCCCTGACCTTGGGCCTGGTGTCGGAGCTGGTTAACGACCACGACGAGTTGATGGGCCGCGCCAAGGCATTGGCTTTGCAGTTGATGGCGCAGGCGCCGTTGACGCTGAGGGCAACCAAGGAAGCCCTGCGCAGGCTCGGCTGCGCAGATCAAGTGGAGGATCAGGACCTCATCGTCATGTGCTACACCAGCGACGACTTCCGGGAGGGACTGGAGGCTTTTCTCGGCAAACGCAAACCGAACTGGACCGGGCGCTGAGTTCCATGGCCGGCCCGTTGGAGGGATGTCGCGTAATCGAGCTTGCCCATATCATGGCGGGCCCGGTGTGCGGGCTTATGCTGGCGGACATGGGCGCCGACGTAATCAAGGTGGAGAAGGCGACCGGCGATGACACGCGCCGCAGCGTTCCGCCTGACATTCGGGGCGAGTCCGCGGCATTCATGATGATGAACCGCAACAAGCGGGGCATCGTGCTGGACCTGAAACACCCCCAGGGCAAGTCGATCCTGCTGCGCCTGATCAAGGATGCGGACGTGCTGATCGAAAACTATCGCAAGGGCACCCTGGAGCGCCTTGGCCTGGGCTACGAGACGCTGAGATCCCACAACCCGGGACTGATCTACTGCGAGATTTCCGGGTTCGGGCGGACCGGGCCCTACGCCGAGCGGGGCGGGTTCGATCTCATCGCCCAGGGCATGTCCGGTCTGATGTCCATCACCGGCGAGGGGGAGGGGCGGCCGCCGGTTAAGGTTGGGGCACCGGTATCGGATATCACCGCAGGCATTCTGGGGGCCATGGGTGTGGCCGCGGCCTATGCCCGGCGACTGCAGACCGGAGAGGGGCAGCGGGTGGACACCTCTTTGTTCGAGGCCGCCATCGTGCAGACCTATTGGCAGTCCGCCATTACTTTTGCCACAGGCGTATCGCCGGGCCCCATGGGCTCGGCCCACCCGCTCAATGCGCCCTATCAAGCGTTTCGGACCGCCGATGGATGGATCAACATCGGGGCCGCCAACCAGGCGAACTGGGAGCGCCTGGTCAAGCTCATCGGGGTGCCGGAACTCCGGGCCGACCCGCGCTTTGTCACCAACGATCAACGTATGGTCAATCGACATGCGCTGGAGGACACCCTCAATCGGGTGTTCTCGGTTCAAACAACGGCATATTGGCTGGATCTGCTCCAGGCCGGCGGCTTCCCCGCTGGCCCGGTACTTTCTATCGCCGAGATGCAACAGGACCCCCAGACCCTGGCCCGAGATATGGTGGTGGAGACGGTGCATCCCTTGGTAGGGCGGGTTTCAACGCTTGGGTTGCCGGTGAAGTTCCACGGCACCCCCGGCGGCGTCCGGCGTCCGGCGCCGCTGTTGGGTCAGCACACCCGTGAGGTGTTGGCTGAGTTCGGTTATGCCGCGACTGAGATCGAAGCCTTAATCGACTCCGGTGCGGTGGCTTCGACTGGGTAGAGTGTTGTCGGCGCCCGCCGGGTTCCAAGCGAGATGAGCAGGCGTTTGGGGCAGGGGTAGAGCACATTCCGGGATCCGCTACGCGAGCAAAACAGGCGCATCCGGCCTGGGCGCTTCACCAGGCCGCATATCAATGGATCAGTGCAATGTCAGGTTGTAGCACCATACATCAACTTGAGCGTGGAAGCCGATCCGGAACTCGTTCTCGAACCGGACGGCACATCGCTTCATCCGTTTCTACTGCGCTGCAGCCTGGCGTGCCCGCAGATCACCCAACGCGAAGGCCGCATAGCCGGCCTTTTCCGGCACATGATTTATTTCCGCATCGAAGGACCGCTCTTCTTCGGTGCGTATTCCCAGCATCGACGACGAGCGGATCGTTACACGTAAGGAAGCGGGATCGGCGCCCCGATAGCTCTGAAGATCGCCCAGCATAGCGGGCGGTGAATTGAAACCCCGTGCTAAAGGCAAAACCACGCCGTTATGATCGACCTCCGGTGCGGTCACCCCCACTTCCTGGCGAGCACCGATTCCAACCTCCAGGGCGATCCAAGACAGTCGCTCGCGCGTGTGCCATCCATCCGCGGCCTGCTCTTCCTGCAGTCTGACCTCAAACCCGTCCGGCCCCACTGCCCTCAACCTTTCGGTGACGGCGGTTTTGCCCGCATCGCTTGTGGTGGTTGCTATTACGGCCGGCGCACCGGGAAAGGGCTGCGGGAAGCGGATCGGTTTCCACTCATGATCCGCCAGGGTCATTCCGGCCGTCACACGCGTGCCGTCCAGCAGCGTATGGCTACCCGCCTCGACTACCAGAAAACCGACGGATTCCGTGACGTGACCGCCGTCCTGGTACTGCCACTCGTCTATCTGGAACTCAAAGCCGGTGGCTGTCACATTGCGAATGCGCAATGTGGTGGGCCCGGGGCCATTCGCGGTAGGTGGTCCGGCCACAACCACCGGCCTGACATAGGTGTTTCTGAACGGGACGCTATGCCAGTACTCACCGTCCGGCTGGAAAACGTTGATTGTCCCGGCTTCGCCCACCACTTTGCCTTCATCCACCGCTTCCAGTCGATAAACCGTGTCGGAACTCAGGCTGGCCAGGAACAACTCGCCGCTCGAATTCTCACCAAAGGCCGCTGGGGTATTGATCGTGCCTGCCCCGGTCACCGTGTCCTCTTCCAGAGTGCCGGCCGATAACGTGAGCGTTCGAATGGCGGAGTTGCAGTAGTCGCTGAAAAAGTAACGGCCATACAAGCCGGGGAAATCGAACCCCCGGTAGCGGTAGCCGCCGGTGATCGAACAGTCCCCGTCAGCATGATCCAGCACCCACACCGGCGGCACATAAACCCCATCGCATGGGTCGCCGCTGTACCGGGCGTCGCCTTCATAGCAGCGCCAACCGAAATTGAGCCCGCCTCCGCTGCCGTTTGGTACGAAATCGATTTCTTCCCGCGCGTTCTGCCCTACATCAGCCGCCCACAGGTCCCCGGTTTGGCGGTCGAAACTGAAGCGCCAGGGATTGCGCAGGCCAGAAGCGTAGATTTCGTCGCAGCCTCGGCCCCCCGGACCGTCCGAGTACGCATTGTCCGGCGGGATTCGATACTGCCCGTTGTCCGCAAGATTGCAGTCGGATCCGTTTCCCGTATCGGAATCCACGTCGATGCGCAGCAGTTTGCCCAAGGGGGAGCTGGGATTCTGTGCAAGATTCTGGGGGTCGCCCCCGCTGCCACCGTCACCGGAGGCAATGTAAAGATAGCCGTCGGGCCCGAAGTGCAGGTCACCGGCGTTGTGGTTGGCATAGGGTTGCTCGAATTCAAGCAAGATCTGTTCTGAACCCGGATCGGCCCGTGCCGGATCTGCGCTGACCCGGAACCGGGACACCCTTGACCGATCCAACCCCGGTCCCGGGTCAATGGTGTAGTAGACGAAGAACTCACCGTTCTGTGAATAGTCCGGATGAAATGCCAGGCCCAGAAGCCCCTGCTCGTTGCCAGCATTCTGGACATTTGATCGGATATCCAGGAACGGCGTGGTCGCTAAGGCGCCACCGGCGTCGACGCTGCGGATGACACCGGCCTGCTCGGCAATGAACAGGCGCTCGTCACCGGCATGGGCAATGGCGACTGGATCGGCCAGGCCGGTGGCGAAGGCTACGGGCTCCACGGCAGCGGGCACGGCAGGAGGATTCGGCTGTGACCCGGTACCATTTTCGACTGTTACCGCCAGCGTATCTGTCCCAATGCCATCGCCCAGGAGATCGAATCCACCATTGCTGGAGTTCGCTGCCGCGTACAATGTCAACGCGGCGTTGTATTGCGGAGCGGTCCAGCGGAATTGATATGCGACGCGCTGACCCGCAAACGGCGTCGGCGAGGTGTGGGAGAGCTCCTCGCCGATGCGATGCAGCCTGTTGTCGACGGCCTGCAGTTCGCCGGCGAAGTCGCTGACAGAGACGTTGGCGCCGGCGGTGACCCCAGGGCCGCCCTCGATTGCTAGCTGGTAGACGTATGTCTCACCGGCTGTAACCACAGCGGGTCCGATCAACTCCAGGGTCGGGACGGGCGCGGCGGGCGCATGGCATGCGGTGCAAGTGACACCGCCATTGGTTCCGGGGTTGCCGGAAAAGCCGTTACGGCCGAAGCCGCTGGCAATGGCCTCGCCCGTCAACAGAAAAGCCGCAACCAACAACAGCACGTAACGGAGTACAGCGCAGGGTTCAGGTCGCCACACACGAAATGTGTCCCGGCCCGCGCGTTCTATTCTGGCTATTCGCGGGTACATGGCTTGACTATAACATCGGTTTGGCCGAGCTGTTAACCGAGTACCGTGAAACTGCTGTCCTGATTGATTTCCCGGTTGCGTGAGTAGAATCCAAGGCTGATCTCCCGGCTTGTGTGCCGTAGGGCGAAGCGCAGCGGGTCGCTGTCGTGATCGTGACCTGCCTCACAGGCGTGGATCAACTCGGACATGAGTTGCCCCACCACCGGTGCGTTCTTGAATTGATTGCCACTGGTGCCGATGGCCATGTAGAAACCGGACAGATCGCTTTTGTCGTATATGGGTATCCAGTCGTCGGTGACGTCATACAGATCCACCACACCGCTGATCCGGTTTGGTATGCCAAGCGCCGGTGCCCTCTGGGCGCTCCGCATCAACTGCACCCGGCCCTGTTCGCTCATGTTGCGATCGAAATGATCCGGGTCCACCCATTCCGGTGGATCGCAGGGCGGGTCCTCACTGCCGATCAGGATCTGATCCGCGCCCGCGGGTCGGCTGTAGCACCCGGTATCGCTGTCCGAGGTGACCAGACCGACACCGTCGCCGTAGTGCCCGTCCGGTCCCCGCAGGTACACGACTTCGGTGCGCAGAGCCCGGGTGCGCATGCGCATGCCGTTGCCGACCCCGGCCAGGGCGTTGATTTTGCCCGAATGGGGGCCGGCAATATTGACCACCACCGGGGTATCAACGGTCTCGCCTCCCGCCAGGGTGACGCCCGTTACACGGCCTTCGCGCCGTTGAATCGCGCTGACCCGGCTGTTGAATCGGAATGTGGCCCCCGCCGCCTCAGCGGCCCGCTGCAGATTGTGGGTGGCGAGCTGTGGGTCGTTTACATAGCCGCCTTGCGGAAAAAACACGCCGCCGGCCACGGCATCCCCGCTGGGTTCGCCAAAGCCCGGCTGATCTGGCCGCTTAACCGGCGCGTACCGGCGCAGATCCCAGCCCGGCAAACGCGACTCAATGTCGGCGTTGTCCCATTCCGCATAGCGAATGCCGAGCTGCTTCGCGATGTCCAGGATCGGTGCCATGTAGCGGTTGTGCTCGGTCTTCAGGATCAGTGTGCCGCACTCATGAAACTCGGCCAGCCCGCGTTCGTCCTCAACACTCAGATGGCCGGCCCAGTTCTTCCAGGCATGATAGCCCTCGAACGCCATGGCGCAGCCTTCGAATGTGGAGTAATAGGTGCGAATGATGGCGCAGGAATTGGAGGTGGACCCATAGCCCGCCGCGGGCAACCGGTCAACGTTTAGCGTGTGCCAACCCCGTTTGGACAGCTCGAAGGCCGTGGCCGCGCCGATGATGCCGGCGCCGATGATCACCGCGTCAAACCGCTCCTGCATGCTGTTCTCCAACGTTATTCGAATCTCGTCAGTCGCTCTTGGTCTGGGTTCTGAGCGCTTCTTCATTAAACGCGCCGTCCACCGCCCGGACCAGAAACTCCAGCGTCCGAAATCCGTCAACCGGCGCATCGTCGGCCATGTACTTCAGCCGCAAAGGGCCCAGCGAATTGACCGCACTGGCCCGGTCAAGCGGGTCCTCGACGGATGTGCAGCCGGTACCCTCGGCCATGCGTCCTATGATCTCGCCCATGAGCGGTGAGATGTGTTCGCCCGTCTGCGATTTGCGCAGGGTTTGTTCGGGCGTCCCGTCCAGCACCGTTTCCTGGAGATGTGCGTCCAGGTGATTGAGCAGTTGTTCAAGCGTCATGCATGCGTGCCTCCCTCGGCGTCAGGCGGGATCCACCACCAGCCCCCGGCGCAAATCCAGGCCACAAGTATCCTGTACCCGCTCCAGGTAATACATCAGGTCCACCGGTAACGACAATCCGTCGTGCAACTGCAGTGGAAACAGATCGGCGGTCAGAAGCAGATCCGCGATACTGATCGCGCCCGTGTAAAAGCGGTTTTGACTCAAATGGCGGGCCAGTTGAGTCAGCCGTGACAGCCGTGCCAGCTGCTGGTACCCAGCGTAGCGGTCGTTGGCCAGTGCCTCGAGGCTCAAGCCGTATTTGTTCGCCACGCCCGCCTTGTATGCCGCCATCGTGTCGGCGTCCGCGGCAATGTCTCGATAGGCCGGTCTCAGAGGTGCGTACAAGCGATCGAGAATCGTGTCGACCCGCCGGCGCCATTCGGTCAGGGCATGCCAGGCCGCCGCATCGATCCGTCCGGCAACCAAGCTTTCCCCTTGCGGAAAGTGCCGGTCCGCTTCCCACAGGATGCGTTCGCTGTGGTCCAGGCGTTCACCCGAATCCAGAACCAGCTGCGGGACATGGCGTGCAGTGCCGAGGTCGAAAAAGGTCTGATCGTCATCATAGCGCAGCGCATGATCTGCCCATTCGATGCCCTTGCATGAGAGCGCAAGACGCACCCTCTGACTCTCGAACGAAGACCAGAAATGATACAGGTCGGGCATTGTCCGGCCACGATGCCCACCGCTCAAAGGGTCGGCGGCGTGTGCTCCAGGCCCAGGATGAAATCCCATTGTTCCGCAGTGACCGGCATGATCGAGAGCCGGTTCCCTTTGCGTACAAGCGCCATCTCCTCCAGCATTGTCTGAGCTTTCAGCTCGCTCAGTGTAATCGTGCGATCCAGTTTACGTTTGAAGCGGACGTCGACCATCACCCAGCGCGGGTTGTCCGGATCGCTTTTTGGATCGTAATATTTGGCCTCGGGATCGAAGGCAGTAGGGTCTGGATAGGCGCCGCGGGCAATTTCCATGATGCCGACGATACCGGGTTCGGCACAGTTTGAATGATAGAAAAACACCGGATCACCGGGTTTCATCTCATCACGCATCATGTTGCGCGCCTGATAGTTGCGCACCCCATCCCAGTGATCGGTTTTTGCCGGTTGGGCCGCAAGGTGGTCTATTCCGTATACATCCGGTTCGGACTTCATCAGCCAGTGGCGCATTGTAGGCTCTCCGAGCCGGTTGAACGTTGGGGTAGCGGTGTCGGGCACTGGATTATACGGCGACACGCACTGGGTGAGAATCCGTTGAATACCGGCTTATCACCGTGGCCGGACCAGAAGCCCCATCAGTCGATGCGAATTGCATAGGTCTGGTGGTCGGTGACAATGCCGTGCAGCGGAACGTCCCAGGGCTGTGGAATCAGTTCCGCCACTTTTTGGAGCTCCAATGCGGCGCCGAGCAGGACCGGATTGCCGAGAGCGGGTTGCTCAAGCAGAAAAGCAAAGCTGCGGTCGTAGTAGCCGCCGCCCATACCCAGGCGATTGCCCTGCTGGTCGAACGCCACCAGCGGGACCAGCACCAGATCCAACGCCCGGGGGGGCACCAGCGCCGCTTCGTCCACATCGGGCTCGAGAATCCCGAACCCATTTGTCTGCAGGGTGGTGGTGGATGTGTACGGCGCGAACAGAAGTGTGCGACCTGGCTGCAGCACGGGCAGGTAGACCGACTTGCCCTGACCCCATGCAATGCGCATTGTGTCTGCCAGATCGACTTCACCGTCGAAAGCCAGCGAGGCCGCGACGGTGTCTGCGCGACGATAACAGTCCAGACCCGCAATCCGCTCAGCCAAGCGTTCTCCGGCCCGTTGCCGCTCAGGCTGGCCCATCAGACGGCGGGCGGTTCGGATGCGCGCTCTCAGATCGTCTCTATCGCGCATCAGAAAAAAACAAAGAGGGCATACTCCACCTGTGTCGTTTCAGACTTTCGCCCTTGAACCATCCGGTTCAGGTGGGACCTCAACAACAGTGCTTTAGGCTTTCCACACGAGGGTGGACATGCACACCGTCACCGCCGACAGGACCCTGGGTAATTGGAATTAGGGTCAAGAGAAATACCCAGTCTGATCACGATCACCGCAGAGGATGCCCGTGCCAGATACTATAAGCGCATCACTCGGCGTTGTTAAGTGTCTCGTCGAGGACTTCGCTTACACGGTCGGCCAGCAATGACAAGCGCAGCTCCACGTCTGGGTCCTGTGGGCTGCTCCCCTGCCGCACACGCACCAGCTCATGGGCAATATTCAGCCCGGCCATGATTGCAACCCGGTCCATGCTCATCATTTTGCCGGCGGATTTTATATCCCGCATACGATCGCTGAGCAATCGGGCTGACGCCAGCAGTTCATCGCGTTGATCCAGCGGGCAGGCTACCTTGAAAACCTTGTCCAGAATGTAGACATCGACGGAAACGGGATTTTCACCAGACATGTGTCTACTGCTCCATCGCCTTCAGCCTGTTCACCATGGCCTCAACCCGGGTCCGGGCCAATTCGCTGTGTTCAATCAATCTGGCGCGTTCGGCCATCAGCGCGTCCTGCTGCTCGCGCAAAGAACGATTCTCTTCCCGCAGTTGTACGCTGAGTTCGATCAACGCCGAAACCTGGACTTCCAATCGGTGCAGGCCCGAGCGTTGCCCGTCCGATGACTCAGCCTGGTTCATTGCGGCTCCCCTTAACTGTCGTTTTTCGGTCTGCGGCTGGCTCGAAGCGTGTACCCCCTCACGTCCAGGGAGCCCATATTCACTGGAGAACGTTCATCCCGGCTCTTATAATGCACTGCTGCATCGCTGCAAATCCTTGCAATAGAGCCACCACTATCCGCAAATTGCGCCTTGAATCGGCACGTTTCAGCCTCTGACCCGCTTCGTCCAGCATAAATCAGAGGCTCGCTGGTGTCGTGCCCCAGAAGGAATTCAGGAAAGGCCATCTGCTTCTGGGACACAACACCAGGCAGACAGCGAACATCCGCAAGCGTCCGTTCGGGTCGAAAACTCCTCGACCAATTGACGCGAGCGTCGGCAGAGATTCCTTAAGATCAACGAAGTACATTAGAATAGCGAGGCGCGCTGGCGACCGCCAGCACCTCGGTACCGCGCACTATTGGAGCGCTCCCGTGCCCATTTTCGAACTCGATTCCGACAGCGTCGTGATAGTGGGTACGGCGCACAATGGCAAAACCTGCAGACTGGTGGACCGGACCGGCCGGATCGACCCAGCGGCGCTCCAGGCATTGCTGGCGACGCTGATCGAACAGAAACGATTCGGACTGAGCGGACGCTCTGCCCCAGGGGGCGATACCATCAGACTGGGTGCCCCCGAGTACGGACACATCCAGATCGACGAGCAGCTGTACCGAATGACTCTGCGGCCTTACGAGGCCGTTCTGGAAGGGTTCTGAATCCATGATTGACACGCACTATCCCGATTTCGCGGAGCTACAGATGGCATTGGCCCGAGGCGCCGCTGTTGGCAGTCCCGCAGAAGCCCATGGCGCGCTGTGTGGCATGCTCGCCGTGCGGACGGTGGAGCGCGACGCCTGGGTGCGCCAAGTGCTGGGCGACCCCATGCCGGACCCCGCCGATGTTTTGACCATAGAGTTGAAGACCCTGCTGCAGCAGGTCTACATCACGACCGTTTCCATGCTCGGCGATGTCAACATGGGGTTTGATCTGCTGTTACCCGATGACGAGGAGGAGCTGGATCTCCGAGCAGCCGCTTTGGCAAAGTGGTGCGAAGGCTTTCTGTACGGCCTCGGTCTCGCCGGCATCGATAACGAACGACTGGGGGACGGCGAACTCAAAGAGTTTGTCAGCGATGTGTCGGACATCTCCCATGCCGATTTTGATACCGCGGGCGGCGATGATGAGGAGGAAGAGGCGTTCGCCGAGCTGGTCGAGTACATCCGGATGGGCGTCTTGCTGGCCAACACCGAATTGCAGATGGCCAATCGTCGATCGACCTTACATTGAACACAGGCGTGTACATGAGTTCAGCTGAACACCAGGATCGGCGGCGTCGCCTCATGGACCAAATGGGTTCGGACACCGTCGCCGTCATTCCTTCGGCCCGGGAACAAAGCCGGAACGGGGACGTGAGTTTTCCGTTTCGCCAGGACAGCGATTTCCACTACCTTACCGGTTTTCCCGAGCCCGAAAGCATTGCCGTTCTGGTTCCGGGCCGGGTCGAAGGTGAGTTCATCCTGTTTTGCCGGCCGCGGGATCCGCTCATGGAAACCTGGAATGGACGTCGGGCCGGCCAGGATGGCGCGCTGGATCGATTCGGTGCCGATCAGGCCCATAGCATCGAGGACATAGACCGGATACTGCCCGATTTGCTGGCAAATCGTCATCGAGTCTACTACGCCGTGGGCTGCAACAGCGCCTTCGACCAGCGCCTCATGGGATGGGTGAATCAGGTACGCAGCCGGGCCCGCTCCGGGGTCACCGCGCCGCGCGAGTTCATCAGCCTCGACCATCTACTGCACGAGATGCGGCTGATCAAGCGCCCGATGGAACTGGAGATCATGCGCCGAGCCGGGGCAGTTTCGGCCGAAGCCCATTGTCGGGCGATGCGGTGCACGCACCCTGGCAAAATGGAGTTTCAGGTGGAATCCGAACTGCAGTACGTGTTCGGACAGCACGGGTGCAGTACCGCGTACCCGTCCATCGTCGGTGGCGGCGCCAACGGCTGCATCCTGCATTACACCGAGAACGATGGCGAGTTGCATGATGGAGATCTGCTGCTGATCGACGCCGGTGCCGAACTGGAGGGCTATGCCTCCGACATCACCCGTACCTTCCCGATAAACGGTCGCTTCTCCGGTGAGCAGAAAGCGCTCTATGAGGTGGTGCTGGCGGCACAACTGGCCTGCATTGACCAGGTTTGTCCCGGAGCCTCATGGAATGCGACCCATGACACAAGCGTTCGGGTGTTAACCCAGGGGCTGGTGGACCTGGGGTTGATCGAAGGGGAAGTGGACGCCTTGATCGAAGACGGCAAGTACAAGGCGTTCTACATGCACCGCGCCGGGCACTGGTTGGGGATGGATGTACACGACGTGGGGCAGTACAAGGTCGAGGGTCAATGGCGCAAGCTGTTGCCGGGCATGGTCCTGACAGTCGAGCCCGGCCTGTACATATCGGCCGGAACCGAGGGGGTCGATCCGCGCTGGTGGAACATCGGTATCCGCATCGAGGACGATGTGGCGGTGAGTGATGACGGTTATGAAGTGCTCACCGGGGCTGTGCCAAAGACGGTGGACGGCATTGAGGGCCTGATGGCGCAGGCGGATGGATGAACGAATCAACTGATCGTGTTTCAGGCTGGAGCGGTGTGACACGAGCTTCTTCTGATGGCGTAAGGGGATATGAGTCAACCCAATACTGAATCGACGCAGACCCCGGTTACAGGTTCGCAGCCCATCGAGGATGTGACCATCGTCGGCGGGGGGCTGGTGGGTGCGAGCTTAGCTTGTGCCCTCAGTGGTCATGGGCTCAGGCTGTCAATGGTCGAACCGTTCCCGTTCGAGTCTGACTGCTCACCCAGCTACGACGACCGAACCATCGCGCTGGCCGAAGGCAGTCGCCGGATCCTCGCTGGTCTGGGCCTTTGGCAGGCAATCGCCGAACACAGCACCCCGATCGTGCGGATTCACGTATCCGATCGGCGCCGATTCGGGACCACGACGCTGGGCGCGGCGGAACAGGGCGTGGCTGCGCTGGGCCATGTGGTGCCCGCCCGCTGCATCGGTCAGGCATTGGCTGAACGGCTGGCGGCTCTGCCCGATCTGATGCTGCACACCCCCGCTGCCTTGGAAGATATCAATGTCGGCGAGAACGAGGTCGGGCTGACCATACATTCGGATGGGCGGGATATGGCCGCCGAGACCCGCCTCGTGGTGGGCGCTGACGGTGCCCAATCCCAGGTCCGTGCGTTGCTGGGCATTGGCGTTCGGTGTTGGGAGTACGGTCAAAGCGCCATTATCGCCAATGTATCTCCCGAGCGAGACCATCAAGGTGTTGCCTATGAACGATTCACCGACACCGGGCCGATGGCGCTGCTTCCCATGAGCGGAGGCCGTTGCGCTTTGGTCTTGACCGTCCGCGATGCGGATCTCGACAGCCTGATGGAACTGGATGACAGGGCCTTTGCAGGTGTAATCGAGCGGCGTTTTGGTCGGCGGTTGGGGCGCATGGTGCAGGTGGGCAGACGGCTGGCCTATCCGCTTGCCTACTGGCGATCTCGGGCCGATGTCCGACCCCGTGTGGCTCTGATTGGAAATGCGGCACATACCCTCCATCCGGTGGCGGGGCAGGGGTTTAATCTCGGTCTGCGGGATGCCGCGACCCTGGCCGAGGTTCTGGTGGATGCAGTGCGGGCGGGGAACGATCCGGGCAGCGATACGGTGCTTGGACGCTATACGGCCTGGCGGCGATGGGATCAGCGACGCACGGCGGGATTCACCGACGGCCTGGTGCGGCTGTTCAGCAATCCCCTGTCTCCGGTGGTTTGGGCGCGCGGCGCGGGGATGGTCGCTTTTGATCTGCTGCCCCCTGCCAAAGGGCTGTTGTCCCGGTCGGCTATGGGTCTCGCCGGCCGATTGCCGCGTCTTGCGAGGGGGCTGAGTCTGTGAACGCGAGATGTCATAAAGGCGCGGGCTCGGCCTACGATGTACTGATCATCGGCGGCGGCATGGTCGGATCGGCCCTTGCCTGTGCTTTGGGCGATGGGCCGCTCAGCGTTGCGTTGGTCGAACGTGGCACGCTGGAGGGCTGTCGACCCGGGCCGGAGCCGGATATGCGGGTGTCCGCGATCACGCCTGCCTCCCGCAACGTGCTTGCAGCGGTGGGCGCGTGGGACACGATGATCGATACGCGGGTCAGTCCATACACCGATATGCACGTATGGGACGCCGCCGGAGGTGCTTCGATCCATTTCGACTGCACGGATCTCGACCTACCCGAACTGGGCTGGATAATCGAGAACCGGCTCGTCCAGCACGGTCTGCTCGTCCGTGCCGGTGAGTTCGGCAATGTCACCGTGTTGGAGTCCGCCGAGCTGGCCCGGGCTGAGATCAACGATACCGGCTTTTCCGTCGCCCTGGAGGACGGCCGTCTGCTGCAGACCCGGTTGCTGGTGGGGGCCGATGGCGCAGGATCGCGGGTTCGCCGCCTGGCTGGAATCGAAACCGTGGGCTGGGACTACGATCAGCATGGTTTGGTCTGTACGGTTGAGACCGAGCTCCCCCATGCCGGCACCGCATGGCAGCGCTTTCTCAGCACCGGGCCGCTGGCCTTTTTGCCGCTGTTCGACGGTCGCTGTTCTATTGTGTGGTCCACCACGCCGGAGGCTGCCGCCCGGCTCCAGGCTTTGGACGCCGATGCTTTTGAGAGCGAACTCACCGATGCATTCGAAGCGCGGCTGGGCAGGGTCCGCTTGGTTTCGCCTCGCGCAGCGTTTCCCTTGCGTCTGCAACATGCACGTCACTATATCGGCCCCCGGGTTGTGCTGCTGGGCGACGCCGCCCACACCATCCACCCTCTGGCAGGACAGGGGGTCAACCTGGGCATGATGGACGCGGCCTGCCTGGCCGAGTGCCTGTTGGACGGCGCGGCCCGGGGGCGGGCACCGGATTCCATCTTGACACTGCGCCGCTACGAGCGCTGGCGTAAGGGGCAGAACGTATTCATGCAGGGCACTATGGACGTGTTCAAGCGCCTGTTCGGGAGTGGGTTCATGCCGCTTCGTCTGGCCCGCAACCTCGGTCTGCGTATTGCCGACGGTGCGGTGCCCGTCAAGACTGCGTTGGCGCGCCGGGCCATGGGCTTGAGCGGCGACTTGCCGGCGTTGGCCCGCGATGCGTCGGTCGGAATCGATACGGTCAAGTCGAATCGTCGCATGCGCGGTGTGTAAGAATAGTCCGACTCAGGATCGGGCGGTGTCCCGATTGTGTTCCACTGCGCGGCTCGCCACGATGGTGCGTCAAGCCGTCGCAGCGCCGCCCTCACAGCGTTACGGAAATCGCAACATGAAGCACTATTGGATCGCCGTCTGTGTGCTGGCGTTCTGCGCCCCCGGTCTCCCTGCGGCGGAAGTGCGCAGCACCGTCGAGGACCGCAGCGCCGTCTCCCTCACGGTCTACAACACCGATCTCGCTCTGGTGCGTGACCAGCGTTCGGTAGACTTGCCTGCCGGCGTAAGCAATCTTCAGTTTGCCGACGTCAGCGCCCGTATTCGTCCCGAGACGGCACAGCTCTACGGATTGGTATCAGTGTTGGAGCAGAATTTTGATTTCGATCTGCTCTCTCCCCGCACGCTGTTGCAAAAGTACGTGGGGCGGCAGGTCGGGTTGATCCGCACCCACCCGCAGACAGGCGAGGAACGCCGTGAGACCGGGACTGTACTCAGCGCGGCCGAGGGTGGGGTTGTGTTTCGTATCGGCGACCGGATCGAGACCGCGGGCGACAGTATGCCGTGGCGGTTCGTGTTCGATCAGGTGCCGCCCAATCTGCGCGAGCGACCGACGCTCACTATGCAGGTGGACGCCCCACAGGACGGCAGCCAGTCGCTGGAACTGGCCTATCTTACCGGCGGCTTGTCCTGGCGCGCAGACTATGTGGCCACATTGAACCCATCCGGTGACGTATTCGATCTGCTGGCTTGGGTCACGGTGCATAATCAAAGTGGCGTCGAATACCGGGACGCCGCTCTTCAGTTCATCGCCGGGGATGTCAATCGGGTGCCGGAGCCAGCGCTGCAGGATATGCGGGGTATGGCCATGCGGGCGGAAATGGCCGACGCTCCGATGGCGCGGGAGGCAGTTTTCGAGTACCACCTCTATTCATTGGGGCGCACCACGACACTGGCCGATCAACAATCGAAGCAGCTCAAGCTTTTCGAGGCCGCCCAGGTGCCGGTCAGCCGTCGTTATCGTGTCGATGCGACCGGCACCTACTACGGCGCCAACCCCGCCCAGGACGAGCTGAAAGCCGATACCATGCTGCGTTTCGAGAATTCCGCGCCGGCCCTCGGCCAGCCGCTGCCAGGCGGCATTGTGCGGTTTTATCAGCGCGATGCGCAGGCACGGATTCAGTTCGTGGGAGAAAATCGGATCGACCATACGCCGGACGGTCGTGACGTGTCTCTGACCGTTGGCAAGGCCTTTGACATCACCGCCACCCGCCGTCAGACCGATTACCGGAAAGTCTATGGGGACGAGCGCGAGTCGGCCTGGCAGGTTGTGGTGCATAACGCCAAATCGGAGGTGGTCGAGGTGGAGGTTGTGGCCCGTTTTTCGGGAGACTGGGAGATCACCGAGCAAAGCGACAATCATGAGCGGGAAGATGCGTTCACGGCACTGTGGCGGGTGCGCGTGCCGGCCAAGGGCGAGTCGACGCTGGATTATCGGGTGCGGATACGCTGATGGCCCGGATTCTGGTAGTCGGCACCGTGACCGTGGACCATGTTCTGTCGCTGGAGCGATATCCGGTGGAAGACGAAAAGGTCCGCTGTCAAAGCCACCATCGCCGCCGCGGCGGCAACGCTGCAACCACTGCGGTCATGCTGAGCCGTCTGGGACACGAGGTGTTCTGGGCCGGCACGGTGGGTAACGATGAATTCGGCAAATGGGTCAGGGCCGATTTCGGGCGCTGGAATGTAGACCTCAGCCTTGCCCGGACGGTGGCCGGGCCAACCCCCATATCCTATGTGCTCCGCAGCCAAACCAGCGGTTCGCGGACCATCGTCCACCACCGTTCGCTGCCGGAGTTCACTGCCGATGGTTTGGTGGGTGAGCACCTCGCTGACTTCGACTGGGTGCATTTTGAGGGTCGTGATCCGCTGGCGATCGGCGCCATGATTGGCGAGGTTGACGCCGCAGCGCCCATGGCCCGCACCTCGCTGGAGGTCGAGAAGCACCGACCTGGCATCGAAACCCTGTTCCCCGGGGTTGATATATTGCTGTTTTCCAAGAGCTACGCGCGCAGCTTGAACATGACGCCGCAGAAGCTCTTTTCCGTCGTCCATGCTGACGCCCCCGACGCCCAACTGGTCTGTGCCTGGGGCCGCAGGGGGGCCTATGCGCTTGGGCCCTCTGGTGGTGTGTTGACCAGTCCGGCGCTGCCGCCGCGGAAAATCGTCGATACTCTGGGTGCCGGCGATGTGTTCAATGCCGCGATCATTGATGGTCGTCTGTCCGGGTCGGAGCTGGCATCGGTTCTTGACGACGCATGCGCACTGGCAGCCAGAAAGTGTGCCCACGAGGGATTCGCGTTCCCACTAGGGAAGGTCTGAACAATTGATACGAATCGCGTTTCGGTCCACAAGGGCGCAGATGCGAGGCTCCCGGCGCAGCGCCATAGTCATTCTATGGCCAAGCCGGGAAACGCGGCAGATGCGCCCTTGTGGGCGAAACCCCAGCGGGGCCGGGCCTTTGCGCCCCTGGTACCGCGTTGCACCTCGCTCATTGGCAGCAAGCCAACTTCGCTCGGTGCGCCTTGTACGAGGGAGCGCAAAGACCCCGGCGCGATCGCAGCAATTGTTCAGACCTTCCATAGGGAAGGTCTGATTTGTTCTGAACCGCGCAGACTTGAAGGGTGAAATGTCCGGTTTCAAGGCGAAGATTACGAGTCGCTTTTGATCTATTGCCACGATTTGCAATGATAAAATTGAGCAGCTCAGTCCCAAAGATGCACGTTCACGAATAGGTCAATGAGTCCCGTCCCCCGACCTGGTGTAGGCTATCCCAGAGTCGGGGGAATCATGTCGGTCTGAGCAGCGGATAAGAGAGTTCGTGTCGCAGATTCAGGGAGAGAAGATACGCGAAGCAACCGGTAGGCCTTATCTGGCCTTGCTGATAGGTCTCCGACTCCGTTCTCTCGTGATGGCCGATCGCTCTCTTCGTCCTCAGCGGCGCAGCCCATGTCTTCAGCGCGTTTTGCTCGCGTGCTTTGTCGGTTGTTTTTTGATGGTTCCCCGCCTGCCCCTGGCAGAAGAGCTGGTCGTCGCGAATCCCTCCGCACCTGTGGATGCGCTCAGTCCCACTGCATTGCGGGCCATTTTCAGCATGCGCCTGCGATCCTGGCCGGACGGAAGTCCGGTTCGCGTCTTCGTGCTACCGGATGACGCACCGGGCCACGTTCAATTCGCCAAACAGTTGTTGTCGATTTTCCCGCATCAGTTGCGGCGGGCCTGGGACCGCGGCGTCTACTCAGGTACCGGACAGGCGCCCAACCTGGTGAAGTCGGACGCGGCGATGCGGGCTGCGGTCGCGAACACAAACGGCGCGATAGGGTATCTGCCAAGGGAGATGGTCGATGCAAGCGTCCGTGTCATCGAGGTGGAGTAAGGCAATGGACACACCATCCCGTCAAGCCTGTACCGGTCTAGTGGTGCTCCTGGTCCTGACGTTGAGTGCTCAGTCGCGGGCATTCGAGTTGCCTGAATCGGTCCAGATCCATGGTTTTTTGTCCCAGGGCTATATCTCAACCTCCGGTAGCAACAACTTCTTTGGCGAGAGCTCTGACGGGGGAAGCTGGGACTATCGCGAGATAGGCATCAACGGATCCTGGCGCCCCACTCCCAAGCTGCAGTTTTCCATGCAGGTAGTGGGTCGCGATGCCGGCAAAACGGACAATGACGGCGTGCGCATCGACTACGGTTTCGCAGACTACAGTTTTATCTCGGATGCCGATCGGCTCTGGGGTGCCCGTGTTGGCCGCATCACAAATCCGCTGGGATTCTACAATGAAACCCGAGACATGCCCTTTACCCGACCGAGCATACTGTTGCCGCAGGGGATTTACTTCGACATCAACCGCAACCTGGCGCTGTCAGCGGATGGAGTGCAGATTTACGGGGAAGAGCGCACAAGCATAGGTGACTTCTATTTTCAGGCCGGCGCGGTTCAGCCTCGGACCGACGATCCCGCGTTTCAGGACAGCTTCACCGGCGGCATCCTTCCCGGGAAACTGGACGGGCGGTTGTCCTGGGTGGGTCGGGCGCTATACGAGCGTGATGGCGGTCGCATTCGCCTTGCGGTCAGTGGCGGTGTCTTCCGCGGGAAGTACGATCCAAAACAGGGGCAGATAGACCTGGAGGATGGGCGGTTCCGATTCGCACCCCTTGTGTTCTCCGCCCAATACAATGCTGAGAAATGGAGTCTCACCAGCGAGTTCGCGCGGCGGACAGGGGAGTTCCGCGACTTCGGTCCGTTCCTGTCGGACGACAAGGCCACCGGTCAGAGCTTTTACATCCAGGGCACCTATCGTTTTGCTCCCAAATGGGAAGCGGTCCTGCGCTACGATGAGTTGCGTTGGGACAAGGATGACCGCAACGGCAAGGGCTGGGAAGCCGCCACTGGGTTTCCAGCGCACACCCGCTATGCCAAGGATTGGACGGTGGGGTTACGCTGGGATATCACGCCCAGAATCATGCTCAGGGCCGAGTATCACCGGGTTAAGGGCACCGGATGGTTGGCTGCGTTGGAAAATCCCGGAATGCGCCCGACCCCAATCCTGCCCAGCACGCTGGAGGATGACATTGACGAAGACTGGAATCTGTTTGCCCTGCTGGCGTCTTTCCGATTTTGATTGGATGCCAGTGCCGAGCGCGCCCCTGGCTTAATCTGCACGGATCAGATCAGGGGACCCGCCCGGCAGCTACGACCAACGTGGTGGCGCCGTAGAAGGCACCGGATTCGGCGATGGCGGTCAAAGCATGGCGCCAGCGTATGAGCTGTTCCCGGGACACACGGCCGGTATCCAGTGCCAGGTCCTCGATCGCGTCCATGCGGGTTATGAAGCGGGCGAGGCCGTAATCGGTCATCACCACCGCGTGAGCTTCAACCGTGACGTCTCGCAGGCCGGCAGCCAGAAACATGGCGCGCAGGCGTCGACCGGAATATCCGTTGGGCAGGCCTTGGTCGGCCCTGCATCGGGCCAGCGCCCGTTCGGTTTCACGTTCTTCACAGTCGATGGAGAGCGAGCCCCAATCGGGATCGGTCACCACCACCCGGCCGCCACTGCGAGTGGCATCAATCATGGCCCGCAGGGCCAACGCAGGTTGCGCAAGGTGCATGAACAACCGTTCGCTGCGGGCTGCGTCAAACTGACCGGGCCCAAGACTCGGCCGCTCAGCGTCGTCGACGCGATGGGAAACCCAGGACCCAACCTCGGCGAGGCGCGCCGCGGTATCCGCCGCCTCCACCATCTCAGGGTCCATATCGATGCCGACCACCGATCCGGTCGGACCCACTTGCTGGCCCAGTATGACGGTGTCGATGCCGGGTCCGCAGCCCAGGTCCAGCAGTCGTTGGCCGGTCTGAATCGACATCAGCTCATGGCTTCTGAGCTTGATCGGGGCCAACAGCTGCCCGGCCCGCTCAAGATAGTTTCGATCCACGTTGCTTTGTTTCGAAGGCATTACCCGCTTCCCGTTCCGATCTTAAAGAGCCCGCACGCAGAAGGTGAATGACGATACTGTATATGCTCTTTGCCTGGATCTACACGGGTCCGGGGGGCAAGCGTCATTGTATTAGGGAAGGTCTGATCAATTGCTGCGATCGCGCCGGGATCTTTGCGCGCTCTCGTACAAGGCGCTCCAAGCGAAGTTGGCTTGTTGCCAATGAGCGAGGTGCAACGCAGTACGAGGGGCGCAAAGGCCCGGCCCCGCTTGGGTTTCGCCCACAAGGGCACATCTGCCGCGTTTCCCGGCTTGCCCATAGAATGGCTATGGCGCTGCGCCGGGAGCCTCGCATCTGCGCCCTTGTGGACCGAAACGCGATTCGTATCAATTGATCAGACCTTCCTTAGAAGGTCTCGACCAACGGGGTCCCGTTCGCACCGAACCACAACGTTCTTACCGGGCGGAGCGCTCGTTCGAGGCCAGGCGGTGGGCGTGACGAATCGCCTCCGGCAGTCGGAATCGAGGTGTGGATGCCATTACCCAGGCAACGGCGGCTTCAAGTGTCAGTCGGTGTCCCGGGGACACGAACACCGGTTTGACGCCTCGGCGGGTGCGCAGAACAGCGCCCACCACTTCTTCCTTGTGAATCAGGGGGGTCCAGGCGCCTCGCCGGTCTGGTACGGGATCGAACGTACCCACCAGCCGGGTCTTGCCGACACCGATGCTTGGGACGTCCCGGAGCACGCCCAGATGGCAGGCGAGTCCGAAACGGCGTGGGTGGGCATAGCCCTGGCCGTCGCACAGGATGAGATCCGGCGACTGTTCGAGCTGGTCCAGAGCCCCGCACAGGGCGGGGATTTCCCGAAACGAAAGCAGACCCGGAACATAGGGGAACACTGTTGGTTGGCGCTCGATCGCGGACTCCACCAACTCCAGCGACGGAAAGGCAAGCACCGCAACAGCGGCCCGGGTGACGCTGCCACCGGCCTCGAAGCCCACATCGACACCGGCCAACAGGTGGACGGCATCCACCCGATCACTGAGCTCCACCCGGGGGGCCCAATCGCGCTGCAGTTGAACCGCTTCCCTGGGTGTCACGTTCCAAGCATGGCTCAGCGTGTGGTCCATTCAGGGGGAGAACAGACGGACGAAAAACGGGGCCCAGAACACCAGCATCCCCAGCATCAGGGCAATGTCCAGTTTGTAGACGGCGCGACAAGCCGCCGGATCATCGGCGCCTTCACCCCCCATGAATATCTTCGCCATCAGCATATCGAAGGGCAGTATCCAGAATATGAACACCACCAGGCCTGGCGCCACATAGGTCGGGATGATCGCCCAACCGGTTTTGTTGCCTGGGTCCATCATCAGTGCCATGGGCAGCAGCGCCAGCACGATTGTTGCCAGTGCGACTCGGAGCGGTCCGACCCGGGCGAAAAAATGTGGTTGTGGATTGGGGGCGACTCGATTGCTGTTGGGCACGGCGTTGGTCATCGGCTCCAAAAGTGGGGTGTTGTGGTCCGGGTGGACAATCATACTCCTGGTGACGGCGGCAGAGTAAGATCGAACGGGGCTTGCTGGGGTGCGCCCGTTGTTCCGTCGCCCCGTGGTCTTGGGCAAGGGTAACGGCATGCGTATAGGCATCGACCTGGGTGGAACAAAGATCGAAGGGCTTGCCCTGGCAGCGGACGGGTGTGAGATTGCCCGTATTAGGATACCGACGCCTCGCGGCGACTACCCTGGAACTGTCGATGCCATTCGCGGGTTGGTTGAGAATCTCGAGCAGCGCGGCGAGCCTGGTGCAAGCGTGGGAGTTGCCAGCCCGGGCGCGGTTTCGCCCGTGACGGGTCGGATGAAGAACTGCAACTCGATCTGGCTTAACGGCCAGCCGTTGCCGGATGACCTGCGGTCCGCGCTTGGGCGTGAGGTCCGTATCGCCAACGATGCGGACTGCTTTGCCCTGTCTGAGGCTGCTGACGGTGCGGGTGCCGGTGCCCAGGTGGTGTTTGGCGTCATCGTCGGCACCGGTACCGGCGGCGGTATCGTGATTCGCGGGGCATTGATGTCCGGCCCCAATGCCATTGCGGGGGAGTGGGGCCACAATCCGTTGCCCTGGCCTCTGCTCGGCGAACTTCCCGGCGTCGATTGCTACTGTGGACGGGCCGGCTGTATCGAAACCTGGCTTTCCGGCCCAGGCTTTGAGTTCGATCATCTTCAATCCAGTGGTCAAGCCATGAGCGCAGAAGCCATTGTCGCCGCCTCGGAACAGGGCGATGGTCTGGCTGTGGCCTCGCTGGAGCGGTATTGCCATCGTATGGCCCGGTCATTGGCCTCCGTGGTCAATCTGCTCGATCCGGATGTCATCGTGCTTGGCGGAGGCATGTCTCAGGTCGGGTGCCTCTATCGGCGGGTACCGGAGCTTTGGTCTGCCTACATATTTTCCGACCGGGTGGATACCCGCCTGAGCCCACCACAGCATGGTGACAGCAGCGGCGTTCGCGGCGCGGCCTGGCTTTGGGGGAGTGAGCGATGACCCTGCGCCATCCCCTGTTTTGGAAGTTGCTTGCCTGGTCCCTGTTGGCAACGGTGGTGTTTCTGACGCTGACACCCAGACCACCCAAGGTCAGTATGGTGTTGCTGTCTTGGGACAAGGCCCAGCATTTCCTCGCCTACATGGTCTTGACGTGGTTGTTTGCTATGGCCTGGGAGGGGCGGCGGCTGATTGCCTGGATGGCGTTTCTGTTGTGCGTGGGGGTCACCCTGGAGTGGTTGCAGGGGGCCATGGGCATTCGCGTCATGGAACTCTGGGACATGCTGGCCAACAGCATCGGTGTCGGTCTGGGTTGGTTGATATCGCGTACGCCCCTACGTTTTACCCTGGTCTGGTTAGAATCATGGCTGGTCCGGATGTGATGACCGTGACCGGCCCAAAATCAGTCTCGTAGTATAGTGAGACCGTTCGCCAGACCCTACACCGTAGGTTCGTCGCCCATTTAAAGGAAGGTGCGCCATGCTTTTTCCCATGCCCCGGTTCCTTGTCTCCGTATTGATCATCGGCTTTGCCATGATCGTCGGCGCGCCGCACGCCTTGGCGGTTGACACGGTG
>Ga0316196_10000103_pt1 | contig 25736 bp, 23 predicted proteins | sample Eddsed2cm_MG_FD_204938 | JGI IMG/M metagenome (GOLD analysis project Ga0316196, IMG submission 204938) | Coastal sediment microbial communities from Maine, United States - Eddy sediment 2 cm | ecosystem: Environmental > Aquatic > Marine > Coastal > Sediment | place: USA: Maine | collected... | reverse complement strand
AAGTGCAAACGAATCCTCGAATAATCAGAAACTTGTCGAACATAGAATATTGTAGCTGTACACAGACACTGGTATAGTGCGTCGTTGTGAAAACCAGTTACCAGGTTTTTTGCTGATTTCAGCAGGGCTTTAATTAATAACTGGCTCACATATATATTGAATCAATAATTGGATGTAAGGATGTAACCTTCATCCTCGGGTAATGAGATAACCCACCAGATAGTGCCGGGAAGATGACGGAAAATGACTGTCCACCGTGCATATTGAACCGACTAATACTGTTTATTCCAGCTTTACCAGCAGTTAGCCGCGCGTAAGCTCTGAAGTACCGGGCCCGCGCCAGCGATGCAGAATAAAATTAAGCCATTGGTCATATTTCGGATTGTCTCATTTTTAAGAATGACAGACTGTTACGCATACAGATAGTAACAGACATAGTGACGCATACAGACAGGCTATACGTAGCGAAGAGAGTGATTTAGCAGTAAGAAAATCTGTTCAAACCCTTTAAGTGATAAAAAGTAACTCATAAACAAGGTTCTTTGTTAGGGTAATAACAGCTACAGCAGCGCGATAGTCCTGACGCTAGTGCGTCGGAAAGTACATTAAAATGAAAAGAATGTTGTTTAACGCAACTCACTCAGAAGAGTTGCGAGTCGCCATCGTTGATGGCCAGAGGTTGATTGACCTCGATATCGAATCCGCCAGCTTTCAACAGAAAAAAGGTAATATTTACAAAGGCGTAGTGACCAGGGTTGAACCAAGCCTGGAAGCCTGCTTTGTTGATTACGGCTCCGTCCGACAGGGATTCCTGCCGATGAAGGAAATTTCCCGGCGTTTTTTTACCGGTGATAAAAAGACCGCACCAATCTCTCAGACACGCATACAGGATGTCATCAAGGAAGGCCATGAACTGGTCATCCAGGTCGAAAAAGAAGAACGCGGCAACAAAGGCGCTGCATTAACAACCTTCATCAGCCTGGCCGGGCGTTACCTTGTTCTGATGCCGAACAATCCGAAAGGCGGCGGTATATCTCGCCGTATTGAAGGTGAAAAACGCGCAGAACTGCGAAAAATTATGAACGAGCTTGATGTTCCTACCGAGCATGCGCTGATCGCACGTACCGCAGGTATTGGAAAAAGCCAGGAAGCCATGCAATGGGACCTCGATTATCTCACCCAACTGTGGCAGGCAATAGATAAAGCCTCCAGTGATCGCCCTGCTCCGTTCCTGATTTACCAGGAAAGCAATCTTGTCGTTCGCGCCATGCGGGATTACCTGCGTTCTGATATATCCGAGATTCTGATCGACAATCCTGAAGTCCATGATCGTGCCAAACGTTTTATGGAACAGGTCATGCCGCAAAACCTGGTGCGCCTGAAGCTGTATGAGGATTCTGTTCCGCTATTTTCCCGATTTCAGATAGAACACCAGATAGAATCTGCATTTTCACGTTCCGTACAAATGCCTTCCGGCGGTTCTCTGGTGATTGACCATACAGAAGCCCTGGTCAGTATCGATGTAAACTCCGCTCGTGCAACCAAGGGAAGCGACATCGAAGAAACAGCATTACAGACCAACCTGGAAGCCGCTGACGAGGTAGCCAGGCAATTACGTATGCGCGACCTCGGTGGTCTGATCGTCATTGATTTCATCGATATGACCTCAAACAAGAATCAGCGGAATGTAGAAAACCGCCTGAATGATGCACTGGAATCTGACCGCGCACGCATTCAGACCGGTCGTATTTCACGTTTTGGCCTGTTGGAAATGTCACGACAGAGAATCCGCCCATCGCTGGGTGAATCGAACTATGGCGTATGTCCACGCTGTGAAGGGACCGGACAGATTCGTGGCATTCAGTCATCATCTCTGAGTATTCTAAGAATAATTCAGGAAGAAGCGCTGAAAGAAAACACTGAAGTCGTTCATGCCTATCTGCCAATTGAATCTGCGACATTTCTGTTGAATGAAAAACGTCATGAGATTACCGGCATTGAAAATCGTCTGGGTACCAGAATACAGATTATCCCTACCATTTCGCTTGATACACCGCACTATAAAATCGAACGTATGCGCAGTGAAGACCTCGATGAATCGGGAGACAAGCCAAGCTACAAATTACACGTTGAAGAAATAACAGATGAACTGCCGTCACCTGGCAGCCATCCTCAGCCAGCAGCAGAAAAACCTGCTGTCGGCACAACATTCCATTCAACCTCTGCGCCTGCATCTGCCCCTGCCCCTGCGTCAACTTCCCCGGCGGCAGTTCCAGCGTCTACCGAAGAGCGTGGATGGTTTACAGGGCTTATCAAAAAGCTGTTTAACAGTGTTCCCGAACAACCTCAGGCAGAGCCTGTGAAGGAAGAAACAAAGCCTGCACCTCAGCAGCGCAGCAATCAGCAGAGAAACAGGAGAAGCCAGGGCAACCGTCAGCAGGCTCGTCGCAGCAACCAGCAAAATCGCCAGCGCAATCAGCCAAGAAAGAAACCAGAAGCTGCAAAAAAAGCAGACACCCAAGCTGAAAGCCAGGTGAAGCAGGCTGACAACAGAACAGGTACTGATAAGCAGGCAAATCAGGACAGGCCGCAGCGCCCTCGTCAGCAAAACCGATCTAACCGTAGCCGACGTCGCAACCCCAGGCAGAATAGACCTCCTGCTGGAGATAGCACGCAAGCTAGCCAGGCTGAAAACGCTACGAATGGCAATGTCGCCAAACCTGAGCAGCCGAAAGAAGTAGCTAAGCCGGAAGTAAATGGCAATATCGCTCCTGCAGCTGAAACGAAAGCGCCGCCTGCTAAAAAGCGTTCAACAAGAAGAAGATCTGCCCCAGCAGGAAAAAGAACACCAACTGAGGCTTCAGCAACTGGCTCTGATACACAAAACCCATCAACTGGCACCAGCCAGTCGAAGGAACTCTCTGTTTCTACTGCTGCCGTTGTTGATAACCAGGATAAACCTGTCAAGCAGCCCAAAGCTGTTCAAACAGAAAAGCAAGCTGATGCGAAACCTGTCAGCAATGTTAAGGCTGACAAACCTGCAGCCAGCCAGGCCACTTCCAGAAATGCTACCACGGATAAAGCTGCCGCAGAGAAGCCAGCTACAAAGAAACCTTCTGCAGATAAAACGCTAGCTGAAAACGCTGCTGCAGATAAATCAAAAAAAGCAGAAAAAGCTATCGACAAACCTGTAGTCAAGAAGAAAAAGTCTGTTCGTAGCAGAAAGCCGGCAACTGATGCAGAAAAAAAGCCAGCGTCTGATGCGATAAAAGAGAAAGCAGCGAGTAAACCTGAGAAGAAAGCTGGGAAGAAACCTGAAAAGGACAGCGTTCAGAAGAAGGCGACTTTAATTCAGGTCGAAACTAAAGCGTCAGAAAAGTCGGTATCTGAATAAATACGTTCAATACGAAGGAATTAGCTTCTCTCCCCTGGCAGCCGCTGGTTGTCAGGGGATATTTCTTTCAGATCTTGCCGCCTGTATTGCACCCGACCCAGCTACCAGTTAATACCTCCACCAATATAAAAGCCATCTGCCTGGCGTCGAATAGAGGAATCGGAATCAGCCGATGAATCTACGGAATCAAGCCAATAGCCGCGATAACCTGCCCTGAAAGACATTGAAGGCAGCGGGTCAACAGCCAGGCCTATCTCAAGTTCCTTGCCAAAGGGATCGATTGTGCTCTTAATATTAGACATCCAGGGCGAAAAGGCTGCCTGTCCGAACAAATAGGCGGGTCCATAGATGCCAACACGACCCTCTGCAACAAATCTCATACCGGAACTGGACTCAGTTTCAGTTAACTCAAGATCGTTCCAACCCAGCCCCATAGCAAGATATGTGTTCTCGGCAGCAGACAGCAAGCGACGCTTTATATCCACTGTCCACTGGCTGGTGTCAGCCGGGCTTTTGTTAAACCCATTTGTTTGATGAATGCTGCTATGCCCTGACCACTTGTCATTCAGCCAGCCCTCGCCCAGATTAAATTCAGAGTGTGTGCCGAGAGAATTTGTCGATGGTTGTGTCGCTGAAGGCCAGCCTGACACATCCAGACCCTGGCTGCTATCATCAAAGGCACATGCAGTCGAAGTCAGACCGCTGGCCATTATTAATGAAATGGGGATTATTAGCTTTTGTAATAACATGAATTATTTCCCTTAGCATTAATTTTGCATGAAGATTAAAAGATTATTTAAGCACTCATGCACTTACGATTTTGCCCAATTACTGTCACAGGCTACTCTTGTCCTTGAATAGAATCCAGTATTTTTTTAATTTACTTAAAATTATTTTACTTTTAATTCATAAAGATACGATCGCTATCAATAATTTACATTATCTTGTAATGCTCACTTTGATTTACACGATAACAGGCTGGTCCTGCGTATAACAGTGATTTAAACACCAGCGAAACAGTAAATTTACCCGCTTATCAGGTGAACTGATCGTTCAGGCGGCAATATACTACCCCGCGGCAAGTTAGCAAAATAATACAAGCAGTTGCGACTAGATTGACAGAGGATGGTTGAATGATAAAAGCTAAATGTTACTAGTTTCCATAGAATAGCTGGTTTCAGAAAGCTGGATCAAATACTGCTATTGATTCAACATGTTTAGTGTGTGGAAACATATCCATCACACCTGCCGCTTTGAGACGGTAACCATATTTATTGACCAGAATGTCAGCATCTCGTGCCAGTGTTGCTGGATTACATGACACATACACAATCCGCTTTGGTTTCAGTTCTGGCAGACGTTCAATAACTTCCATAGCCCCACTTCGCGGTGGATCCAGCAATATGCGGTCCCACTTTCTGTGTAACCAGCTGCCATCGAGAGGAGTATCGTAAAGATTCGCGGTAATAAACTCAGCATTACTCAAGCCGTTGTAGCTGGCGTTATCACGAGCCATCTTTACCAGTACTGAATCACCCTCAATTCCGGTAACGTGCTTACATACTCGCGCCAACGGCAAGGTGAAGTTACCTATCCCGCAAAAAAGATCCAGCACTTCATCGCCCTCCTCTGCGCTCAATAGCTCCAGCGCCAGGGAAATCATCGACTGATTAATGCTGGCATTGACCTGGGTGAAGTCAGTGGGCCTGAAACGGATTGCAACGTCCCATTCATCAAGTCGATACTGAAGTAACTCCTGTTTCCCAGGATAAAGAGCCTGGATAGAATCTGGGCCTGCTGGCTGTAACAATATGGATAGCTGATGCTGATGAGCAAAAGACTTAAGCAATTCTTGATCAGCCCCTGATATCGGCTCCAGATTTCTGAAGACCAGCACCGCGCTGTCATCTCCCGCGGCAATTTCAATTTGCGGAATCCGTTTAGCAATTGACAATCCGGCTACAAGCTCTCTCAGCGGAAGAATAAGATTAGAAAATCGTTCATCAAGTACTTCACAGCTATCCATAACGGCAAGATATCCGCTTTGCTTTTCACGAAAACCTACCAGTACGCCGCCTTTCTTGGGCACAAACTTAACTCCCAGCCTTGCTTTGCGGCGGTAGTTCCAGTGAGGACCCTGCAATGGAGGAAGCGTAGACTCAGGCTGAACTTTGCCTATTTGCTGCAGGTTCTCGAGCAGCACCTGCTGCTTGGCATGAATCTGGCTTGATTCAGACATATGCTGCAAGCTGCATCCGCCACAAACACCCGCTGCAGAGCATCTCGGCTGCACCCTGTCATCCGAGGCTTCAAGAACCTCGAGCACATTTGCCGTATCATACTTGCTTGTGCGCCTGGTAGTTTGACACCTGACGACTTCTCCTGGTAAGCCACCTTCTACGAATACAGCTTTGCCTTCGTGATGAGCAACTCCGCGGCTGTCATTGGTCAGAGACTCGATAGAAACTGTCATTTCAATCGGTGGAGAGCGCCTTCTACGTCGTGCCATTTATTAGTCCGTAATAATTCAAAAAAGACAAGCTTGTCCTAAGTGGGAGGGCCAGGTAAGAATTTTTTTCACCGAGACCCTTTTCTTCGGTAATGCAGATAATTCAGAGAGGATGCATACTGTCAGTTTAATGACTCTACAAATGTAGTCAGATGTGTTTTATTTTGCTGCATCAAAGCTTCTTTGAACTGCTGATATTCAAGATCGAGCGATGAATCATCAATATTGCCGGACACCAGCTGCCAGCGCTTATTTAACAGCCAGGTATTGATGATGTTCAGTTCAAGCCCGTTTCTTACAAGCTCAACATTCCCTTCCAGGTAGGCATCCAGAACATCATCGAAGGACATCGCCTTATTACCTGGAAATCCACAGAGCACAGCTACATCATGAAGAGGCAGTGGATTCTGTCCAGTTGTTCCTGACAGCTCCGTCGCCAAATCAACGTGATTCACTAAATCGGCTGAATGGAGACCGTGCGACAGATATCGATAGTTCAGAATCGGGAAGATAGAACGGTTGCCATTCCAGGTGACAATAGAAGCCTGATGCCCAACAATGAGTTCCTGCAAGGTCTGTAATAGATTCGCTTCAGTCGACTCGGGGACTCCTTCTGACCAGCATTTTATTCCTTTGTTATCCTGTACAAGGATAGAGAGTGCGACTATTTGCAGCATGTGCTGGCCTATTACACCGGGATTAGAGTGATTTTCTCTGCTTTTAGTCACCATCACCCTGGAAACATCTTCCTGCGACAGATCATGCAGATCATACAGTCGCGTACCCAGTTCAAAATCAGGAATGGTCGCGATGTCAAAGTAGATGACACTCATGAGGATTTACTCTGAAAAACGCCAGTAGACAGGTAGCGGTCGCCGCGGTCACAAACGATTGAAACAATTACCGCATTTTCAACTTCACGAGATAACTGTATTGCCGCTGCCAGGGCTCCCCCCGATGAGATCCCGGCGAAAATACCCTCTTTCTGGGCAAGAAGCCGAGTCGTATCTTCTGCCAGTTGCTGACTGATATCCATGGTACGGTCTACTTCATCTGCGACAAAAATTGAGGGAAGGTACTCCTCCGGCCAACGGCGAATACCGGGGATTGATGACCCATCTGTGGGTTGAACGCCAATAATTTTAATCGCAGGATTTACTTCTTTGAGGTAGCGAGAGGTACCCATAATAGTACCTGTCGTTCCCATGGAAGAGACAAAATGAGTAATATTTCCATTGCTATCCTTCCAGATTTCCGGACCCGTCGTCATGTAGTGTGCTGCCGGGTTATCGGGATTTGAAAACTGGTCAAGAACCTTTCCCTTCCCCGCCGCCTGCATCTCCAGCGCCAGGTCTCGCGCCCCTTCCATACTGGCTTCACGACTGACAAAAATCACCTTGGCGCCATAAGCGGTCATGCTAACGACTCGTTCGGCACTCATGTTTTCAGGCATGATCAGTATCATACGATAACCCTTTACCGCTGCGACCATGGCAAGTGCAATACCGGTATTGCCGCTAGTCGCTTCAATCAGCGTATCACCCGGCTTAATTTCACCTCGCGCTTCTGCTGCAGCAATCATGTTCAGTGCCGGTCGATCTTTAACAGATCCGGCCGGGTTATTCCCCTCCAGTTTAACCAGGATGGTGTTGTTGTGGCCTTCAGTAAGGCGCTTAAGGCGAACTAGCGGAGTGTTGCCGACAAAGTCTTCAAGATCTTGCATTTTTTATATTTACTGTTCGGTTGTGTAAATGAGTACAGACTCGCAGCCGTGCAGTTGCAATCTGTCGATTTTCATTATTAGTAACAAAACTTACAATTTACGCTTATTTAGGTCTGGCATTTTAGCATGGTTGATTGAAAAGCCATGAGCAAACCAACTTAATCTTCAGGTATGCTGGCTAGTATACCTTTACTACAAAAAGCAGCTCGCCGCCGCTTATCTTATTTACGATTAAAGGTCTTTCCGCCTTACCATTTTCAAGGATAGAAATTTTGCCCACCAGGCCTTCAAAGTTCTTCGTGTCGCGTAGCATACGGTTGAGACAGATCCGGTCGCCTGGCTTATCACAATGATTCATCGCATTTTTTATTACCAGATAACTCTCTACTCCTAAAGCAGTGTAGCTTGTTGCCTTATCAGCATCTCGTGAACTGTAGTACAGCCGCATTATTTTTTCTGAGTAAGAACTTTTCTGCAGATCTTTATCATCAGTTGAGAAAAAATCGATGGCATAGATATCTTCCAACAGCGCAACTTCATCACCATAGTCATTAATAATCGTTGCGACCAGGCCATCACTGGCCATAACCTCAGGTTTCCAGTCGATATTTCTGGCTGCATTTTTAATAGCAACCACTTCTTTAGGCTTGACTGGTAAATAAAGCAGTTCGGTGCCTTTATCTCGTAGTTCTTGCAACCTTTCCAGGTAACTTTCATCACTGCCAAGCACGACTGTCTCGGTCACCACTCCGCCCACTGTCTGGAATTTACGAATAAATTCTGTTGCCAGCACTGAGGAATGTTCGCTATCAGGATCAGTAAAGACTGCCACCTTCTCGATCAGCAGCTCATCCATGACAAAGAGTGCGGCAACGCTGCCCTGGAAAATATCATCGAAGCAAAGTTGGCTGACATAATCATTGTCTCCGCTGACATCGGGGTGGGTGGCCAGCATGGCCAGAACAGGGATTTCCAGTTTATTTGCCTGTGGTTTAATTTTCAGTGCCGAGGAGGAAGTCGACATCAGCAGCACCGCCGATACCCGCTCATCATTCGCAAGCCTGTTCAATGCATTGACTGTCAGTGCTGGCTTATTCTGATCATCCTCGATAATCAGTTCAATCCTGTCGCCATTTTTCAGCAGTGGCTGCCATTTCATCGCTGTCTTAATGCCTTCAACGCCATCCTCACCTTTTGCCCGGTCTACTCCGCTAAAAGGCCCTATCACACCAAGCTTGATGATTTTACCGCTTGGTACGATTTCATCCTGACGTTGACAACCTTCCGCACTCAACAGAGCAAGTACCGCACAAGCAATCGTTATTATCTTAACCATTTTTAATCATTGACTTAATGGGAATATATTTCATTTGAGAGTTCATGGTATATAAAGAATCCTTGCCCGGACAATGAGCTCTCTTGATATATTTCTCTCGATTTTCTTCCTTAAACGCGTCAGATCATCACGGTTTAACTGTTCACGTGCGAGTATGTCCATGGTCATTACATTTTTATCCTGGCGCTTCGCTAAATGTGCTTGCTGGACGATGATATATTTTCCATTTACAAGGAAACGTTCATTCTGCCAGTACTTTTCCATTTCCAGCCGTTCAACAATATCGTCATAGGAAAAATACAGAGGTACAGCAATAAGAATCAACGTCAGTATGACCAGGCGCATGCTGGTTTTGTCATGTACGGCCGGCGAATATCCCAGTATCCTGAAGGTAAATGTAGCGGCCAGGAGGATACCGACCAGGTTTGTTGAAAAAAGCAGGAAAGCCTGTGAAAAAAAGCTGATATCCAGGCGACCGATGCCGATACCCGCTACTGCCAAAGGCGGCACCAGGGCAACTGCAATTGCAACACCTGCAAGACTCTGCAGGATTTCCTTATAAGCCTTGGTGTAGGCCCCAGCTATACCAGCAAAAATCGCCACTCCAAGATCAAGTAAAGTCGGGTTCACTCTTGCAAGCATTTCCGAAGTAACAGGTTTGTGCGGAAACATAAGTGTGAGCAAAGCTGCTGAGAGCAATGCAATAACCACTCCCACTATAATTTTGACTGCTGACTGACGGGAAATCTTCTTGTCCTGTCGCAGCATACCCATAGCTAATGAAATAATTGGTGCCATCAATGGCGCGAGCAACATGGCACCGATGACAACAGCGGTACTATTCTGATACAGCCCTATGGTTGCCAGCAAAGTACTGAGAATCATCAGTACGATATAGGTAGAATTCGTTACTGAATCTTCACGCAGTGCCTGGAAAAGATCCCGAAATCGTTCCTCTGAAGCATATGAAAAAAAGGGAATTGACTTTAAACTGGCTTTATTTATTTCCTCTTTTCCAGTTGGTAGGTTGCTTATGTTCAACTTCTCTTTCCCTGGGCTGGCAACTTTCAGACTGGCAGAATATTCATCGCCGATATTAAGCGTGACAGCCCTTGGGAGAGTTTCACAAAATATTGGTGTTGATGTCCTACTTTCCCCATCTATAGTCACATCAAGAGGAGCATCCGACTCAATTACGAACGATTTGCTCTTCACAAATCCTATAGAGTCAGGTAATTTCTTCCTATACCCGGCAGGGAGAATTATTTGCAGCAGGAATTTAAAATAGCCAAGAATGGAAACAGGTGCACTTATTATCAATTCCACCATTTCGTCTTTCGCTGTACTGTCTGCAGCAATTTTTCTCGAGGCCAGGTTAGAGCCATGTTGCTGAATTAGCATACAGCCACATGCAGCAGTATTGATCTCCTTGCCATTATTTGTCACAAACCTCAGTGGCAGCAGCTTCAGGCCAGAGAATTGTTTAAGTCCACGCCAGATCATCTTCAGGCGGCTGGTTCCACGAGGTGTATCTAGCAACGGCAGGCGACCCATTGTGGCTTTGTAAAGCAGTACTTCTCCATTACAAAGAATAAGATCTAATTCGTGCCCAGACTTTCGCAGGGCCAGTTCAACCGCTTGTTCGGGCTTGTCAGGGATACCATAACTTCTAGCAAGTTCACGGTATTCTTCCTGTGCAATCACCCCCATACTGAAGCCAAGCTCAGCTGAGAGTTTTAACACATACTTAAGATCATTAAGATCACCACTGATGACAACATGATTGCAATCGGCGAGATGTAAAGGAGGGTTTTCTGCAAAGCTATCGATGTCAGTCGAACTGACATCAGCCCCATAGGGGTTGTTCTGGATGAGCTTAATCAGTTCAGTGCCAGAAGGAGCACAAATGAACAGTGCTGATTTGACGTATTCCTTCATTTACATAATCTGGTCATTGGCGTAGAGATTCACATCGCTTATAAAATCACGGGCTTTGATTCCTGCCATTCTGAATTCATATGAAAAATCGTGACAATTAAATTAATTTGTTTCGTTATAGCATAAATCAGATGGACACCTGTGAACCTACTCCGCCTTCTAATGACGGAGTAGGTTTATTGAAATCATGACAGACGGGAATACTCGAACCTGGAATCAGATTCAGGCTGCCTTGTGCTCATACAGATGAACATCCCGTTGTGGGTAAGGAATACCGATACCAGCTTCATCCAGGCGAAGCTTCACGGTCTCAGTGGCATCAAAGAACACACCCCAGTAATCGGCGCTTTCTACCCACACGCGCATAATAAAATTGACGCTGTTATCGGCCAGCTCAGCAACGGCGATCTGGTGTGCCGGATCAGCAAGAATACGCGCATCCTTGCTAACGATATCCTCGAGGATGGCACGCACCTCTTTCAGATCTGCATCATAAGACACACCCACTGTCAGGTCGACTCGACGGGTGGCCTGGGCGGAATAGTTGATAATGTTATCGTTACCAATCTTGCCATTGGGCACAATGATGGTTTTGTTGTCGGGAGTTATCAATGTTGTGGTAAAGATATGAATCGCCTGCACTGACCCGGATACGCCTGCAGCCTCGACGAAGTCTCCTACTTTGAAAGGACGGAAAATTATCATCAGGAAACCAGCAGCAAAATTGGCCAGAGATCCCTGCAGGGCAAGACCGATAGCCAGGCCAGCGGCACCTAATATGGCAATAAAGGAGGTGGTCTGAATACCAAGTTGACCCAATGCCGCGACGACAACAAATGCCAGCATGCCGATGTAGGCGATGCTGCTGGTAAAGCCAATAATAATCTCGTCTATGTCTGCTTTTTTCATCACCCTGATGACCAGCTTCCTCAGCCAGTTGGCGATCATCTTGCCTATGATGAAGATGGCAATCGCGGCTAGCGCCTTGAGGCCATACTGGATCAATAGTTCTTTGCCCATTTCAAATAGCTGGTTGACTTTGTCCGGGTCCATATATTCTGTCACTTGATCTACAACAGTGCCTGTTTCAGTACCATTGGCCATGGTTATTTCTCCTGGTTTTAATACGATTAATTACAAATTCTTAAAAAATATGGCTGATAAATGATAATCAGGAATCATCACTGCCCAGCCAGCGGTAAACGATGCCGGCGATGATAGCGCCAACTATCGGTGCAATCCAGAACAACCATAATTGTGAAATGGCGGATTCACCTGCAAACAGCGCTACGCCTGTACTGCGTGCGGGGTTAACCGAGGTATTTGTTACTGGAATACTGATCAGGTGGATCAGTGTCAAACCCAGTCCAATAGCAATCGGTGCAAAGCCCTGCGGTGCACGCTTATCAGTGGCACCGAGAATAATGACCAGGAACATGAAGGTCATGACAATCTCTGTGATCAATGCAGCTCCCAGGCTATAACCGCCAGGTGAATGATCCCCATAACCATTGGATGCAAAGCCTGCACTGACATCGAAACCGGCCTTACCTGTAGCGATCAGATAAAGCACCGCTCCAGCTGTTATTCCTCCCGCGACCTGGGCCATAATATACGGCACCAGTTCAGACTGATTGAATCGACCTCCTGCCCATAACCCGAGTGATACAGCCGGGTTAAGATGACAGCCGGAGATATGACCAATAGCAAATGCCATGGTCATTACTGTCAGGCCAAAGGCCAGCGACACTCCGAGCCAGCCAATGCCGACATCCGGGTAACCGGTAGCCAGCACGGCACTCCCGCAGCCGCCAAGTACCAGCCAGAATGTGCCAATATATTCAGCAGCCAGCTTTTTAGTTATTGTCAAGGGTAGTCTCCTGTAGCTTGATTTGTGCAGCGTTAATGCTTTTGAAACGGGTAAATAACTTTCCAGTCATTTTTCATGTCGATCACTGTCCAGCCGTTTCCATTTGCTTCAGCCAGGGCCTTGTCCAGGCGCCCGACATGACTGTCTTTATCGTAGGCATACTCACGAACCTCGTCAGTATGGTGGACTATGACCGCCAGACGCTTGCCTTCTCCGGCGGCCGTCCACTGCAGCATCTGCAGATCACCATCAGAATTTCCAAAAGCTGCAATGGGTCGTCGTCCTATATGTTGATTGATGCCCACAGGCTTGCCGGCTTTGTCGTCAAAGAAGTTGATTTCCGGTAGACGCGCTAATACAGGCATACCATCACGCATTTCGAACTTTGTCTTGATACTGCTGCCGACCACCTGCTCCGGTGGTATGCCATAGACACCTTCCACCCAGGGGCGCATGAATTCAATGCCACCACCGGAAACGATGAAGGTCTTGAAACCGTTGTCACGCAGATAGGCAAGCAATTCCAGCATCGGTTGGTAGACCATTTCTGTATAAGCCTTGCCAGTTTTGGGGTGACGTGCGGTGGAAATCCAGTCACTGACTATTTGAGAGAATTCTTCAGTAGTCATGTCTGCATGCGTAGCCATGACCAGCTGCAACAGGCCTTTTTCACCTGCATCAACCAGTGCATCCATATCGTTATCAAGTACGGCCTTGCGGCTGGGTAGTTTTCCACTCAGGATGTTCTGGTGCCAGTGCTTTGACTCGATCTATAGCGAAAAGTAGCTGAAAGTAAATCGGCTTTTCTGACCACAGCGTTCCATCGTTATCAAATACAGCGATACGCTCTGACGGCACCACATAATCTGGGCCGCCTTGCTGTGTCACTGCTTCGACAAAATCAATCACCGCCACTTTACTGGCAACATCGCTCCATGAAGACAGCGGATCTGATGCTTGCACCTGTGTTGCAGTGCCGAGCAGTAAAAAAACCAGCGTTAGTACCTTGTTGTATCGGAACATAATTACTCCATAAAAAATGCCGCCCTGAAGGGCGGCATTAAACACGATATTAGTAGACTAGTGAGAACCTCCACCTGCCTCCAGTGTTTTCATTACCTGGTCAAGGCTGAAGCTGGCAGCCTTCTGACTTGGTGGAAATTCGACAAATGTCTGCAGGAATTTAGCAACATAGGCCTGTGCAGGAACCAGCAGAAAAGCACGATCCAGCCACCAGTCATCATAGGTATTGGAGGTCACCATGCCGCGCTCATAGGGATCACGGCGCAGATTCACTATCAAGGGCGCCCGTAATGGTACAAATGGCTCACGCCAGGCCTGGAAGGTAGCTTCTGCGCGCTGCTCGAGGAAGATGATTTTCCAGTCCTGGTAGCGCAACGCTGACATGTCGCCGTCATCAGAGAAGTAGAAAATCTCCTTGCGTGGACCCGTCTCAGCCTTTCCGGTCAGGTAAGGCAGGAAGTTGTATCCGTCAAGATGGTTCTTGAAAGTCTTGCCATTGACCGATTTACCCGCGAGAAGCTCCTCTTTCAGGTTCTCGTTACCTGCAGCAGCAGCAAATGTTGGCATCCAGTCCATGTGGTGCATAATTTCATTGGACACAGTACCCGGTGTAATATGACCCGGCCAGCGCACCATGGATGGCACTCTCCAGCCGCCTTCCCAGTTGGTGTTTTTCTCACCGCGGAATGGCGTCATTGCTGCATCAGGCCAGGTATTCATGTGTGGCCCGTTGTCGGTTGAATAGAAGACGATAGTGTTATCGGCAATCTTCAGTTCATCCAGCACCTTGAGGAACTTGCCGATGTGCATATCGTGTTCGACCATGCCGTCGGAATACTCGTCCTGCCCTGAGATGCCACGTAATTCCTTCTTTACATGGGTACGGAAATGCATGCGAGTACCGCTCCACCAGACGAACCATGGCTTGCCGGCTTTTACCTGTTCCTTGATAAACTCAATGGCACGATCAGACGTCTCGTCATCAACCGTTTCCATGCGCTTCTTCGTTAGAGGCCCGGTGTCTGTGATCTTCTGTGTGCCGTCCGGATTCGCCCATGAATGAATCACGCCGCGAGGTCCGAATTTCTTGCGGAATTCAGGATCTTTTGGATAGTCCTCGTTTTCAGGTTCTTCCTCGGCATTGAGGTGGTAAAGGTTACCAAAGAACTCATCGAAACCGTGATTGGTCGGTAGATGCTCATCGCGGTCGCCAAGATGGTTCTTGCCGAACTGGCCGGTGGCGTAACCGAGCGGTTTGAGCATTTCTGCAATAGTAGGATCTTCTGCTTGCAGACCTTCCTTTGCGCCAGGCAGGCCGACCTTGCTAAGACCGGTGCGGAAAACACTCTGGCCGGTAATAAAAGATGAACGTCCGGCAGTACAGGACTGCTCGCCGTAGTAATCGGTGAACACCATTCCCTGTTCTGCGATACTGTCGATGTTAGGTGTTTTGTAGCCCATCAGGCCACGCGTGTAGTTAGAGATATTGGACTGGCCGATATCATCTCCCCAGACAACCAGGATATTGGGTTTGTCGGTCGCTGCCGCAGCCTGGCCAATTGACCCGGCTGCCAGCAGTAATGCCGGCAAAATAATTCTGAGTTTCATGAATTACCTCCTTCAGGTAATGATTTATATAGTTTTTAATACTTTTTAATTATTCTGACTCGTCTGAGATAGAGGCATCTGCAGCATTAGTGGCGACGGACTTTTTGCCATTACTGCAGCCGCTGCCAGATTTATACATCTGGCTTTTACCGATTACCTGGCCATTGGTGGCATTCAGTACAAAGTACTCTTTATCATTGCTGGATGTTTTAACTTCAAAACGTGCATCGTTCTGCGAATTCTTTTTCACTGAATCAATACCGTTCAAACAGCCTTTTTTATCCTTGTAGCCCTGGCTGGTCAGAATTACCTGTCCGTTGTTGGCCTTGAGGTTGAAATAGAACTTGTTGTCCTTGCCCTTGGTGATTACGAATTTTCCTGCCATTGTTTTTCTCCTTACTTGGTGATTTCCTGTGTAATAATAATTTTTATGTTTCTATTATCGTAACGGATAAATGTGACATTTTTCTGACAGTGAATCAAGAATAACCGCATAAATTAGAATATATAAAAGTTACCTAGATAATTCCTAAGGGCTGAATATGCTCAACCAGCATTTGTACTGATTTTCTTCCGCGAAATTCATTCACATCCAGCTTATAAACCACACGAACCTTACCTCGAGCCATCGCTTCATCTCCTTCTCTAATGTTAAACATAATTGCATCTACAGGAATGGAGCCACAGGCAAGCTGCAGCTTCAAGTGATGTTTACCGACGATTCTTCGTTCGATTACGTCAAATTCTCCTTCAAACAACGGCTCAGGAAAGTGCTGCCCCCAGGGCCCTGCCTGGCGCAATGAAATAGCGGTAGTGATGTCGAGATCAGCGGCGGTCAGTTCACCATCTGTCAGCAGTAGTTTTTCCAAAGCCATGTCGCCAAGCTGGCGCTCTACTTCTTCATTAAATGCATGACTGAATGTATCGTAACTGTCAGTTGGCAAAGACAACCCCGCTGCCATCGCATGCCCGCCAAATTTTGTAATGAGTCCGGGGTGCCGTGTCGCTACCGCGTCCAGCACGTCACGGATATGCAGCCCGGGTATCGAGCGGGCTGAACCCTTCAGGCCTTCCAGCTCAGCCCCAGCCGGAGCGAAAGCGATTACTGGCCGATAAAATCGCTCCTTGATTCTTGCAGCCAGAATACCAATGACGCCCTGGTGCCAGCTCTGGTCAAAAATACACAGACCGACCGGTAAATCTTTGTCGGCACTCAGATTAATTTTTTTCAGGTCATGCAGGGCCTGCTGTTTCATTTCCCCTTCAATAGCACGGCGCTCAAGATTAATTTCATCAAGACGCACTGCGATCTGATGCGCAGTTTCACTATCATCTGCAAGTAAGCATTCAATACCTATCGACATGTTTTCTATCCGACCCGCGGCATTCAGTCGCGGCGCGAGAGAAAATCCGAGGTCAGCAGCTGCCAGACTGCCTGGTTTACGATTGGCGACATCAATCAGCGCAAGGATACCTGGGCATGCCTGCCCGCTGTTGATACGTGCCAGTCCCTGCTTTACTAAAATACGATTAACATGATCCATCGGCACTACATCTGCAACCGTACCCAGAGCCACCAGGTCGAGTAACTCAGCAAGATTCGGTACCGCAAGTTTCTGCTCGCTGAACCAGTTATCATCACGAAGCCTGGATCTCAGTGCCAGCAGCAGATAAAAAGCTACACCCACACCGGCAATATTCTTGGTCGGAAACTCATCACCTGGCTGGTTTGGATTGATGATCGAATCAGCGTCAGGCAATTCATCTCCGGCTAAATGATGATCCGTCACCAGTACACGAATCCCCTTCGCTTTCGCTGCAGCAACACCATCAATACTGGCAATGCCATTATCCACCGTGATGATTAGATCAGGACCCTGCTGTGCAGCAACTTCAACAATTTCTGGTGTTAGCCCGTATCCGAACTTGAACCTGTCGGGAATCAGGAAATTAACCTGTTTTGCTCCCATTGTCCGCAGCCCTTTCATCATTAGCGCTGTAGACGTCGCGCCATCGGCATCAAAATCGCCAATAATCAAAATTTTAAGATCAGCCTTTAGATGTTCAGCTAGCAGGGAAACCGCGGTCTTCATTCCTTTCATTGCCAATGGTGACGGCAGATATTTCAGACCATAATCGAGTTCATCCTTACTGGTAATATTTCGTGCCAGATAGATTTTATTCAGCAAAGGAGAAAGGTTTTCATCAAGATATCCCCCCTGGGGAATCTCTCGTTGACGAATTTTCACCGGAACTTCGGTCATGAACCTGAAATTAATATGGAGATCATTGCAATGAGACGGAATTTATACGTTGATACCAGCTGGATTTATTGTGTCAATTGGAGTTGGTGCTTTTATCATAAGCGTGAAGTTTACCAGTAATTCGACGCTACAAATATTGGTCTATCAAAAACCTGATCTAGATCAAGGTTTGCTAATATAACTAGTAGTAAAGTCTTATATTATAAAAAACATGTAAAAACTCAGTTGGGAGGGTTTTAATATGGCTTTGTCAAGTTCTTCATTCATCAGGGTTATAGGTTTTACTTTACTTGCCTTCAGCAGTTCGATGTGGGCACAGGCGCCGAGGGCAGACACTGACCATGAAACCCAGATGGAAGAAAGCAGGCCACAGGGCGATTTCTGGAAATACCAGGAACTTGATGAAGATCTGCATAGTGATCCAGTTTCCGAGAGTTTCGAATACATACTTAACACCTCACACCGGTTCGCCAACTGGGCCGACAGTTTTTTCGATGATGACCGAACGGTTGGCATCAAGAACACCACACGCATCAAGCTCAGCGCCTGGACCTTCCTCGATGGGGACAGCTCGTATGACGATTCGGATTTCAACTTCAATATAAGAGTAAAATTGCCACGTACACAAAAACGCGTGCAGTTCATTATCACCAATGAACCTGAAGAGGAACTTGCCAGTAGTCGCTCGGGAGGCGTCTTCCCGGACCAGGTTAAATCTGATGAAACTACAGTCGGATTCCGCTTTTTTGATCTTTCAGGACTTAGTAAGAAAATTCCGGGTGAATTCAGCACCGCGGTCGGTGTCAGCTTCAGCAGCTATAGCCCGGCTTTCAGAATCGAACCACGATATATCGTCACGCATGACTTCAAAATATGGTCGATGACCTTTCTGCAAAAAGTCCGCTGGCATTCCAAGGATGGATGGGCTACCGAAACGCGCCTGGACTTTGATCGCGCCTTGAATGAAAAGTATGCCATACGCTTTAATAACGAACTTTACTGGGAGGAAGAAGAGGATGACTTTGAAGGCTTTGAATTTCAGCCACGATTCATTCTTGCACGTCGTTTCAGCAGCAAACAGGCACTGCTCTATGAATGGAACAACCTGTTCCGCAGTGAACCCTCGTTCGATCTGTTCACCAGTGCACTGGTAGTCCGTTACCGCCGGGAGTTCTGGCGCCCCTGGTTATTTGTCGAAGTCGCGCCGCAGGTTGCATTCCGTGAAGAAGAAGACTGGGACGCTTCCCCCGGTGTTTTTGCCAAGCTGGAAATACTGATGCAAAAAACAGATAAGTAATAAAAGCTGGAGATGCTATCACTCACATAGCACAGTAAGGTCTCTTTTCCGCGATTGTAAATATGGCCTAGTGAGCTGAAGACAGCTTCAGTCCTAGGATGCCAATGATAATCAGGCCAATGAAGAAAAACCGCGCCAGCGTTGCCGAGTCACCAAAGAACAGTATACCGATGAAGAAAGTACCTACAGCCCCGAGGCCAGTCCAGACGGCGTAGGCGGTGCCCATCGGAATGGTGCGTTGGGCAACCAGCAGCAGCGCACCGCTGGCACTCATGCAAACAATGGCAAATGCAATCCAGCCATAATTTGCCCCCTCTTCTGTCCAGCCCAGCTTCAGACCTACTGGCCAGCCCCATTCAAAGATGCCGGCAACTATCAGATAAATCCAGGCCATTTTATCTCCTTATTACATTGCTCTGAATTTACTGGCAGAAAACAACGTTAAAATAAATTTAAATAAATCGTTGTTCATATTATATTGAATGTTTAATAAATAATATCCCGTAGTAGCAGGATAAAGGCACCGAGTACTAATATGGAAGAACAGAAATCTTCGGACTTCATGGTTGACATTGTTAACAGCGAAGCTGGTATGGGTGCAAGCGAGATACTGATTGTCGTTCTTATTGCCGCCGCAGTTGCAATTGGCATTACCTGGTGGCTGAAACGCAAATAATCACCTCAACTTGCATAGCCTTTATGACAATCCAGAGCGAGTAACAAGTTCAGGTTTTAGACTGGCAAACACTTCCTGCGTCGCCACCATTTTTTCATCCCGCCGGCACTCGCATTGAGAACAAACCCGGGAGTGTCAATCACCATTAAATGCTTGAGTTTCCCGGATTTCAATAACGCAACCAGCGGCTGAAATACTTTCTCCTCCAGCTCATTGATAACCGACAGACCCTGGTCCATGCTACCACTTTGCAACGCAGTTCGTGCCTGCTCCAGCATCATCAGCTGCGCACTGTTCAGCGGCATGTCATTAAGGACCGTGGACATATCATCGGCTAAGGCCTTTATTTCACAGCCGCATTGCCTGCCCACTCCCTGTATGAAAGGAGTTTCTCCCCGCAGAAATACATTGCTGGACGATGAAAGCACAGGCAGTCCGCCACCGCCCCACAACCAGAGACCACTTACCGCAGCCATCCCCTGGGCAACCCTTGCTTGGTTTACCGGGTGACTGAAAAGCAGCATTTGCAGTTCCATTAGCCAGCTATGCCACTGTCTGCTGTTGTTTCCGACCGGCATCAGATTAAACACATCTTTACCTACCACACGCCAGGCTGCGGTAGTTTGGATATCGGCATGCTCATCCAGTTTTAAATACCAGCGTTTGCCATCCACGACATCGATATTCCACCCATCCTCGGCAAAATGCTGATTGATGCTGTCTGCCAGGGCTTCTGCTTCCTCCAGATCAAGATTCAGTTCCGACGGGTAGCTCATCATCAGGTAATTCTGGTCTTCCTGAAGATTTACCGGATCGGCACGAAACCAGAAGGTACTATCCTCGCTGGCCCCGTTCTCTGCCAGCTGCTCAAGAGCTGCAATGGGGACGTCAATCTCTTCATCTGCCTGCCAGCCCAGGCAACTGAGAAGATGAGCTTCGGATTCAAGCGAGTTTTCTGTCAGGCTGTCACAGCGATTGAGCAATAGTTGTAGTGATGGCATCTCTGCCAGAATTTCGTTGCCGGCATGACGCAACAGGGCCCATATGCCGGGTAGATAAAGGTTAATAGTATTGTTATTCAATGGAAGCTGGTATTAAATTTCTAATGATGAGCAACAATCATTGTTATTTTGTCTGTCTAGTATGTTGTTAGAGCGTGAACGAGGTGGCGAAACAATATTCATATCTATTTAAGTCTCGATTGGGTTATTTCCGTATCATGCTCAGATTCTCAAGAATATCATGCCCGGCCTGGATAAATATCCCCGGTATGATGACAGGAATTTACCGATGTACGGGCTGGCGAGCAGAATTCCCGTAATATTTCATGGCTAAAAGCACTGGTATTTTGCCCGACAAACACAGTATCCTATTACTTTGAACTTCTGCCATGTAAATTTCCAGCGCGAATAAATTCACCTCATGGACAATCAAGTCCAGACTCGGAATACCCAGAACATGAAAAACATACTCAATTTCTTTGTCCGGATATTTGGACAGACCCTGTTTGCTATTATCAGTTTCTTTGTCATTATTTTCCTTTTCAGCGTTTTCTTCATTGGCCTTGGCGCAGGCATCGGAGCAACCAGTAGCAGCTTCAGTGCCGGGAAGGATATCGAGCAGACTGACTACAGTTTCGTCTCCGGTAATAAAGACAGTGAGAACAAATTACTCAGTGTGCCGGTGAATGGCATCATTCTAGGCAGTGCGCCTGAAGAAGATTTCAGCTTTGGACTCAGTGATTTCCTGACATATGGTTACGATATTGTCGAAACTCTGCAGGAAGCAGCAGAAGATGACAGCATTAAGGGTATTTTCATGCCCTTTCGTACCCCTGGCGGGACAATCTTCGGTTCCCGGGCAATCTACCGCGCTATTAAGCAATACCGTGAAGACACCGGCAACCCTGTGGTTGTCTACATTGAGGGGATTTCGGCTTCAGGCGGTGTGATGGCGATGGTAGCGGCGAATAACATCTATGCCGACTACGGCAGCCTGATCGGCAGTATCGGCGTACTCGGTCCTTCATTGACTTACTTTAACAAACCTATGGCCACCGATGGCGGCCTGTTTGGCGGCGGTATTGTCACCGAAGGCGGAATTGAAAAAACAGCAATTACGGCTGGCCGCGGCAAGGACATAGGCAATCCATTCAGAAAGCCGAGCGAGGAAGAAATTGCTAACCTTACTGCCGGGGTCAACAATGAGTACGAGAATTTCGTCAATCATGTTGCCAAAAATCGCAATATGGAGCCCGAAATGATCCGAAATGAAATGGGTGCACAGATATTCGATAACAAAATGGCACAGACCTATGGCCTGATTGATAGCACACAATACCGTGGTGAGGCCATAAGCAGCCTGGCCAACATGGCAAAACTGGGTGATGATTACAAGCTTATCAAGTCAGTCCATGATAGAAAATCACTTCTGGATCAATTGCTTGGCGTATTCTATAAATCATCACCGACGCTTCAGCAGTCTACACAATATACTCAGCAGCAATTGCGCAGCCAGCTCTGCGGAAATAGCCGTCAGCTCACCCTTGCCTATCACGGGGACCTGGCCAGCATTTGTCAATAACTGGACTACTTTTAACAATCTATCATTAACAACAAGGATGGCCTGCTAATGAAATCACTATTACTCTCTACACTGCTGCTGACGTCCGTATCACTGCCATTTTCATCGGTTTCGGCTGATACCGTCAGGATGATGGGAGCGGGTAATGTAACCTGCAAAGAATGGAGCCAGTTGCGCATTTCGACGGAGTATTTCAGTGCCGGCAACTGGGTACTCGGTTTCCTCTCATCCACAGCCTGGACTACCGGTAACGACATTCTTAGCGGTAAAAAAGCAGATATCCTGTTTACTGCCATCGATGACTTCTGCACGAAAATGCCGGAACAGACTATCGCAGAAGCAGCCGTAGAACTGGCCACTCACATGCTGGATAAAACCTCGCCTGAATAACTAAAGAAACTCTGCTGCGTTACTCCATCCTCACAGCATCTCTACATAAAACCTGTACAGAACTCCCATTGCTGCACTGGAATACTGCTGCTGCGAAATAATAGAAAACCAAACTCGCTCTACTGTAAACAACTCTTAAATAAAAAAGATTAGCGACTTATCCACAGGCTGTCGAAACGATAAGGAAATCACTAAAATATTCCAATTAATATAAATAAAAACAATAATATAAATATCTTAATTAAAGTAAATTATAGATATAGTCGACACAATTTAAAATTCGATAAAAATGATTAAAATCAAATAGATATCAAGTAAAGTTAAAGCTGTAAATTTTCACCTGCATCAGGCACTTATCCGCTTGAAAGTTCTCAAAAAGTTCACTATTATTGCAATGGAGCGTTATGAGAACTTTAAGAGGGTAAGCACATGCTGACAACACAACAGAAAAAAGTGCAGGATTTCATCCGCGCCTTCATTCAGCGCCACGGCCACTCCCCCAGCCTGCGGGAAATTGGTGAAGGCGTGGACATCCAGTCGCGTGGTGCAGTGCACCGCCACGTACAGACCCTGATCGATCGCGGCGTGCTAAAACGTGCCCGCAGCGGCTGGCGGACACTGCAGCTGGTCGACCCAGAGGAGATATCAACCAGCCTGCCGCTGCTGGGGAAAATTGCAGCGGGTCGCCCGATTGAGGCCATTCCCGGACATGACGAAATCAATATTGCTGAAATGTTGCTCGGTGAGGACCGTTATGTGCTGCAGGTAGAAGGCGACTCCATGATTGATGCCGGCATTCTAGATGCGGACCTGGTCGTCATCCAGCGCACCGATACCGCTGATGACGGTGAAATCGTTGTTGCCCTGATTGATGACGAGGAAGCCACTCTCAAACGCCTGTTTCATCTCTCCGGGCGGCGCATCAAGCTGGTTGCTGAAAATCGCAACCTGGCACCACTAATCTACCCGGCAGATCGTGTACGCATTCAGGGTGTGCTAACCGGGCAGCTGCGGACCTATCGCTAATGGAAAACCCTTCAGGCTACAGCTATGACAGCCAGCAGGAGTGGCCTCGTGCCATTATCCTTGCGGACATGAATGCCTTCTTTGCCTCGATTGAGCAACAGGACCATCCTGAGTGGCAGGGATTGCCTGTTGGCATTACCAATGGCCTCCAGGGCACCTGTATCATCACCAGCTCCTACGAGGCACGCGCTTACGGCATCAAGACCGGGATGCGCGTAAAAGAGGCGTTAAAACTCTGCTCTGATTTCATCCAGTGCCCTGCCCGGCCGCAACGTTATGCCCGAGTTTCCAGCGATATCATGCAGTCCCTGCAGCAGATTACTCCGTATATCGAAGTATTCTCTGTCGATGAAGCCTTTCTCGATGTCACGCATTGCCAGAAACTGCATGGCCGACCGGAAGAGATTGCGCGCAGGGTCAAGAAGATTATTTACCAGGTATCGGGCGTGCTCTGCTCAGTGGGAGTCAGTGGCGACAAAACCACCGCAAAATATGCCGCAAAGCTCAACAAGCCCGACGGCCTGACAGTTATTCCTCCCTGGCAGTCACGAGAGCAGCTAAAGGAGGTAGCGGTCACCGACTTATGCGGTATCGCCGGCGGTATAGGGCGCTTTCTTGCTGAACACGGGGTACACGTCTGCGGTGATATGGCCAAACTGCCCATCAGCGTACTGGCCCGGCGCTTCGGCAATCCCGGCCGCCGTATCTGGTATATGTGCCAGGGCGCAGACCCGGACCCTCTGCAACTCAATGTTGCCCCACCTAAATCCATTGGCCACGGCAAGGTCATGCCGCCGAACACACAGGATAAGCAGGTACTGCTATTGTACCTGCTGCATATGAGCGAAAAAGTAGCCAGCCGATTACGCAGACACAGCCTGCAGGCACAAAATTTCTATATCGGCCTGCGTTGCACCGATGGCTGGCTGGCAAGTAAACAGCGCAGCATCACCGCTACCGATGACGGACACCAGATCATGTCATTGTGCCGACAGTTTCTTGAGCAACGCTGGCAGGGACAGGGCACCCACCAGGTACAGGTGACAGCACTCGATCCCCGACCGGCGCATGGGCAACTGGATATGTTCAACCAGGAAGATGAAATGAGCGGGGTCAATTGCGTCATGGACAGCATCAACGAACGCTATGGTGAATTCACCCTCGCCCCTGCCCGCCTGCTAAATCGCTCCAGCATGCCTAATGTCATTGCACCCGCCTGGAAGCCTTACGGGCACAGGCAGACGATATGAAAAAAACCATAGTTTTCAGTTTAAGGTTTTCGGTGTTCAGAAAATATTTATCTGTTTACTGAAAACTGAACACTGAAAACCGAAAACTTTTAAAATCATGTGCGGCGGCGTCTACTACACTCATAACGGCCAGGATATCCGGGTCTATTTCCCTAATCCCAAAGCCATGTTGCCGGTACGTGCTAAACACGGGGCAATCCAGTTGTTGCCCTGGGGTCGACGCAGTGGACAGACGGGCCGCCTGCCTCGTGGGGGCTGGGCACGCCTGGATTCCATCTACAGCGGACGCTGGGAACGCTGGTTTCCGATCCCGGTGAAGATTCCGGTCAAATCCTTCATGGAGAAAGATATCGAAGGCCATAGCCACTGGTACGACCTGACCAAAGGCAAGTGGCTGCAGGGCCTGGTTGCGCGTGATCAGTATGAGCAAAGGGTTTATGTCGTGACCATTGAGCCCGAGATGGAGGATGCAGTCCATGAACGCTGGCCACGGGTCATGAGTTAGTGTTTCTTTTGTGCTGGCGCACGGCTGATGGTATCGCCTGTTCCGGCCTGGTGATTGTACTTTCTGATCTTCGATCAAGTTTCTTATAAGTTTTTCGCCCTTTATGCGCGAGTGATTGTTCTTTTTTTAATCTGCGATGAGTTTTTACTTTGTTTTTCGCCTTCTATGGCGAGACTCTTTTCTTTGAGTGGCCAAAGAAAAGGGTCCAAAAGAAAGGCCACCCTACCGTGTTGGCCTTCGGCTGCTCTGTGCGCTTCAGCTGAGAGCGGCGCTGCGGAACTCGCTGCGCTCAGACAGTCCTCGCGCTATTCCGCTCTAAGCTTCCAGTGCTCGACAACACAAAA
>Ga0316196_10000102_pt1 | contig 25788 bp, 22 predicted proteins | sample Eddsed2cm_MG_FD_204938 | JGI IMG/M metagenome (GOLD analysis project Ga0316196, IMG submission 204938) | Coastal sediment microbial communities from Maine, United States - Eddy sediment 2 cm | ecosystem: Environmental > Aquatic > Marine > Coastal > Sediment | place: USA: Maine | collected... | reverse complement strand
TACTGTACGTCCAGCGGATCGTCCGGATTTTCCTTGTGATTGTGATAACCCGGGACGTCCCTGACTTTCTGGTGCAGCGTCCCGCCAAGAACGACATTGAGCTCCTGGAATCCGCGGCAAATGGCGAACAGCGGCACGCCCGTCTCCAGTGCATGCCGGGCAATCGGCAACGTCAGCGCATCGCGGTGCGGATCGCGCAAGGCATCCGGGTCGTTGGATTCGCTGCCGTAATGATGCGGTTCTATGTCGCTCTGGCTGCCGGTAAGCATGACACCGTCGACCTGGTCCACGAGTTCGTCGATCGCGAGGTCATCCGCGAGTACGGGGATGATCAACGGCACCGCGTCGGCGGCCTCGATAATGGCTTTCAGGTATTTTTCCCCCACCATGTGCCAGGGGTGGGGCTCATAGACACGACGATCCGCCGGCACGCCGATAATCGGTTTCGGGCGCATATGGGGACAAACCCCGGCACTCCTCTACGGTTTGGAGTCCAGAGGATACGCTACGGGATACCGCCGAGTATAGATTGCAGGCAGCTCAGTCGGCGACCGCGGCGTCGGCCTGCCGCCCCCGCAGCCGCAGAACGACATAAAGGACAACGCCGCCCATGAGCAGCGACACCCACGGCGGCACGCCGTAGCCGCCGGGAACCGTGCCGATCACGATCGCAACGAGACCGACCAGCAGCGCATAGGGCAGCTGGGTGCGGACATGCTCGATATGGTTGCAGCCCGATGCGATCGACGACAGCACCGTGGTGTCGGAGATCGGCGAGCAGTGGTCGCCCCACACTGCACCGGCGAGAACGCAGGACACAGACGAGTACAGGATGTGCATGTCGCCCGCCTCGGTCATGCCGTTGACGCTCATCACCGCCCAGGCCAGTGGTACGACGAGCGGCACCAGGATGCCCATAGTGCCCCAGCTGGTGCCGGTCGCGAACGCCGTCACCCCGGCCAGCACGAATACCGCCGCAGGCACCCACGCGGCGGGCATCGACTCGCCGAGAATCGTGATCAGGTAGCCCTTCGCGTTGAGCGCCGTCGTAACGTCCGACATGGACCACGCAAGCACCAGCACGATCATGCCGAACAGCGTGGCGCGTGCCCCGCCATACCAGGCATCGACGGTCTCGTGGGTCGTCAGGATCCGCTGCCCGATGGACATCGCGGCCGCCGTCAGGGCGCCGATGAAGGACGCCCACATCATCGCCTTGTAGGGGTCGGCATCGCCGATAATGTCCCGGATCGTCTCACCCTCGCCGGTCGCATACAGGCCGCCGAGCAGCCCCAGGACCAGCGCAATGATCGGCACGAACGCATTCAGCGGCCGGGCCGGTGCGTCGGGCTTCGGCTCGAGGGCATCGCTGTTTTCTGCTTCTGCATCCTCGTCGACCGAGTGCACCTTGCCGTTGCGGGCGCGCACTTCTGCCGTGTACATCGGTCCCATGTCGCGACCCGTAACCGCTACCATGAAGACGAAGACGATGGCGAGGATCGGGTAGAAGCTGTACGGGATCGATTGCAGGAAGACCTCGTAAGCGGGCACGTCCTCGAGTTCGGTGATGCCCTGCAGCGCCTCGTCGATAAGGCTCACCTCGTAGCCGATCCAGGTGGTAATCAGCGCAATGCTCACCACGGGCGCGGCCGTCGAGTCGACGATGTACGCGAGCTTCTCGCGGGAAATGTTGAGCTGGTCGGTAATCGGGCGCGCAGTGTTGCCGACGACCAGCGTATTCGCGTAGTCGTCGAAGAAAATCATCAGACCCATCAGCCATGCCGCCACCTGGGCGCCCATCGCGGTCTGTGCACGGCTCACCACCATTTTTACGATGGCCATCATGCCGCCGTTTCGCGTGATGATGCCGACCATGCCGCCGATCATCATCGTGAACAGGATGATGGCCGCGTGATCGACGTCGGCGACGGCATTGGCGACGAACACCTCGAACGAATCGAGCAGGCCGATGCCGGCCCCTTTCAGCGAAAAGGACTGCAGGGCGGTCGCCCCGAACCATATCCCCAGCAGCAGTGCCGGTACGACACTGCGGATGATCAGCGCAACGGCAATCGCCGTAAACGCCGGCAGCAATGAAACCCAGCCCGGCATCACCCGCAGCTCGACCGTGCCGGCTTCCGCGCCGGACGCGTACGCGAGCGTGACCCGGCCGCTGCCGCTCACCACAAGTTCCGCCAGCGTTGCGGTACCGGCATCGTCGGCCGTGCCCGGATATCGCTTGCCGTCGACTTCCGCCACGATCGGCGCGCCGGCCGGCACGCCGGTGACCGTGATCTCGAAAGGCACCTCGTCGAGCACGATGTCGGGAACCTCGGCCTCGATGGCCGCTGCAGCGGCGGGACATGCAAGCGCTGCGAAGCCTGCGCAAAGCACGGGAACAACCCGGAAACGGGCGTACAGGTCTTTGATTTTGATGTTCTTATTCCTGCCGCTTGTGACTGCCGGAATGGTACCATGCGGCGGATGGCACAACGAAAGACAACGTCCCTGAAATCCGAGCTGCGCAGGCTCACGAAGAAGCAGCCCGACATCCAGTCGATGGAGCTGCTGGTTGCCGACCTGCACGGCTTCCTCAAGGGCAAGCGCATCCAGGCGGAAGACATGGACAAGGTCTGTGCGAATGGGTTTTCGATGTGCGCAGGCATCGTATTGCTCGATGGCCTCGGCTACACGATCCCGGGTTTTCCTTTCGGCGAGGCTGACGGCGATCCCGACAAGGAGTGCCGCCTGGTGCCTGGCAGTATTGCGCCGGTGCCGTGGTCCGAACGCCCCATGGCGCAGGCCATGTTCCGCTACTACGAAGAGGACGGGACGCCGTTTTTCGCCGATCCGCGTGCCGTCCTGGAGAAAGCGCTCGAGCCGCTTTACAGGAAGAAGCTGAAGATCGTCATGGCCACCGAACTCGAGTTTTACCTGCTCGACGCAGAGGCAGACACGCCGACACAGGGCGCGTCACGGGTACCAGCCATCGGCGGGCCACAGCCGGGCGCCCAGGTGTACAGCCACGATGACCTCTGGGAGGTCGAGGCATTCCTGAATGATGTATACGACTGGTGCAAAGCACAGCGCATTCCGGCGGAGTCCGCGATCTCCGAATATGCGCCGGGCCAGTTCGAGGTCAACCTGCGGCATGTCGACGATCCGGTTCTGGCCTGCGATCACGCGGTACTCCTGAAACGCATCATCAAGGCGGCGGCACGCAAGCATGGCATGGTCGCTTCCTTCATGGCCAAGCCGTTCGAGGAAGAGAGCGGCTGCGGGATGCACGTGCACATGAGCCTCGTCGACAAGGACGGCGTCAATTACTTCTCCCAGGGCAAGGAGAAGATGGCGTCGCCACCGTTCTCCGCGCGGCTGCGGCATGCGATCGGCGGCCTGCTGAAAACCATGCCGGCAAGCACCGCGATCCTGGCGCCGAATGCCAATTCGTACCGACGGTTGCGGCCCGAGAGTTTTGCGCCGGTCGAACCGAACTGGGGCGTCAATCACCGCGCGGTCGCCGTGCGCGTGCCGATGTCGGACCAGAAAAACCTGCGTTTCGAATACCGGGTTGCCGGCGCCGACGCGAATCCTTATCTCGTTACGGCGGCCATTGTCGCCGGCGTGCATCACGGGCTGACCAACAGGTGCGACCCGGGACGCATGATCGAGGAAGGCGAAATCGTCTCGCTGAAGGCGCGTATTCCGGTGCGCTGGGACGCGGCGCTCGACACGTTTTCACGCAGCAAGGTGCTGCCCGCGTATCTCGGCAAGGACTACTGCCGTCTCTTCCTCGGCAATCGCCGCGCGGAATCCGCAGCGTTTCACAATACCATCAGCCCGCTCGACTACGAGTGGTACCTGCGCTCGGTCTAGACACCTAGTCCCGCGCGGGCGCGATGCTGGCCGCGTTGGGCCGCCGCGGATCCGACGAACCCCGGAATACGCCGTCCTTCCAGGCAACAGTCTGCAGGCTGCCCATCGACCATTGCGTGGCGGCGATGTCGTGGCCGCGGGCTTCGAGAATGCGGATCGTGTCGGGGCTGAAGCCGGACTCGAGCTGCAATACGTCGGGTAGCCACTGGTGATGCATGCGCGGCGCCGCCTCGGCCTCCGCGATGTTCATGTCGTGGTCGATGACGTTCACGATCATCTGCAGCACGGTGGTGATGATACGGCTGCCGCCCGGGCTTCCGGTTGCAAACCAGGCCCTGCCGTCGTCGAGCACGATAGCGGGCGTCATCGAACTGAGCGGCCGCTTGCCGCTGTCGATCTCGTTCGCCTCGTGGCCGATCAGGCCGTAGGCGTTCGGCACGCCCGCCTTCGCGGAGAAGTCGTCCATCTCGTTGTTGAGCAGAAAGCCGGCGCCGGTGACGGCGATACCCGAACCGAAGGAAAAGTTCAGCGTTGTCGTGTTCGAGACGACATTGCCGTCGCGATCGATTACTGAAAAATGCGTGGTGTCGGGACTTTCGTAGGCCGGCGGCACGCCCGGCGCCACGTCGGACGACGGCCGTGCGCGTTTCATGTCGATGCCTGCCGCGAGCTGCCTGGCGTAGGCCTTGCTCATGAGCCATTCGGCCGGGACGTCATAATAATCGGGGTCGCCCAGGTGCTTGCTGCGGTCCGCGTAGGCGAGCCGGGCCGTTTCCGTCAGCACGTGAATAGCGTCCGCGCTGCCGGAGCCGAATTCGGCCATCGGGAAGTTCTCCAGAATATTCAGCATCTGCACGATGTGAATGCCGCCCGAACTCGGGGGCGGCATGGTCAGCACCTCGTAGCCCCTGTAGGTGCCGCGTGCGGCATCGCGAACGACGGGTGCGTAGGCAGCCAGCGACTCCGCGTCGATTAGCCCTTTGCCTTTCTTCATTTCCGCCACGATCTTTGCCGCGATCTCGCCCGTGTAAAAGGCATCGGCCCCATTGGCGGCGATAGCTTCCAGCGTATCGGCGAGATCCGGCTGCACCAGGCGTTCTCCCGGCCGGTAAGGCTCGCCGCCGGGCTTGTAGAAATAGCGGCACGCCGCCTCGAAACGGCACATGCGTTCCTTGCGCGATGCGAGCAGGCCGGCGAGATCGTAGGTGACCTCGAACCCCTCGCGCGCCAGCCGGACGGCCGGCAGGACAACACTCTTCCAGGGCAACCGCCCGTAGTCCCGGTGCGCAAGCCAGAGGCCGGCAACCGTCCCCGGTACGCCGGCGGAAAGATGACTGAAGCGCGCCTTGTCATTGTCGACATCGCCCTGCTCGTCCAGGAACATGTCCCGGCCGGCGCGCCGCGGCGCTTCTTCACGATAGTCGATCGCAACGGTTTCGTTCGCTTCGGCGTCATGGACGAGCATGAATCCGCCGCCGCCGAGATTGCCCGCTCGCGGCAGCGTCACCGCCAGCGCAAAACCGACCGCCACCGCCGCGTCAACGGCGTTGCCGCCATCCGCGAGCACCTGCGCACCCACTTCCGTGGCGTGGGCATTCTGCGACGACACCATGCCGTTGGCGCCGAGGATCGGGTGGCGGAGATCGCTGTAGCGAACGATTGGCTCGTCCGCAGTCTGCGCGGTTGCGAGAGACAGCGGCACCAGTGCGGCTGCAAGCAGGGTGATCAGTTTACGCATCGGGAATGGTTCCGGCTGTTGCGTCGGTGCATGATCAAATCACAGCGCCGGACGAGAAACAAATCCGGTCAGGGCAGAATCGTTTTGAAGACGAAGAAGAAAATGATGGCGAGGAACGCGCCGGCCGGGATCGTGATCACCCAGGACACGAAGATACGCACAACGACCCGCAGGTCGATTGCCTCGATGCCGCGGGCAAGCCCCACGCCGAGCACCGCCCCGACGAGCGTGTGGGTGGTCGAGATCGGGATTCCCGTGCCGGACGCGATGACGATCGTCGTCGCCGCAGCCAGTTCGGCGGCAAAGCCGCGACTCGGCGTCAACTGCGTGATCTTCCTGCCGACGGTCGAAATTACGCGGATACCGTAGGTGGCGAGACCGACCACGATGCCGCCGCCGCCGATCATCAGCACCCAGATCGGCAGCGAGGATTGTGCGGCAACAGCGCCGCTGCTGGCCACGCTGATCACCGCCGCGAGAGGCCCGATGGCGTTGGCAACGTCGTTCGAGCCATGCGCGAATGCCATCGAGCACGCCGTAACCACCATCAACACGCCGAACACGCGTTCCACGGTATAGAAGTGGTCCTTCTTCTCTACCTTCGGGTCCGGCTTGATCCGCCTGATCAAAACGGCCCCGAACACGGCGATGACCACGGCGATAGCGATTGCCAGCAGGTAAGCGTCGCCGAGCGAGATATCGAGGCCGACGTGCTTGAGTCCCTTGAGGATCGTCACCAGCGTTATCGTGAACGCCGCGAAAAAGATGTACACGGGCACGTAACGCTTCGCCCGTGCCAACGGATCCTCGCGCCTCAGGATCAACCTCTGCACGCTCAGATAGATCAGGTAGGCAATGAATCCCGCCGTCAGCGGCGAGACGACCCAACTCATGACGATCGTGCCGACCTTTTCCCAGTGCACGGCATCGACGCCTATCCCGACCGCTGCAAAACCGACGATGGCTCCCACGATGGAATGCGTGGTGGAAACCGGCCAGCCCTTGTGAGAGGCAACGAGAAGCCAGGTGCCGGCGGCCAGCAACGCGGCGAGCATGCCGTAAATCAGCAGTTCGGGCGTTTCCGTCAGCAGTTCGGCATCGACGATGCCCTTGCGGATCGTGGACGTTACCGCACCACCGGCCAGCACCGCGCCGAGGAACTCGAATACCGCGGCAACGAGTATCGCCTGCTTGATGGTAAGCGCCTTGGAGCCCACCGACGTGGCCATCGCGTTGGCAACGTCGTTTGCACCGATACCCCAGGCCATGAAAATGCCGAACAACGCCGCGAGCGCGATATAAATCGTGGCTGCTTCCATGTAATGCCCCCGGGGACTGCGCCCCGTTATTCTTGTTTATTAGTGAGAGAGCAGTAGCTCGAGTCGGCGGCCGACGCGTTCGGCCATGTCCGCGATTTCCCCGATCAGTTCGATGACCTGGTACATGAAAACGGCATCCACCGGTTTCAGCGTGTCCTCTATTTCGAAAATCGCCGCCCGCAGTTCTGCCTGCTTGGCATCCGTGTCCGTCTCGATCTGGTCGAGTTCTTCGATCAGCGCCTCGACGAGACTGACTTCGGCACCCCGGAAACCTGCCCTGAAGAGTTCGTCGAGCTCGCGCACGCTCTTGCGCGCCTGCTTGGTGGCGTCGATGTTGCGGTCCACGAAATCGACGAACTGCTCTGCAACCCGTTCCGGAATCTGCATGCGCCGACCCAGCACGATCCCGGAAACGTCTTTCGTCCGGTTCGCAATCTTGTCCTGTACCAGCAGCAGTTCGAGCAGGTCCTCACGCGGCACGGGCATGAACAGGCTCTTTGGAAGATTGAGCCGGATTTCTTTTTTCAGGTTATCGGCTTCGTGCTCGAGTGCCTCGATTTGACCACGAACCTCCACCGCCTTGTCCCAGTCGCCGCGCACCGCCGCCGCGAAGAACGGCCGCAGCTGCTTCGCGCACCGATGAGCAATCTCGATATGCTTTTCGAGCGGCATCACAGGTGATGCGCCGAAGATATTGGCGAACACGTTTGCCATGCGGTTTTCCGCCTGTGCATTTTGCGCGCAATCGTATCACAGTGGCTTGCACCGGTCCCGCGCCATCGCGTGGTAAACTTCGCGGCCCCTGGATTGCTGCGAATGGCAGAAGACATGGCTTACTGGCTGATGAAATCGGAGCCCGATGCGTACAGCATCGACGACCTGGAACGCGACGGCCGCGAGATGTGGGACGGCATCCGCAACTACCAGGCCCGCAACATGATGCGCGACGATATGCGCATCGGCGACAAGGTTTTCTTTTATCACTCCAACTGCAAGGAGCCCGGCATCGTCGGCGTCATGAAAGTCGCGAGCAAGCCCTACCCGGACCCCACCCAGTTCGATCCGGATTCGAAATACTACGACCCCAAAAGCAGTGAAGACGATCCTCGCTGGATGCTCGTCGACGTCGACTTCGTACGCAAACTCTCGCGCCCCATAACCCTCGCCGAACTCAAGGCGCAGGCGGGGCTCGACGGCATGATCCTGCTACGCCGCGGGAACCGCCTGTCGATCATGCCTGTCGAAAAACGTCACTGGGACCTTATCCTCGGGCGGGAGTAAATGGCGCGACGCAGACTGCTCGTGATCGCCGCGGCGGCCGCAGTGCTGACCGCCGTAATCTACCTGAACACACCGCCTGCGCTCGTCAATGCCGCCCTGGCACCTGATCTGCCGGACGATATCGAAGCGTGGCTGGCCAACCGCGAGCGGCAAGTGGCCTCGCAATACGCCTTGATCCCCGAGACCGAAAAGCGCGTGACCTGGTACGGGGAGCCGGGACAGCGGACGGCGTGGGTGGTCGTCAGCCTGCACGGCTTCTCCGCGACGCGGCAGGAGACGGCGCCGCTCGCCGAACGCGTCGCCACGGCACTCGCAGCGAACCTCTTCGAGACACGGCTTTCCGGCCACGGCCGTGCGGAGCAGCCGATGCACGCCGTGCGGGCCGAAGACTGGCTAGCGGATGCCGCCGAAGCACTCGCGATCGGCGCACGGCTCGGCGAGAAGATCGTCGTTATCGGCACGTCGACCGGCGGCACGCTGGCGCTCGCCATGAGCGATCACGACACCGCAACGGTCGTGTCCGACATCGTGCTCATATCGCCCAACCTGCAGCCCAGAGACGGCAAGGCAGAATGGCTGACACGGCCTGCCGGGCCGTTGATCGCGAAACTGGTCAACGGCGACACCCGCAGCTGGGAGGCCCACAACGAGCAGCAGGCACGATACTGGTCCACGAGTTACCCGATCGATGCCGCAGTGGAAGTCATGCGGCTGGTTGATTCCGTCCAGGCGCGCTTGCCGATGCAGCTCGAGCAGGACCTGCTCGTACTCCAGTCGCCGGATGACAAGGTCGTCTCGCCGGAAGCAACGCGGCAGGCGTTCGAGCGCATAAACGCGCCCCGCAAACGGCTCATCGAAATCGAGTACGCGGAAGACCCGAGCAAGCATGTGCTCGCGGGCGATATCCTGGCTCCGGCCAGCACCGACAGGATCGCGGCCGAGATCGTGACGTTCGTCGCGGAGCGTTAACGCGCCCCGACGCGATCGTAAAGCTCGGGGGAGCGCGTAAGCGCCAGCATGATGACCAGGTCGCCGGGCTGCGCCCAGGCGAGCGCCGAATCGAAAGACTCGATTTCCTCTTCGTTGTGCTCGATCTGGTCCTCGCGCGCGCCGCAACGGAGCAATTCATCGCGGATGAGTTCGTAAACCTCTCCCGGTCCGCGCCCGCGGTAATAGTGGGCGAGCTCGGAGACGATGACGCGGTCGAGGCCCCTGTCCCAGGCATTGCGCGCCAGTTCGCGTATCAGGTCGTCAGGCCGGTCACCCGCCTGCGCGAAGCACAGCACCTTGCGCCTGCCCCGCATCGCCGCCGCCATGTCGAGCAGTGCTTCGATCGCCTGGGGGTTGTGCGCAAAATCGATGATGACCCTGAAGCCGCCGACCTCGAAGACGTTGCCGCGCCCGGGATTCTGTTCCTGGGTCATCGTGGTCAGGCCGTGGCGGACGTCGGCGATCGACACGCCCATGGCAAACGCCAGGGCGGCAGCGGCAAGCGCGTTGGATACGTTGTGCCATGCCGCGCCCTGCAGGGTGATCGGGATGTCCGCGGCAGGGCAAATGGGTTCGCAGAGCCCTCCTTCCATCCGTACAAGATCGCCGTCGCTGAGGACGTAGGCCGTGCCGCCGTTGCCAGTATGCGACTGCACGACCGCATTGCCCGGGTCCAGCGAAAACCACGCCAGCCTTCCCGGGTAATCGCGGGCGCGCCCGACAATCCTCGCATCGTCGGCATTCAGGATCAGCGTGCCGTTGTCGCGCACGGCCCGGTTCACGATCCACTTGATGTTCATGAGTTCCTCGACACTACGCGATCCGAAATCGCCGAGATGATCGCGACCGATGTTGGTGATGACTGCCGCATCCGCCGCGTACACGCCGAGGCCGCGGCGCAAGAGCCCGCCGCGGGCCGTTTCGAGGATCGCGGCGTCGACGTCCTTGTGGCGCAACACGTTGCGCGCGCCGCCCGGTCCCGACCAGTCGTCGCGATCAATGACTTCGTTGTCGATCGCAATGTAGTCCGTCGAGCTCATGCCCACCGTGCGGCCCGCCGCGCGCAGGATATGCGCAGCCAGCCTGACCGTGGTCGTCTTGCCGTTCGTGCCCGTGACGATCGCCGTCGGCACGTCGCGAAAGCGCGCCCAGTCCAGCGATCGGGGTTCGGGGAGTTCGCGCACCGGCCAGGTCTCCGAATACCTGCCGAGCCCCAGCGAGACCTCGTCGTCGTCCCACAGCATCGTGACACCGTTGGCCGCTGCTCGCGTCTCGAGATCCACCAGCGCCGGGTTTGCCTCGTCCGCGATGGCGGCGCGTATCTCCGTTACGGCGGTATCGAAATCCGGAGCATCGGCGCCGTTCAGCTCGTGATCGCAGGCGGCCCAGGCCCACTCGTTGATGGCCGAGGCCGCGTACAGCGCATCCAGCGGCGCGGTGAACGCGAGGCTGACGCCGCCGGCGAGCTTTGCAGTCGCGAACCCGGCATCCTCCCAGCCGAGTTCGTTCAGCATGCGTTGCACGTGCTTTTTCCAGAGGGGAACGAGCCGCTCTGCCTCGTCGCCGGAACAGGCGACGTCGAGGACGCTCCCGTGGGTGTCGAACAGGAGACTCGGCCCGGTCAGTCTGCGCGCATCGAGAAACTGCATCGTTGGCACCTGGTTCCAGCAGGCCCTAGTCCGCTTCTTCCCTTGCGATGCGGACACCGCGTTCGTCGCTGATCAGCTCGAGATCGGCGGCGAAAGTGAACCCCTCGGTTTCGGGCAGCTCGAGGTTGAGCGGTTTCTGGCTCTTCACTTCCTCGCCGTGAGCGCCGGAATTGAAATAGATGATCTGTTTCCACGTGCGCTTGACGTTATCGCCGAGCACGAGCACGAGGTCGCCGGGCGCCGCCATTTCGAGCGCCCTGAGCGTCGCCTCCTGTTCATCGGGAACCACCTCGATGGCATCGGCGGATACGCCCCCTTCGAGCAGCCTGTCCTTGAGCATGACGGGGACCTCGTCGGGTGCCCGGCCGCGCGGATTGTCGTCGCGGCGGCAGATGTAGTGATCGAAGTGGCCGGCGGCCGTGCCCGCGATATCGCGGATATCCTGGTCGCGGCGATCGCCCGGCGCGGCAAGCACGACGATGCGCCGGCCATCTACGTCGAAACGGTCGACAACGTCGCAGATGGCTTTGACCGCGGCCGGATTGTGCGCGTAATCGAGCATCACGCGGAAAGGATGCTCGTCGTAGATGTTCATGCGTCCGGGCGCCTGGAAGAAGGTCGTGTCGAAGGTCCTCAGGCCGTGCCGGATATCCTCCAGGCCGACACCCATGTTGTAGGCGAGCGCCGCCGCGAACATGGCGTTCTGCACGTTGTGCATGGCGCGGCCCTCGATCGTCGCGGGGATCAGGTGCGTCCACAGGAGCGGCGTGTGAGTCTCGCCGTCGTAAATCGTGATCATGTGGCCGTTCATCGCCTGTTCCAGCACGAACGCCTGCCCGCCCGCCTTGATGTGCTGCTTCACCAGCGCATGCGACGGGTTCATCGTCACGTAAGAAAGCCGTTTCGCGTCAGTATAGTCGGCCATCTGCAGGCACAGTGGATCGTCCGCATTGAGCACGGCCGCGTCCGTCGCAATCTCGACCGGCACGCGCTTGACCTCCGCGAGTTGCTCGACGGTATCGATGCCGCGCAGGCCGAGATGATCAGCGGATACGTTCAGGCAGGCCGTGACGTTGCAGCGCTCGAAACCCAGGCCGCTGCGCAGCATCCCGCCGCGCGCCGTTTCCATGACCGCGGCGTCCACGGAGGGGTCGCGCAGGATCATCTGTGCCGATTTCGGACCGGTCATGTCGCCCGCGACGCTGAGCTTGCCGTCGATGTAGACGCCGTCGGTCGATGTCAGCCCGACCGTGAATCCCGAGAGCTTCAGTATGTGGGCGAGCATCCGCGAGGTCGTCGTCTTGCCGTTCGTGCCGGTTACCGCGGCAATCGGCACGCGGGTAGGCGCGCCGGGCGGAAACAGCATGTCGACGACGGCGCCGCCGACGTCACGCGGCGTGCCCTGGCTCGGCGCAACGTGCATGCGGAAGCCCGGGCCGGCATTGACCTCGCAGATCGCTCCGCCGGCTTCCCGGTAGGAGAGCGAAATGTCGCGGGACAGGAAATCGACGCCGCCGATGTCGAGGCCGATGGCGCTGATGGCGCGGATCGCCATTTCCCGGTTGTCCGGGTGAATGATGTCCGTGACGTCGATCGCCGTGCCGCCCGTCGACAGGTTGGCAGTCGAGCGCAGATACACGGCCTCGTCCTTCGCCGGCACGGTGTCCTTGTCGTAGCCGATCTTTGTCAGCAGGCGTTCCGCCTGGTGGTCGAACTCGAGGCGCGTCAGCACCTTTTCATGACCGACACCGCGGCGTGGATCTTCGTTGACGATGTCGACAAGCTGTTCGATCGTGTGCTCCCCGTCGCCGACGACGTGTCCGGGTTCACGCTTCGCTGCGGCGACGAGCTTGCCGTCGATAACGAGCAGACGGTGATCGAAGCCCTCGATGTAGCTTTCCACGATGACCGTGCGGCCGTGTTCCTGTGCTTTCTCGAACGCGACCTCGACCTCTTCGGCCGTCTTCAGGTTGATCGACACGCCGCGGCCGTGGTTGCCGGCCAGCGGTTTCAGGACCACCGGAAAACCGATGAGCTTTGCCGCGCGCACCGCGTCACTTTGCCCGCGGACCATGCGCTGCTCGGGCACCGGCAAACCGAGATCACGCAGAATACCGTTGGTTTCTTCCTTGTCGCCGGCGAGTTCCACTGCAATGTTGCTGGTCAATCCGGTCGTCGTCGCCTGGATACGCTGCTGGTAACGGCCGTGGCCGAACTGCACGAGGCTGTAGCGATTGAGCCGCAGCCAGGGGATATCGCGTTCCTCGGCGGCACGCACGAGCGACGCCGTGCTCGGCCCGAGCGCCCGGGCCTGCGCGTAGCGGATGAAGCTGTCGCGCTCCTCCTCGAACTGCCAGTCAGCGGGCGGTGCGTCGGCGGGCTTTATTTCCTCCGGCAGCAGGCTCAGGAGTAGCTTCAGTGCGAGCGCGCTGGCCTCGCGGCCGACCGCCTCGTCCTTGTACTGGAACACCATGTTGTAGAAACCCGGCTGTCCCTCGAGGGAACGCGTGCGGCCGTAAGTGACGGGCGACCCGGCGACGTTCTGCAGTTCGATCGCGACGTGCTCCATGACATGCCCCAGCCAGGTGCCCTCGTCCTCGCGCATGCGCCGCACGAAACCGCCCGGCTCCCGGTACGAGCAACCGTGTTCGTGCAGTCCGGGCAGCACCTCGAGCAGCGGCTCGACAAACGCGTCGCCGAGGCGGCTTGTCGGCCACGCCTCGAGTTCGCCGAGGTCGATGATGTGCCGGATGACCCTGAAGTGAGCCCAGATATTCGGACCAACGTAGACGTTGGTGCTGACGATTTTCATGCTTGTATTCCTGTATTGCCGCTAGCCGGCGTCGCCGGCGCTTGCCTGCCGCGTGACGGCGTCGAAGCGCCCGCCCGAGATCAGGATGTGCAGCTTGACGCCGATCAGGCTCACGGGATCCCCTCGCCGCGCCTGGTCCATGGAAGAATAACTCAGTTCCGTCGGGTCGATGATCGTGATGCCGCCGCTGCCGACGACGTCTAGCTTGTCGCCCGGGCGTATGAAGGCCGCGGTATCTTCGTCGAGGCCGATCCCCACCGCAAACGGGTTGTACGCGAGCGCCGTGAGCAGGCGACCGAGGCGATCGCGCTCCCGGAAATGCTGGTCGATAATGAACTTGTTGGTCAGGCCCAGCCCCGGCGCCATCGTCACCATGTCCGGGTGCGGCGTACTGCCCTCGATGCCGCCCGCGATCATGTGTTCGGGCATGAACGCAGCCCCCGCCGACGTGCCGGCCACGTGCATGCCCTCGGCGTTACGGCGCCGGATGCGCTGCGCGACCTCGGTGCCGCCGATGGTGGTCGACAGGCGCAGCTGGTTGCCGCCCGTCATGAACACGCCATCCGACTTGTCGATATACTCGAGTTCGCTGCTCGACTGGCAGTCCTCGCGCGTCTCGAACGCCAGCACCTTGGCATGCATGACGCCGAGCCGGCGGAACAGCTTTTCGTAGTTGCGGCCGGTATCCTCGAGCTCGCTCGCGGTCGGAATGATGCTGATACGCGAATTCTTGCCGCCGCAGAGATCGACGAAACGGTCGAGAATTTCCGGGTCATGCAGCTTTTCTTCGCCGCCGCCGATGGGGATGATGTAGCCGCGGTCTCCGCCGCTTACTTGATTTGACGGGCTCATTAAGACACTTGCTTGGAACGGGCCGGTATTGTACACGACGAACATGACTGAATTGCCACTCGGAAAAGCCAGCCACTATCCCGACCAGTACGCGCCGGATACGCTGTGCCGCATCGATCGCGCCGACAACCGCACGCGCATCGGCCTTGGCCCGGCGCTGCCGTTTTCCGGCGTCGACATCTGGAATGCCTGGGACCTGACCTGGCTCGGCGAGGACGGCAAGCCGCAGACGGCCGCGGCGGAGATTCGTATCCCGGCGGATTCGCCCGGCATCCCCGAGTCGAAGTCGATGAAACTCTACCTGGGCTCGTTTGCGATGTCGCGGTTCGCGTCTGCCGACGCGGTCCGCGACCTGCTCGAGGCAGACCTCGGGAGCTGCGTGGGCGGGGCCGTGTCGGTACGGATCGATTTGCTCGACGGGACCCGGGCGCGCGGCCTGCAACGCCTGCCCGGCGAATCGCTGGACGGGCTGGCCGTTGCCTGCAGTGACTGGGAGGTCAAACCCGACTTGCTGGCTGCCGATCCGGGCACCGTGGTCAGCGAAGATCTCCACACGGACGCCTTGCGCAGTCTTTGCCCCGTGACGGGGCAGCCGGATCTCGGCAGCGTGCTGGTCTGTTACGAGGGCCCCAGGATCGATCCTGCGTCCCTGCTCCGGTACATCGTCTCGTACCGCCGCCACCAGGACTTTCACGAGAGCTGCGTCGAGCGCATGTTCGTCGACGTGCTCGAGCGCTGCAGCCCGCGCAGACTGACGGTCTATGCGCGCTACCAGCGTCGCGGCGGCCTCGACATCAACCCCTTCCGTTCAAACAGCGAGGAGCGGGCGCGGAACCTGCGTCTCTGGCGGCAGTAGCCAGAGCCCGCGTTCGGCTCAGTCGAGATCCTCGAGGTCCAGCCTGTGGCCCCAGCCTTTCTTCGCCTCGAGGTAGCGGCGATTCGCCGCGGTTACGCCGGTGACGTGTTTGACCGGGGTCACGTCGGTGAGCCCGAGCGCGGCGAGATCGTCGAGCTTCTTCGGATTGTTGGTCAGCAGGCGAAACGGTTTCTCGTCGTGGAAATGCCTGATCAGCGTCGCCGCGTCGCTGAAATCGCGGGAATCGTCCGGCAGTCCCAGTGACCGGTTCGCCTGGTAGGTGTTCTCCCCCGCGTCCTGCAACAGGTAGGTCGCCGCCTTGGCCCACAGGCCGATTCCGCGGCCTTCGTGGCCGGACATGTAGACCACCAGGCCGCCCTGCTCATCGTCAGCGATGGCCGCGATCGCATGGTGCAGCTGCGGACCGCATTCGCAGCGTTCCGAGCCGAAGACGTCGCCGGTAAGGCAGCTGGAGTGAATGCGTATCAGCGGATTCGTCCACGCGTCCGGGTCGCCGATGATGAGTACGCAGTTGACCGCCATCGACGACGCGAGATTCGCAAACAGCGACTGCGTGTGTTGCGCCCGAAGCTGGTCCGCAAGTTCCTGCACCTTCGACAACTCCGTGTTGCGGACGCAGGCGTACCAGGTGACGTCCAGGTGCCGGCCAGCGATCGTGAGCGGCAGCGGGATCGGCCCCAGCACGCTGATGGCCTGCCCGCCGCCCTTCTCGTCGGGATCGAGCTTGTGCCCTTGCCGGTCGATGCGGATCAGCTTGCCCTCGGCAACCAGGCGCTTGCGGATGGTGGAATCGAGGTAGGTGAACATGGGGCCGCATTATGACCGACTGGGCGGTCCGCGGGAATCGCGCGTGCCGCCACGGCGAAAAAGCTTGCTGACCCACTGGTCATTAAATATACTTGCTGACTACTAAGTCAGTAAGGGGCCGTCATGGCTCGCCCGCGCTATCGACGCCGCAAGGAAGACCGTCCGCAGGAGATCACCGAAGCGGCCTTCGCGGCGTTCGCCGAAAAAGGTTTCACGGCGACCCGGGTCGAGGAAGTGGCGCGGCGCGCCGGCGTCAGCAAGGGCCTCCTGTACCTGTATTTCAAGACCAAGGAAGAGCTCTTCAAGGCGGTCATTCGCAGCGTCGTCACGCCGCGGCTCGACGCGCTGACCCGCACGCTGGACCGCCCGGACTCGAGTGCCGAGGCGATCATCCGCGGGCCCGTGCTCGATTTCATGAAACGAGTGCCCGGTTCTGCCGTGAGCGTCGTGATCCGCCTGATGATCTCCGAAGCGCCGAAACACCCCGATCTCGTGGACTACTACTGGGACAACGTGGCTTCCCGCGGCCTTGCGGCCCTGCGGAAGCTGCTGGAGCGCGGGGTCGCGAACGGCGAATTCCGCGAGAGCGCCGTCAACGAGCTGCCGCAGCTCTTCGTGGCCCCGGTCATGATGTCCATCGTGTGGGGCATCGTGTTTGCAGACCGCTCGCTCGATACGGACAAACTTATCGAAACGCACGTAGACATGATCCTGGCTTACATCAGGGCCTGACCGGAGCAAACGCATGCACCCAGGAAAACTCATCGCTGCGGGTCTCGCCGCCATGGCGCTCGCGGCGTGCGACAACCCGGAAAACCACGGCGTCGTCGTCGGCGAACTGGCGTCGGACCGGATCGAACTCGTCGCCGAGGTGAACGAACCGATACTCGAAATCGCCGTCGCCGAGGGCGATCCGGTCGCAGCGGGGCAGCTCGTCCTGCGCCAGGACGACACGCGCGCAAGCGCCCGCCTGCGCGAAGCCGAGGCGGCCACCGGCCAGGCCCGGGCGCGGCTCGACGAGCTGGTTCGCGGCCCGCGGCAGGAACAGATCGCGCAGGCACGGGCGAATCTCGCCGGCGCCTCGCGCGAGATCGAATTCCGCCGCGCGCAGTTTCAACGGGCGAAGGAACTCCTCGAAAAGGAGCTCGCGTCGCCGGAAACGCGGGATAGCGCGAAAGCGGAACTCGACGCGGCAGAGGCGAACCTCGAGCTGCGCCGGGCGCAACTCGAGGAACTGCTTGCGGGCACCACCGTCGAGGAACTTGCGCAGGCGGAGCACGCCCTGGACCAGGCCGAGGCAAGGCGCGACAGCGCCCGGGTCGATGTCGAGCGTCACACGTTGACCGCGCCCGTTGACGGCCTGTTCGACAGCCGGATCTTCGAGGTCGGCGAGCGGCCGCCAGCCGGGCAGCCCGTCGCGGTGATTCTGGGAGGCCAACAGCCGTATGCGAGGGTCTACATCCCGGAGCGCCTGCGCGCGCAGGTGCGGCCCGGAACCGAAGCCCGCGTGTCCGTCGACGGGATGGATGCACCGATCCAGGGGCGCGTCCGCTGGGTGGCACACGAGGCGGCATTCACGCCGTACTTTGCGCTGACGGAGCGGGACCGCGGGCGGCTCACCTACCTGGCCAAGATCGACATCGGCGAACGGCAGGAACGGCTACCGGACGGCGTGCCCGTCGAGGTCGAGCTGTTGCTGCCGGAAGGCGGCCCGTGAGCCGGGAATTTGCCATCGAAGCCCGCGGCCTGACGAAGCGCTTCGGCGATCTCGTCGCCGTCAGCCAGCTGGACCTGGATGTCCCGCGCGGCACGATTTACGGCTTCCTCGGACCGAACGGCTCCGGCAAGTCGACCACGATACGCATGTTGTGCGGCCTGCTGATGCCCAGCGAGGGTAAAGCGCTGGTTCTCGATACCGAGGTGCCGGGTGACGCGCGGCGGCTGAAGCCGAGGATCGGCTACATGACACAGAAGTTCTCGCTGTTCGGCGACATGACCGTGTTCGAGAACCTGCAGTTCATCGCCGAGATCTACTCGTACCCGCGCCGCGAGCGCGCCGGGCGTATCGAGGAACTGCTCGAGCGCTACGACCTCCGCGACCAGCGCAGGCAGCTCGCCGGGACCATGAGCGGCGGCCAGAAGCAGCGTCTCGCCCTCGCCTGCGCCGTGCTGCATCGGCCGGAACTGCTGTTGCTCGACGAACCGACGAGCGCGGTCGATCCCCAGAGCCGCCGGGATTTCTGGTCCGCGCTGTTTCGCCTGGCCGAGGCCGGAACGACCATTCTCGTGTCGACCCACTACATGGACGAAGCGGAGCGCTGTCACCGCCTTGCCATTCTCGACCACGGCGTCAAGGTCGCGGACGGCACGCCGACCGAACTGCAGGCCGGCACCGGCATGCACGTGGTCGAGGTCACTTCGAGCAACCCGTACCAGGCGCAGCAGGTCATCGCGGATCTTCCCGCCGTGGCAAGCGTCACCCAGCTGGGCGTGAGGCTGCGGGTCCTGATACCGGACTCGGAGGATAACCCGGTGGCACTGGTCGAGGAGGCGATGCGTGCGGCGAACCTCGACACACATGCAGAGCTGTCGACCGCGAGCCTCGAAGACGTATTCGTCGCAGTCACGCTCAAACCGCAGAGCAAGGCCGCATGAAGTCCCTGTCGCGCATCCTGGCCGTGCTGCGCAAGGAAGTACGACAGCTGCGCCGCGATCGCCTTACGTTCGGGATGGTCGTCGGCCTGCCGGTCATGCAGATGCTGCTGTTCGGGTACGCAATCAATACGGACGTGCGCAACCTGGAAGCGGCCGTTGCCGACCAGGCGGACACGCACTTGTCGCGCCAGTTCGTCGCCGAACTCGCACAGACCCAGGTGATCGACATCGTCGACCGCGTGGCGACGCCGGAGCAGCTCGAAGCACTCCTGCGGCAGGGCGACATTTCCATCGGCGTCTACATCCCGCGTGATTTCGATCGGCGCGTGGTCGACGGAACCCGTGCGGCGGCGCACCTGCTCGTGGACGGCAGCGACCCGACCATCCTCGGCGTAGCCAACCAGCTGCGCTTGATGCCGTTCGGTTTCGATGCCGGAAACGCCGCGCGCTCGGCGCCGCAGGCGCTCGAAGTTCGGCCCTACTACAACCCCGAGCGGCGGACGCCGGTCAACATCGTCCCCGGCCTGATGGGCGTGATCCTGACGATGACGATGATCCTGTTTACCGCCGTCGCCATCGTCCGTGAACGCGAACGAGGCAATCTCGAACTCCTGATCAATACGCCCGTCAGTTCCCTCGAACTGATGATTGGCAAGGTCGTGCCCTATATCCTGATCGGCATGGTGCAGCTCGCGCTCATACTGGCTGTCGGGCGGCTGTTGTTCGATGTCCCGGTACGCGGCAGCGTGGTCGATCTTTACCTGGCTGCAATGGCTTTCATCGCCGCAAACCTCTCGCTGGGCCTGTTCATATCGACCGCCGCGCGGACGCAGTTCCAGGCCACGCAGATCACGGTGTTCATCCTGCTCCCCTCGATACTGCTCTCCGGCTTCATGTTCCCCTTCGAGGGCATGCCGGAGGTGGCACAGTGGCTGGGCGAGGTGCTGCCGAATACCCACTTCATCCGGCTGACCCGCGGCATCATGCTGCGGGACGCGGCGCTGGGCGACCTGCTGGGCGAGATGGCGTACCTGCTCGGGTTTACGGTCGTGGCGATGACGGGCGCAGCATTGCGCTTCACGAAGCGTCTCGACTAGCCGCGCGTTCGCTGCGGCCGGTCCGCAAAAGCTCGCAAAATCGCGCCTGTTCTGGTCCAATCGGCGCGGCAGCGTTTAGACTGTATACTCCCATCCACGAGAGCCAGTAACCACACCGACCGGGAAGCATGAACCAACATTCCGAGCAAGCAGCCACCGTTTTCATCGTCGACGACGACCCGGCGATCCGGTTCGCGATGCAGGCCCTGATGGACTCCGTGAACCTCAGGCACGAGATTTATGGTTCCGGCGACGAGTTTCTCGAGCAGGTGACGGAGGAGCGGCCCGGCTGCCTGGTACTGGATATCCGCATGCCGGGGCTCGGCGGCCTGGAACTCCAGGAAGAACTCCTCAAGCGCGGCAACAGCCTGCCGGTCATTTTCATCACCGGGCACGGCGACGTACCGATGGCGGTCGAGGCCATGCAGAAAGGCGCCGTTGACTTCATCCAGAAACCGTTCCGCGACCAGGACCTCCTGGACCGTATTCGGGAGGCGCTGAAGACCGACCGTGAACGTCGCGAAGAGCAGCAGCATCACGCCGAGGTCGAGGAGCGCATTTCGCGATTGACGAATCGCGAACGCGAGGTATTCGACCTCGTGGTGACGGGCAAGCCCAACAAGGTCATCGCGTACGAACTCGGTGTCAGTCAACGCACGGTCGAGATTCACCGTGCACGCGTGATGGAAAAAATGCAGGCGAGATCACTCGCCGATCTGGTCAAGATGCACATGCATCAGGAGTAGCGCCCGCTGCGTTCCTCATCCAGGCGCGCGCAGTCGATACACTTTTTGGCGTACGGATGGGCGTTGATTCTCGCGAGATCGATCTCGGTTCCGCATTCGACGCAGGTACCGTACTCACCAGCCTCCATGCGCTGCAGCGCAGCAGAAATTTTCCTGATCTCCGCACGCGCCTCGTTACCCAGCGCATCCACCACTTCGCTGTCTTCCAGTTCCTTGGCGCGTTCCTTGGAATCCGGGTGGTAACCGCGCCGCAGGTTGTCGGTTATCCGCTCGAGGCGAACGGTCAGTTCTTCCTTTTTCTCCTCGAGCCGCTCCCTGAGAGCGTCGTATGAATAAGCCTGCATGGGCCAATACCTCCCCTGGACGGTGCCGCCTGAGCACCTGTCCCTGCCGATAATCTACGGGTATTGGGAAGTGAGCCGTATCAGTAGAACCACTTATCAAGTCATAAGTAGAATCCGATATACGCTAGGCATGTCGCCTTATGGAAGGAAAAAAGCAGCGGCCTTACGCTTTCCGCAACGAATAATTCTATGCTGTCCTGACAATAACAGGGTGCGGCCATGCACGAGTTATCGAAAATCCTTTCCGTCATCGACCCGACCGCCAAGGAACAGCCGGGCATGCACCGTGCTGCGTGGTTGGCCGGGAAGACCGGCGCCGAACTCGAACTGCTTGTCTGCTATTACAACGAATACCTGAGCGGTGACCGCTTGTTCGATTCTCCGTCGCTGGAGAAAGCACGCAACGAAGTCATCGGCAGCCATTCGAAACACCTGGAGGAAATGGCCGAGCCGCTCCGCAAAGACGGCATCACGGTGAAGACGTCCGCGATCTGGGATCATCCGCTCTACGAGGGTATCGTGCGTCACATCGTATCGACGGGGGCCGACCTGGTCGTCAAGGATACGCATCATCACTCGGCCGTTACCCGCGCCCTGCTGACGAATACGGACTGGAACCTGATCCGCACCTGCCCTGCACCGCTCTGGCTCGTCAAGCCCATCGACCTGCAGGATGAGCCGGTCTTCATCGCCGCCATCGACCCGATGAACGAACATGACAAGCCTGCCGCACTCGACGACGAGATTCTGCAGACCAGCAAGTTCATCGCCGACAAGGTCGGCGGCCAGGTCCACGCATTTCATTCCTACGACCCGCGAATTGCGGTCGCGACAGCGACGGCAAACGCCTACATACCGGTTTCACTGCCGTTCGACGAGATCGAACAGCAGATGCACGAGGACCACCAGAAGAGATTCCACGAGATCACGTCTTTTCACGGCATCGACGACAACAAGTTGCACCTCGTCGCAGGCCTCACGCACGAGGAACTGCCAATCGTCGCCGAGGAGCTCAAGGCCGCCGCCGTGGTCATGGGCGCCGTTTCGCGAAATCGCTGGAAACGCCTGTTCATCGGCGCAACCGCCGAGCGCACCCTGGAATACCTGCCCTGCGACCTGCTGATCATCAAACCGGACTGGTTCCAGACGCCAGTGGAACAGGATACGCACGAAACCGCCTGATCAATCACCGCGAACCAAAAAAAAGCCCGCTATGCGTTGCACAGCGGGCATGGAGAGAAAATCGGGCATTCGCGCCGTAGTTCCTGACAACTCTTGCAGGCGTAAATAACCCCGCAGCCAAGATGCCAGATTGTCCGCACAAGACTATACGTAACTTCCCCTACTACGCCGCTAAGGTACCCGGATAGGAATTACTTCATCGTCACTTCGCGGAGCAGGTACTCACCGGTAATGGTGCGAATGTCCGGATAGGTCACGACGATCTTGTCCGACTTTTCCTGGTTTTCCTTGCCCCAGGCTTTCATGAAGGCTTCGTACTCTGCCTTGTCCGGCTGCATGTCGGCCGAGCTCGCGTACTGGACGATAAGTACGACGTTGAAATCGCCACCGTTCGGCAACTCGCTCACATAGATGCCGTAGTCCTTGATCTGGCCCAGTTCCATGGCCACCTCATTGGCAGGCACCCACGTATCTCTCAGTCCCTCCAGGTACGTGTCGATCATGTTGGAATCGACCTTGATAGTCGTAACGTTCGAAACTCCCTCGCTGACTTCGTAATCAGTCCACGGTTCGAGGTCTGCCGATGCCACACCCGCGAAACAGACAAGCACGAGCCCCGTAAAAAGTTGGCTGATTCTCATTTATTGCTCTCCTTGGTCATTACCTAAGCATTTGAATTACGACGGCCCGGACGGGCGATCGCCGCGCACAACTCTACGCGCTATCCTGAAACATTACGAGATGGGGCTCTGCGGACTCAGTCCGCAGCCGCTTCTGTCAGCTCGCCCCTGAAGATGGTAACGGCGTGACCGCCGAGAATTACGCGATCACCGGACACGCGAACACGAACGACGCCTCCCCTGGATGACGCCTGGAACCCGGTCATTTCGCGCTTGCCCAGGCGCTCGCCCCAATACGGGCCAAGGCAGCAATGCGCCGATCCGGTTACCGGATCCTCGTTGACGCCGACACCCGGCGCGAAGAACCGCGAGACGAAATCGAAGCGGGGATCATCCGAGGTACTCGTCACGATCACGCCGCGGCAATCGAGTTCGCCGAGCCGCCGGAAATCCGGGCGCGCTTCCCTGACTTCCCTGTCGGTTCCAACCTCGACCAGCAGGTCGAAAGCCGATCGATCGACTCGCTTCGGCAGGACCCCGAGTGCGTCGCCGAGGCTTCGAACCTCGGCCTCGTCCAGGTCCGAAGCGGCGGGGCTCGTCGCGGGGAAATCGAGCTCGATGAGTTTGCCGTTGCGCGCCGCCGTCAACAGGCCACTGCGTGTCTGGAAGCGGATCTCTGCGTCGCCGGGCAAGCGCGCCTCGGACCACAGTGCATGGGCAGCCGCCAGCGTGGCGTGGCCGCAAAGATCGACTTCGACCGCCGGCGTGAACCAGCGCAGCTCGAAGCCGTCGCGGCCGGGGCATACGAACGCCGTCTCCGACAGGTTCATCTCCTCGGCAACGGCCTGCATCCAGCGTGCATCGCGCTCGCCCTCGAGCAGGCAGACGGCCGCGGGGTTGCCGGAATACGGCCGCTCCGCAAAGGCGTCGATTTGCAGGCAGCTAACCGGCATCGGGCCAGGCACTCAGTCCTGGGGCACGACGCCCGTCTTCGTGGCGACGTGCGCCGCGGCGAGCAGCCGGCTGGTATTGACCGGCTTGCTCATCAGCGTGCAGTTGTCGACCGGGCGCGCCTCTTTCACGACCTTGGACGTGTCCCCGCTGACGATGAAGGCCGGAATGTTCACGCCGTAATGTTCGCGGATACCCATAACCGCCTCGACGCCAGTGGAGCCGTCGAGCAGGTGGAAATCGGAAATCAGCAGCGACGGCACCGTGTCGAGGTGCGCGATGATCGCGTTGGCTTCGGGCGCCGACTTTGCCGTTGCCACACGGTAACCCTCGGCTTCGAGCAACAGTCCCCAGGCGTTGGCGACGCTGACGTCGTCCTCGATCAGAATGACCGTGCCCGCCCCGCTCGACTCCTGCGCCGCCGAGGACTTTAGCTCTTCGCCATGGCCGTGTTCGGGTGCGGCGACGATGGGTACGGAGACACAAAAGCTCGAACCCGCACCGGGCCTGGACAGGACGCCGACATCGTGCTCCAGCAGGTCCGCGAGCCGCCGCACGATGGCGAGCCCGAGTCCGAAGCCCTCGGTGCTCGAGCCTGGCGTCTTGGTCTGGTGAAACTCTTTGAAAATCGCCTCGAGCTGATCAGCCTCGATACCGATGCCGGTATCCACCACTTCCAGCCGGCACATGTCGCCCGAGCAATCGCAAACCATTTTCACGCTGCCGCTTTCCGTGTAGCGGATGGCGTTCGACACCAGGTTCTGGATGATCTCGCTGAGCAGGTTGGGGTCGCTGCGCACCGTGACCGCGCAGGGCTCGGCCGAAAACTCGAGGCCCTTGTGGCCCGCCTGGCGCCCGAACTCCGCCGACAGTCGATCGATGAGACGCTGCATCGGGAATTCCTCGAAATCGGGCGTCACGACGCCCGCATCCAGCCGGCTGATATCCAGGAGTGAATTCAGCAGGTTGGTCATCGCGGTCAGCGAATGCTCCTGGTGGTCGATCATCTCCCGGGCACGCTCGTCCTTCACGGTGCGGCGCAATGCGCCATTCAGGAGGCTCAGGGCCTGTACGGGCTGGCGCAGGTCGTGACTTGCCGCCGCAAGGAAAGCGGTGTTGGCTTTCTGCGCCCGCTCGGCAGCCTGGCGCGCTGCAATGATTTCCTTCTCCATGAGGCGGCGCTGGGTCACGTCCCGGATCACACTGGAGACGAACGTGCCGCTCGAGGTCTTGACCGGGCTCAGGCTGATCTCGACGGGAAATTCGCGGCCGTCCTTGCGGCGGCCGAGAAGATCCAGTCCCTGTCCCATTGGCCGCAGCTCGGGATCTTCCGCATAACCGCTGCGATGCCCCGCATGCTCTTTCCGGCGGGATTCGGGCAGCAGCATTTCGACCTCGTGCCCCAGCAGTTCGGTACGGCTGTAGCCGAACATGTCCTCGGCCTGGCGATTGACGATGGCGATGCGGCCGCGCTCATCGACGATGATCATCGCGTCGGGGGCGGTTTCCAGCATCGTGCGGAAATAGGTCTCCGATTCGTCCCCGGCATTCAGCTCCCGGATGGTACTGGCCACGAGCAGGCCGGCATTGGTGTTGACCGGCGTCAGGGCGATTTCCGCGCGAAAACGGCTGCCGTCCTTGCGCAGACCGTAGAGATCGAGCCCCGACAGCAGGGGTCTTGCACGCGGCGACGACTGGTAGCGCCGGCGGTCTTCCTCGTGCTTTTCGCGCATATCCGCGGGCATCAGCATTTCCACGGGCCTGCCCACCATTTCCTCGGCGGAATACCCGAACTTCGTCTCCGCGCCCCGGTTGACGAACACGATCCGGCCGTCTCCATCCGTGACGATCGCGGCGTCGGCAGCAGCGTGCAAAAGTTCGTTGACGACCTCGGCGGGCAGCCTGCTTGCGGACATAGGGGGGCACATGGAGATGGCTAAGGCCTCGATTATAAAGGGGGTTCCGGGATAAAGCAGCATCTAATCAGGCACC
>Ga0316196_10000099_pt1 | contig 26040 bp, 20 predicted proteins | sample Eddsed2cm_MG_FD_204938 | JGI IMG/M metagenome (GOLD analysis project Ga0316196, IMG submission 204938) | Coastal sediment microbial communities from Maine, United States - Eddy sediment 2 cm | ecosystem: Environmental > Aquatic > Marine > Coastal > Sediment | place: USA: Maine | collected... | reverse complement strand
ACCTTAGACGGGGATCAGGAATTGTTTTTATTAGATCGAACTAAGTCGGGCAAAACCGCATTTAAAGAAGATTTTGCAAAAAGTGTTCATAAAATGCCGATCAGGAACTTGCCTGATGGGGAAATAGAAGTGCGGATTTTGATGGATTGGTCGTCTATAGAAGTTTTTATAAATAATGGGCAATATGTAATGACTTCACAAATATTTCCTAATGAATCTTATACAAATCTTCTTTTCAGGAATTCCTCTTCCTCAGTATTGACTATTAATGCATTAGAGGTAAACAGGGCAGAATCTATCTGGTAGGGATTCAGGCATTTTGATTTAAGATTCCATACATAAGCCCTCGCAATTCCGCGAGGCCTTTTAGGCGTCCTATGCCGGAATAGCCCGGATTTGTCTTAATATCCAGGTCGTTTAACAATTGCTGTCCGTGATCCGGGCGCATAGGTAATTGTTTGTTTCTTTTCTCCTGCAATTGAAGGAGTTCCTTCACCACGCCGTACATGGGCACATCACCTTCTAAGTGGCAGGCCTCATAAAAGTTGCCATCCGCATCCCTTCGGGTACTTCTAAGATGAACAAAGTGAATATGATCTCCATAGTCCTTTATGATTTGTACCAGGTTATTATCTTCTCTTACGCCGAGAGAACCGGTACAAAATGTAATCCCATTATTAGGGCTGTCGTTTTCCGATAGGATACGCTTTATGTCCGCCGCCGTACTCATAATTCTTGGCAGACCGAGTATAGGATAAGGTGGATCATCCGGATGTATAGCGAGAAAAACATTATTTTCTTCAGCCACAGGAAGTACTTCATTCAGAAAAAGATGCAGGTTTTTTTCCAAAGTTGGGGGGTCAATATTTTGGTAATTATTTAAGGCCTCCTGAAACTCCTTTAGTGTATAACCTATCTCTGCCCCGGGAAGATTATCTAAAATGGTCCTTTTTAGTTTTTCAATTGCTGCTGCGTCTAAATTTTCGTAATAAGTTTTGGCCTTTTTAATGATTCCGGGAGGATAAGATTCCTTAGCTCCCTGACGCTTTAGAATAAAACAGTCGAAGGCGGCCAGAGCTCTCATTTCAAAATTTAGTGTTCTTGCTCCGTTTGGCAGTTTATGATCCAATTCTGTGCGTATCCAATCTAATATGGGCATAAAATTGTAGCAGATAATGTTTATGTCTTCTGATGCAAGATTTTTGATAGTTAACTTGTAGTTCTCTATAAGTTCCTGAAAATTTCCACTCCGCCTCTTAATAAATTCATGAACGGGAACACTTTCTACAACAGACCATCTAAGTCCCGCATTTTCTATAAGACGTTTTCGGTTTTGTATGGCCTCTTTAGTCCATACCGCTCCATTTGGAATTTCATGTAAAGCTGTTACAATGCCAGTTGCTCCTGCCTGTCTTATATCACTTAAGGTTACAGGGTCATTAGGCCCGTACCATCTCATTGTTTGTTCCATTGTCTTCATACGCCCGAATATGCATTAAATCCGCCATCTACCGGAATAATTGTCCCGGTTACAAATTTTGAGGCATCGCTGCTAAGCCATTGAAGCACCCCAAAGAGTTCATCAGGATTACCAAATCTGCCCATAGGGGTATTCTCAATAATTTGTCTGCCACGTTTTGTTAATTGGCCGTTAGCCTCTGTAAGTAAAGTGCGGTTTTGTTCGGTTAAAAAGAAACCGGGAGCAATAGCATTTACTCTTAAATCCGCGCTGTGTTTGCTGCAAAACTCAATAGCCAACCATTTGGTCAGGTTGTCAATAGCGGCCTTCGCAGAACCGTAACCCAAAACCCGGGTTATAGGCCTTTGAGCGGCCATGGAAGAAATATTAATAATACTTCCTTTTAGATCTTTTAGAAATAAGGGCAGGAATGTTTTTATTGGGAGGAAGGAACCCATATAATTCAATTCCATAACTTTATTTAATTCATCTATCCTGGCATCCAATATGGTCTGCTCCGGAGTTATTACTGCCCCGGCCATATTCCCGCCTGCCAGGTTAACCAGGACATCTATTTTTCCAAATTCATTTTCAAGTTCCAATTTTGCCCGATTTAAATCCTGGGTATTTGTCACATCCGCAATCAGTGGAAATACTTTGTGTCGGGTATTCTTTATTCCATCGATTAGCGCATTTATTTTATCCGGATTCCTACCCAGGGCAACTACTCTGGCACCTTGTTCTGCCAGATAGGCTGTCATGGCCGAACCTAATACACCGGTTGCACCACTAATTACAATAATTTTGTCGTCTACAGAAAACAATTCAGACATGATAAGATGTTAAGTATATTTCTATTTTAGAATGGCAAATACTAAGATTCCCGGAATCCGATTAATCTTTCCAAATATAACTTAAGAAAGTGAAATTATTAAAGTACTTCTCAAACTAAAATGGAAAATAAGCCTTTGCATTATTGTAACAGATATCTGATACAATCTGACCCAACCATTTTTCATCTTCCGGTAATTCTCCATTTGCAACGTCTTTACCGATAAGATTGCAGAGTACTCTCCTAAAATATTCATGTCTTGGAAATGAAAGAAAACTGCGAGAATCTGTTAACATTCCAATAAAACAGCTAAGCAGGCCAATATTGGAAAGCGAGTTCAATTGTTTTTCCATCCCGTCTTTCTGATCTAAAAACCACCAGGCAGAACCAAATTGAATTTTACCCTTGACGCTTCCATCATTAAAATTGCCAACCATCGCAGCAATAACTTCATTGTCAGCAGGGTTTAAATTGTAAATAATAGTTTTGGCAAGTTGGTTTGTACTATCCAGGGTATCCAGGAAGTTACTCAGGGACACTGCCTGCGAAAAATCCCCTATAGAATCAAACCCGGTGTCCGGCCCCAACCGTTGAAGCATCCTTTGATTATTATTTCTGAGGGCACCGAGATGAAATTGTTGTACCCATCCATTTTTATGGTAGCATTTGGCAAGAAATTTTAATACTTCAGATTTAAAATAAGCTACTTCATGTGAATTTAGTGATTCCCCATTTTTTAATCTTTTAAAGATTTTGGAGCTATCAAAGCTTTCATTTTTGTAGATAGGGAGGGAATCCAAGCCGTGATCTGCCAATCTGCAGCCATTTTCATGAAAGTAATTTATTCTTGATTCCAAGGCGGACAGAAGGTCCGTATATGAATGAATAGAAGCATTGGTAACTTCTTCCAATTGGCCTAAATATTTAAGGAAAGCGGTGGTATTTTCAACGGCATAGGCTTTATCCGGCCGGAAAGCCGGCAATAATTTCAGGCTAGGGTTCTGAGTGCCTTTTTTATGGTATTCAAGCGTATCCAAAGGATCATCCGTGGTGCATACTACTTCAACTTTCATTTGCTTTAGAAGACCTAAAGTGCTGCGTGAGGGAAGTTGTAATTGTTCAGAGCAAGTATCATAAATATTTTGTGCATTATTTTGGTCCAGGAGCTCATCTACATTAAAATAACGCTTTAATTCGAGGTGGGTCCAATGGTACAAAGGATTTCGAACTGTATATGGTACAGTCTCTCCCCACTTTAGAAATTTTTCCTGATCTGTGGCATTTCCGGTAATATATTTTTCTTCAATACCAAGAGTCCGCATAGCTCTCCATTTATAATGGTCTCCGTTCAGCCATACCTGAGAGATATTATCAAATTGAAAATCTTTTGCTATTTTCTCAGGCGACAAATGATTGTGGTAATCAATGATTGGTAAGTTTTTGGCATAATCGTGGTAAAGCCGGCTGGCAAATGGGGTCTGCAATAAAAAATCTTCATGTATAAAATTATTAACCGCCATTTTAGTTCGTATTTACGGTTTCAGGCAACATAGTTCCAACCATCCTCGAAGCAAGTTCTTCCAGGTCAATACCCAATTGCTCTCTGTTTACGCGAAGTACTTCGGTGCGTAATTCTACAGGTAAATTAGTATAACCGTCCTTTGCCCCCAGGATCATTCCGGCCACTGCGGCGACAGTATCATTGTCTCGCCCGTAATTTACAATAAACTGTATGCTCTTTACAAAATCACCTTCCCCAAAGGCCAATCCGGCAATCATAATTTGCCAGATTTCACCGGCATGAAAAGCAATTGCCTTTTCGTCTTTTTCCAATAATGCGTAAACAAATTCCTGTTGTGCCCAATCGGTTTTAGTCCCGCTAAAATGATCGGGAATATTTATCTCCAATGAATCCGTTAATGTTAGAGAATCTGAACTTTTAATTTCCCGGGACAGGTTTACATATTTTCTGGTGGCGTTTGCTGTGTTATAGGAAATACGGCCTACGAGTCTACTGTCTTGATAGCGCATAGGATCAATAAAAACGGCAGTATTAAGTATGGAATCCATGTTCGTGGTTCGCATGGCCATTTGGGTCATCGCTGCTACCAGCCCTGAAATGTCCTTAGCGTATCCAAGATCAAAAAGTGAATGTTTATAAGCTGTAAGATATGCTATCTCTGGATTAGGTTCTATCAAACCAAACATAGGTGTGTATAACATTCCGGCACAGGACATTTCCCCTCCATAAAATCTATTTTGAGCTTCCAGATAATCTCCCGTACTTTTCTGGTAAGCCAGAGCTACCCGGGCCCATTCTTTAATCCAGTCTACCTTTTCTAATCTGGCGTCCAGGGCATCAGGAGAAGCTAAAATTTCCTTATCACCCAGCCTGGAAGCTATAGATTGATAATAATCTGTAATAAATTTCGCAAAATGTTTTGCATTTAGGTCAGGGGAATAGGTATCAAAATATGAAACCATAAAGTACTTCCATCGGGTATCATCCGTGGTAGCACCGGCATTCAGGTTATGCTCCCAGGTTCCTTCAGGAGATTGTATGCGTTCTGCAGGGGTAAGCCCTGTGATATAACCATATTTATGCTGAATGTCAGATCTGTGCCACATCTCGGTAGAAGCACCCATGGCATCACCTATGGCAGAACCAACTAATGCACCCAAAACCTTGTCATATAATTCTTCCTTGTTTAAAACAAGAGAATCCTGGGCGTAAGCAGATTTCTTAGGCTCAGGGATATCTATTTCAGCCTTCTGATCCTTGCATGATAAGATGATCACAGACAAAAACAAGGTGATAATAAAAAAATTATATTTCATACTAATATCATTTTTCTTGCCAGTTGTAAAAGATAGTCTTTTTCCTCGATAGTTCGTTGCAACGGTAACTGTGCCAGGCCAATTAAACGCCTCATAATTTCAATACCAGCTACCTGAGAAACGAGATTATTATTTACTTCTCCTCTATAGAGTTCCATTACGGTGGCTAAAGAGGAATCATCCATTGTGGCCATAATAAGGTGTGCTGTCATAACCCCCAGATCGAATTCCCTGAAACCAATAAAACTGAATTCGGGATCAATAATAAAAACCTCATTTTCCAGTTGCATCCAGCTACCCGGGTAATAATCACCATGGATCAAAACGTTTCCTTTAGAAAGGTACTTGTCGCCAAGTTTGTGCACTACGGTTTTTATGGCTGTATCTTTTTTATAGGGGAGCGATAATTCCTGTAGACCTTCCTGGATATCATTTAATTGAAATCCGTTGTCTTCCAAAAATGGGAGAACAAAAATATGCTGATGATTTAATTGCCTTAGGATCTTGTTTTCAGGAAAGTTTTGCACATTTCCTAGCTTGTGGATGGCTTCTGAAATGTTTACTAATTTTTCCAGGATTTGATAGGATATCTTTCGGTCCTGGTAACAGAAAGTCATATCATCACACTGCCCCAGATCTTGCATTTGTATTAAATAATTCTTTTGATCAAATTCTAAAATAGCGGGGATGTGGGCTGATATAAAAGCTCCTTGCACAGCCTCATAAAACTTATATTCCACCTCAATCCTGTTGAGAGGGGCTTCAATTTGCTGGAACTTTTGTACATAGGGTCGGGATTGTTTTAGAATAAAGGAACGTTGATTCGTATTTACCCGAAGCACAACATTCATATTACCCTCCCCAGGTTTCGAAATAACACGTATCTTTTCATGAGTATTCAGCCAGTTTTTGGATTCCAGGAATTCCTGAAGAGTATTAATCGAGGTATTGGTATCTATAGAAATCAAGGTGAAAACAATTTTATTGCAAGATAGTCTCAAAACAAAAAAATACTTACGTTACACTAATATTTTTTATACTCATTGAGACCCGGGGATTTTTGAAACTTGCGATAATATTTTTACACCTCAACGATTTTTAAATTACAAATGTCATTTAAGAGTGTTTATGAAATGGGGGGATTCTTAGACTTTAGGTAAATGCGACGTTTACTCCAAATATATATTTAAACAAGAGGTGTTAAGTTGCCCATTTGGGTTGTTCATAAAATCTATCATAACCTGGTTTTTGCATTCCCGATTTCCACCTCCATGTCCTCCTTCATCAAGGATTAATAGTTTTCCCTTGCTCAGGTTTTCCATAAATAAAACACCATTTTTTGGAGGGGTAACAGGATCAAATCTATTTACGAAAACTAATGTTGGGACATCAGAATCCTGGAATTTTCGTTCTTCCAAGGGTAAGTTATTGGTATGCCAATTCATCCCTGCGATGTAAAAAGCATCAAAAAAGCCCAGTTTGACAGGAATTAGAGGATATTTTTTATAGTCCTCAAAAATCACTTCTGCAGTATTAGCCGGATTAAAATTTTCAAATTTTTCTACAGACAACAACATAGTAAGGTTTAGTCCTCCGGTTAACTCATATTCAAACTGCAGTACTTCATTAATAACCTCTCCGCTGCCCTCCTTTAAAGCTTTTATAAGCTCTGGCGCCTTTTCCCTCGAGTTACTTTGATACAGCAACCTTCTCAATAGATAAACCCCGTCCTGGGCATTGATAGTTACATTTATTGAATCATTCATGGTGACTGTCAATGGCTTTTGCTCCAATATCGAAATCGCTTCAAAATAATCCTCTTTTAGCATTGGATATTGTTTCTTGCAATCGGGATCATTTTCACAATACTCGAAAATTCGCCCTAAAGCCAGCGAATAGCTGTCTAAGCGATTAAGAAGAAAATCCCCGCTAAGCGGAGCAGGTGAATCCAGTACTGAAGAATGAATGTAATTAGGGAACATATCCTGGACCACTCTGGCTATACGAGTACCATAAGAACCCCCAAACAGATTGTATTTCTCATAATCCAAATGCTTAAAAAGCATTCCTACATCCTTCGCATTTTGAATTGAATTATAATACCCCGGGTTAATATCTTGTGCCTCACATTTCTTTTTATATTTAAAAATCAAGTCTGTCATCAATACCAATTCCTCTTCTTCATCGGCGTCTTTGGCCATTATATCAAAGGCATCAAAAGACATGTCGGGCAAGGCAGAGGAATATCCAATGCCGCGTTGGTCAAAAAGAATAATATCGCGTTCATTTCTCATGGGGTGATCCAATAAGAAACCGACCATACCCTGACTCAGAGAATTACCACCCGGGCCGCCAGAAAAGAAAATCATCGGAAATGCAGCAGAAATACTGTCTTTGGCTTTTAAAACTATATAGGTAATCTGAATTTGTTTACCATCGGGCTCATCATGATTTTCCGGAACCAAAATGGCACCGGCCTGCACATCTTCTCGCTCCGGGAGCCAATCCAACCCACTGGGATTTATGAATACAGGCTCATTCTGAGCCTTACAAGCAAAAGCAATAAGTAATAGAGATAGAAATAAAATAGTTTTTCTCATGACTGTACTAAATTATATATTGGATTTAAGATAGTTTAAGTTTTACATTATATACAAAGGCTCCTGTTTCAGCTTCTTTTTACATTCCATTTAGCCTTTTTTTTTGATTTTTAGTCAATGCCAAGCTATTTAATTCCTGTAATCTGATTTTATAATTTCCCTTATTCCATCCAAATAGGGGGTTGGTTTAAAATCAAAATGATTGGTAAACTTGTCTGAATTAAACACATAATCCCTGTCGTACTGATACATCATTTCGGGCATTTCCCGCATCAAAGGAATAAAAAGCCCAAGCAATTTTACAATGAATTTTGTAGCTGTCTGGGTTTTAGGTTTTACATTCATTTCTTTGGCAATTGTGTCAATCCATTCCTGTCCGGTGAAGGGATTTTCGGCCGTTGGCAAATGCCACACCTGGTTATAAGCCTTTTCAGAATTGCCAAGGAGTGCAGTTGCTTTACCTGCGTCGGGAGTATAAGTGAAAGAGTGCTTAAAATTTAGGGAAGCCATCCAATTTGCTTTTTTTCCGCTACTCAGGGGTTTAAAAACAGTCTCGGTTAACATACTCGTATTTTTTATTCCCGGTCCATAAAAATCAGCAGATCGGGCAATAAGGGCGGTAAGCTTTCCTTCTTTAACTTTAGATAGGATCATTTCTGCTATTTCTGCCCGTATTTTCCCTTTTTTGCTGGGAGGGTTAATTGGTGTTTCCTCATTCATTCCATTTAAGTGGTCTGGGTGGTACATATAGATGTTGTCAAAGAAGACCAATTTGCACTTATTTGTAATACAGGCATCAATTACATTGGCGGTGAATTTTGGCCAGTTTTCCTTCCAGATTTTTAAATTGTATGGAAATCCAACGGTTACATAAACTATGGTTGAACCTTTCACTGCTTCATTGACTTCAGACGAATTGAGGAGATTGGCCGGGAAAGTTTCATCTGTCTCATTGACTTTTTTGGGATTTCTGCTCACCAACCTAATTTGGGAGGTATATTCTTTTAAGGCTTTGGCTAGTTCTATCCCAATAGCGCCGCCTGCACCTAATATTGTTTGCATATTTTTTTTATTACCACCCAAGCGTTTGATTACAATTCCTTTTATAAAGTTAACAATAAATGAATATGAATAAGGTTTAAATTTAATTCTCCAATTCGAACAAAAAATCTCTAATTGCAAGGTTGTTCTCTTCCGGGTTATCGTGCATTGTTATGTGTGCGGCACCCTTAATTACGACCATCTTGGAGTTTGGAACAAGACTTTGAAAATGCCGAACTGTTGAAGGTCTGGCTTCGTCGAACTCACCACAAATGAACAGGGTGGGGATTTTTATTTCTTTTAGTTGTTCGCCCCTTTCATAATTCTCTAGTATCCCGGTTGCATTGAATTCGCTCGGCCCCCACATATAATTATAAACATTCATATTTGCCCCTGTAAAAGTACTATCCATATTTGCATCCCATGGCAGTTTTTTAGCCACAAAATTCTCATAGAATATATTTATGGCCTGTTGGTATTCAGGAGAATCATAGGTTCCGTTTTCATTGTTAATTTTTATAGCAGATTGGATGGAATCCGGGAGTGTCTTTATTAATTCTGCGGTATCTTCTGACCATCTTGAAATGCTCAATGCCGGACTTGCAAAGATCAGTGCTTTTATACGATCAGGATATTTAAGATAATAATCCATTCCTAACATAGTACCCCATGAATGACCATACAGGTAAAATTCTTTTACCCCCAAATTTTGCCTGAGGGTTTCAAGTTGTTCCACAAAATTATCAACGGTCATTAGGGTGCTGTCAACTTCCGTTTCTGACCTTCCACAACCAAGCTGATCGAAAAAAATTACCGGCCTGTCCTTACCTAATTCTTTCATTGGGTTTAAGTAGTAACTCGGGAATCCCGGTCCTCCATGCACTAATAGTAGAGGGGTTTTGTCACTATCACCGACAATTCTGTACCATATTTGTCCTCCTTTAACTTCGGTATAGCCTTCTCCCGGAATAAGCTTAGTTTTCGATTCACAACCAACAACCATTATTGTGAGTATTGCTAAAACCGCCCATAAATTTATTTTATGTCTTTTCATTATCCTGTGCTATAAACCTTCCGCCTTAAGATAATAATTAATCCAGTAACCCTAAACTTTATCTAAAGCTTTCCAAAATTACAATGATCCAATTGATATTGCTAAGTGAATAGCTGATATATGTCTTATTAAAGACCATTTGTATTTCCACCATATTCCGAGGATATCTTCATTGAATCAGAAATAGAGCAGGGCATCTTTAAAAATAAAACTACCCCCAAAAACAATTATGAAAATCCAAAAAATTAGAGTCAGATAGCCTTTGAGTTTGGATATGGAAAAATAGTTGATTGTTTCATTTCTTTCTCATTTTAAGTTGGTTGCTTTATTTGTTGTGGGAAGTATTTTTTGACATTATCTGAATTTAAAGTATTCCATTGCCTTTACGCTGAATTCGATATAAATCATCTGTCGCTTGTAAGATCTTCAACCTGAGTTGGGGGTTCAGATTGGGATTAGCCTGGAGAAACTCCGTTAAGATGGCGTAAGCCTCACGGGATGAATACATGCCAATGGTATTGTTTAACCATGCCTTAGGGAAAAAAATATCCCCGGTTTGCTGAATTTCTTCAATTAGATTTAAGCTAAGGTCGAGCGATTCAATGGCCGTTTCTTGTCTTAAAGGATGGTGGATGTAATAGCAGGCAGACAGTACCCAATTTTCCTTCTCCCGATTCTTTTCATCTGCCAATGACCGGAAAAAATCCATTCTAATATTATTTTCAGCAGATAATGCCGGCATGAGAAAATCAAATCGTTTCACCTTATTAGAATCTTTCAGGGCAGCCCGCGATTCGATAAGTATTTCAGATGCCTCCTTGTGTTCATAAAGGGCCAATCTCATTGCAATTCCGGTAAAGTCATCTTGATTTAGCAGCAACTCGGGAATGACTATTTCCTTGCGCCAAATTTTATATAGTCTATCCCGGGCTATCCCGGTATAAGCTAAGGATAGAAATGTATTGAACAAAGTTTTTTTAGTGCTCGGTTCCTCATCTTGTTGAAGCCGGGCAAACAGGAGTTCCACTATTTCGTTTTGTTGCTGCATTCGTTCCTCCTCTGAAAAATAGGTCCAGAATAAATGAATTATTTGGTTGGAGAGTATTGATAATAGCAACTCGTTTTTTTCTTTTTTTAACCCCTCCTGAAAAATTCCGAACGCCTTATTTTTAGATATTTTACCGTTTAATGCATTTTCATGGCAGCTAAGGTATATGCTTGCCCGGGCTATTTCATCATTAACTTTTGACGCAAATTCTAAGGCTGTATTTGATATCGGAAATACACCATATCCCAGTCCATTGCTATTGTATATTACGTAATTTGGTTTTGGCAAACCCTCTGCTTCCGTAAGCCGGATTTTTTGTTTTTTTAAACCGACCTTTAGCACATGTGTGCTGTCCGGATAAATAAGTGATATTTCAAATACCTGAGGCCAGATATTTCCGGAATTATCTTCTGACCGCTGCTCTATAACAAAGGATTTTATGTTATTTATATCATCATAGAGAATAGTGCTATCAATAAGGGGGCGCCCCGGTGAATTAACCCATGCATTGCTCCATTCCTTTAAATCTAACTCCGAATATTTATCGAGGATATTTACTAGATCGCTCCAATCAGCATTATCATTTTCGAACGTTTTTATGTATTCTATTATGCCTTTTTGGAAATTGTCTTTCCCTATTAGGGCCTCCAGTTGGCGCATCATTATTGGCGCTTTATGATAGATTATATTACCATAAAGCGATCCTGCGTTGTTGAGGTTGTCGAGATTTTGGCGAATGGGATTTGCCCCTGTAGTGCGGTCTATGCTATAGGCTGCCGGATAGTGGTCGATAAAGAAAGACAAATCGTGGTTGATACTCTTAAACTGTGGATTTACGATTTTGTCTGCCATAAAATTGGCAAAGACCTCTTTTAGCCAAACATCGCTAAACCATTGCATGGTTACTAAGTTACCAAACCACATATGAGAAGTTTCATGTGCTATTAGTTTAGCGCGCCTTAACTTCTGATTTTGAGTGGCACTTTTATCCAGAAAGAGAGGAGATTGCCGGTATTGGATGGCTCCGGTATGTTCCATGCCACCGTAAGGATGACTATATATGGAGGCATAATCTAATTTTTGAAAAGGAAAATTATAGCTCGTGTACTTTTCTAAATAATTAACGGATTGTTGATGTAAATCGAATATTCTTGAAGTACTTAATTGAATTTTTGTACTGTCTTTCTCCTGATGAAGTAAAGTCATATTGAATCTTGTGCCGGTAGAGGTTACTTCATCAAATTTTCCTGCCACAAACGAGAATAGATAGGTGCTCATTCTATCAGATTCTTTAAATTGATATTCCACAAAATCACCTCTGTCTTTAGTATTGTCTAATGGTGCCCCACATAACACTTTCCAACCTTCCGGTGCACCAATATTTAAAAGGTAGGTTGCTTTAATATTGGGCTGATCAAAACAGGGGAATAAAGTTCTTGCGCGGTCTGGTACAAGCAACGTATATAAATAGTCATCGTTTCTGTTCAATGACATTTCTCCGGCTATGAATTCAATTTCAATTTTATTGCTACCTATTACCAAATGTTCACCAGGGATAATTAAATGTTCATTTTGATATTTAATTGGAACACTCTTGCCATTTGCAATGGATGATTGAGGTATTTTTTTGTTCGACTTAAAATCTAAGATTAGAGGTTTACTTAAGTCATGTACAGACAATTCTAAAATGAGTTTGGAATTTATGGAGTCTTCTTTTATTAAAGGAATTTTAAAGAAGAGCTGGTATTTGACGTTTGAAACTTGATTTTTTCTATAAGATGCAAGTTCTTTTGAAACTCCTTCTGAAAGGTCCAATTCATTGTTCGATTTCCTTTCACAGGAAATAAATAATAGGATGGCGCTACAGAGCAGAATATTTTTCATGTTTTTATTAATTCAAATATTTTTTTAACCAGCTAATCCACTTGTCATAAACATCTTTTCTATTTATAGGATCTGAAGGGAAATGACCTCCTCCGGGATAAGCAATGAACTTTGTCGGGATGTTGTTTGCCAATAAAGCGTGGTATAATTTATAAGATCCTGTAACTGTTACAACCTGATCTTCTACTTTAGACATCACCAATGTTGGCGTTTTAATGTTAGATAGATTTTTTAATGGGGACATATTGTAATGATCCTTGTAGTTATCTCCTACCCATGGTGAATTTGTGATAGCATGACGTAAAGTGAGATTCATATTACTTAAACTGGTCATGTCTGTAAAATCGATTGGAGCAGCGCCGGCTACTGCAACTTTCCAGAAGTCGGGATATCTTCCAATAAGCCATGAAGTCATAAAACCCCCATACGACCAACCCGAAACTGCTATTCTGGATTCATCTATATATCCACGTGATTTCAAGGCTTCAATGCCTTCCATTACGTCTCTGCCGGGCCCTTCACCACCATCATTCATAATAGCTTCCTGAAATGAATCACCACGGTTGTTGCTGCCACGATAGTTTGGTTGAAATACAATCCATCCATTTCGTGCCATCTCTTGTGCTACCGGATTAAATGACTCCATAGATGAGGCAGTTGGACCTCCATGAATTAGCAACACCAAAGGATATTTTTTGCTGGTAGTAAAATTTGGTGGATAGGTTACTACACCATCCGTGGTTAAATTTAGATCTGTTTCCCATTCAATAGTTTCTACGCTGCCCAGTTTCATTTTTTTAAAAGTGTCATTATTGTGAGTAAGTTGAATTGGGGTAGAGGAATGATCTTTTAGATAAAACAATTCCAAAGGTTGATTCCCTGTAGATCCTATTAATACTATTTCTCCATTTTTATTTATAGATAAACTTGAAATCACAAAAGAATTGCTGAAAGATGCTTTTCTGATTTTGCCTTCATTAGAAATAATCCAAACACCATCCGTAGTGCCGTCTTGACCATATGCAAGAATTCCTTCATCGGAACTGAGCCAATCATAGGATTTTATATTTCTATCTAAAGATGAGCTGAGGTTTACAGATGTATTATCTTCATTTCTAATATATAAGTCCGTTAATCCTGCGGGATTTTTATCTGATTTATACCAATATAAGAGCTGGTTATTCTTTGGTGTAAATTCAGGATCAAATTCAAATTTGTTGTTTTTGGAAAATGGCATCAAGGACTTAGTTGCTAGATCATAAAACATGATTTCAGAATCATTCCAGCGAGATGGATAGGCATCTGTTTTTTTTGTAAACACAAGTTTTTCATCATTTAGCGACCAGCTTATACCTGAATTGATGGTCCAATTTCCTTTTGTTAATCGCTCTTCATTTTGAGTTTTAACATCTAATAGATAGAGGTGAGAAGGCAAGTATTGATGGTCACTGAGATACCCTTGTGGTCCGACTTCAAAAGCTGATATAAATTTTTCATTTTCTTCTTTTTCAATTGGGATATCCCTTGAAATAAAAGCTATTTTGCTTTCGTCATGACTCCAGTAAAACCGTGAAATATTTGTGTCATGATTACTAATAGCTTTTACTTCTCCTGTTGAATATTCTTGTACATAAATCTGACTGTTATCCTCATCAGTTGCCAAAAATGACAAGTATTTCCCTGAAGGGGACCATTTAATTTCACGAACATCTTTTTGATCAAATTGAAGAATTGAATCCTCCTTGCTGGAGATATTCATTAAATGATGTTCGATAACCCATTTATTTGAATCAAAATCTGAATTCCTCGTTGAGTATAGTATATGATTGCCATCTGATGAAAATTGAAGATCACTCAGATAGGTTGCCTTTTTATTAAATTCATCCCAATCAAAAGGCTGTTGAATTGTTTGACCATATAAATTACAGCTAAGGATAATTGAAGCGATTAGAACAGAGTATAAATTTTTTTTCATCTTCTTAAAGGTACTTTTTTATCGGTTATTTCTTTTTGGTGAAATTACGATATGTTTCCAATCTGGAATTTCGGTTTTTCAAATACGTTTTAATGTTTGCGATGCGACTGCTGCCAATTTTTACAGCAATGGCATCTAAAAGATGATCTTTTTCTCTTTGAACCAGGGCAAGGAAATCAGCATCTTCTTCACATAGTTGCATGTTCCAATAGCTATGGGGATGAAGTACAACGTTCATGTTTATTAAGCATAATGGCGATTAGCCTCTATGACTTCATACACCTTATTAGCCTTTGGTTTTACTTTATGATAAAAAGATCCAATCTGCATTCTTTTTCAGTTATCTAAATATCTATTTATCTGGCTAAGACATAATTCTACATTACCAATTGTTCGTTCAAAATCTCTTAGAAAATTTGCTCTGCCGCTAATTGCCTCTACCACTAATGTTTCAAATTCCGGATCATTTACCAAGGCTGTATAGTTATTAGGTACACCAATCTTGAATTTATTTTCTCTAAAATCCGAATAATCTACATCTTTAAGGAATTTTGTTGTAAAATGCTTTTGATAATAAGGAAATAGCAGACGAGCTGCATTTCTCCTTGTATCCACTTTGTTTACGATTCTCTTAAAACCAGTTTCATAAACATCAGTAATAATTTCCTTCAGACTATCTGATTTGATTAGTTCCAGGTTTCCGGATTTTAAGGATTCGTACGTAGAAGTCTTGGGAAAGAAATAAGTGAATTGAACACAATTAAAAAAATCCTTATACAAAGAATCTATTTCTGTCGGCTTCATTAAAATGAAGTCATAGACATTTATCGTAGCCTGATGAAATTTAAGTGTCCTTTCATAATCTATATTTAATTCATTAAGGTTGATTATTAGTTCAGACTTTAAACTATTTAGAATCACTTTCTCTCTCCGGGAATTAATTCGATCTTCATTCCAATTATTAATAGATAATGCTATCAAAATTCCAATGACCACAAGAACGATTTCCCCAACTGCATAGAGCAGGTACTTGCTAAATTTGTTATTAGTTAGCAAACGTTGACGGATTTGGCGGAAGAATTGGAGCATAGGTTGGTTGTTACCCCTTAAAATTACAAAAAACGAGCTAAAGCTTTGATGCTCTGTTTGTGGAGTGGATCAGGAATGAAGAGCGCTGCTTGATTTTTCGAAGTTGTTGGTGCGCCACACTGCTATCATACCCCAGAGCTATCCTCCCCCCCCCCTTGGTCGTTTTCGATTTATGGGGTGCCCCGCGCCTTCGAGATAGAGTTTTTGAATTAAAAAGCACCCTAGCGAGCACCCTAATAAAATGAAAAATCCACAATCAACTATAAATCAGTTAACTATGGATTTTGATAGTGGTAACTCCAGGGTTAACTTCGATCCTTAGTAACCTCGCCTGAAAATGTCAAACTTCTCTGCCTTTTATTTAAAGCTTAAATATGGCAAATCTTTGACGTCAAGAAATGTCTTGAAGGTTTTTCAGAAATAGCAAGGCCTATATCGGAAGTGCGTTTCGTGGAGCGAAAAAGAGCATGTAGCTATGAAAGGCAATTGCGGTTTTGTCAAGAGCCAAAAATTTCATTAAAAGCTTCTTGATTTTTTGCTTCGTTTTGTATCAAGACAAAATGAAGAGAAGCAATCATTACCGTTTGCAGAAGATTGGATATCGAGTCAGCATGATAAATATTGAATGTATATAAGAAAAAATAAATGGATCTTTTAGAAAGGCTAGGCTGCCTTATAAAAGATTTGAATTCCCTCCAGGGTTAACTCCCCCGATAGTTATCGGGGTCGTTTTTCCTTAGGAACCTCTCCTGAAAATGCCAAACCCTCCTGCCTTAGCAGGAGCTTTTTTATTTCTCCGATCCTTAGGAAAGTAAACTTTCCAAGTCTGAGGAAATAAAAAACCCGCTTCTTGTTTCAAGGAGCGGGTTTGGCGCTTTAAGTGGTACCTCCAGGAATCGAACCAGGGACACACGGATTTTCAGTCCGTTGCTCTACCAACTGAGCTAAGGTACCTTATTTAGTTAGGGTCAGCACCCTCCGAAGCACAAGCAATAGCGCAGTGCGTAGGAGGGGGCAAATATACTTTCAAATTTAGGAACTACAAACAAAAAAGAAAAAAAAGCCCGCTGTTTTTTTTCATTTTATAATCTTTGTGTTATGAACCTCATTGTAGACGCGGGAAATACCTATATAAAACTTGCCGTTTTTAACGGGCATAGCCTGTTATGGCAACAAAAGTTTGAACCAGAGGACTTTCCAAAGATGGTTAAAAAAGTATTTAAAAAATATCCTGCTATACAAGCAGCCATTGTTTCTTCAGTAGGTGTTTTAGATAAAAAATATATTTCGGTATTGTCTGTTTTTGTTGAGGTACATTTATTGAGTCATAACAGCAAAATTCCCTTTAAGAATTCCTATGCTACGCCTCAGACCTTAGGAATGGACAGGGTGGCACTCGCCACAGCAGCCTTCTACCATAATCCTGATGCCAATACCCTGGTCATTGACGCAGGCACTTGTATAACTTATGATATGATAAATGACTATGGGGAGTATTTGGGAGGTGCAATTTCTCCCGGCTTGCGTATGCGTTATAAGGCGCTGCACGAGCATACTTCAAAGTTGCCTTTGCTGGAACCGGAGAATTTCAATGATATTATAGGAAACTCTACAGATGCAAGTATCCATAGTGGTGTTTTAAATGGCATTTGCAGGGAGATAGATGGGGTCATAGGCCAATACCAATCGCGATTTGAAGATTTAACAGTTATTTTAACAGGCGGTGACGCTCAAATTTTGTCTAAACGATTAAAAAATACCATATTTGCGCATTCTAATTTTCTCCTAAAAGGCTTGAATTATTTACTGGAATACAATAAACGCTAGATGGTAAAGAAAATCGTATTGCTAATACTCTGCTTAACGGCGATAGCATCATACTCCCAGAGTGGTAACGGAACCGTATCACCTTATTCTTTTGGCGGGATAGGAGATTTTAGACCGCAGACTACAATAGAAAATCAGGCTATGGGAGGATTAAGCATGTATACCGATAGTATTCATGTCAACTTAAATAATCCTGCTGCTTACGGAAAACTCAGGTTGGTAACATATACCGCGGGAGGTGGCCATAAAGAAGTAAAATTAAAAGATTTTACAGATCAAGAAAGTTCTTCGGTTACCACTCTTGAATATATTGCCCTGGCATTTCCAATATCGCCAAAGTTTGGAGTTGGGTTTGGAGTTCTTCCTTATACGGCGGTGGGTTATAATGTTTTTTCTCAAACAACTAATGTTACTCAGGATACAGTTGTAAATCAGTTTACCGGGGATGGGGGATTAAATAAAGTATTTGTATCAGCTGGATATGAAATTACTAAAAATCTGCATGTAGGGGCAACAGTCAATTTTAGCTTTGGCAACTTACAATACCAGAGTGTTCAAAGTATTGCAGGAGTGCAGTATGGCACACTAAATATTCGTGAATCGGAGATTAGCGGCTATGATTTTAATTATGGAGCAACCTATACCCCCAGGATTAAAAATAAATACACTTTATTTAGTTCAGTTACCGTGAATACACAGGCCAATCTGGTATCTTCAAACACTGAAAGATTGGGTTCCTTTTCGTTAAGTACAGGAGAGGAAATTGAAGTAAGAGATGTAAATTTAGAACCTTCAAATCTTAGGAATACAGAACTGAAAATACCAACAACTACTACTTTTGGACTTGGGTTAGGTCGAGATAAAAAATGGTTTATTGGTGCAGAATATAGTTTACAGGCGGTGAGTTCGTTTAGAAATGATTTTATTGACCCCGAAAATATAGCCTATGAAGATGCCAACACTATTAGAGTAGGCGGATATTTTGTACCCGATTATGCATCATTTACCAGTTATTTGAAAAGAATCACGTACAGGGCTGGTGCGCGCACTTCCAAAACGGGATTGATAGTCAATGATACCTCGATAAATGATTTTGGCATAACTTTTGGTCTTGGGTTACCAGTTGGAGGAGGTTTTTCCAATATGAATATTGGTTTTGAATATGGTAAAAGAGGTACCACGGTAGCGGATTTAATTGAAGAAACTTATTTCAAAGTCAGTGTAGGACTATCATTCAACGATAAATGGTTCCAAAAAAGGAAAATAAATTGATAAAAATTTAGTACATTAACCACTTTAAAATTTATACATCATGAAAAAGGAGTTTTACTGTATGATGATTGGGTTTCTGGCAATAATGGGTACGGCAAATGCACAAGCGCAAAACCCTGAATGTATGACCAATCTTTCTATTTATGCTGAGCATGCAAAAGTAAAAAATTACGATGCGGCTTACACGCCATGGAAAATGGTATATGAAACATGTCCGTCAATAAATAAAGCCAATTTTTCGCTGGGTGAAAAAATTCTGGTTTATAAAATAGATAATAGTTCCGGCGCCGAAAAAGATGGTTATATAAGTGATTTACTTGCTTTATATGACAATAGCTTGAAAGTTTTTCCGGATAAATTTCCCAAAGCCGTTGTTGCCATAGATAAGGCCTTACTATTATATGATAATAAAATGGCTTCTGATGAAGAATTATATAATATGCTTCATGTTGCCTTTGAGGAAGACGCTTCAAATTTTAAAAACCCCAAAGCACTTTATCTCTATTTTTCAAGTCTTGTAGACCTTTATAATGGAGGGAAAAAAGATCTTCAGACAGTTTTTGATACCTATGATGACGTTACTGAAAAAATAGAAGAAGAGAACAATAAACTAACAGATGTAATTAGCCAATTGTTACCTAAGGAAGAGGCTGGCACCCTTACTTCTAAAGATCAGAGAAAGTTAAAAGTGGCAACCACTAATTCTGAATCTTACGGTAAGATAGCCGGAAGTGTAGATTCTAAATTAGGTGCCCTGGCAGATTGTGAAAATCTTATTCCTCTTTATCAAAAGAGTTTTGAATCTAAAAAAACTGACGTCACCTGGGTAAAAAGGGCAGTAGGAAGAATGTTTAGTAAAGATTGTACTGATGATCCTATGTTTCAAAAATTATTTGAGGCCCAATTAGCATTGGACCCTTCTGCGGATGCTTATGTTTACGGAGGAACCTTAAAGAAAAAGGCAGGTGATACCAAAGGAGCTATAGCAGATTTTAATAAAGCTCTTGATTTGGAGACAGATTCTAAAAAGAAATCAAATATTGCCTATAAGATAGCAACAAGCTATAGAAGAACCAATAAATCAACTGCAAGAAGTTATGCCCAAAAGGCTATAGATGCAAATGCTGCTAATGGGAGAGCCTACCTTCTTATTGCAAACTTATATGCTACAAGTGCAAATGATTGTGGTAGTACACCATTTGAAAAAAGAGCAATCTATTGGAAAGCGGCAGATATGGCCAGAAGAGCTGGTAGAGTAGATCCTTCATTGAGTAGCAATGCAAATCAATCTGCGGCAAGTTATAGTGCCAAAGCACCCTCAAAAACAGATATCTTTAATTCTGGAATGGCTGGTAAAACCATCAGCTTTAGTTGTTGGGTGGGAGGCAGCGTAACGGTGCCTAATCTATAACAATGGATAATTCTTACGGAAATAAATTTAGCAACATTGCCATGGTATTTTCTGTGGCAATGTTGTTTTTTGGCTGTAAGGATAATTACAAAAGGGTTGGAGAAGAAGCACAACAAACCATCTATCCCCAGGGGGTTGCTCAGAATTTTGTGCTTACTTATACAGAAACTCCTGAAAAATTGGGAAGCGAAGACACCAAAGATTCCAAGATCATAGCCATTTTAAAAAGTCCGTTGAGTGAAGATTATGACAATATGAGATTTAAGTTTAGGACTTTTCCAGATGGATTAGAGGTGGATTTGTTTGATGCTGAAAACAACAAAAGTACAATTAAGGCCGACTACGGGATTATATATTCTAACACTAATTTAATAGACTTGCAGGGTAACGTGGTAATCGAATCTCATGATGGAAAAAAGCTTGAAGCTCCTCAGCTTTTTTATGATCAGTCAAATGAATGGATTTTTACTCAGCGTAAATTTAAATTTACCAATCCCGAAGATGGGACAATTATGGATGGTGAGGGAATGGATTTCAATAAAGACTTTAGTTTCTTCAATGCCCATAAGACTTATGGATTAATCACAATTAAGGAAGATAAAACATGATTAAAATACTAAGATATACGGAATACTTGTACCTGGTCGTCGCAATAATATCTGTATATAAGACAATTGAACTTTGGAATATAAACAGAGAGGGTACTTACATCTTTATTTTCTTTGCACTCGTCTCTATAGGAATGTTTATTTTTAGGCGTAATTACAGAAAACGTTTCGAAAAGCGAAAACGGGATAATCAGCAATAGCCTTGGACCCTAGCATATTTATTATTTGTATTTGTTTGTTGTTATCTGCATTCTTTTCCGGAATGGAGATTGCCTTTATCTCTGCGAATAAGATTCATATAGAAATTGAAAAGAAACAGGAAGGTCTGTTGGCACAGATACTTAAACGGTTAACAAAAAAGCCTTCTAAGTTTATTGCTACCATGCTCATAGGCAATAATATTGCTTTAGTGGTTTATGGGTTGTATATGGGGGAGTTATTGATGAATTGGTTCCAAACCAAATTAGCATCAGGGAATAACCTTGTTCAACTTTTGTTTACAGATTTTAGCCTCCTGACCCAGACGTTAATTTCCACCATTATAATTTTGCTTACGGCAGAATTTTTGCCCAAAGTCCTTTTTCAGATCTATGCGAATAAACTACTTAAATTTTTTGCGGCTCCTGCATATATTTTCTATTTGTTATTCTCTTTTGTTTCCGATTTTGTCATTAAAGTTTCCGATATACTTCTCAAAACCTTTTTCAAGACAGACGGGGATGAAGTGCAACTGGCATTTAGTAAGATTGAATTAGGAGACTATATCACAGAACAAATGGAGACAGTGAAGGAAGAGGATGAAGTGGATTCTGAGATTCAGATCTTTCAGAACGCACTTGAGTTTTCTGCTGTAAAGGCAAGGGAAGTTATGGTTCCCAGGACTGAGATTATAGCAGTAGAATTGCATGAAACTCCAAAAAACCTGGCTAAACTTTTTACCGAAACCGGCTTGTCAAAAATATTAGTCTTTAAAGACACTATAGATAACATTATTGGGTACATCCATTCTTATGAGCTATTTAAGAAGCCTAAAACAATAAAAAGTATACTCCTGCCGGTAGAGTTTGTGCCGGAGACCATGTTAATTCAGGACATCCTAAATGTGCTGACAAAAAAGCGAAAAAGCATTGCTGTGGTCCTGGATGAGTATGGTGGTACGTCAGGAATAATGACCGTTGAGGATATTGTTGAAGAACTTTTTGGCGAAATAGAAGATGAACATGATTCTACAGATTTACTGGAAGAGCAACTAAACAGTAATACCTATAAATTTTCCGCCAGGTTGGAGGTAGATTACCTTAATGAACAATACAAGCTGGAGCTTCCTGAAAGCGAGGAATACGAAACACTTGGCGGTCTGATAGTGAATGAAAAAGGTGAGATCCCGGACCAGAATGCAGAAATACAGGTTGAACATTTTTTGTTTACTATCCTGGAAGTTTCCAGCACAAAAATAGATTTGGTGTCACTTCAAGTCCTGGAAAAGGTTTAGCCCTATAAATATAAGCCAGATAGAAAGCTTTAAGTTTTTATTTCTTAATGTAATATACTAATTTCGCCAACTGATTTTAAACAAATAAAAAATGGCAATTCTAGAGAATATTAGAAAACGAACAACTATTTTAATCCTTATCATTGGGATGGCCTTATTTGCGTTCGTAATATCTGGAATTTTTACCAGCAATGATTTTTCTGGTGGAAAAGTTGGGTCTTCTGTAGGTGAAATTAATGGGGACGAAATTTCTATCGATGACTTTAGACGAAAGATTGAGAGGGCATCAAGAAGGTCCGGGCCAACAACCTCATCTATGCAATTAGTAAATTCTGTCTGGAACCAGGTAGAACGAAACACTATTTTGGGGCAACAAATAGAGGACCTGGGTATTTCTATTGAGCAGGACCAGATAATAAATGTTATTAAATCCAGCCCCGGGATAGCTCAGAATCCACAATTTTCAGATGAGAATGGAGTATTTGATGAAACAAAATTTCGGGATTTTATTGCCGAATTAAAAATCAATGCCCCTGCCCAATATAACGATTGGTTGCAGGACGAAGAAGCTATTATTCAGGGCGCAAAGGAACAAACGTATTTTAATTTAATAAGAGCAGGAGTTGGTGCCACTTTGAAAGAAGGGGAATTGGATTATAAATTAACTACAGATAAAGTAGATATCAGATATGTAAGAGTTCCTTACACGTCCATTCCTGATAGTACTTTTATTATTACTAAAAAAGAAATTTCGGACTACATCAGTGCACATAAAGAAGAATACAAGCAACAAAGGTCCAGAGATATTCAATTTGTTTATTTTGAAGATAAAGCTTCTCTTGAAGATGAGGCTGCCATAAAAGATCAAATAACAAAACTTCTTGATGATACCGTGGAATATTTCGAAGAACGCGATGAAACAGATACCATTCCGGGATTTAGAAATACAAAAGACAACGCTGCTTTTCTTGATAGAAATTCAGATAGTAAATTCGATACTATTTATAAATCAAAAAATGAACTCCCGATAAAATTTGCAGATACGCTAATGGCCTTAAATATTGGTGAGTTATTTGGACCTTACCAGGATGGTGATAGTTTTAAAATCACCAAAATGGTTGGCAAAAAGCCGAATGGATCTGTAAAGGCCAGTCATATACTGATTACTTGGGAAGGAGCCGAAAGAGCAAATCCTGAAATCAAGAGAACCAAAGAAGAAGCCGAGGCTAAAGCAAAAGATTTACTAAAACAAGCTAAAGCCGAAGGAGCCGTTTTTGCCCAACTGGCAAGAGATAATTCCGACGGGCCGTCTGCTCCAAGGGGTGGCGACTTGGGTTACTTTCAGGAAGGTGTAATGACACCTAAGTTCAATGATTTTGCGTTTGGAAATGTGGAAGGCCATATTGGACTTGTTGAAACAGAATTTGGGTATCATATTGTACGGGTGGATGATAAGGAAGATCTTGTTCAGCTGGCAACTCTAAGCAGGGAAATCGAGGCCTCAGACGAAACATTAAATGCCCTGTTTACAGATGCGACCAAATTTGAAATGGCAGCAACGTCATCTGAGAAGTCTTTTCCAGATTTAGCAAAAGAAAATGAATACTTAATAAGGCCTGTTAATAAAATAAATGCATTAGACGAAAACCTTCCGGGACTCTCTAACCAAAGATCTATTGTTCAATGGGCATTTAATGACGAAACTGCAATAGGTGATATTAAGAGGTTTGGAATTGGCAACGGGTATGCAGTTGTCCAGCTAACGGCGAAGTATGAAGAAGGTTTAATGTCTGTTGAAGATGCTTCCGCCAATGTGCTTCCAAAAATTCGTAAAGGGAAAAAAGCTTCAAGGATTATTTCTCAAAACCAGGGGAAATCTTTGGACGATTTAGCGTCTGCCAACAATACTAATATATCTACAGCCTCCGCCTTAACGGTTAAGACTCCTACAATACCAGGCGCCGGCAGAGAACCTTTGGTTGTGGGCACTGCATTCGCTTTAGCTGAGGGGAGTGTTTCAGATCTTATTGAAGGCGAAACCGGAGTTTTTAAAATTGAAGTATCCAAAAAAGAAGAGGGTCCTAAGCTGGAAAACTATACCACATTTGCTAGTTCTTTACAGGCTTCAAACGGAACCCGGGTAAATATAAGTGTATTCAATGCCTTAAAGGAAAATTCTGAGATTACAGATAACAGAGCAACTTTCTATTAAGGACTATATCGTTTATCGCCAAGAACTTTTTAGAAAAGAAATCCAATTAAATCATATTAAAAAAAGCTTCTCATATGAGGGGCTTTTTTTATAATATCATTTCTGCAAACGGAATTACAGTCTTATAGCCCTTGTTGTTGAAGTATTCAGGAGTATTAGTATCTCCTATGGCAAGTACAAAATCTCCGCCCCATGCCCCTAAACTTTTTAGAGACCCTTCAAAGTCGGGAAATAGTTTTTCCTTTACGGGTGTCAGATTAAGAATATCTGCCAAAAGCAATTCATGAGTGTTCATTAATTCTTTAAACCTGGTTATTTCGGTACAACGAATACATTCTTCTGTTAGTTCTGAAATTTTAGTAATTAAAGATTCTTTATCAAATTCCTGTTCTTTATATCTGGTAATCCCTTCTCTGCTGTTTTGCTTTCTGTTGAGGTGTACAAAGAACAAAGCGTCTTTGAATGGAGGGTTAAATTCAATTTCTTTTATAAATTGTCCGTTGTTTTTTATTTGATAAACTATTGGTTGATTATGTTGTGCACAGGCAATATCGTATCCACTTCCATTAAATGTTTTGGATAAAAGAACAAAAGGATCAACGTTTGCCCATTGCGCAACATTATTAATTAGGGTTGAGGAAGATCCAAGTCCCCAATCCCTTGGAAAGCTAAGGTTTGTATGTACTTCATATCCCTTTTTTCCATTTAAAAAATTGGGATTTAATTTTTTTGCCTCCAGCAGAATTTTCAACAGCATTTTAGAGACCTTATCTGTAGATGCCAAATGGTTTTCCTGTTCATTTGCAATTTCTAAATTCGCAGTCCTAAAAAGTTCCAATTGCAGAGAGGTGTGAAACCAGATTTGGCCTTTTTCATCCAGGCTTGTCCATAAGAGTCTCGGAGAATCCAATTCTTTAACCGTTAAATCTTGCCCGTATCTAGTAGGCAGGGCAAAGGACAGGGCACCGTCAAGAACTGCGTACTCGCCGGTAAGCAGCAACTTTCCATTGCTATAGTACCTTTGAGTCATAGATTGTTCCGTAAATTTTGAAGCGCTTCAACAACCGCATTATGAGTGGCTGCATTCTTTTTAAAATAGGCGATCAGAGTCTTCTTTTCATCATCTGAGGCACTCATTTGATTAAGAATATTGAGCAAATGCATTTTCATATGGCCCTCCTGAATTCCGGTTGTGACTAATGATCTGACTGCGGCAAAATTCTGAGCCAATCCGGCCACTGCAACAATTTGCATCAATTCACGGGCTGATGGTTTCTGTAAAATTTCCAGAGCTAGATTTACTAGGGGATGCAATCTGGTAAGCCCACCAACCGTTCCTAAGGCCAGAGGCACTTCTATCCAAAATTTAAAAATACCACCTTCCAAAGAGGCATGGGT
>Ga0316196_10000096_pt1 | contig 26082 bp, 26 predicted proteins | sample Eddsed2cm_MG_FD_204938 | JGI IMG/M metagenome (GOLD analysis project Ga0316196, IMG submission 204938) | Coastal sediment microbial communities from Maine, United States - Eddy sediment 2 cm | ecosystem: Environmental > Aquatic > Marine > Coastal > Sediment | place: USA: Maine | collected... | reverse complement strand
TCATCGTTGCAGATTTTGGCAATAGAACAACTATTATCCGCGATCTGCGCCTTGAATCTGTACATTTCACCCTCCAATCTGCTTTGTTCATAATAAGTCAGAGGCTCCCTAGCGCTTGGCAACCACGTCCTGCAATGAGTGCCACATGTCCTGATCGCGCTCGGCGGTCCAGATTCTGGGGTCGGGATACTCGCCGGCTTCGTCGAAGGCCCGGGTGACGTCGAAGGGCAGGCAATGTTCAAAGATCACCCAATCGCCGAATCGGGGTGTCAGTACCGCGTAGGCCTGTTTGTAGGCCTCGTTCAGGTCGGCGCCGGCGTTCCTGGCGGTGACCACGGCCTGATACAACTCGCTTAGGAATGCTTGGGTGCCGGCAATGGCGGCTTCGCACAAGGCGGGGGTTTTGAGTGCCTCACCGCGTCCCGGCACCAGCATCGACGGACCCAACTCACGGACGCGTTGCAGGGTGTCTGGCCAGTCCTTGAGGTAGGCGTCGCCGGTGTAGGGGGTCGCCCCATACTCCACCAGGTCGCCACTGAACAAGACCTTCTCATGGGGTAACCAGACCACGGCATCGCCCTTGGTGTGGCCGCGGCCCAGATGCATCATTTCCACCCGGCGCTTGCCCATCCACAGTGTCATGGAGGATTCAAAAGTCAGATTGGGCCAAGTGAGGCCCGGGATGCTGTCAGCACCCTGGAACAGGCGCGGAAAGCGGCCGAGCTCCGATTCGTAGTCCTGCTGCCCACGTTCCACCACCAGATCGTAGGTTCCCTGGCTGCTGATAATGTAGTCCGCGCCATACGCGGAAGCCCCCAGAACCCGAACCGCGTGGTAGTGGCTTAAAAAGACATAGCGAATCGGTTTGTCCGTGACCTGTCGAATGTGTTCGATCAGCGTGTTGGCGAGGATTGGGGTTGCCTGGGCTTCGATCACCATGACGCTGTCGTCGCCGATCACAACGCCGGAGTTTGGATCGCCCTCCGCCGTGTAAGCGTATAGGCCCTCCTCGAGTTGCTCAAAGGTGGTTTTCTTCTCTTCCAGGTCCGCGACCGACGCAAACTGTTTCCCACTCATGTGTGTTCTCCGGGTAGGCGCATCGGGCAGCTGCCTGAGCGGTGCAGAATAATTGGTTGCAAATGCAACTGACTGCGCTGAAGGTAGTGTACATCCTCAGTACGGTCAAGGTTTCACAACGGTTTGCCCAGCGCGTGCCGAGCGACAACGGGCCAGGACGATGCGGTTCGAGCAAGCCGTAACGAAACCGATCAATCCGGTAGGGGTGATTCAGCTTCCGCACCGGCGGTACGGTGCAACCGCAGTGGGGGTAAAAGGTGCCAGGGGAAGAAAACCGGATCGAACTCGAGCACTTCATGCCGTATCGGCTTGCCGTGCTGGCTGCGGAGGTCAGTCAGTGTCTGGCCTCGATCTACATGGGACGTTTCAACCTCAGCATCGCGGAATGGCGGATTGTTGCCACCCTGGGTGATCAGGCACCGTTGTCGGCCAGGGAAATCGGTGGCCGCGCCAGCCTGGACAAGGTCCAGGTCAGCCGTGCGGTTGCCAGGCTGCTGCGTGCAGACCTTATTGTGCGTCAGACCGCCCATCACGACCGTCGCTACAGTCAGTTGCAGCTGAGCGCCAACGGCCGTCGCCTGTACCGCGAGATCGTGCCCCTGGCCAAGGCCCGCGAACAGCTGTTGCTTGAAAGCTTGAGCGCGCACGATCGCGCCGCCCTGGACCGTATCATTCAGGCGCTGCTCGACAGGGCCCGCGACATGCAGGCTGGATAGGCTCCATACGGAAACCCTTCTATTCGTACGTTCGCGATCCGGCCTTCGCGCTTCCACGAGTCAGCATGCGCTGGCGCCTGGGGGTGGAAAGGTGCATGCCGGTTGACTAGGGTTTCAGAGGACGCGTGCGTCTCCACAGACGCTGCGACGTGCAAGGCATACTCAGGAGTGAATATCGCATGTTTGAACCTTTGTTCGTACGCCGATACGGTCGTTCACTGGTGGTGTTGTTCGCTCTGTGTTGGTCGGTCACCGGCCTCGGAGCACCGGATATCGATCGGTTTCAGGGCCAGTGGTTTGGCATGGGCGTATCGGAGACACCGGGCCAGACCGGCCCCTATGAAGTGCGTGAGCTCGATATTCTGATTCGCACTCAGGACGACCAGGGTTTTGTGTTGACCTCGACCATGGTGGCCCTGGCGCCTTCCCTGGACCAGGAAGAGTTGTTGAGAGCCCGTACCCTGGATTTTCATCCCAGCGACAACCCAAACCGTTGGGCCGCCCAAACCAGTTGTGATTCCTACATGCAGGATGCCTGCGCCTGGGCTAGGGTGGATGACAACACTCTGGTTGTGACCACTTTCGCTCTGATGGCGGACGGGCGCAGTGAGACGCAGACCTACCGTCGCACCCTGATCGGGCAGACCATGGTGCTCAGCTTCTCCAGGGTGGTCGATGGTCAGATCGTCCGAACCGTTACCGGTACCCTGACCAAGCAGTAGTCACTCATGCCGATAACCTCCGGGCAAGTACGAGCTCGATTCCGTTGCTGTCCGTAGGTGGTGGAGTCCGTGGTGCAGTGACCCTAAGGGCTGTCAGTTTCGGGATTATGCGTTTGCCCCGCCGTTCCCGTCCTTGCCCGGGTTGTCTGCATCCGGAACGGTCGATTGTTGTTCCGTCGAAGTCTGTGGCTCAGTGGTTACCGCTTCCGCGGGGATCCGGGCGCGGGGATCCCAACTTCTCAGATGCAGGTCCCGCTGCGGGAACGGAATCTCGATTCCCCGCTCCTTGCACAGGCGGGCGATGGCGTAGTTGAGATCGCTGATCGTATCCAACTTGTAATTGATGTCGCGGATGAAGCAGCGCAGTTCGAACAACAGGGCACTGTCGCCGAAGGATCTGAAAACAACCTTGGGCTCTGAAACGACGCCACCCTGTAGGATCCGGGGATGATCCTTGGTGGCTTCGAGCAATGTTTCACGAACCAGTTCCGGGTCGGTGCCGTAGGCCACCCCGATGGGTACGATGACTCGCCCATAGGGGTCTCGCAGCGTCCAGTTCGTTACCTGGGACGAAATAAACTCAGAGTTGGGCACGATCACCTCGGAGCGATCGAAGGTTTGTATTTCGGTTGAGCGCACACGAATCTTTTTGACATAGCCCTCGGTGGCCCCCACCACCACCCAATCACCCGGTCGCACCGGCCGTTCGAACAGCAGAATAATGCCGGAGACAAAATTGTTGACCACGTTCTGCAGCCCGAAACCGATGCCTACGGACAGGGCGCCGGCGATCAGGGCAATGTTCCCCAGATTGAACCCGGCCAGCGACAAACCCACCAAGACGGCGACGGTGAAGCCGGTGTAGCTGGTTACGGCAACCAGGGTTTCGCGGACACCGGCGTCGAGCCGGGTGCGTGTCAGCCAGCGCTTTTCCAATGTTTCGCGGAACACGCCGAGCAGGGCCAGCAGGATGGCGAAAAGGACCACGCCCGTGAGCACTTTCGATGGGACTACAGTGGTCTCGCCGACGGTAAATCCGTCCACCAGATAGCGAAGAACCAGGGCCATGCCCGTGTCGGTCAACCCCCAGATTCTCAATAGTGCCAGACCGACCATCCCCCATGTGAGCGCCGTAGCCGACAGGCGCAGCCAAATCAGGCCGGGAATGGACCCGTCAGGGGTGAGCGCAAGGTGTTGTTTCAATCTACGCTGCCAGGCGTAGCGACCGTTCTCCAGGCTATCGAAAAAGTCACGCAGGCCACCATCGACGAACCAGAAGGCAATCCCCGCGGCCATCGAAAGCAGCAGACCGGTGATCAGGTAACCGGCCAGATTGCGATAGCCCACCGCCTCGGCAACCAGGATGGCCGCGAGTAGACTCAGCAGCATCAGACGTAGGCCTCGCCCCGCCCGGTCAAGGCCGGCCATCAGCCCAATAAGCCAGATCAGCCATGCCAGATTGATGGTCAGAAAGGCCAGATAGATGCTTCTGAGCAGCGCGAAACCGGGCTCGACCAGGCGATCCGAAGGCAGCAGGCCGTAGCCTACGGCGCCGATGAGTATTACCGGGGTCAGTACCAGCAGCCGCCGACACAGAGCCCGGGCCGTGTCGTCGGGCAGCCCGGTTACCTGACGAGCGGGTCGCACCGGCGCCAACACGCTGCGGATGGCCACCACCGCAATGAGATAGGTCGCCACCCCGAGGGCAACCAGGGCGGCTGGTGACAGCATCAGAGGAAACTGGAGGCCAGCGAGGCTGAGGTAAAGCGTTGCTGAAACTGCGGCGCCCAGCGGTACCAGATACTTGGCGCTTGTTCGGGCGAAGGCATAGGGCAGGAGTGGCGCGGGTGGCTCCGGCGGTCCCGGGGGCAATCGTCCAAGCAACAGGTGCTTGAGCCAAAAGCCGACTCCCATAGCCAGTAGCACAGTCACCAGGGCGCTGATCAGGCCGGCTGGCGTAATCGGGAAACCCTTGATCAGATCGACGGTGACATCATGAATTACGTCCAGCGTCTGGCTGGGTTGCTCGAATGCCTGGTATGCCAAGGTGACGACATTCGATTGACGTCCGACCAGCCGGGCCCGGAGCATCTCATTTTGCAGCGTCGACAGCTGTTTCATGCTCTGGTCGGCTCGGATCAAAAGCACCCGGCACTGAGCAAGCAGCTCGGCGGTCTCATTCTTTTTGGTCTCCAGCTTGCGATACTCCGCCGCCAGCCGAGGATCGGCGGGTGGCGCGCTGCCATAGGCCGCCAGCGATTGTTCGATGCGCTGTGTGGCTATCTGTGCATCACCGACGCATAGGTTGATCCGCGTGCGTTGGCCTGAGATCTGGCGAATCGAGTCGCTGAGTTCATCGTGGCTGGGTTGCTGGGCGCTGGCGAGCGTGCGGTCCACGTTGTCCAATAGCGACCGAGCCGCTTCCAGTTCAGTCTCGATCGTTAGGGTGGCGTCTTCGGCGACGGCATTGAACGGTGGCCAGACGATCAGGAGCAGGCAACACAACGCCCGGCGGATGCCGTACTGCCCAGCTTGGAAACGAGCACTCATGCGCGCCGACTCCGCTGTAGCGGCCTGTTCATTTTCTGTCCGGGCGTTGCGGAAATGGGCATTTGAAGATCGGGGAGGTAACAATCGAGCGACCGCACGGGAGGCATTGCCTCAACATTCAGCTGGCTCAGCGCGGCGCCCCATGGGTTTGGTGTGCAGCCTGGCAGTGGTCGAACCGGTTGGGAGAATGACACGCACGGCCCTTCCACAATCCGGCCCGGATCTTTGGAATCCATGGAACAATGCTGAAAGCTCAATGCCAAGCTCTATACTCTAGGGAAGTTCTGACCAATTGCCGCGATCGTGCCGGCGTCTTTGTGCTCTCTCGAGCAAGGCGCGCCGAGCGAAGTTGGCCCAAGGCAAATAAGTGGGTTGCCAATGAGCGAGGGGCAACGCGCCACCAAGGGCGCAAAGGCCCGGCCCCTCCGGGGTTTCGCCCACAAGGGCACATCTGCTGCGTTTCCCGGCTTGGCCATAGAATGACTATAGCGCCGCGCAGGGGGCCTCGCATCTGCGCCCTTATGGACCGAAACGCGATTTGTATCAATTGATAAGAGGCTCCCTAGCGGTGAATGCGACGTGTGGCGGCTTTGCCAATGCCCACGTGGCCGCCGTGGTCGGCTCTGCTTCAACCGCTTAGCAGCGTGTTGAAAAAGACCTCACTCGGCACGATACGGCGTTGAAAACGCCCTCAAAAAGCTCATTTACTGGGTGTAAACTGCGCTTCCCCCGTCGTTTTCGCCTTGACTCGCACTCGACCGAGACTGTTTGAACAGGCTGCTAGGCGGGTTCGATATGCGCCTCACCGGCGCCAGTGCGCGCCCGCAGGTACACGTTCGCCGGTGCGCTACGGACGCACCAAAATACGCAGCAAAGATCTGGAGAACAACGATATGCACGACAGTATCCCATTGCAGGCCAGCGCCGTCGTTGTGGGTGGAGGTGTCATCGGCGCAAGCACCGCATACCACCTTGCCAGGCAGGGCTGGAACGACGTCGTGCTGCTGGAGCGCAAACAGTTCTGTAGTGGCACGACCTGGCATGCCGCTGGCCTGATCGGCACCATGCGCGCCAACGAAGCCCACGCGCGCTTGTGCGAGTATTCCATGGCGTTGTTGGCGGAGTTGGAATCGGAAACCGGCCAGTCCACCGGGTTTCGACAGGTTGGGAGCCTGAGTATCGCCCACAGCGAGGCGCGCTGGGAGGAACTCAGGCGCGTGGCGGCCATGAACAACGCGTTTGGTGTGACGGATGTACATCTGGTGACGCCTCAGGAGATTGGCGATCTCTATCCCCTGGTCAAGACCGACGATCTGCTCGGTGGAAGCTGGGTGCCCCAGGATGGCATGGCGAGCCCGGTGGACATCACCATGGCTTTCATCAAGGGTGCGCGACAACGTGGCGTTCACTGTCTTGAAGGGGTGCGGGTCACCGGAATCAACCGGGCCAACGCTCGGGTGACCGGTGTGGAGACCGACCGTGGACCGATCCGCACCGATTTCGTTGTCAATTGCGCCGGTATGTGGGCCCGCGGATTGGGACGGTTGGCAGGAGTCAACGTGCCCCTGCACGCCTGTGAACACTACTATGCGCACACCGAAAAACTGGACGGGCTGCCCGACGCCCTGCCGGTGTTGCGCGATCATGACCGCTGTGCTTACTACCGTGAGGATGCCGGCAGCATTCTTGTGGGCGCATTCGAGAAAAAGGCACGGCCTTGGGGGATGGGCGGCATTGCCGACGATTTCTGTTTTGACGAGTTGCCCGGTCATATGGAGACCCAGTTGATGCCGGTGCTGGAAGATGCCATGGAGCGAGTGCCCATGCTTCAGGATGTGGGATGGCGCAGTTTCTTCTGTGGACCCGAGAGTTTCACCCCGGACGATCAGTTTCATCTCGGCGAGGCGCCGGAGCTGCGGGGATTCTTCGTCGGCTGCGGTCTCAATTCGGTGGGCATCCAGTCGTCCGGAGGTCTGGGCAAGGCCCTGGCCGAGTGGATGGATAAAGGCCATGCTCCGATGGATCTGTGGGGCAACGATATTCGTCGCATGTACCCTATGATGGGCACACAGCGTTTTCTCGAGGAGCGGGTCTCCGAAACCCTGGGCCTGTTGTACGAAAACCATTTCCCCTTCCGTCAGTTTGAGAGCAGCCGCGACCTGCGCCACTCGCCGCTGCATGAGCGTTTGCTGGATCGCAACGCCTGTTTCGGTCAGGTGGCGGGTTGGGAACGACCCAATTGGTTTGCACCGGAGGGGATACCGGCACGCTATGAGTACAGCTTTGGCAAGCAGAACTGGTTCGAATACTCCGCCTCCGAGCACCGATCGGCCCGGGAGCGGGTGGTTTTGTTCGACCAGTCGAGTTTCTCCAAGTACCTGGTGCAGGGCCGGGATGCCTGCAACACGCTGCAGCGAATCTGTTCCGCCGACGTGGATGTGGAGGCGGGGCGGGTGATCTACACCCACTGGTTGAACGACCGAGGCGGCATCGAGGCCGATCTCACGGTGACCCGTTTGTCCGAGAACGAATACTGGGTGGTGAGCGGCGCGGCGGTCACCCACAAGGATCTGGATTGGCTGCGGCGGAACACACCGGAAGATGCGTTCTGCTGCGTCAGCGACATCACTTCCGGCTGGGCCGTCATTGGCGTCATGGGCCCCAACAGCCGTGCTTTGCTGGAGCCGTTGACCGGGCTGGACCTGTCGTCCCAGGCCTTTCCGTTCGGCACCATGCAGCCGGTGGAACTGGGTTGCGCAGTAGGTCGTGCGGTCAGAGTCTCATTTGTCGGTGAGTTGGGTTGGGAGCTTTACTTTCCTGTGGACCAGGCACGTCATGCCTTCGATGTTCTGGAGCAGGCCGGTACCGATCACGGCCTGACCCTGGCGGGTCTGCACGCGCTGGATTCCTGCCGGATAGAAAAAAAGTTTGTCCACTACGGACACGACATCTCCGAGGAGGAAACGCCGCTGGAAGCTGGGTTCGGCTTCGTCTGCGCGCTGGACAAAACGGTGCCCTTTATCGGTCGTGACGCCATTCTCAGGCAGCGTGAGAACCGCTCGCATCTGAGAAAACGCCTGGTGCAGTTCTTGTTGCAGGATCCTGAGGCGATGCTCTACCACCATGAGCCAATCCTGCACCATGGGCGAAGCGTCGGTCATCTGACCTCGGGCAACTATGGCCATACCCTTGGCGGGTCTGTGGGGCTGGGATATCTGCATGCCGATGAGCCTGTGACGGCGGATTTGCTGGCCGCCGGTGGGTTCGAAATCGACGTGGGCGGGGAGCGTATTCCTGCCATTGCCTCATTGAGAGCGCTGTATGATCCCGGCGGCGCCCGGCTGCGGGATTGATTCAGGCGGCGGCGGGGTGGGACATGGCCGTCTGTTCACCAAGGGTTTTATGCCGCGTTCGCTGGATTGCCCTTACCCGGGCAGCGCCTGCAATACCCATAGACTGATCATGCCGCTGGCCAGCACCCAAAGCATGCTGCGGGTTTTCCAGCCGACCAGGAAAGCACAGGCGGCCGCCAGCATCCGCGTGTTTTCCAGGGTCAGGTCGAGTTCTCCCTGATCCAACAGGATGGACGGCAGCACCAAGGCGGCCAGTGTTGCGGGGGGGATGTACCGGAGAATGCGTTTAAGCGTCGCCGTGGGCGTCCAGTTCCTCATCAGATAGAGGAACGATAGGCGCAACAGATAGGTGCCTGCGGCGGCGAGGGATATCACCAGTAGCGCCATAGTCGATGTCATCTGGGTCGATGTCATCCGGACACCCATGGCCTGTTTGAGCTCAACGCCTCGGCCATGACCCCTGCAGCGATTCCGCAGACCGCGCCTGCGATCAATCCGAGATTGTACGGCAGGGCTGCGCAAACCACTGCAACCACGCCTCCGGTGAGCCCGGCAGCCAGCGTTGGTCCGCCCCTGAGGGTCGGGATCAACAGGGCGAGAAAGGTCAGGGGAATGGCAAAGTCCAGGGACCAATCGGGCGGAAGTTGCTTTCCCAGCAGTGCGCCGGCCAGCGTTGTTGCCTGCCATACCACCCATAGGGTGACTCCGATGCCCAGGTAATAAGGCAGGCGCTGTGGGATCGGCATGCCGTCGTCGAACCGCAGTACGCTCATGCCGTAACCGTGATCGGTCACCAGAAACGCGGCCATGAGTCGGCCCGGTGTTCCAACATGTCGCAAATGGGGTGCGAGGGATGCGCTGTACATGGCGAAGCGCAGATTAATCACCCATACAGTCAGCAAAACGATCCATATGGCGGCGTTGTCCGCCATGAGTTGGACCGCCGCGAGCTGCGAAGCACCCGCAAAAATCATGGCGGACATCAACCATGCTGCGGTGGGTGAGAGACCGGACTCCACCGCTGCGATGCCGCTGATCAAACCGAACGGCGCAACGCCGGGCAGAATTGGAACGACCGCGCTGGCGCCAAGATAGAAATAGCGTCCCGGGGTGTGTGTGTCGTGCATCGGCTTGTTATTGTGCGGCTCAAGGTCGGCGGCAGCGGGGGTTCTACCACAGTTGCAACAGGCCGGAAAGCGGACACCCCAACCACCCACAGGAATCCGTATCGGTGACCACCGAATGGCTGCTGAGAACACCGACGGCAACGCCATCGGAGCTGGCTAAAGCCGCTTTCCAGGGGCGGGTCACGGTGCTGACCGCAAGCACGGCAGCTCGTCGGCAGGGCCAGCGGCTTCGCGACTTGATCGGGTCGCATTGCGAGGGCCTTGCGCCACCGTCCTTGCAGCAACGGCTCGAGCCGTCTGAATTTCGGCACCGCGTGTCGGATCTTCGCAACCGGGTTGCGACCGATTCGAGCATCGTCGACGGCTTTCGGTCGATGCTGCTGGATACCGGACACGATGCTGCCCAGACCTTCTGGGATCATCCGCAGCTCAGGGTGATGCCGGGTCGCGATGTACCGGGGAGTGCACGTCTCAAACGCCTGGGGGCTCATCGTGACACCTGGGGATCGAACCTGATGGCTCAGATCAACTGGTGGATGAATCTATACCCGCACCCACCGGACCAAGGCCTGATTCTGTATCCGGGTTGTTGGAAACGCCCGGTGGATAATACGAGTGCCGACTGGGATTTCGATCGATTTCTGACGTTGAGGGATCAGGGTCGGGCTGGGCACTATCCACGTTTACCCCTGAGTCGACGGCCGCCGGATCCAGGAATGGCCAGGGCGCTCGAGCTGCCGCCAGATCAGCCGGTGGTATTCTCCGGTGCGCAACTGCATGGCAGCGGGATGGCAGAGAGCCCCACAAGCCGTTTCAGCTTGGAGTTTCGGGTGCTCAGGCTGGAAGACCTGTTGGCGGGCGTGGGTGCGCCCAATGTGGATGGACGAGCGCCACATATTATGTTGCGGTGGTTTCACCGCCTATCGGATGGCGCCCCCTTGGAAACCTTGGTGGAGACCGACCGGACTGGACGCAAATTTGCGTTGGTTGCATCACCGCGGGCCTGACTGGGCCGTCTACGCGAAGGCAATCAACGAAGAGTTCGACATGGTCGGTCAGGTGCGGGGCCTTTGATCTCTTTGTCACCGTGCATCATGGGACTCGAATGCACAGTTTCAGGGTTGAAGAGCTTGACGATAGAGCCGCTGTTGCCGGCGATCTGCGCCTTAGATCTGCTGATTCGAAGCGCCCATCTGCGTTGCCCGGAATAGACCAGGGAATCCTTGTGGGCTGGTAGTGCTACGACCGCATTTCCCCGCATGGCGGCCCGCGGGAGCGGCCGCTATAGTTGGGTAGGTGGAAGGTCCACCTTTGGCGGAGCGTTCATGAATCTTCTGGCCCTCACCATCCTGCTTTTGGTGCTTAGCGCGCTGTCTTTGGTCGCGCCCGCACTGTGGCAGGGGGTTGCGCTGCTGTTGGTCGTGGTGCTGATGAGTCTGGACGCACACAATCCGCCGCCTCTGGACTGAATCCCGACCCGTGTTCTGAACCCCTCCCGGCCCTCAGCGAAAGCGCCTCCAATCTGGTTATGCGGTCAGCCCGCATGCGCCACAAAGACCGATCGGTTTAGATGGGTTTGCGAATCGCGCTCGGCTTCTCGAAGCCTTCGTCAAACAGCCGGCTCAGGCCATCGCAAGGGGAAGTTCGATGGTGACGCATAGCCCGTTTTGCGCTCGATTGCGCGCCTCAATGCTCCCCCCGTGGGCGCACACGGCCCGGCGCGCGATTGCCAGACCCAGACCGTAGCCGCCTGAGTTTCTGCCGCGGGAACTGTCCGAACGGGCAAAGGGTTCGAACAGTTTCGGAAGAAAGTCGAGGCTTACACCGGGCCCGCAATCACAAACATCGACTGCGATCCTGTTCTTGCCAGCCTCCCGCAGTTCGATCGAAATCGCGGTTCCCGCGGCGGTGTGGCGGACCGCGTTTCGGACAACGTTCTCCAGCGCCCGTCTGAGAAGCTCGCCATCCCCGCGGACGGTGAAACGGTTTGCGTCAATCCTGGGTATCACAACCTGCACGGATTTGCCGTCGACATCGGCTTCGAAGCTGGCTGCGTCCGTCACCGTGTTGATCAGATCGGCAAGCGCGATCGGATCGGAGCGTAAATGGACCTGATGGGTCTGCAGCCTTGCCAGGGTCAGTACCTCGCCCACCAGTTGATCCAACCGCTCCGCCTCTGTCTCTATGCGGTCGAACGCCGCGCTCAGCGCATTGCCCTGTCGCTGCCTCGCCAGCTCCAACGCCACCCTCAGGCGTGCGAGAGGTGACCGCAACTCGTGGGATACGTCATTAAGAAGTTGCTGCTGTGCGCCGATCAGTTGCTGAAGGCGCTCGGCCATGACATCGAAATCGCGTCCCAGGTCAGCAATCTCATCCCGCCGCGCCCCCATGTTCTTGGCCACACGGGTCGAAAGATCTCCGGCAGCAATCCGCCGGGTCGCCTCGCGCAGATGTCGGGTGGGACTGGACAGGTACCAGGCCAGCACCAGGCAGACCAACAAACTGATGCTGACCAGCACCGTGATCTTGAGCCAGGGCAGGCCTTCGCTGTGGCCGGGCCGCCCAAACAGCATACGACCCATCGGGCCCATCGCTCCGCGGGTGCGCTTTTGAAGTACGGCGCGAACACGAAACACGTTGCCGTCTGGCGATTCCGCCTGTCGATCCGGCCCTGATCGGCTTGCGTCGGACTGTATTGCCGGGTCTGACAAAGGGATGACTTCGAACCGCAGAGGGCGTCCGTTGGACAGCGTTCTGGCGTAGCGCCGTGCGGATTCGACGCCGTCTGTTTCGATCGCTTGGGCGATCACTTCGAGCTCGCTGCCCAGTATGCGACCAATCGGCCCGCCCGGCATGCCGTCCATATGGCGCACGTGTTGGACCACTGTCACCGTCATGCCCAACCCCATGAGCAGCATGGCCAGCCAGAACCAGGCGAATATTTTCCAGAACAGTCGACCCATGAACGTTCAGTCCAACAACAACTGGTAGCCTATGCCCCGCACTGTGATGATTGGGGATTCGCCGTTCGGGTCCTCGCCAATCTTGCGGCGGAGGTTGCTGACATGTACGTCGAGAGAACGCTCGTAGCGTTGTAGTGGTTTGCCTAGAGCCGATTGGGACAGTTCCGCCTTCGTCACCACCTGGCCGGCTCTGCCCATCAGGGTTTCGAGTATGCTGTACTCTGTGCTGGTCAACGCCAACGGCCGACCGCCCCGCGAACCCTGACGCGCCCCCGGTTTCAAGCGCAGCTCGCCCACTTGGAGCGTGTCTGCATGGGCGGGTTGGGCTTGTGTCGCCGGTCCCGCACGTCGCAGCAATGCCCTCAGACGCGCCACCAGCTCACGAGGGTTGAACGGTTTCGGCAGGTAATCATCGGCGCCCATTTCCAGCCCGACAATTCGATCCACGTCGTCACCTCGGGCGGTGAGCATGAGGATCGGAATGTCATGTGCCATACGGACGCTGCGCAACACTTCGAACCCGTTCATTCCAGGCAGCATTACGTCCAGGATCATGGCTTCGAATTGCGTTTCGCCCGCCCGCTGTGCGCCCAGTTCGCCGTCGTGGACCACCTCAAGCTGGAAGCCCTGCGGCTCAAGATACTCCACCAACATTTCGCACAACTCTGAGTCGTCATCAACCAGCAGAATCGGGTGATTTGCGTGTTGCGTCATGGATTCCCCATGGTGCCCTTCAGCAGATCGCCATTCTGCCACACGGTGGTTTGGTTCCGCCCCGCTTTACGGATCTTTACGCGTCTTTTCCGCGGTCTTTACCCACGCTTGCTGTCGATGGATCTATATTGAGCCTCGACAGTGCGGCGGGGCGTCTTGGCCTGCCGGGATCGGAATTCAACAGTTGAGGAGTCTCAGGGTCATGAAAAGAAAACGAGCATTTTGGGCAGGTGCGGTACTGACCGCGGTGATCGTAGGCACCAGTGCGCTGGCGGTGGGCGCGGGCTACGGCGCCGGCGAAGGGTGTGCGGGCCGGGGTGGTAAAAGCCATATGTCCGGTCCGATGATGGGCTCCGAAGAGCGCTTGATGAAGATGGCGGATCGGTTGCAGTTGAACGATGAGCAGCGTGCCGCGGTGAAGCAGATATTTGCCGCGAATAAGGCAGCGTTCGAAGACTATCAGGCGCAACTCACCCGTGGCCGCGAAACCATGCGCAGCGAGGTTCATTCGAACACCTACGATCAGGTGGCGGTGCGGGAGACGGCCCGGTCTCAGGGTGCAGTGCTGGGTGAAATGATGGCATTGCGAGCCGATGTGATGCACCAGGTGCGGCAGGTATTGACTGCTGAGCAGATCGCACAGATGGAAGACATGCGGGGGCGGCATCGCCACGGTGCCTTTTAAATCCGGCGAGCATCTTGAGTTAGGCGATTCAAGACAGCTTCGGGGAGGGTCTGAGCCCACCGAGCAAGGCTTTGGACCTTCCCTGTCGCTTGGATGTAAGTGCACCCGGCCCGGCGTTGTCACTCGGCGCTTGGCATGGCGCGGCAGACATGGTCACGAAAGTTGCATAGGCGTTGCGCCAAGGAAACACTTTGCGACGTCTCGTGCCCCCTATGAATCGACGGATAAACACGCATTCGGCCAACGCTCTGCTCAGGGCAGGTGGCTGCCTGATACTGTGGGCAAGCCTGCTGGCAATGCCGGCGGGCGGGGCCTCGGCAGCCGAAAGCGGTCTGACGCAGTTCTGGCAGGACCTGCAAACGCTGGGGCGTGCGATGTCCGGTGAGGGCGAGGCGGACATCGAACCCGAGGTGGAACCTAAGCCGGAGCCCATTCCCCTGTTCGTCACGCCGCCGGATTCGAGCAAGACTATGCGTCGACCCAAGCCGGTTCCGGCCGTGGCCGAAGCACAACGGTGGCTCAATCTGCTGGGCTACGACGCAGGACCGTCGGATGGTTTGTCCGGGCGACAAACCCGGGCTGCGCTCAGAACCTTTCAGCGAGACCAGGGGCTTGAAGTCAACGGCCGCCTGAACGCAAAGACCCGGGCTGTGCTCACCGAGCTCGCCAGCAACGCCAGCCAGGGAACCATAAGCCGGCCGAAATCGACTCGTTCGCGCACTGCGGAGCGCAGTTCCCGTGCGATCTCGGCTGGGGCTGAGGTGCGCTCATTCGAGTTTCGGGACATTTCCCTGGGCGATTCGGTCGATCAGGTCAGGACCGTTTTTGACGGCATCGTGGTGCGCACCGAAACCAAGTCGGCTACCAGTGCGCCTCAGGTCGAGAGCTATTTCGGCGTCGACTATCAGGCCGGTGTCTCATTCCGGTTTGACCGTGAAGGCGCCCTGTACCGTTTAAACAGTACCCAGGTACTCGATCGCTCGGTGACGCCCCGCAAGGTGTATGAGCGGTTTGTCGAAAAGTACGGGCCGGCCAACGACCTGAGCGAGTTCCGTGATGATGGTCAACAGGGACGATTCCGCTGGTCCACTCTGGAACCTGTTGGTGAGGCCACACTGGAAGTCACTGTTTACGCTTCAGTCGCCGACAACCTAACCCGTATCCATGCGACTTTGCGTGATGAAAGCACGGTGGTCGAGAACCGAAGCGCCTCGTTCAGGGCGGCGCGGGACAACGCCAGAAACCGCCCGGTCGCTGGCGATGTCAATCTTTGAAACACGGCGGCTGGGACGCTTAGCCCCTGACCCCGTTCGCTGCCAGCAGCGCCCATTTTCCCGATCAATTTCATCGATCGTCCCCGGCACTGAGCAGACACAGTGCCTCGACGTGGTCGGTCTGCGGAAAAAAATCGTAGGGTTGAACTGATTCGACACGATAGCCGGCGTCGCTCAGCGCGGTGAGGTCTCTGGCCAGGGTTTTCATGCTGCATGACAAGTAAGCGATCTTCGATGGGCGGGCCTCTCGCATGGTCCAGTCCAGTACTGGCGGTTCGATGCCGGTCCGCGGGGGGTTGATATAGGCTATGGGCCTGGCATGTTGCGACACCCATGCGCGTAGTTGAGGCAAACGGGTCGCGCAGCTGCCCTGTAGAATTTGTGCGCCGGGGGCGTTCAATCGGGCATACCGTACCGCCTCCCCGCCAAGTTCGATGCCCAGGGTGGTGGCACCCCTACCAAGCCAGCGGGCCAGTGTGGCGCCGTGACCGCAGTACAAGTCCAGCACTGCTTCGCCTGGTCCTGGGTTGAGGAACGCCTCTGCTTCATCCAGCGAAAGACCGTGGAGTTCGGCCAAGACCTGCTGAAACGCCTCGGGTCCGTGCAGAAATCCGAGTGCGCTGCGGGATTCGGGCATCCCCCAAATCAATTGCCAGCCGCGTTTCGCGAACAGACGCAGGCCGGCGGAGGGGTGTAGGTTGAGCCAAAGCCCACCGAGGTCAGCGGATGCCAGTCCCTGCCTGGTCGTCTCTGTGAGCCAGCTCAAATGAGGTTTGGTGGACGTTTTCAATACCAGCGTCGCTTGGGCTCCCGATTGAATGTAGTAGGCCATCGGGAATCGGTCTGCCGACGGCAGCGCCGCGGCAAGCACCTGTAGTACGCGTCGAGACCGTATGCTGTGCACCGGGCATTCAGGGATCGGGATCAGTTGGTCGCGGCGCATCACGCCAAAATGCCAACCATTTGAGGTCCACTTGGCCGTCAGCGAAAGCCGGTCCCGATAGCCATGACGGCGCTCCGGAGCCGGTCCGCGAATCGGTCTGATCCGGGATCGCCATGGGGACAGTTGATGGTGGACCCAACGGAGCTTGACGGCTTCGCTTTGGTCCGCACTGAAGCTCCGATGTCGGCAGGCAGGACACGATGGCACGCAGCCCGGTAGGAGCGGGCGGTTGACTTCGACCATTAAGGAAGCTCTGAACAATTGATACGAATCGCGTTTCGGCCCACAAGGGCGCAGATGCGAGGCTCCCGGCGCAGCGCCATAGCCACTCTATGGCCAAGCCGGGAAACGCGGCAGATGTGCCCTTGTGGGCGAAACCCCAGCGGGGCCGGTCCTTTGCGCTCCCTCGTACCGCGTTGCTCCTCGCTCATTGGCAACTCACCTATTCGCCTTGGGCCAACTACGCTCGGTGCGCCTTGTACGAGGGAGCGCAAAGACCCCGGCGCGATCGCAGCAATTGTTCAGACCTTCCTTAAACACCGGTTCTCCACTCGACCGTGTTGAACAACCGTCGGACAGATCTGTGTCTGTTGACCGCGATGTTTGAGCAATCGGGGCGCAGCCGGCAGAATCTTCGGGCCGCTATCGACGACACCCATTTTGCTCGCTGAAGGATGCACCTATGACGGAACTGGATTTGGCTTGGAAGCAATACGGAGAGGGCGCGCCCGTACTCATCCTGCATGGGTTGTTTGGTTCCGCCCGCAACTGGCACTCTATCGCGCGGCGACTTGGGGAGCGGCATTCGGTCTTTGTGCCGGATCTGCGCAATCATGGCGACTCGCCTTGGGCTGATGACATGAGCTATCTGGCCATGGCTGCAGATGTCCGGGCCTTCATCGATCGGCAGGGACTCGATCGGCCGGCTGTGATCGGCCACAGCATGGGCGGAAAAACCGCAATGTGTCTGGCCCTGCAGCACGGTGAGCGGATTGATAGGGTCGCCGTGCTCGACATCGCACCGGTGGACTACGACCACAGTCACAGTGAGTTCATCGAGGCCATGCAGACGGTTGACCCGGCCTTGATAGAACGCAGGTCCGAGGCGGATGCCATTCTGAGTCGGGCGATTCCGGACGTGCCGGTGCGTCAGTTTTTGTTGCAGAATCTGGTGGCTCAAGACAGCAGTTTCGCCTGGCGTATCAATCTGCCGGCGTTGGCCACCAATCTGGATCGTATCCTCGCCTTTCCTCCGGAACTGGCCAATACACGCTACGATGGGCCTTGCCTTTTCCTCCATGGGGCCACCTCTGACTATGTACTGCCCCAACACGTGGGCATTATCCAGCGCCATTTCCCGCGAGCCCGCTACGAGGCGGTCTATGGCGCAGGCCACTGGCTGCATGCCGAGCGACCGGATATGGTGCTCAGCAGCCTCGGTCGATTTCTCGAATAGGGCAGGTGGGTGCATTCAGGCGGCATGGCCTTGGGGTTCAAAGGAGGGAGCCAACACGCTGCGGCGATCCGCGCTTTGTCAGGCACCACGATGCCTAACCACAACCATCAAGTTTTTGGGAGGCACTACACTTGCGGATCACTCTGACACTGTCCCAGGCGTTTTGGGCAGACACATCATGGTGGCCTGCATCAGTGCGATTTCTCTCTCCTCTGCCGCTTGAATCGCGACCACCCGAGCCAGGACAACGGTGATCGTTCGCCCAGCTCGCTCCACCTGACCGCGGGCCAGGAATCGGCTGCCGGTCGCAGGTGAGATCAAATTCAGTTTGTACTCGACCGTCAGTACCGAGCAGTCTGCGGGCATCAGCGTGTAGGCGGCATAACCGGCCGCCGAATCCGCCAGCGCACCGGTTACACCCCCGTGCAGATAACCGTCCTGCTGGCACAGGTCGACCCGAAAATCCAAACCCAGTTCGCAATAGCCGGGCTCGACGCGGATGCACTCGGCTCCGATGTGCGCCATGAAAGTCTGAAGACCAAAACTGGTTTTGACCCGCTGGGCATAATCCGGATCCGGAGCGGTAAAGTTCGGCATATGAACCGGACCCCATGGAGGTTGGGAAACGCGACATCACGATGGAAAACGCTGTATCGGTCGCAGTTTCCGGCCCATTGTGCCGCAGAGAGATGCTGTGTGTCGCAGATTTTTGGGTGGATTCGGAACAGTTCCAAGGGCGAGATGGTCTATACGTTCCGGGCACGCTCACAATGCGATGTAAAGCCAGTAACGCCCTATTGTTTATTACCCCACCCAAAAAGAATTGTCGGAGAAAGCATTATGCGACTACCAGCGCCTATCCCAGTTGCCGCCGTACTGGCAACAGCATTCACGGCCGGTGCCTGGGCCCAGGTAAAGCCGGAAGATGCCATCGAGTACCGTAAGTCGGTGTTTACGGTCGTGAAGTGGGATTTCGGTCCCATGGCCGCGATGGTCAAGGGCAAGATCCCATTCGATGCCATGCAATTCTCTGCGCATGCGAACCGGGTGGCCAACATGGCGCCTCGGGCATTGGAGGGGTTCATACCAGGCACGGACGAGGGGGATACGCGCGCCAAACCGGAGATTTGGACCGACTGGGATACGTTTGAGTCCCGTATGCAGACGTTTGTGGACCACAGCGCCAGACTGGCCGCCCTGGCCGGAGAGGGCGACGAGGCCGCCATCAAGAAGCAATTCGGCGAGACCGGCAAGGCCTGCAAGGCCTGTCATGATGATTTCAGAGAAGATTGAACCGGTGACGAAACGTCTCGAGTAATCTGGTTGAGAAAAGCTGCGCGGCCCGGATGCAGCGTCTGCGGGCCGCGTCAGCTCATACCTTCGGCGAGTACGTAGACCACCGTGGAACAGAGCAGCAGAATCATCGCAGCCCACGCGCTGGGCACTATTTGGTTCGGGACCTGGTCGCGCGCGATGGGTTTGCGGCCGCTCATCATCGCGCGGATTAGATTTTCCCGCTTGTAGATCAGGTAGAACAGTACGGCTGCTACATGCAGTCCGACCACGCCCAGGATGAGATCGAAGTTCAGCTTGTGCAGGCTCGTGAGCCGATCGCTGGTCGCCTTGGATACCCAGACATACAGCGGACCCTCGGTGAAAATATCATCGTTCCCGAACAGCCCTGTAACGGCTTGAAACAGGAGCAACAGAAGCATTAGAAGTACGAACCACCCGCCCAAAGGGTTGTGGCCAGAATGTGACTCGCCTGGTCGTTTTGGCAGTGTGGCGGCGTAGCGAAACACGGCACCGGGACCGCGTACGAAATTCGAAAATCGCGAGTGGCTGCTGCCCACAAACCCCCAGATCAGTCGGAACAGCAACAGGGCCAGGATGGCGAGTCCGCAAAGCATGTGGTAGTCCATCTCGCCCAACTCGGCGAACGCCCATGAGGCTGCCAGCAACAAGACCAGCAGCCAATGGAACACCCGGGTTGGCAGATCCCAGATCAGTGCACCGTCCTGCCACTTGTCCACGCTGCTGCCACGAGCCATCAATTCCCTCCTTCAGGGAGCCTCCAATCTATTCGTGAATGTGCATCTTGGGACTGAAATGCACAGCTTCATCATTGCAGATCTTGGCAATAGAACGACTGTTACCCGCGATCTGCGCCTTGAAGCTGTGCATCTCACCCTCCAATCTGCTTCGCCCAGAATAAATCAGAGGCTCCTTAGGTGCGGATGCTTACACCCCGCAAACCCGCTGTTGTTCGAACCCGCTTCTGTGTTCACAGATTCCGATTGCGACCGCTGCTCCTTCGCTTGGGTTTGATCTTCTTGTGTTGTTTGGCGAGCTTCAAGCGTTTTTCCGCCAGCTCAATGGATAACTGCTGCACGCCGCGGGCCGCACGGCCGCGTGAGCTTGTGTGTCGCTGAACATAGCTGCCGTCCGACTTCATTTCCCAAGCGTTTCGTTGATCCGCCAGTTGCAGATCCAAAACCTCCCGCAATCCCTCACGCAGCGCAGGGGCTTCCACCGGCGCCACGGTTTCGTTGCGGCTTTCCAGATTCCGCTGCATACAGTCGGCGGAACCGATCAGGTACTCTTCCTCACCGTGGTTGTGGAAGTAAAAGATGCGACTGTGTTCCAGGAACCGGCCAACAATGCTGATCACCCGTGCCGTATCGCTTAGGCCAGCGATGCCGGGCCGCAGCCGACAGGTATCGCGGACCAGTAGATCCACACGAACGCCGGCCTGGCAGGCCTGGTAGAGGGCCCGGGTGATGTCCACGTCCTCCAGCGCGTTCATTTTGAACTGAATCAGCCCGTCTCCGTGGGTCTGATGACACTGGATCTCCCGCTCGATGCGGCTGAGCAGACCCTTTTTCAGCAACTTGGGTGCCGGCAACAGTTTGCGATAGTCACGCAGTGCCACATGTCCGGTGGTGAGGTAGTTGAAGAACTCGGTGCAGTCGCGGCCGAGATCCGGATCGCAGGTCAGCATGCCCAGATCGCTGTACATGCGCGCCGTACCGGAGTGGTAGTTGCCGGTTCCGAAATGCATGTATCGGCGCAGGCCATCGTAGTCCCTGCGAATAACGAATATGACCTTGCTGTGGGTCTTGAGCCCGACAACGCCGTAGGATACGTGGATGCCGGCCTCTTCCAGGTGATTCGCCCAGCGAATATTCGCGGACTCGTCGAAACGGGCCTTGAGTTCCACGCAAACCGCGACTTCCTTCCCGTTCTGGGCCGCATCGATCAGATATTCGATGATCTTCGATCTGGCCGCGGTGCGGTATAAGGTCATTTTGATCGCGAGCACCTTGGGGTCCCGGCTGGCCTCGAACAAGAAACGCTCGACGGTCGTGACAAACGACTCGTAGGGGTGCTGCAGCAGAATAGGTCCCTGATCCCGTATCAGATGAAAAATCACCGGCGCGCCCATCAGCTTCGGATTCTCCACCGGATGGTGGGGCGCATCGTGCAGCTCCGGGCGGTCCAGGCCAGCGATCTGGAACAGGTCGCGTTTGGCCATCAGACCATCAACCTCAAACACATCGGCCGCCTCATCGAGGCCCAGCTCGGCCGCCAGCATGCCCCGGTGTACCGGGTCCATCCCCTTGGAGACCTCCAGGCGCACAATGGGTGCGAACTTTCGATCCCTGAGTTCAGACTCGATCAGTTCCAACAGGTCGCTTGCCTGTTCTTCAGACATTTCGGTGTTGGCGTTCCGCGTCACCCGGAATACCTCGGCCGACACCACTTCCATGCCGGGGAACAGCAAATCCAGGTTGTTGGAAATCAGATCCTCCAGCGGCAAGAACAGTTCAAGACCATCGTTCTCAACGCTTAAGAAACGCGGGATACCGCCACCGATGGGAACCTTGATACGGGCCAGAGAGGTCTTGCCCTCATCCACGTAACGCACCGTGACCAGCAGATTGAGCGACAGATTGGATATGAAAGGGAACGGGTGTGCCGGATCCATTGCCAAGGGCGTGATCAGCGGAAAGATGTTGTGTAGATAGTAGGCGCGCATCTCGGCCTGCTGATCTTTGCTGAGGCGACCGAAGCTGCTGATGCGGATGCCCTGCTGGAGCAGTTCCTTGTGCAGCGTCTTCGCCAGTGCCCGTTGACTCTGTTTGAGGGTGCGTACCTCTGCGTGACATTCCCGGATCTGTTGTTCCGGCGTGCGTCCGTCCACGGTGAGTTCCTGAACACCGGCACCCAGTTGCTGCTTTAAGCCCCCGATCCGTTTCATGAAGAACTCGTCCAGGTTGGAACTCACGATGGCGAGGAATTTCAACCGTTCCAGCAGCGGTGTGCGCGTGTCCTGACCCTCGTGGAGTACACGCTTGTTGAACTCAAGCCACGTAAGTTCGCGATTCAGGTACCAGTGTGGTGCCGACAGATCAAATTCTGCGGGCTGCGCGCTGGTACTGGTCGCTTCGCTGGACACATCGGCCACATCACTCACTACGGTTTCACTGTTCATCTGTGCTCGTCGCTCCTGGTATCCGTTTCAAAGCAATCAGTCGGCGCTACGCAGAGTTTAGGTACGCCTGTATAGAAGCGCGCCTGACGCATTATGCGACGGCGCACGCCTCATTTGGCCGGCTTCCGGGCCTTGATCCTACTATGACGGGTAGGGGTTGCGTTCGGCCATGCTCTGCATCATAAAAGTGCTGGATTTCGGTGCCCGTCAGGCCTTGCCGCCGGACGCAAGGGGGGGGTGGCTCCCGATGTGTTCGGTTGCTGGCAGCAGCACATCGGCGCAACAGGGTGAAGGCCGATTGCCGATCTGGTCTGGGTCGAAGCCGGCCGTTGCTTTCGGGCCTGTGGACTGGTGTAAAGTTGGCTTACCGCAATCGCTTGGTGAGGGTATGCCATGCGCATCGAAGCCGATCTCAAGCTGGGCTTCAAAGACGTCATGATTCGGCCAAAGCGTTCGACGCTGAACAGCCGGTCTCAGGTCTCTTTGGAGAGGACATTCCAGTTTCTGCACACCGGGCAGGCCTGGACCGGCGTCCCGATCTGGGCTGCCAACATGGATACCACCGGGACATTTCCCATGGCCACTGCGCTGGCGCGCTGGCAATTGCTGACTGCGATTCATAAACACTACAGTCGGGAACAATGGTCGGAGTTCGTACAACAGGCCGGCGCCACGGTGTTGGGGCAGACGGCGGTCAGTATGGGCACTTCGGATGACGATATGACCCGGCTGGAGCAGACCCTGGCCCTGGACAACCGACTCCGGTTCATTTGCATCGATGTGGCGAACGGCTACTCAGAGCATTTCGTCGCCTGCGTGTCCCGGGTGCGCTCGCGTTTCCCCGACAAGGTGATCATTGCCGGCAATGTGGTCACCGGCGAGATGGTGGAGGAACTGCTGCTTTCCGGTGCCGACATCGTCAAAGTTGGCATCGGGCCGGGTTCGGTTTGCACCACACGGATAAAAACCGGCGTTGGATATCCGCAGTTGTCGGCAATAATCGAGTGCGCCGATGCCGCCCACGGCCTTGGCGGGCTCATAATCGGTGACGGTGGTTGCACCTCGCCCGGTGATGTAGCCAAGGCCTACGGTGCCGGGGCCGATTTCGTCATGCTGGGCGGCATGTTTGCCGGGCACGACGAGACCGGCGGCGAAGTGGTGGAACGAGACGGTGTCAAGCGCATGATTTTCTACGGGATGAGTTCCCAGACCGCGATGCGCCAGCACAGTGGGGGCGTAGCGGATTACCGGGCGGCTGAAGGCAAGACCGTGTATGTGGAGTACCGGGGATCGGTGGAGGAAACAGTCAAAGATGTGCTTGGCGGCGTGCGCTCGGCGTGCACCTATGTGGGCGCCCGCAAGCTCAAGGAGTTGACCAAGAGAACCACCTTTATCCGGGTCATGGAGCAACACAACCCGACCTATGATTGAGACCGGGTCGGCGGTTACGTGGTTCCCTCTGTGTTTGATGCGATTTCTCGCCTGCAGCGCCCCGCATTATCCGACCGGGACAGCCTACACTGTGGTCTGGTGGCGAGATTCAGGAGCTGAGCGGTGTGGGAGTATCGAGGTCAACGACGTCCCGATTTTGCGGATGTGCCGGGCGCCGGACAAGAGTCGGTGTGGGATTATCCGAGGCCACCGTCCGTCGTTCCTGATCGACGCCATGTGGAGGTGCGGTGCGGGCGGACGCTGGTCGCCAGCAGTTCGCGCACCCTGCGAGTTCTGGAGACCGCCAGTCCACCCACGTTCTATATTCCGAAGAGGGACATTACCCCGGGGTTTTTGGTCGCCTGCGAGGGTCAATCCGTGTGCGAATGGAAGGGGCCGGCACAATACTGGGCTTTGACCCGGCAGGTCGGTCAGACCGAACCCGTCGCCTGGAGCTATCCCCAACCTGGGTCTGGGTTCCGGGCGATCGCTGGCTGTTTCGCATTTTACCCCGGGCGGGTCGATTGCCGGGTGGATGGTGAACGGGTTCAATCCCAGCCCGGATACTTTTACGGGGGATGGATCACCTCCGATGTCGTCGGCCCTTTCAAGGGCTCACCCGGCACCGGGCATTGGTGAGAACACCGGTGTGTTTGGCACGGGTCTTCCCGGGAGGTGCATATTGTCAATAGAGGGCTTGCTCAAGATTGGGTCGTTTGCTGCACTGCTGCTGTTCGCCGGTCAACCGGCTCTGGCGGGGGTTGGCGAGGGCGTTGCCGCAGTCCAGGCCGGTGACTATGACGTTGCGGAGCACGCGTTCCAAAGCGCTGCCGCCGATGGCGATCCTGAAGGGTGGTATCACCTGGGCGCCTTGAGGCATGCAGGGATGGGGCACGCCGCGGACCCCGGGGCCGCCGCACATCTCTATCTCAAGGCGGCCAACGCCGGCGTACCGGAGGCTCAACTGGCCCTGGGCACCTTGTTTTACACCGGCAACGGCGTCACCCAGGACCTGTACAAGGCATTGCAACTGTATACGGACGCCGCCGAGGCGGGATTGCCTGCTGCCCAGTTCAACTTGGCCATGATGCATGCGGCGGGCGAAGCCCACGCGACAGACTACGGAGCCCAGGAGGATCTGGCCCGGGCCTTTAAGTGGTTCCAGGTGTTGCTGGCTCGGCTGGAAGACCCGGACATTCGCGAGATGGTGGCCCAGAATGTTGCCTTCATTCGGCCGCACATGAGTCAAGCCGAGGTGGAAGAGGGCCGGCAGATGGCCGATGAATGGCTTGCTGCCCATCCGCAGGAAACGGCCCAATGAAGTGGATGGGCTGGTTCTGCATGTTGGTGGGTCTGTTGTCGGCGCAATCCTGGGCCGGGGGAGACGATTTTGCCGAGAAGGCCCACGCCATACCCGGCTTTCGCCTGATTCTGAACACGCCGCCTGCACCCGAGACGGTTTTTTTCGACCGCGACAATCGCCGGATTCGCCTGGGAGATTTCAGGGGTGAGGTGGTGCTGCTGAATTTCTGGGCCACCTGGTGCAAGCCCTGTATCCAGGAATTACCCGGCATCAATGCCCTTCAAGCGCGACTGGGCGCGGGCGGTTTCAAGGTTGTGGCGGTGGCCAGCGGTGCGCAGATGGGCAAAACACCCGAGTCGTTCCTGGCGGACCATAGACTGGATGCTCTGGAGCTGTATCACGATCCCCATGCGGCCATGATGAACGGCTTGGGCACCAAGACCCTGCCCTCCTCATTTCTGATCGACCGGCAGGGCAGGATCGTAGGCGGGGTGATCGGTGAGACTGACTGGGGCTCGACCGCTGCCGAACACGCAGTGAGTCACTTGATGCGCTAGGGAACCTCTGAACTATTCGTGAACGTGCATCTTGGGACTGAAATGCACAGCTTCATCGTTGCAAATCTTGGCAATAGAACAACTATTACCCGCGATCTGCCCCGTGATCTGCCCCGTGATCTGCGCCTTGAATCTGCACATTTCACCCTCCAATCTGCTCCGTCCAGAATAGTTCAGAGGCCCCCTGGGGAGCCGTATATGGACTCCCCCTCATCTGCAAAGACGAATGCTGATGGAGGGTGGTTGCGACTGCATGCATTTAGAGGGTCCCCAGGGATACCTCACATGGTTTTGAAAAAGACTCGTGAACGTCCCCATAGCCTCATCTTGGCTCCACCCGCAGCTTGTGCATGATCCGGTTACAGTGATTGCAGTGGGCCGGTCTGTTTCCGCGTCGGCGCGGGGCGGCCTCGGATTGCCTCAACCGTCGCGGCGCCGGCCGGTAACGAGCAGCGAGCGACAAAATGCCGTATCGTACCGGCTTCCATCCCGTCCAATGAACAGAGGAAGCGTGTCGAATGGCCAAACCCAACTATGCATTTGCGAAACGACAGAGAGATCTCGCCAAGAAGCAAAAGAAGGAAGAAAAACGGCAGCGCAAGGCCGGTCCGATCAGTGAGGAACAGGCTCAAAGCACCGAGCCAGCCGAGGACACTACGGAGAACCCGCAGGGCTGACCTGGGCCTGCCGTCTTCCGGCACCTCGGCTTCAATGTT